>CAFBPU010000001.1_pt1 | contig 92662 bp, 83 predicted proteins | sample 7269791 | NCBI WGS metagenome assembly CAFBPU01 (sample SAMEA6814154, study PRJEB35770) | freshwater metagenome | biome: Freshwater; feature: Freshwater reservoir; material: water | place: Czech Republic | collected 2017-06-27 | depth 30m m
GGGGGGCCCCGCCCTTCGACTTTCGTGTGGCGGGTGAAGGATTCGAACCTTCGGAGGCGTAAGCCGACGGATTTACAGTCCGCTCCCATTGGCCGCTCGGGCAACCCGCCGTTGCTGTCCGAGGACTGCGCAGGGAAGGATACATACGACGCACGCCGTGGGCGAAATCGCCCGACGGGCGCGGATGAGAGGGGCCCGATCCAGCCATGGCCGACAGCAGCTTCGACATCGTCAGCAAGATCGACCGCCAAGAGGTCGACAACGCACTCAACCAGACCGCGAAGGAGCTCGCCCAGCGCTTCGACTTCAAGAACACCGGGGCCGCCATCGAGTGGAAGGGCGAGCTCTCCGTCGAGCTCACCGCGGGCACAGAGGACCGCGTGTCCGCGGCACTCGAGGTCTTCCGCGAGAAGCTCGTCAAGCGCCAGATCTCGCTCAAGTGCTTGACCGCGGAAGATCCTCGCTCCTCGGGGAAGGACTACAAGATCTCCTGCACCTTCGCGGCTGGCATCAACCAGGAGCAGGCCAAGAAGCTCGGGAAGCTCATCCGTGACGAGGGCCCCAAGGCGGTCAAGGCACAGGTGATGGGCGAGGAACTGCGCGTGACTTCCAAGAGCCGCGACGACCTCCAGGCCGTCCAGAACCTCGTCCGCGAGGCTGATCTGGACTTCGCGGTGCAGTTCGTCAACTACCGCTGACAGGGTCCGGGGGTTCCCTCACGTCCGAGGGCCCGTCGGCCGCTGGGGTAGCGCGCCAGCCACTCAGGCGCGTGCGCTCGTGGGTGAGGTCGAGGAGCGATCCTTCGGAGTAATCCGATTCCGGCGACCAGTGCAGGGCGTCGAACGGGCACACCTCGATGCAGATGCCGCAGTACATGCACAGCGAGAAATCGATCGCGAACCGATCCAGCACATGTGTGGACCGGTCGCGTCCGCCCGGCGTCGTGGCGGGCACGGTCTCGGTGTGGGACTCGATATACAGGCACCAGTCGGGGCATTCGCGCGCGCAGAGCATGCACGACGTGCAGTTCTCCTCCACCAGGGCAATCACCCCGTGGACACGCGGTGACACCACCGGGCCCTGGGCGGGTACGCCGTCAGGCCTTGTCATGGCGCGACCCAGCGTTGGGGGGCGTGGACTCCTCGCGCAGCCAACCCTGCGGAACACCCGGGGGAAGGTTGCGACGGCGCGAGGTGGTGGGCTCCTGCGACTCACCGGGCTCCTTGGCGCCGGGCCAGTCCTTCACCACACGGCTGGCAAGGACGAAGTCCTTCCGCAGGGGTGTGCCCGAGAAGCCGTCCGGGAGCAGCAGTGGCTCGAGGTGGTCGTTGCCGATGAAGTCGATGCCGAACATCTCGTGAGTCTCTCGCTCATGCCAGGCAGCGCCCCGATACACCGAGGTCGCGGTCGCGATCGCCGGAAGGTCACGGGCGAGGAGAGTTCTCAGCAGGACATGGTCGCTGGCGTCCGGGGTCGAGAGGTGGGCGATGACGCAGAAGCCGTTCTCGAGTTCGTCATAGGCGGTCAGGAAGTCGAAGTAGGTCGCGCCCGCGGCCGCAAGGGCCTCCAGCGAATCCGTCCATCGCCCGGAATCGACGTGAATGGTCGTGGACCCGAAGTCGGTCGCCACGTCGAGGAGATCGTCGACATCGTCGGCGAACACCTCACGAACCGCCCGCACGAGGGCGCTCATGGCGTCACCGAGCCACGTTGGTCGTCGTGGTCGCGCATGAGCTCGCCGAGTGCACCCAGCAGCGCTTCGGGGCGGGGCGGGCAGCCGGGAACATACACGTCGACGGGGATCATTTGATCAATGCCCTTCGTGACCGAGTACGAATCCCAATAGGGGCCACCGGTGTTCGAACACGCACCGAAGGAGACCACCCGCTTGGGCTCGGGCATCTGGTCGTAGAGCACCTTCACCGCGGGCGCGAGGGCGTCGGTGCACGTGCCGGAGATCACCAGGACCTCAATGGAAGTCCGAGGTCCGTCGTCAGTCACGACACCCGCATGCCGTGCTCGCGCATCGATCGTGCCCGCGGCCATGGCCTCGGCCCTGCCCTGAACCGCAGCGAGGAATTCGACCGAGCAGCAGGCGAGACCGAAGTTCACCACGGATAGGACGAAGGTCCGATCCTGCGATCGCCACTCAACGCGGGTCGGGGATGGGGCCGGGCGGACCGGGAGCCCAAACGTGGGCGACGGCAGATCAAGCGACTCGCGCGTCATGGCCGACCCTCCCGTCTCGTCGGTGTCGCTCGCCGTAGCATTCCCTCGGACGACCACCTCTCACATCCGAGCCTAGCGACGATGTGCAGGGTGGCGTCCCGACACGGAGGACCCCCCCGCGCGCGCGGCGGGGTCGAGCGCGAGGATAGTTCCTGCGATGCCCGGGTGGCCGTGCATCGGTGAGAAGCACGGGCCGGTACATCGGCGTTGGCGAATGAGGCGGTAACAACGTGAGCAAGCAGGTAGTCCAACTCAGCCGAGTAATCATCCGGTTCGCCGGCGACTCGGGCGACGGCATGCAGTTGACGGGTGACCAATTCACCTCTCGCACAGCCGCATTCGGCAACGACCTCTCGACACTTCCCGACTTCCCCGCAGAGATCCGGGCACCAACGGGAACCCTTCCGGGAGTCTCCGCGTTCCAGTTGCACTTCGCCGACCACGACATCATGACGCCCGGCGATGCACCCAACGTCCTGGTCGCAATGAACCCGGCGGCCCTCAAGGCCAATATCAAGGACCTACCCCGCGGCGCGGACATCATCGTCGACACCGACGAGTTCACGACCCGGAACCTCACCAAGGTCGGGTATGCGCAGAACCCCCTCGACGATGGTTCCCTCGACTCCTTCGCGATCCACCGGATCCCGCTGACCTCGCTCACTGTCGAGGCTCTGAAGGCTTCCGCAGTGTCGAAGAAGGACGCCGAGCGGGCGAAGAACATGTTCGCCCTCGGCCTCCTCTCATGGCTGTACGCGCGGCCGACTGAGGGAACGATCACCTTCCTCAATCAGAAGTTTGCCAAGAAGCCGGACATCCTCGCGGCCAACATCGCGGCGTTCGAGGCAGGTTGGTCCTTCGGCGAGACCACCGAGGACTTCTCAGTCCAATACGAGGTCAAGCCCGCGCCGATGAAGCCTGGGCAGTACCGCAACATGTCGGGCAACCTCGCGCTGTCCTACGGCCTGATCGCAGCGGCGCAGAGTGCGAAACTGCCGCTCTACCTCGGGTCTTACCCCATCACGCCAGCATCGGACATCCTCCACGAACTCAGCAAGCACAAGCGTTTTGGCATCATGACCTTCCAGGCCGAGGACGAGATCGCCGGTATCGGCGCGGCGCTTGGAGCCTCCTACGGAGGCATGCTCGGCGTCACCACCACGTCGGGCCCTGGAGTCGCACTGAAGTCCGAGACGATCGGTCTGGCCGTGGCGCTAGAGCTCCCGCTGGTGATCGTCGATGTGCAGCGAGGTGGCCCCTCCACGGGGCTGCCGACCAAGACCGAGCAATCCGACCTCCTGCAGGCGATGTTCGGCCGCAACGGTGAATCCCCGGTGCCGATCATCGCGCCGCGCTCCCCCGGCGACTGCTTCGATGCAGCCATCGAGGCAGTTCGCATCGCCACGAAGTACCGCACGCCGGTGTTCCTTCTCTCCGACGGTTATCTCGCCAACGGCTCGGAGCCCTGGCGCATCCCCGACGTCGGTTCGTTGCCCGATATCTCGGTCGCGTTCGCCAGCGAGCACAACCACACGAACGAGGACGGCTCCACCGAGTTCTGGCCCTTCCAGCGAGATCCGGACACCCTCGCCCGTCCGTGGGCGGTGCCCGGCACCGCCGGTCTCGAGCACCGCATTGGCGGTATCGAGAAGGCCAACGGCACCGGCAACATCTCCTACGACGCCGACAACCACGACCTCATGACGCGCCTGCGTCAGGGCAAGATCGACGGCATCGACGTCGCCGACCTCGAGGTCGAGGACCCCACCGGCGACGCGAAGGTGCTCGTCCTGGGCTGGGGGTCGACCTACGGCCCCATCGGCGCAGCAGCCCGGCTCGTTCGCGCTGACGGCATCCCCGTGGCCCAGGCCCACTTCCGTCACCTCAATCCGTTCCCTGCCAACACCGCCGAGGTGCTGCGCAGGTACGACAAGGTGATCATCCCCGAGATGAACCTCGGGCAGCTCGCACTCCTCGTCCGAGGTCGATACCTTGTGGACGCGATCTCCTACAACCAGGTGCGGGGCCTGCCGTTCAAGGCAGACGAACTCGCCGGAGTCATCAAGGGCGTGGTTGGCAATGTCTGAGACCGTCGATCTGGGATTCCCGTCATTGCGACTGGTCCCCAAGGCCACCGAGAAGCAGTCCGCGAAGGACTTCAAGACCGACCAAGAAGTCCGCTGGTGCCCCGGGTGCGGCGACTACGCCATCCTCGCCGCGGTGCAGAGTTTCATGCCCGAGTTGGGCCTGGCACGCGAGAACGTCGTGTGGGTCTCTGGGATTGGCTGCTCGAGCCGCTTCCCTTACTACATGAACACGTATGGCCTGCACTCGATTCACGGTCGCGCCCCGGCGATCGCCTCCGGACTGGCCATGACCCGTCCGGACCTCTCGGTATGGGTCGTCACCGGCGACGGCGACGCTCTCTCCATCGGTGGCAACCACCTCATCCATGCGCTGCGTCGCAACGTCAACCTGAAGATCCTGCTGTTCAACAACAGGATCTACGGGCTCACCAAGGGTCAGTACTCGCCCACCTCCGAGGTCGGCAAGGTCACAAAGTCCACCCCGATGGGCTCCCTCGACCACCCCTTCAACCCGGTCTCGCTCGCACTAGGCGCCGAGGCGTCATTCGTGGCTCGCACGATCGACTCAGACCGCAAGCACCTCACCGAGACCCTGCGGCAGGCGGCGCTCCATGAGGGCACCGCATTGGTAGAGATCTACCAGAACTGCAACATCTTCAACGACGGTGCCTGGGACCCGCTGAAGGACTCCGACCACCGCGACAACCTCACCTTCCGCCTGCAGCACGGTGAGCCGATCACCCTGGTCGACGGCACGCGGGGGGTCATCCGCACGGCCGACGGCAGCCTCGAGGTTGCCGACGTCGCCACGGTTGGTCTTGACGCGATTCTCCTGCACGACGCACACAACCAGGACCCTTCGGTGGCGTTCGCGCTGTCGCGGATCTCGGACCCCATGACCCTCGCGAACACTCCGATCGGCGTCTTCCGGGACGTGAAGCGCCCGTCGTACGACAGCACCTTCCAAGCGCAGATGGCCCTGGCCCAGGAAGGCGGCCGAGGAGATCTGGCAAGCCTGCTCGCCGGCAATGACACGTGGACGATCAGCTAGTGCCTCGGCACTGATGGACCTCCACCCCCACCACCTCTCGCCCGCCGAGAAGCACGCGAGGTCCAGCCTTCGGCTGGGCCTCGCGTCCGGCGTTGGGGCGTATGCGATCTGGGGCCTCTTCCCGTTGTTCTGGCCCCTACTGGAACCGGCGTCCGCGATCGAGATGGTGTGCGGGCGGATCGTGTGGTCGTTCCCGTTCCTCGTACTCCTTCTCACTGCGACGCGCGCGTGGCCCCGCCTGCGCCCGGTGCTGAGGAGTCCACGGACGATGCTGCTGCTCTTCGGGGCGGCACTGTGCATCGGCGTGAATTGGATGCTGTTCATTTGGAGTGTCGCAAACCACCACGTGGTCGAGGCATCGCTCGGCTACTTCATCAATCCGCTTGTCACCGTGGTTTTCGGCACGCTCGTGCTGCGCGAGCGCCTTCGCACCCCGCAGTGGATTGCAGTGGGCGTGGCAGCCCTCGCCGTCGCGGTTCTGACAGGTGCCTACGGCTACATTCCGTGGATAGGCCTGGGCCTGGCACTGTCGTTTGCCGCCTATGGCCTGGTGAAGAAGGTTGCGGGAGTCGATCCGGTGACGAGTCTGGTCGTTGAGACCGGCTATTGGATGCCCCTCGCAACGGGGACGTTGATCTGGCTCGGGGTCAACGGAACACTGGCGTTCGCGCATACCTCGCCAGCCAACACCGTACTGATCGTCTCCAGCGGTATCGTGACCGCGATCCCCTTGCTGCTGTTCGGATCCGCTGCGAACCGGGTGCCGCTCTCGACCGTCGGGATCTTGCAGTACCTAACTCCCTCGATCCAGTTCGTGATCGGGATCAAGATCGGCGTCGAGGACATGTCACCAGCTCGGTGGCTGGGCTTCTCCATCATCTGGCTGGCGCTCGTGGTGTTCACCTACGACGGCGTGCGCCAGAGCCACGTCACCCGCTCTGCCCGACTGAGCCTGATCGACACCGAGGGCGTCGAAGCGCCAGTCTGACGACTCAATGCGATGACCGAGGCCGACCTGCGCGCGTATTAGGCCCCGCGGTCGACGACGACATCACACATCTGGGATAGCGCGTCGGTGACCGGGCCGGCGGGCAAGGCCGAGAGCTCCGCGCGGGCGGCCTCTGCCCACGTCACCAGTTCAAGACGCGCCTGAGCCATCGCGGGCGAACGACGAAGAAGGCCAAGGGCTTCGGCATGGGGCACGTCATCGACGAGGGGGCCCGAGAGAAGTTCGCGCAGGCGTGCACCCTCTGGGTCCGTTCCGCGCAACGCGAGTAGCACCGGCAGTGTGCGCACACCCTCCCGGAGATCGGTTCCCGGAGTCTTGCCCGATGCCTCGGACTCGCTGGCGATGTCGAGGAGGTCGTCGGAGAGCTGGAACGCGACTCCGAACTTCTCGCCGTACGCGGCGATGGCGACGGCCACCCGCTCGGGCGCACCAGAAGTCATGGCACCCATCCGACCCGCAGCCGCGATGAGCGAGCCGGTCTTGTCGGCGAGGACCCCGAGATGGTGGCTCACCGGATCCTGATCGACTGCGGGACCGACGGTCTCGCGAATCTGGCCCGTGCACAGCCGTTCGAAGGTGCGCGCCTGCAGGCGGACGATGTCGGTTCCGAGATCAGCTGCAATATCTGCCGCTCGCGCGAAGAGGAAGTCACCGGTGAGGATCGCCACGGTGTTGTCCCATCGGGCATTGGCTGATGGTGCACCGCGACGCAGCAGGGCCTCGTCCATCACGTCGTCGTGATAGAGCGTCGCAAGGTGGGTGAGTTCAGCCACGACCGCCCCCGGGACGTTGCCCGAGGCATGGCGATCGCCGTATTGCGCGGCCACGAGCGCGAGCAGTGGTCGGAACCTCTTGCCGCCCGCGGTCACGAGGTGGCTCGAGGTTTCAGTCACGAAGGGATACTCACTCGTGACAGCCTTGAGCAGCGCCACCTCGACATCGTCGAGCCCGGCACGCAAGGCGTCAGCGAGCGCGCCGTCGACTTTCGAGAGGCCGAAGGGCAGGGTCTCGCTCATGCGCGTACCTCTCCTCGTCGATGGCTCAGCGTACGAAGACCCCGGCCTGACCGACCAGGTTGAGGACCAACTGCGGCAGGACGCCGATGACGAGGGTCAGTGCAACGCTGATCGTGATGGCGGACTTCGTGAACGCGCTTGGGACCACCACGCTAGGCCCACCCTCCGCCGACGGCTCGGTGAAGAACATAAGCACGATGACCCGGACGTAGAAGAACGCGGCTACTGCACTCGCCACGACGCCGATGACGACCACTGAGGTAGCGCCGCCCGCAACACCTGCGGTGAACACCGCGAACTTTCCGGTGAAGCCGCTGGTGAGCGGAATGCCCGCGAACGCGAGGAGGAAGAGCGCGAAAGCGCTTGCGACCCAGGGCGATCTCCTACCCAGCCCCGCCCATTGAGACAGGTGGGATGCCTCGCCCGTGGAATCGCGCACCAGGGTCAGGATGGCGAAAGCGCCGACGGTGGCGATGCCGTAGGCCAGCAGGTAGACCATCGTGCCCTGAAGTCCTGCGGCGCTGGTAGCAACGACCCCGACGAGCATGAAGCCCGCCTGCGCCACGGAGGAATAGGCCAACATGCGCTTGATGTCGGTCTGCGTCAGTGCGAAGAGCGTCCCCACGATCATCGTCAACGCCGAGATCACGTACATCACGGGGCGCCAGTCCCAGCTGATTCCGCCGAGCGCCACGTACAGCACGCGCATGAGGGCGCCGAAGGCGGCGACCTTGGTGCACGCCGCCATGAATCCGGTCACCGAGGTGGGCGAACCCTGGTAGACATCAGGCGTCCACTGATGGAACGGCGCGGCGCCCACCTTGAACAGCAGACCCACCGCAAGGAGGGCCACTCCGGTGACGACGAGACCGCTGTCGGCAGCACTTGCGGACAGGGCATTGGCAATTCCCGTGAGCGACACGGTGCCCGCGAAGCCGTAGAGCAGCGCGGTGCCGTACAGGAAGAAGGCCGAGGAGAAGGCGCCGAGCACGAAGTACTTGAGCGCGGCCTCCTGCGAGAGGAGCCGACGGCGACGGGCGAGCCCGACCATCACGTAGAGCGGGAGGGATAGCACCTCGAGCGCCACGAACATCGTCAGCAGGTCGGTCGAGGCCGGGAACAGCAGCATGCCGCCGACGCAGAACAGGAACAGCGGCCAGATTTCAGTCTGGAGCCATCCCAGTCTCGTGAAGGCCTGCTCGTCCGCTGATCCAGGAAGGGCTGACGCCCTCGGTGCGAAGGAGTCACCTGAGGGGTCGACCTGCCGCTCGGCCATGACGAGGGCCGCGAGTGCTGCGAGGACGAGGATTGAGCCCTGCATGAACAATGTCGGGCCATCGATGGCCACCGAGCCCATGGCGACGATCTGCGAGGTGCCGCCGGCCTTCACGACCATGGCAAAGGCACCCACGAGGGACGCGAAGGTGATCACGAGCTGGGTGACCCTGCGGAATCTCTGGGGGACGAATGCCTCCACGAGGACCGCGAGAACGGCCGCACCCATCACGATCATGATGGGCGCCAGGGCGGCGTACTCGATCGTGGGGATCTCGAAGGATCCGACGACGGCCAATGTCGCGCTCACTTCGCAGTCCCTTCGGCGACCGGCGCCACCTGGGGCGGCGGGTCAGTGGCATTGACGGCGTGCATCACGCGGGCGACCGCGGGATTGACGACATCGAGTACGGGCTTGGGGTAGAAGCCGAGCGCCACGATGACGACGAGGAGAGGCGCGATCGCCAGGACCTCACGTCCGCTGAGGTCGAAGACCTTCTCGCGCACCACATCGGGCGTGGGGCCGGTCATGGTGCGTTGGTACATCAACAGGACATATATCGCCGCCAGCACGATGCCCAGCGTCGCGATCACACCCACCCAGGTGTAGCGCTCGAAGGTTCCTACGAGCACCAGGAACTCACTCACGAAGCTGGAGAGCCCAGGCAGCGCAAGGGATGACAGGCCCGCCACGAGGAAGGTGCCCGCGAGGATCGGGGCCACCTTCTGAACTCCTCCGAAGTCGGCAATGAGGCTCGAGCCTCGGCGGCTGATCAAGAAGCCTGCGATGAGGAACAGGGCCGCAGTCGAGAAGCCATGGTTGACCATGTAGAGGCTCGAGCCGCTCTGCCCCTGCGAGGTCATGACGAACACGCCGAGCGCGATGAAGCCGAAGTGCGAGACGGACGTGTAGGCGATGAGCCGCTTGATGTCGGTCTGCCCGATGGCGACGAGTGCCCCATAGATGATGCCGATGACGGCAAGGACGATCACGAGTGGCGTCGCCCAGCGAGACGCGTCGGGGAAGAGCTCCAGGCAGTAGCGCAGCATCCCGAACGTTCCGACCTTGTCGAGCACTCCAACGAGCAGCACCGCGGTGCCCGGGGTCGACTCGGCCGCCGCATCGGGCAGCCAGGTGTGGAAGGGCACGAGCGGTGCCTTGATCGCGAACGCGACGAAGAACCCGACGAAGAGCCAACGCTGGGTCGTGGGATCGATGCTCAGTCCCGCGAGGGTCGAGAAGTCGAAGGTTCCGGTACCCGTGATCTGGGCCGAGACGACATACAGCCCAATCAGCGATGCGAGCATCAGGAGCCCGCCGAAAAGCGAGTACAACAGGAACTTCATTGCCGCGTAACTGCGACGCGCGCCGCCATATCGGCCGATCAGGAAGTAAACCGGTACCAGCATGGCCTCGAAGAACACGTAGAACAGGAACACGTCGGTGGCGGCGAACACACCCACCATCGCGGCCTCGAGTGTGAGGATCAATGCGATGTACCCGCGCACGGATCCCCGTGAGCCGTCGACATCCTTCCAACCCGCCAGCAGCACGATCGGCACGAGCGACGTCGACAGCGCGATCAGGACCAGCGAGATGCCGTCGACGCCGAGCGCGAACTTCACCCCGAACGCCGGGATCCAGTCGTAGGCAACGCCGAATTGGAAGTCGCCCGCCGTGCCGGCGTCGAACCTGAGCGCCATCACGATGGTGAGGGCGAACACGAGCACCGAGAGCACCAGGCCAACCTGCTTGGCCAACTTGTCGGCGCCCTTGGGAAGGAGCATCACCACGATCGCGCCCACAAGAGGGGCCGCGACGAGAACGGAGAGCCAGGGAAAGGTCGTCACTGCTACAGCCTCACCAGAACGAGGGCGGCGACCACGAGTGCGGCTCCACCGAGCATGGACAACGCGTACGAGCGGGTGAAGCCGGTCTGCATGCGACGTGCGCGGCCCGACAGCCCCCCGATTGTTGCGGCAACGCCATTGACGGCACCGTCGACGACCCGCTGGTCGACCCAGACGAGCGACCGGGTCAGGTACTGGCCCGGACGCATGAAGACAGCCTCGTTGACGGCATCGCCATAGAGGTCTGCTCTGGCCGCGCGCGTGAGGAAGTTGCCTGCGGGGGCGATCTCGGCCACTGGGCGGCGGTCGTAGAGGAACCAGCCCAGGGCAGCGCCTGCGATCACGACGACGAGGCTGATGCCCTCCATGCCCAACGAGGAGATGGCCAGGTGTGGCTCCTCGAAGCCGGTGACCGGCGCGAGCCACTCGAAGATCGCGTTGTTGTAGGCCAGGAGGAATCCGCCGAGGGCCGAGAGCACCGCGAGGATCGCCATCGGCACGACCATGATCGACGGGGACTCGTGCGGATGGACATCATCAGTCCAGCGCTTCTTGCCGTGGAATGTCATGACGAAAAGGCGGGTCATGTAGAAGGCCGTGATGCCGGCACCGATCACCGTCACGAGTCCGACCACGATGCCGCGGCTGAATGCGGCCTCGATGATGCGGTCCTTGGAGTAGAACCCCGCGAAGGGCGGGATCCCCAAAATGGCGAGATAGCCCGCACCGAACGTGATCCAGGTGACGATCATCCACGATCGGATCGTGCCGAACCGGCGCATGCCCACCTGATCATTCATCGCATGCATGACCGAACCGGCGCCCAAGAACATGTCAGCCTTGAAGAAGCCGTGGACGACAAGGTGGAAGATCGCGAAGGCGTATCCGACCGGACCAAGTCCGGCCGCGAGGATCATGTAGCCGATCTGACTCATCGTTGAGCCAGCGAGGGCCTTCTTGATGTCGTCCTTGGCGCATCCGATGATCGCACCCATCAGCAGTGTGATCGCGCCGACGATGACCACCACTGTCTGCGCGGTGGGCGCGGCGTTAAAGATCGCGTTGGAACGCACGATGAGGTAAACGCCAGCCGTGACCATCGTGGCCGCGTGGATCAGCGCTGATACGGGGGTGGGGCCCTCCATGGCATCGAGAAGCCAAGACTGCAAGGGGAACTGCGCCGACTTACCGCAGGCTCCGAGTAGAAGGGCGAGGCCAATCCAGGTGAGCGAAGATTCGCTGGCTGAACCGGCCTGCGCGAACACACCGTCGAAGGTGACCGATCCGAAGGTGATGAACATCAGCATGACCGCGAGCGAGAGTCCGAGATCGCCAACACGGTTGACGATGAATGCCTTCTTGGAGGCGACCGCCGCGCTCTGCTTGACGAACCAGAAGCCGATGAGCAGGTACGAGGCCAGGCCCACACCCTCCCAGCCGACATAGAGCAAGAGGAAGTTGTCAGCGAGCACCAGCAGCAGCATCGAGGCCACGAACAGGTTGAGGTAGCCGAAGAACTTGCGGCGCTCCGGATCGTGGCTCATATAGCCGACGGAGTAGATGTGGATCAGCGTGCCCACTCCGGTAATCAGCAACACGAAGGTGATCGAAAGCTGATCGAGGCGAAGGTCGAACGGAACGTTGAACGTGCCAACAGCGATCCAGTCGAACAGGTGCTGGCGCACGGTGCGCGAGTCGTCGGCCTGTCCGAGCATTCCGAAGAAAAGCACCACCGCGACGACGAAGGAGGCTGCCGAGGCGAGGACGCCGAGCCAGTGGCCCCACTTGTCACTCCGGCGGCCCCACAGCAGGAGGACGGCCGCGCCCGCGAGGGGGAAGCCGATCAGGAGCCAGGTCAGCGAGAACAGCCCACTCGCCGCGACCGCCGCAGGCGCGACGTCGGCGGCGTGGGTGAGCGCGCCTGAGAACGTGGACACGTTGTCGGACCCCTCTAGTACTTGAGCAGGTTGGCTTCGTCGACCGAAGCCGACCGGCGGGTGCGGAAGATCGTCATGATGATCGCGAGACCCACCACGACCTCGGACGCGGCAACCACCATCACGAAGAAGGCAATCACCTGTCCGTCAAGATTGCCGTGAACCCTCGAGAAGGACACGAACGCGAGGTTGCAGGCGTTGAGCATGAGTTCGACGCACATGAACACCACGATCGCGTTTCGGCGAACGAGCACGCCGAGTGCCCCAATGGCGAAGAGCACCGCCGAGAGGTAGAGATAGTTGCTCGGGTTCACGACTGGGACTCCTCGTCGGTACCGGCTCCAGCGGCGAGACCTGCGGCCAAGGCGTTGACCCTCGCCGAATCCTGCGGATTGGGCGTGAAGGCGGCGCTCACACCGCGCAACGGCTCCGGGACGGAGCGGTCTGTGGGAGTGCCGTCCGGCAGCAGCGCCGGGGTGCCAACAGCATTGTGTCGCGCGTAGACACCTGGGCCCGGCAGGTTCTGCGGGCTTCCGGAGCGCACGCGGTCACGCGAGAGTTCTTGCTGCCCCTTGCGCGGAGTGTGGCGCTCGCGATGTGCCAGAACCATTGCGCCCAGTGCCGCGGTGATCAGTAGGGCGGACGTGGCCTCGAAGGCGAAGAGGTACCGACCGAACACAAGGTGCGCGATGCCCTGGACGTTGCCGCCGTCGACGGCGTTCACAGCGTCGAGGCCGACCGCCGGGTGTGTTAGCCCTGCGCCGATACCTGCGATGAGCAGTGCAGCGAACGCCAGCGCAAACAGGACGGATGCGAGTCTCTGACCCTTGATCGTCTCGACGAGGGAGTCGGACGTGTCGACACCGACGATCATCAAGACGAACAAGAACAGCATCATGACTGCGCCCGTGTACACGACGATCTGGGTCATCCCGAGGAACTGCGCATTCAAGGACACGTAGAGCACAGCGAGCGCCATCATCGTGGAGGCGATGAACAGTGCACTGTGAACGGCCCGACGCGAGAACAACATCCCCAGCGCGCCGACGACCGAGATGATCGCGCACACCCAGAACACGAGGTTCTCACCCGTGTTGCCTGAGGTCTCGACGGTGCTGACCGCGGCGACCGCGAGGCCGGAGACTGCGCTCATGCCGTGACCTCCTCGTCATCGCGCGGGCCCGTCCAGGTGCCGAGCCTGCGTGCCTCGGCCTCGCCAACCTGTGTGGCGACGGCGTGCGTGATGTTGCCCAGGTAGTAGTCGGTGTCGGTCGTGCCCGGCACCATCGCGTGCGGCGGTGCGGCCATGCCTGTCAGCATCGGCCCGAGGAGGTCATGCTTCTCGTAGATCAGCGCCGCCCTGGTGTCATCTGCGAGCTCGTACTCGTTTGTCATCGTGAGCGCCCGTGTGGGGCACGCCTCGATGCACAAACCACAGAAGACACATCTCAAGTAGTTGATCTGGTAGACGCGGCCGTATCGCTCGCCGGGGCTGAAGCGCTCGACCTCGGTGTTATCGGCACCCTCGACATAGATCGCGTCGGCTGGGCACGCCCACGCGCACAGTTCGCAGCCGATGCACTTCTCGAGGCCATCGGCGTAGCGGTTGAGCTGGTGGCGCCCGTGATACCTCGGCTGCGTCGGCCGCTTGTCCTCGGGGTACTGCTCGGTGGTGACACGCTTGAACATCTGGCTGAACGGGACACCGAAGCCCCGGAAGAACCGTCGCTGGTCCTCACTCATGGGGCGCCTCCAGTGCCTCGGACACAATGAGTTCCTCGGCGCCGATCACCGCGCTGGTGACGGTCGCCTTCGCACGACGGGTCACGGTGAACTCCTGACCGGGAAGTGGTGGCACCGGGTAGCCCCCGGCGAACGGATCGAAAACCTCGTCAGCCCCGCTCTCGGGAGCCGCACGACGCAGGTCGAACAGGAAAGCGATCACCGCGACGATCGCAAGGCCGAGTCCGATGACGATCAGCGTGGTGCGCATATCGAGGCCGTACTCGTTCTTGATGCCGCGGAAGGCCGCCACGGCCAGGATCCACAGGATCGAGACCGGAATCAGCACGCGCCACCCGAACTTCATGAACTGGTCGTAGCGCAGGCGCGGCAGCGTTCCGCGGAGCCACACGAACACGAACAGGATCGCGAACACCTTGCCGAGGAACCACAGGATCGGCCACCAGCCCTCGTTGGCGCCCGGCCAGACGGTGGAGATCGGCGCAGGTGCGCGCCACCCGCCCAGGAACAGGGTGGTCGCCACAGCAGCGACGTTGATCATGTTGACGTACTCGGCCAAGAAGAACATCGCCCAGCGCAGGCCGGAGTACTCGGTGTGGAATCCGGCGACGAGTTCTCCCTCGGCCTCGGGGAGGTCGAAGGGCGCCCGGTTCGTCTCGCCCACCATGGAGATCAGATAGATCACGAACGACACGCACAGCGGCAGGGCGTACCAGATGTCGGTCTGGCCCGCGACGATCTGCGAGGTGGACATCGACCCGGCGTAGAGGAAGACCGCAACGAAGGAGAGCCCCATGGCGATCTCGTAAGAGATCATCTGGGCGCTTGAGCGCAAGCCGCCGAGCAGCGAGTAGGTGGAGCCCGACGACCATCCGGCGAGCACGATGCCGTAGATGCCGACGGAGGCGATCGCCAGGACGTAGAGCACCGAGACGGGGAAGTCGGTGAGCTGCAGGGGCGATTGCACCCCGAACATGCTCACGACCGGGCCGACCGGGATCACCGCGAACACCATCACGGCACTTGCCGCGGCGATCATCGGCGCCAGGAGGTAGATGACCGTGTCGGCGTTCACAGGGGAGATCCCCTGCTTGAGTGCCAGCTTGATTCCGTCGGCGAGGGGCTGGAGCAGCCCTGCCGGCCCGACACGGTTAGGCCCACTCCGCTGCTGCATGCGAGCGACGACGCGGCGCTCGAACCAGGTTGTGAACAGTGTCAGCAGGACGAGTGCGAGGAAGAGCACCACGGCCTTGATGAGCACGAGCCAGAAAGGATCCTTGCCGAAGATCGTGAGGTCGCCCTGGGCCGCGGCGATCAGGGGATTCATACGACACCTCCGCTGATGCGCACGATGTCGCCGTGGCCCGCACCGAGAGTGACACGGGGATTGGAACCGTCAGAGTTGGCCGGAAGCCAGACCACGTCATCGGGCATCGTCGTGACCAACGCCGGCAGCGTGATCGAGCCGGTGGCGGTGGAGATCGTGACTGCCTCGCCGGTCGCTACCGCGAGCAACGTCGCGCGCGCGGCGGAGATCCGCGCGACGCCAGCGCGCGCAGTCGCTCCGAGGAACGGGTCGCCTTCTTGGAGGAGGCCTCGGTCCAGGAGCTGCCGCCACGTGGCCAGCACAACCTCGTCTGAACCCACCGATGGCGCCTCTGGCGGGGCATGCCCCGGGGCCTGTGCGCGATCACCGTGCCATGAACCGAAGGACGCGAGCTCACCGCGCACGGAGGCGATATCGCCACGGCCAAACGAGGCGTCGAGCTCTGCGGCGAGCATCGCCAGAACACGTGAGTCCGAGAGCGTGAGAGCCTCTCGGAACACCTGCGCGAACTCGCGAGGACGTCCCTCCCAGTCGAGGAAGGTGCCCGCCTTCTCAGCGACCGCCGCAACCGGCAACACGACGTCGGCCCGGGCCGTGACCTCGGAATGCCGCTGCTCAAGGGAGACCAGGAACGGAACCGCGTCGAGAGCCGCGACGAAGGCGGCGGGGTCGGCGAGGTCGTTCGCCTCGACACCCCCGATGAGGAGTGCCTGGACCGAACGCACCACGTCGGAGGGCTTTGCGGCAGCCGCGATGGCCTTCGTGTCGGCATTGACGGCCGCGACCACGGCGCCGAGGTCCCTTCCGGGAGAACCAGGAAGGGACGCCGGGTCGACGCCCCATACCGCGGCGGCCTCGCGTCGAGCAGCATCCGAGGTGATCGGACGTCCACCCGGAAGCAGGCCGGCGATGGCACCAGCGTCGAGGGCTCCACGTTCACCTGCACGACGAGGCACCCAGCCCAGGGCTGCCCCAGTGGCCTTGGCCACACGGGCCGCAGCGGAGAGTGCGCCGGGCGACTGCGCGAGACGCTCTCCGACGAGGAGTACTGCGCCAGGTTCGCGCAGGAGTCGCGCGGCCTCGAGGCGATTCTCGTCCCGTGCGCCGGAAACTTCGTCGGCAAGTGAGTCGAGAACGGCCGCCTCGGCGCCAGGCACCGCCGTCAAGACGCGTCCGTTGACCTTCGCGACACCTGCGGAGGCGAAGGGAGCGACCGTGAACACCTTCACGCCGGTGAGACGTGCTCCCTTGCGAAGGCGAAGGAACACCATCGGCGACTCATCCTCGGCATCGAGCCCGGCCAGGACGACTACTGGTGCGGACTCGAGTTCGGCGTATGTCGGACCCACGGGCTTCCCCGCGACCAGCGCCGCGAGGAACTCGATCTCCTCGGCCGATGACGGCCTCGAGCGGAAGTCGACATCGTCGGTGCCCAGTACCGAGCGTGCGAACTTGGAATAGGAGTAGGCGTCTTCGAGAGTGAGACGTCCTCCGGTCAGGACTGCGGTGCGCGATCCGGCCCTGCGAAGGCCAGCAGCCGCAATCGACATCGCCTCGGGCCACGATGCCACCACGAGTTCGCCGGACTCGTCGCGGACCATCGGGTGTGTGAGCCGACCCTCGGCCGCATAGCCGAAAGCGAACCGGCCCTTGTCGCAGTTCCACTCCTCGTTCACCGCGGGCTCATCCCATGCGAGGCGCCGCAGAACGGTGGACCGGCGCACGTCGGTGCGCAGGCCACAGCCGGATGCGCAGTGCTCGCATACCGTCGGTGTGGAGATCAAGTCGAACGGACGTGAACGGAACCGGTACTTCGCGCTCGTGAGCGCACCCACCGGACAGATCTGCACGGTGTTGCCCGAGAAGTAGGAGTCGAACGGCTGGTCGCTGGATGTGCCGACCTGCTGCTTGGCGCCCCGCTCAAGGAGGTCGATGAACGGATCGCCTGCGATTTCGTCGGCGAATCGCGTGCAACGAGCGCACGAGACGCAACGTTCACGGTCGAGCAGGATCTGCGCCGAGACGTTGATCGGCTTCGGGAAGGTGCGCTTGACCCCAGTGAACCGAGACTCGGCACGGCCGTGGGACAGGGCCTGGTTCTGCAGCGGGCACTCGCCGCCCTTGTCGCACACGGGGCAGTCGAGGGGGTGGTTGATCAGGAGGAACTCCATCACGCCCTGCTGTGCCTGTTCGGCCAGCTCCGACGTCACCTGGGTGCGCACCTTCATGCCCTCGGCCACGGTGACGGCGCAGGCCGGCTGCGGCTTGGGCTGTCCCTCGATCTCGACGAGACACATGCGGCAGGCGGCCACCGGAGCGAGCAGCGGGTGATCACAGAACCGAGGGATCTCAACTCCGAGCTGCTCGGCGGCACGGATCACCAGGGTGCCCTTCGGCACGGTGATGTCGACGCCGTCGACAGAAAGGGTGATACCCGAGGTGACGGTGACGGGCGAGACGCCCGGAGTGGTGATGGTCATCGCGCTGCGGCTCCCGCGAAGACGGTGGCGGCGACCGGATCGAAGAGCTCGTCGGCCGATGTGTGGGTTCCCGCGAGGAACTCCTCGCGGAAGTACTTCAGCGCCGGGGCGTACGGCGTGGCGGCCGCATCACCGAGTGCGCAGAACGAGCGCCCGGCGATCTGCTTGCAGATCTCGTCGACGGTCTCGATGTCGGCCTCGATGGCCGTGCCCGCCTCGAAGCGCTCCAACATCTGCTCGAGCCAGAAGGTTCCCTCGCGGCACGGGGTGCACTTACCGCAGGACTCATGCTTGTAGAAGTGCATCCACCGGCTGATGGCGCGCACCACACTCGTGGTCTCGTCGAAGACCATCGGAGTGCCGGTGCCGAGCATCGTGCCCAGCCCGGCCATGTCCTCGTAGGTGAGCGGGGTGTCGAGGTGCTCGGGAAGGAGCATCGGAACGCTCGACCCGCCCGGGATCCAGAACTTGAGTTCGTGGCCCGCACGCACGCCACCCGCGTACTCGAGGAGCTCGCGCATCGTCGTTCCTAACGAGGCTTCGTAGATCCCGGGCCGCTCGACGTGACCCGACACCGCGAAGAGCTTGAAGCCAGGGGACTTCTCAGTGCCGAACTGCTTGAACCAGTCAGCGCCGTTACGAATGATCGTCGGGATGTTCGCGATGGTCTCAACGTTGTTGATCACCGTGGGCGACGCGTAGAGGCCTGCCACCGCCGGGAAGGGCGGCTTGAGGCGCGGTTGCCCGCGACGGCCCTCGAGGGAGTCGAGCAGCGCTGTCTCCTCGCCGCAGATATAGGCACCCGCGCCGGAGTGCACGACAATGTCGAGATCGAAGCCAGACCCGAGGATGTCCTTGCCCAGGAAACCTGCCGCATAAGCCTCGGCGACAGCGGCGGTGACCCGACGCACGGCGTGAGGAACCTCGCCGCGGATGTAGATGAAGGCGTGGTTCGCGCGGATCGCATAGGCCGCGTGGATACATCCCTCGACCAGGGAGTGCGGGTTGGCGAGCATGAGTGGGATGTCCTTGCAGGCACCCGGCTCGGACTCATCAGCGTTGACCACGAGGTAGTGCGGTTTACCGTCGTTCTGGGGCACGAAGCCCCACTTCATACCGGTGGGGAAGCCTGCGCCACCACGACCGCGGAGACCGGACTCCTTGACGAGTGCGATCACCTCGTCGGGATGCACACCGAGGGACACCGGAACCATGTCGTAGCCGCCGTGACGGCGGTAGCCGCCGATGGTGTGGGAATCGGGCTCGTCCCAGTGGGCGGTGAGGATCGGGGTCAACGCCATGTCTCAGGCCTCCGTCTTCGAGGCCGCGCCCGCGGCGAGAGGTGATGCCGCTGGTCCAGGCGGAGCCGACATTCCGTGGGCCTTGGCATAGGTGAGCCCGGCGAGCATCTTGTCGTCGTTGCGCCCCTCGCCAGCGAGGCCATCGGGGAAGCCCGCGAGTGCGCGTTCGACCTCCTCGAATGTTCCGATCCGCGGTCCGCGAGTGGAGTGGACCTCTTCTCCCGCTTGGAGTTTGGCGATCACCTCGAGTGCGCGGGGGACATCCATGTCGTCGAGGAACTCCCAGTTGGCGGTCATGACCGGTGCGTTGGTGCACGCGGCCTGACATTCGATGCGCTCAAGCGAGACGGCTCCGTCGGCGCTGACTTCGTCATGACCCACACCGAGGCGTTCGGACACGGCCGACCAGATCGCGTCGCCGCCGAGAACAGCGCACAAGGTGTTGGTGCAGACACCGACGTGGACGCGCCCCACCTTGTGTCGCTTGTACATCGTGTAGAACGTCGCGACTGCTGCGACCTCGGCCGTGGTGAGCCCAATGACGTCGGCACACAGTGCGATGCCATCGGCTGTGACCGTGCCCTCAGCCGACTGGACGAGATGCAGCATCGGCAACAGCGCCGAACGGCTCTGCGGATAACGCCCCGCGAGATCGACCGCGTCGGCGCGGGTCTGCTCCGTCAGTGCCATGTCGCATCATCCATTCGAGTGCGGTCGTCGGTGGCCAGCGATCGCGCGGCCCTCACCTGTCCACTCCACCCTGATTCTCGTGGAGCCGCTCGGGCCGCTCCGCATGCTCCGCGGCCCTCACCTGTCCACTCCACCCTGATTCTCGTGGAGCCGCTCGGGCCGCTCCGCATGCTCCGCGGCCCTCACCTGTCCACTCCACCCATCACCGGGTCGATCGACGCCACGGCACCGATGACATCGGCGACCTGGCCGCCCTCGCACATTGCCGCGGTGGCCTGGAGGTTGTTGAACGACGGGTCGCGGAAGTGGACCCGGTACGGGCGGGTGCCACCATCGCTGACGATGTGCACACCGAGCTCACCTCGCGGTGCCTCGGTCGCGGAGTAGACCTGGCCCGCGGGCACCTTGAAGCCCTCAGTGACGAGCTTGAAGTGATGAATGAGAGCTTCCATCGACTCGCCCATGATGTGGCGGATGTGCTCGAGGGAGTTGCCCATGCCGTCTGCGCCAATGGCCAACTGCGAAGGCCAGGCGATCTTCTTGTCGGCCACCATCACCGGACCGGGCTCGAGCATGTCGAGCGCCTGCAGCACGATCCGGATCGACTGGTTGATCTCCTCGAGCCGCACCAGGAAGCGTCCGTACACGTCACAGGTGTCGGTGGTGGGGACGTCGAAGTCGAACTTCTCGTAGCCGAAGTACGGCTGAGCCTTGCGGACGTCGTAAGGCAGCCCCGCGGAACGAAGGACGGGCCCGGTGATACCCAATGCCATGCAGCCCGCGAGGTCGAGGTAGCCGATGCCCGAGGTGCGGTCCTTCCAGACTCCGTTGTCGACGAGCATCCGAGGGACACCGTCGAGTTGCTTGGGCAACTGGGCCATGACCTTGCGGATGGCGGCAACGGCGCCCTCGGGGAGGTCCTGCGCGACGCCTCCGGGGCGGATGTACGCATGGTTCATCCGAAGGCCGGTGATCATCTCCAGAAGGTCCATGACAAGTTCGCGATCGCGGAACCCGTTGGTCATGGCTGTGAGCGCGCCCATCTCGAAGCCACCCGTGGCCAGGCACACCAGGTGCGAGGTGATCCGGTTGAGCTCGAGTGTGATGATCCGGATGAGGTTCGCGCGAGCCGGGATGTCGTCGACGATCCCGAGGAGTTTCTCCACGGCGTGGACATACCCGGCCTCGTTGGCCAACGGCGCGAGGTAGTCCATGCGCGTGACATAGGCGACTGCCTGAGTCCAGGTGCGGTACTCGAGGTTTTTCTCGATCCCGGTGTGGAGATAGCCGATGCCGCATCGAGCCTCGGTGACGGTCTCACCCTCGAGCTCGAGGATCAGGCGTAGGACGCCGTGGGTGGAGGGGTGCTGCGGCCCCATGTTGACGACGATGCGCTCCTTCTCACCCTCGTCGGGGGCGAGCACGGAGTCCCAGTCCTGACCGATGACGGTGAAGACACGGCCTTCGGTGGTGTCGTAGGCACCCGCATACGCGTCGCTAGCTTGCGCGAGAGGAGGCTCATTGACGAGGTCGTCGTAGGACGTCTCGTAGGTGACATCGGCCATCAGGAGTAGGACCTCCGCTCGTCGGGCGGCGGGATCGTCGCACCCTTGTACTCGACCGGGATCCCGCCGAGCGGGTAGTCCTTGCGCCCGGGGTGGCCCGGCCAGTCGTCCGGCATGAGGATGCGCGTGAGCCCGGGGTGATCGTCGAAGACGATGCCGAACATGTCGAAGGCCTCGCGCTCGTGCCAGTCGTCGGCGGGATAGACCGACACGATGCTCGGCACATGTGGGTGCGACTCGGGCACTGACACCTCGACGCGCACGCGGCGGTTGTGCGTGATCGACAGGAAGTGCCACACCGCGTGCAGTTCGCGACCGGCCTGCTGCGGGTAGTGGACGCCCGAAACGCCAGTGCAGATCTCGAACCGCAGCGCCGGCTCGTCGCGCAGACGGCTGACGAACGCCAGCAAGTGCTCGGCGCGTACGTGGAAGGTGATCTCGTTGCGGTCGACGACGACATGCTCGACTGCGAGGGCGAGACTGAGCCCGTCGTCGGCGAGGGCGAGGTCGAGCTCGTCGGCCGCCTCGTCGAACCAACCGCCGAACGGACGCGCGGTGGGCGCAGGCATCTCGATCGTGCGGATGAGACCGCCATAGCCGGAGGTGTCACCACTGCCTGAGCCGCCGAACATGCCGCTGCGGACATCGACGACTGGAATGGTCGTGACACCCGCGGGTACGACGGCGGCGGTCTCCTGGGAGTCGGTCACCGCAGTAGACCCTTCATGCTCGAGGTCGGGGTGGCGGCCATCGCGGCCTCCTCGAGCTCGGTGATCTCGTTGTCGCGGTTGACGCCGAGCTTCGTGGCGCGCACCTTGTCGTGAATTTTCAAGATCGCATCGAGGAGCATCTCCGGCCGCGGCGGGCAGCCCGGGAGGTACATGTCGACCGGGACGACGTGGTCGACGCCCTGGACGATCGCGTAGTTGTTGAACATGCCGCCGCTGGAGGCGCACACACCCATGGCCAGAACCCACTTAGGGTCAGGCATCTGGTCATAGATCTGACGCAGCACAGGGGCCATCTTCTGGCTCACCCGGCCAGCCACAATCATGAGGTCGGCCTGTCGCGGCGAGGCGCGGAAGACCTCCATGCCGAAGCGCGCAAGGTCGTAGCGGCCGGCTCCGGACGCCATCATCTCGATCGAGCAACAGGCAAGACCGAATGTCGCCGGCCACATGGATCCGGCACGTGCGTACCCGGCCAGTTTCTCGACGGTCGTGAGCAGCACGCCGCTGGGGAGGTTCTCCTCGAGACCCATGTGCTAGCCCTCCTGTCCGTGTGCTCGACGTGCGGGGTCTGTGGTGGTGCGACCGATCAGTCCCATTCCAGCCCTCCACGGCGCCAGACATATCCGTAGACCACGAGCACGGTGACGATGAACAGCGCCATCTCGAGCAAGCCGAAAAGGCGCAGTTGGTCGAAGGCCACCGCGAACGGGTAGAGGAAGACGATCTCGATGTCGAAGATGATGAAGAGCATCGCCGTGAGGTAGTAGCGGATCGGGAAGCGGCCACCGCCGATCGGCTGGGGCGTGGGGTCGATACCGCATTCGTAGGAGTCAAGCCGTGCGCGGTTGTAGCGACGGGGCCCGATCAGGGTCGGGGCCGCGACGGAGAACACCGCGAAGGCGATACCTAGGATGCCGAGCACCAGGATCGGCAGGTAGACCTCGCCCACTGTGGTGCCTTTCCCTCGGAGAAACCGTGCAGAGCCTACCTGTGCGACCTGTGGTGCCCGTGACCTACCCGTGACGTGCGCGAGCCGGACTCAGGCCGCCGGGGCGATCTTGGCAAGTGCATTCACCAGCCGGTCGACCACCTGGCCGCCCCGCGGATCCCTCAGGTTGGACAGCATCGTCATGGTGAACTTCATCAACATCGGGTGAGAGAGGCCCTTTTGCGTTGCCAGCCGCATGATTTCGGGATTGCCGATCATCTTCACGAAGATGCGGCCGAGCGTGTAGTAGCCGCCGTACTCGGCCTTGAGCCGACGCGGGTAATCCGCCATAGCCTTCTCACGAGAGTAGGCGGTCGGGCGCCGCAAGGCCTGGGCCATGACCTCGGCCGCGAGTTGGCCGGACTCCATTGCGTAGGCGATCCCCTCGCCATTGAACGGGTTCACCATGCCCGCGGAATCACCGACGAGCAGGAGACCGTCGGCGTAGTGGGGCTTGCGATTGAACGCCATCGGGAGAGCGGCTCCACGGACGGGCTCCGTGCGGGTCTCCTCGGAGAAGCCGTACTCGGGCGCCGCCCGATCGACCCACCGCTGAAGCAGGGCCCGGTAGTCGACCTTGCCGAACGCGGGACTGGAGTCGAGGATGCCGAGCCCGACGTTCACGGTGCCATCGCCGAGCCCGAAGACCCAGCCATACCCTGGCAGCAGCTTGTCTCCGTCCCAGAGCTCGAGGTGGCTCTCGAGCCACTCGTCACTGGTGAATGGGCTCGTGTAGTAGGTACGGACGGCCACACCCATCGGCCGGTTCTCCAGGCGCTCACGTCCCGACGCAACCGAGAGCCGACTGGAGTTGCCATCGGCCGCCACCACGATCGGCGCTCGATAGGTGACGACGTCGTGCTTGGTGCCGTCGGCGTCGGTGGTGCGTGCCGTGACGCCCACGATGCGACCGGTGCGGTCATCGCGCACTGGGCCCGCGACCGAGGTGCGCTCGAGGACACGTGCGCCGGCCTTCTGGGCCGCTCGGGCCAGGACCTCGTCGAAGTCCTTGCGGGTTCGGGTGAGTCCGTAGTTGGGGAAGCTTGCGAGATCAGGCCAGGGCATCTCGAGGCGGTGGCCTCCCCCGATGATCCGAAGACCGACATTGTGGGCCCAACCGTTCTCGGGGCCGGTGTCGATACCCATCTCGACGAGCTGCTTGACGGCGCGGGGGGTGAGGCCGTCGCCGCACACCTTCTCGCGAGGGAACGCCGTCTTCTCCAGCACTAGGACGTCCAGCCCACGCTGGGCGAGGTGGTAGGCCGTGGCCGCACCGGCGGGGCCGGCGCCCACAACGATGACGTCGGCGTCGGTCTCTGAGGTTCGCGGGGTCGACTGGGTCGACTGGCTCGGCACTGTGCTCACGGGGTCAAGGATCCTCGGGGTACGGACGGCTCGCGCGTGCGCTTGTGAATTAGTTCACGAAGACAGCCGTACTCTATCGCCACCCGCGAGCGGCTCCCAGGCGACCCGTGGAACCCGGAGGGAACCACGGCACCAGACACCTGCCAAAGAGATGTGCGCCACGTACGACGCCGTCGGGCTGCCGACCACGGCCCGGGCGCCTAGCCTGGGGCACGTGCACATCGCGTCGTCCCCCGTGAACGGACTTCCGGCGACGATCCGCACGGTTGGCCTTCCCAGCGCCCTCAGCTCCCGAGCCCTGCTATCCCTGCTGCCTCGCACCGTCACAACGATGTCGTGGGTCACCACTGATGACGACGGCGAGGACTCAGGCCTCGTCGGATGGGGAGAGGCGGCGCGTCTGGAGATTGGCGGCGCCGAGCGCTTCTCCCGTGCCCAGCGGTGGTGGTCACAGTGGCTCTCCAGCGCAGATGCCGAGGACGACATCGACCTGCCGGGCACAGGGCCCGTGGCATTCGCCTCCTTCGCCTTCGACTCCCAGCCCGGCTCGTCGGTCGTCGTCGTGCCGAAGATCGTGATCGGCCGTCGGGGTGGCATCACCTGGCTCACCGTCGTCGCCGCATCCTCGGGAGAAGCCGCGCATGCGGTCGCCGAAACCCTGGCCGCGCTCGGCCATCCCACCGCCGTGCCCCCCGCGCCCACAGGCGTGACCTACACGGAGGGGTCGCTCTCAGTTCCCGAATGGCAAACCGCGGTCGGCGAGGCCGTGGGCCGCATCGGCAAGGGCGAACTCGACAAAGTGGTACTCGCCCGCGACGTGATCGCCACCGCCGACAGCCCGATAGACCCGCGCTACCTGCTCACGACCTTGGCGTCCCGGTTCCCGAACTGCTGGACTTTTTCCGTCGACGGCCTCATCGGCGCCACCCCCGAAATGCTCGTGCGCCGGATGGGCGACAGTGTCACCTCGCGGGTCCTCGCGGGCACGGTCCGACGCTCCTCGGACGCCTCGTCGGATGCCTCGCTCGCCTCGGCACTCCTTGAGTCTCCGAAAGACCATGCCGAGCATGAATACGCCGTGCAGTCTGTGGCGCTGGCTCTGGCCACCCACTGCACCGACCTCGACGTCCCCAGCACTCCGCGGCTCTTGCGTCTCGCGAATGTGCAACACCTGGCCACCGACGTGTCCGGGGTGCTGGCCGACGGCGCCCCGGTTCTTGCGCTCGCTGCATCGCTCCACCCCACTGCCGCGGTGTGCGGCACCCCCACCGAGCGCGCATTCGCGGTCATCCGCGAGCTCGAGGGTATGGACCGCGGCCGCTACGCCGGCCCCGTCGGGTGGATGGACTCACGCGGCGACGGCGAGTTCGGCATCGCGCTCCGTTGCGCCGCGATCGAGAGTGATCGACGCCTGCGACTCTTCGCTGGCTGTGGACTCGTCGCAGGATCAGACCCTGACGACGAACTCGCCGAATCGCAGGCAAAATTCCGAGCGATGCGTGGAGTGCTCGAGCCGCTCTGACACCACTATGTACTGACGGATTGTCGGGCGAGGGGCCGGCGACGCGGTCCGTTCAATCGCTCGCATCGAGATCACTCGAGTCGAGCGCGTTCACCTCGAGGTCGACCGTGAGATCAGAGGACGTGCCTGCGTTTGCGTCGAGATCACGCAGCGCTACCGACACGTCCACCGCGATATCGCGCAGTAGTTGGGCCTCCGACGCCCGATCGCCCACCTTCGCGATGATGACCCGAACACTGCCGGCGGCCGTCGCGTCGTCGAGTGCGGTAACCAATGACGTGACGTCGGAGACCACAGCGACTCCGTCGACTGCCGCTGCCTTCGCGACTGCAGCGAGGTCGAGCCCCAATGGAGTGCCGAACACCCGCTCGAAATGCTCGGTGCCCGCCTGCTCGAGTTGGCCGAAGATTCCCCCGCCGTCGTTGTCGACCACCACGATCACGAGATCAGGGCGAGGCTCATCGTCGCCCACCACAAGTCCGTTGTGGTCGTGGAGGAATGCCAGATCACCCAAGAGTGCGTAGGCGGTTCCCCCTGTCACACTCACGACATCGGTGTCGCCGTCCTCGTCGACATGCAGGGTGGTACGCGCCGATTGGTGAGCAAGCGCCGCACCCCACGCTGTCGAGACGAGTCCATCGATCCCCGAGGCGCCACGGTTGCCGATCACGAACGGCGCTTCCTCGCTCTCGCGGACCCGGGCGAATGCTTCGAGGTGCCGCACCGGCCACGACGACGCGACGAGAAGCAACGTGCTCGAATCGAGGACGTCCCACAAGGTGCGAGCGACGTCAGGGCCGGTCAGCCCGGACGCGTCGTCGAGGCGCTTGGACACTGCGAGTGACGCTCGCGCGTCCGCCGCGAGCCAGGAGTCGAGCCAGGAGTCGTCGTAAGCGTCGTAGGCCGACGGGGGCTCGGGGACGACGGAGACGAACACAGTCGCTCCGCGAGTGGGGTCCGGGCGTCGAACCGCGTCACGCTCGTCAGCGACCACGACCATCGGAGCGTCTCGGATCATCGCCAGCACCGGCCTCGAGAGTCCCGGCATGCCGACGCAGACGACGATCTCAGGGCGATGCGCCTCTCGAAACACGGCGTCGGCAAGCAGAAGAGGCCCGTGAGCGAGGGCGGTGTCGCCGCTTCGCGCGTTACCACTTGGCTCGCTGAACAGCGGCCATCCGCACGATTCTGCGAGGGCGACGGCGGCATCGCTACTCTCGACATCGAGGACATCCCCCACAACCACCACCCCGCGCGTGGGCACGATGCGGTCCGGGTCAGTGTCGGAGTTGGGCCCGAGCAGCATTCCGAGAACTTCGTCGAGTGGCTGCGAGGCCGCCATGGCCAGACGGGCGTCGGCAGCAATCGGCAGGCGCTCGTTCGGATCACTTCCGAGTGGCGCGAGCCCGAGGGGCTCCACCCAGTTCTGGTCGTCGTCGGGCACGAGTGGATCGCGAAACGCGACATTGAGATGGACGGGGCCACTGTTCGAGGACTCAGCACTCACCGCGATCGCGCGCGCAACCACCGACCGCCAGTAGCGCACCTGGCCAAGCCGCGGCTCAGCGACGGCCATGTCGTGAGACCACCGGACACGGTCACCGAAGAATTTCACCTGATCGATGGTCTGGTGCGCGCCGGTGTCGCGGAGCTCTGCAGGCCGGTCAGCCGTGATCGCGATCAGCGGGACGCCCGAGTAGGAGGCCTCGACCATCGCGGGCACCAAGTTTGCGACCGCCGTTCCGCTGGTGGTCACCATGGCGACGGGCTCGCGGCTGACCTTGGCCAGACCGAGTGCGAGGAAGCCAGCACTGCGTTCGTCGATCCGCACGTGGAGGCGGAGATCACCGCGCGCATCGGCATCCGCGAGTGCGATCGCCAAAGCCGCACTGCGACTTCCCGGGCAGAGAACCACCTCGGCGACGCCGCCGCAGACCAACTCGTCGACGATGACGCGGGCCATGGCAGTGGATGGGTTCATGAGTGATCTCCCGTTGACGTGGAGGCGAGGGATCGTTGCAGGCGCTCGAGCCACCAGCGCGCCCGCTCGGCGCCAATTCGCTGATGAGCGGCTCGCAATGAGTCGGGGTCGGGTTCGTGGCGCACGACCGACAGTCTGCCGTCCACGGGCACTGCCGTCTGCCCAGCGAGGTCGGCCGCGAGAAGCCGACCCGTGCCGAATCCACACGCAAGCGGCGGATCGGGCAGCGCCCCCGCCAGCGCGAGGCCGGCCGAGAGCCCGACGCTGGAGTCGAGTGCCCCGCTCACGGTGACGGGGAGGCCCACTGCGAGTGCGATCGCGAGTGCACGGCTCACACCCCCGAGTGGGATCGCCTTCAGGATCAGGACATCAGCCGCAGCGCGGACTCTCTCGGCGAGATCGCCGTCGCCGCCAGCGAGGCGGGGCGCCAGACGAACCCCCTCGTCAACCGCGAGTCGGACGTGGGTTCTGCTTCGCAGCGAGGTCATCTCTTCGAGCGTCGCACAGGGCTGCTCGGCGTACTCGAGCCCACCGGCGAGATCGTCGAGTACCGCGAGCCGTTCGATGGCCTGCTCCAGAGTCCATGCCCCGTTGACGTCGATACGGATTCGGCCGTCGGCCGCTCCGCAGTCATCGAGAGCCGCACGCACGGCCGAGACCCTCGCCACATCTGAGTCGAAGGCCTGCCCGCGTTCGCCGACCTTCACCTTGATCGTGGTACAGCCGTCGACCGTGACCGCATCCGTGACGAGTTCGGTGACCGATTCCGGAGCAAGGGCCGGGACGATCGCATTGACCTCGACGTGGTCGCGTCGGGCCGCAGGCCACTCCCCTCGCGCTGCCTCAAGAGCGCCGACGAGCCAGCGTGCGGCAGTCGCGTCGTCGTACTCAGGGAAGGGAGTCCACTCACCCCAGCGGTCGCCGATCCGCAGCAGCACGCCCTCGCGCAGCTCGGTGCCTCGAAATCGTCGGGTGAGCGGGAGCGCGAACGCGACCGCGTCCTCGATGCCGGCCCGGGCGAGCTGCGGCGTCATGCCGGTGCGCGAGCCCACGGGTGTCCTCTCAGCGGCGATCGTCCCCGTCATTGGGGAACCTGAGCGGCCTCTAAGGCCGCCTAGGGCACATTCACCGCAAACCCTAGGCTGCGGGGTGTGATGGGGCAGCGTGGGGCGCGCGAGGTGCTACTCGTCGCGGTCGAGCCAGGGGCCGCAGGTGTGGCTCAGGTGAACGCGCTGCTGCCTGACGCACTTGCGGGGCGCGGGCCGGCTCTCGGGATCGCCCCTGCGGGGACCGAGGCCCACGCGGTGCGCGCGCGAACCATCGTCACCAGGGCTCCGGTGGATACCGACATCGCGGTCGTGCTCGGAACGAGTGGGTCCACCGGGAACGCCCACGGCGTCATGCTCGATTCCGCAGCGCTACTCGCATCGGCACGGTCGACCCATGACCGGCTCGGGGGGCCCGGCTCCTGGCTGCTGGCATTGCCCGTGACCGGGATAGCGGGACTGCAAGTACTCATTCGCTCACTTCTCGCCCAGGTCGACCCCGTGGTGCTGGCCTCGGTGGGCGGCGCGGCACCATTCGAGCCGCGCGCTTTCGCGGACGCGGCGTGGCGCCTGGATCCCTCACTCCCCGGCTACACCGCACTCGTGCCGGCCCAGGCCGCGCTCCTGCTCGATGATCCCGACGGGCTGGCCGCACTCCAGGGTTTCGACGCGGTTCTATTGGGCGGTGCCCGCACCGCACCACACCTGCTCGCGCGGCTAGAGGCGGCCCACATCGCCGTCGTCACGACCTACGGCATGACGGAAACATGCGGCGGGGCCTTCTATGACGGCATTCCTCTCGACGGCGTCACGGCCTCCCTGCTGGATGTGGATCCGACCGGCCTCGGGCGCATCGTGATCACCGGCCCCACGATCGCCCGCGGCTACCTCGCCGACGATGAGGCCACCGCCGAGGCGTTCGTGTCGGGAGGACATGTGACCAACGACGTCGGCAGGTTGAACGGCACCCGGCTGACGATCGAAGGGCGCATCGACGACATCGTTCAGGTGGGCGGCACGAATGTCGCGGTGTCGGCGATCGAGGACTTGCTCGCCACGATCGTGAGCGAGGCCTGCGTCTTGGCCACCATCGATGAGGCCTGGGGCCAGCGACTCACGGCCTACATCGTGCCCCGCAGCGACGACGGGCAGCGCGGCGACGATAACGAGTCACTGGCGGCACTCGTCCTCGAACATCTGGGCCGCGCCGCCGTGCCTCGTACCTGGGTGCGTCTCGGTGCGATCCCGTATCTACCCACGGGCAAGCCCGACCGAGCCGCACTGCGCGACCTCGCCGCAACCTGACAGAATCACCCCTCGTGGCCACAGTCGGGGAATGGGTACAGGGCGCGCGACCGAGAACTCTGCCCGCCGCGATTTCACCCGTCCTCATCGGAACAGCGGTTGCCTGGACGTATCTACACGCAGCCCCCGCGTCACCCGCCGGGCACACGTCGATCAGCGCCCTGGACATCATCGCGCGGGCCCTTCTCGCACTAGTCGTGGCCCTCGCACTGCAGGTCGGCGTCAACTACGCGAACGACTACAGCGACGGCGTGCGCGGCACGGACGCGATCCGGGTCGGCCCGGTGCGTCTCGTCGGCCAGGGTCTCGCGTCGCCCGGCTCGGTGAAGTCTGCCGCCTTCGCGTCATTCGCCATCGCCGCGATGGCCGGGCTCGCCCTCGTCCTGATCACTGCCGCCTGGTGGCTCATCCTCGTCGGCATTGCGGCGATCGTCGCAGCGTGGTTCTACACCGGAGGACCGCGGCCCTACGGTTACTCAGGACTCGGAGAGGTGTTCGTCTTTGTGTTCTTCGGCCTCGTCGCCGTCGCCGGGTCCACCTACGTGCACACGCTCACGATCACGTGGCGCTCGATCGGCGCAGGTGTCGCAAGTGGCTCACTCGCAGTCGCAATCCTGCTCGCGAACAACCTGCGTGACATCCCCACAGACGTGGTCGCGGGCAAGAAGACCCTTGCCGTGCGGCTCGGCGACCCTCGCACCCGCGTGGCGTACTCGATCGCACTCGCGATCCCGTACGTGATCGCCGTGGCCATCGCGATATCGGGCACACCGTGGGCACTTCTCGCGTTTGCCTCAGCACCGCTGACCTTGAGCCCTCTGCGCCAGGTAAGGGGAGGTGCAGTCGGACGCGGGCTCATTCCGGTCCTCGTCAGCACCGGCGTCCTGTTGCTCGGTTATGCGGTGTCGCTCAGCATCGGCCTCGTGATCTCAGCGGTCTGAGCCCTCGGGGCTGGCAGGGTCGGGTTCGAAGTCGGCGTCATCATCGACGTCCTCGGCCCTCGACGACGCATCGATCCGCTGGCCTACCCGCTGAATGGCAGTGGTGATCCCCACAGCCGCCACCTCGCGACGACGGTTGAGGGCGAACACCGACACGACGCCGGAGATCAGCAACGAGAAGATGATCAGGAGTGGGCCTCGCATGCCCGCGAAATAGAGCACGAGCCCCACGGCCGCGAGAATCGCAAGGCGCAGAAGGGTATAGAGGACGATGGGATGTCCACCGCGAACGGGCGCCAACTCCTCTGCAGGCGCGGACGGATCGGCAGGCTGGGCGTTCTCGGACTCGTTCACCAGAGCACGGTACGTCGGGCTCAGCGGCCCGTGGGGTCCGGGTGGTCATCAGGCTCGCGGGCCTCATCGCCGGAGCGACGATTTCGCATCTTGCGCGACCACTCGTCGTCAGCGAGCCTGCGAAGGAAGGTGGGGTCATCATCGGGTGCGACCGGCCCACGGCGACGCCCAGTGCTCGGTCGGCGCGTCGGTGATCCCGCCGCCTGTACCGGCGGCACACCCGCGCCAGGTGCGGGTGGCCGTCCCAAGAACAGCCACGCGAGAGCGCCCACGAACGGCACGATCACGATGAGCAGGAGCCAGAGCCATTTCGGCAGCGCACGGGTCTGTTGCCGAGGCGTGGACACGATGTCGATCAGCGCATAGATCGTGACGACGACCGGGACGGCCCACAACAAGAACCTGATCACGACCGACGCTCACCCCTCCCGGAATCTCCACCACAGCGTACGTCGCCCACCGACAGGGCGCCGCGCGAGAGCGCGGAACTCACACCCCAGCGTAGGAGTGGAGCCCGGTGATGAGGATGTTGACCCCGAAGAAGTTGAACAGGAAGCAGCCGAACGCCACCAAGGCGACGACGGAGGCCTTGCGACCCTTCCATCCAGCCGTGGCCCGCGCGTGCAGATAGGCGGCATACACCACCCAGGTGATGAAGGCCCAGGTCTCCTTCGGGTCCCAGCCCCAGTAACGTCCCCACGCGTTCTCGGCCCAGATCGCGCCGGCGACCACCGCGAATGTCCAGAGCGGGAACATGAACGCGTGAATGCGGTATGCCATGGCGTCGAGCCGTGCTGCCTCCGGGAGTCGGCGCGCCAGCGCGTCCAGCCGGTAGCGCTTTCCCACGAGGGCTCGGCGCTCGCCTGAGTCGGCCACGAGGAAGAGCAGTGTGACGGCCGCACCAATGCAGAATGCGCCGCCGCAAATGATCGCGGCTGTCACGTGAATGACGAGCCAGTAGGACTTCAGCGCCGGCACGAGCTGCGCGGCGTCCGTGTACAGAACCGTGACTGCCAACCCGAGGGTGAGCAGGACGGGGAGTACGACGAAGAGTCCGAGCCAGCGCAGGTCGCGCTTAAGTGACAGGGCGACGAACGCGAGTGCGACCGCGAACGCGGTGGTGACCGCGAACTCGTACATGTTGCCCCACGGAGGACGTTGCACCGAAAGGCCTCGGAGCAGGACCCCAGCGCCGAGCAGCACAGTGCCGAGCCACGTCACGGACATCCCGATATTCCCGCTGCGCCGACCGGGGGGCAGCGCGCCGTCGTCCGGCCCGCCCACCGCAAGTGCAGTCCGGGTTGCCACCGCGACACCACCGCTGGCGGCCTCAGCTTCGGGCACACCCGCCGGGACGAGGTCGCGACCGCGCATCGAGGCGAGCGATGCCGCAAAGGCGATCATCGCGATCGTGAACGCGGCCATCGCGCCATAGATCAGGTAGTTGCTGTAGGCCGCGAGCGTCTCGTTGGTCGGCACTGGCTCTCCTCGTCTGGTCATCCGCCCAAGGGCGTGGTCGTGATCTCACCTGGAACTGATCGTCGGGCTGACTAAGTCTGCGGCTTGCTGCCCTGACCCGGGGCCGGGGTCCGCGAAGGATTCTCGCTGGGTCCGCCGCCGAGAGCGGCCACGAGCGCCTCGACCTCATCACCCACACTTGCGTGCTCCGAGCGAGTGAGACCGGCAACCTCGACAACGGTAACCCCCGGTTCGCCACTCGCCACCCGGACCCACACCCGCCGACGCCGGATCAGCAGTGAGAGGGCCAGACCGGTGATGGCCAGCACTGCAGACACCACCGCGAGCTCTTTGCCCGGATCGTGGGCGACGGTGAACGAGGCCCACTGGACGTATCCGTCGAACGTGACGGTGCCATTGCCACCCGGCAGCGCCCAGACGTCACCCGGGGCGAGTTCCTCGATGCCGAGCCTGGACATCGTGGACGTGTTCAGGGAGTAGACCGACTGCGGGCGCCCGGTGCCGAGGCCGAGGTCACCGGTCCACGCGGAGATGTAGATCGCCGGACGGTCGGCCGCAGGGAAGGTCGAGGTAGGCCCGAGCACTGGATCGACGACCGCCGTGGGGAGGAAGAACCCGACCAGACCGAGTTGCGGGACAGTGTCGGGCACCTTGACGACACCGGTCGACTTGAAGTTGCCGTCTTGCGGGAGAAAGACGACGGAGTCGTGGAAGACGATGTCGCCCTTGGCGTTGCGCACCGTGACCATGGGTGCGTAGCCGTGCCCGACGAGGAACACCTTCACTCCCCCGACCACCAGAGGATCGTTGACCTCGATGCGCGCAGACTCCTTCGCGGCACCGGGCTCGCGGACCAGGGTGACATCTGCCGCGAATGTTCGCGCAGCACCGTTCTGCTGACCGCCCCGCTGGTAGTCCGCTGAGAACTTGTTCAGCGTGAAGGAGAAAGGAGGGAGCGACGTCGGATCGAACCCGCGCCCGGGCGCGAAGGAGTCGAACTGGGCCTGAGTGTCGGCGAAAGATGAGCCCTCGCGCACGATGACGGTGGCCTTGAATCCGTTGAAGGCCCCGACCCCGACGGACACGAGTAGAACCAGGAGCGAGAGGTGGAAGAGCAGGTTGCCCGTCTCCCTTGCATAGCCCTTCTCCGCTGCGACCCACCCGCCCCGGCCGTCGAACTCAGAGGTGTCGACGCGCCAGCGATGCCCACGCAGCCAGGCCGCCGAGGAGTCGAGCACCACCTGGGGATCGGAGGCGATGTCCAGCATGCGGTGCTCGGGAAGCCGAGCGAGATGGCGCGGAGCAACCGGGGGTCGCGACCGCAGGATCTTCGCGTGCAAGAGCGTCCGCGGGAGGACACAGCCGGCGAGCGAGATGAACAGCAGCACATAGATGGCCGCGAACCAGGATGACGAGAAAACGTCGAACATCCCGAGCCGGTCGAGGATGCGTCCCTTGACCGGGTCGTTGGCCAGATAGTCGTTGACCCGCAAGGGGTTCGAGCCCCGTTGCGGGAACAGCGAACCAGGCACGGACGCCACCGCGAGCAGGAAGAGCAGCACGAGCGCGGTGCGCATGCTCGTGAGCGTGCGCCATGCCCAGCGCAGCCAGCCCAGGACCCCAATACCCATGGGCTCGACTGCCGAGTCAACGTCAAGGGGTGCGGTCGACAAGCGCTGAGCGTCGTCCTGAGACTCGCGGCTCGCGGCCGCGGACATCGGGTCGTTCACAGCGACACCCCGAATCCGCCGGCCCACGACCGAAGGCCGATGGTCAGGTCGTCCCACGTGCCTGTGACAAGGAGCAGCCCGATCGCGATGAGAAGGACTCCACCTATGCGCATGACCAACACGCTACGTCGTCGCACGGCACCGAGCGCACCCAGCATGCGCCGGAAGAGCAGGCCCACGATCACGAACGGCAATCCCAGACCCAGGCAGTAGAACACCGAGAGGAGGGCGCCACGTGCGGCACTCGCCTCGGTGAAGGCGAGGGTCTGGACCGCGCCGAGTGTCGGTCCTATGCAGGGTGTCCAACCGAGACCGAAGATCACTCCGAGAAGTGGCGCACCCCAGAGGCCGACGTCAGGGATTCGATGCAGTCGCCACTCTCGTTGGGCACCGGGGATCAGCCCTACGAATGCGAGCCCGAGGGCGATGACAACAACCCCGAGCACCCGCGTTATCGCCCCTTGGTATTGCACAAGCGCATTGCCCAGCGCGCCGAACAACGTGCCGTACGCCACGAACACAGCGGTGAATCCCAGGACAAAGAGCAATGACCCGACCAAGACTCGACCTTTGGTCCGCGCGGACTTGCCGGCGGAGCCGGCCTCACCGGCGAGCTCCGCACCCGTCAGCCCCGTGACAAACGACAGATAGCCCGGGACGAGCGGGAGCACGCACGGCGAGAGGAACGAGACCGCGCCCGCCGCGAATGCGATCGGCGCCGCGAGGAACAAGGACCCGGTGGCAACTGTCTGGACCGTGCTCATCTCAGGATGTCTCCCCGAGCACGGGTTCGATCATCCCGAGCAATCGGGAGATGTCCACGGCACCGAGTGCCCGCGCCGCCACTCGACCCTGGCGGTCCAAAACGAAGGTCGTGGGGATCCCCGCTGCGGGCAAGGCCCCCCTGAAGGCCAGGACGAGGGAGTTGTCTGCGTCGAACATCGACGGGTAGGACACATCGAACCTACGCGTGAAGGCCCTCGCATTCTCGATCGAATCCTTCGCACCCGAGACGATGCCCACAAACTCAACACCGGCGGAATGCTTCTGGCCGTATACCTTCTCGAGGGTCGCTGCTTCCTCACGACAGGGCGAGCACCACGACGCCCAGAAGTTCACCACCACCACTTTGCCTCGCATCGAGACGAGATCGAGGGGTGCCCCGTCGAGGGTTGTGCCCACCACGGTCGGTGCGGCGGTGCGCTCATCCGGAGCGAGTAGAACCGTCGATCCATCACCCGCGACATAGCGAGAGGACCCGTCAACCGACCCCGATGTGGTGCCACACCCGGCGAGAACCAGTGCCAATGCGCAGATCAACCCGGCCACGGGGGCTAGGCGCGCGTGGTAATGCCTCACGGTCATCGCTCCTGTCACGGTCGTAGGTGTCACCGTCGTAGGTGTCACCGTCGTAGGTGTCACCGTCGTAGCTGCCCCGAGCAAGCGGCCGGCGCGCGAGGGAACTGAGCGCCTCAGCGTCGACCCGATAGCCGACTCGACTTCTGAGGCACCTTCTCCGCCGCCTTCTCGGCAGCCCGCTGGCGGATCAGATCGGCCGACGGCTCTGTGTAGGTGATGGCCACCAAGGTGTCGTCGTCGAAGGTCAAGGAGGTCAAGCTGGCGAGATTGCACTGCCGACGACGCGGATCATGGACGAACCGTCGCTGCTCCGCGTCCAGCCGCGCGATCCAGATCGGCAGTTGGTGACTCACCAACACGGCCTCGTGTCCACGCGCCTCCTCACGTGCCGCCGCAACCGCAGCGCGCATACGACCAGCGAGGTCGACGTAGTGCTCGCCCCAGCTCGGGGTGAACGGGTTGTAGAGATGGCGCCAAGTCTTGGGATTCCGCAGGGCGCCGTCACCGATACTGACCCGCTTGCCCTCGAACACGTTGCCAGCCTCAATGATCCGGGGGTCGATCCCCACGGTGATCCCGTGGTGCGCGCCGACCGGCGCCGCCGTCTGCTGCGCCCGCTCAAGCGGGGAGGAGATCACCGCGGTGACGTCGCGGTCAGCCAGGGCCTCGGCAGCGCGCTGGGCCATCTGCTCGCCGAGGTCGGACAGACGGAAGCCCGGAAGACGGCCGTAGAGGACTCCGCTGGGATTGAACACCTCCCCATGGCGCAGAAGATGCACGACCGTGCGGGTGCTCATGAGTAGTCCTTCGCGATCTCAGGGTGCGCGGCTGCCGCAGCGCTCGCAGCGGCAGGAAGAGCTGCGACCAAACGGTCGAGGGCGTTGTCGTCATGGGCCGCCGAGACGAACCACGCCTCGAAGGCGCTCGGCGGGAGGTACACCCCACGGTCGAGCATCGCGTGGAAGAAAGCGGAGTAGCGCCAGGCTTCCTGGGTGCGAGCCTGGTCGTAAGTGACGGGGAGGTCGGCTGAGAAGAACACCGAGAACAAGCTGCCCGCGGTTGCGAGGCGGTGGGTGACCCCCGCGACCGACAGGGCCTCGGACACCAGACGCCCCACGGTGGCCGCCGCGGCATCGACGCGTGAGTAGACCTCAGGGGTGCACTGCGTCAGTGTCGCGAGACCGCAGGCGGCCGCCACGGGGTTACCCGCGAGAGTGCCTGCCTGGTAGACCGGGCCCGCCGGAGCGAGATGGCCCATGACCTCGGCGCGGCCTCCGAACGCCGCAGCGGGAAGGCCGCCGCCCATCACCTTGCCGAACGTGACAAGGTCGGGCGCCCACGTGTCGTCGGTGCGCGCTTCGAGCTCGAGCCAACCGCTGCGTGCAACCCGAAAGCCCGTCATGACCTCGTCGACGACGAACAGGGCGCCATGTGCACTCGAGATGCGCGCGAGCGCAGCGTTGAAGCCAGGCACCGGGGCGACGACCCCCATATTGGCCGCGGCCGCCTCGGTGATCACGGCGGCAATCTCGTCGCCGTGAAGCGCGAAAGCCGCCTCAACGGCCGAGATGTCGTTGTAGGGCAGCACGATCGTGTCGTGCGCCTGGGCGCCGGTGACACCAGGGGTGTCGGGCAAGGCGAAGGTGGCCAGGCCAGATCCTGCAGCGGCCAGAAGGGAATCGACGTGACCGTGGTAGCAGCCAGCGAACTTCACGACCTTGGCGCGCCCAGTGAAACCGCGCGCGAGTCGGATGGCCGACATCGTGGCCTCGGTGCCACTACTGACGAGCCGGACCTGCTCAACTGCGGGGATGCGCGACACGATCTCCTCGGCGAGCAACACCTCACCCTCGCCCGGGGTGCCGAATGAGAAGCCGCGGGTGGCCGCGTCACGAACGGCCTCGACCACCGCGGGATGTGCGTGACCCAGGAGCATCGGACCCCACGAGCAGACGAGGTCGAGGTAGTCACGTCCGTCAACATCGGTGATCCACGGCCCGCTGCCCGAGGCCATGAAGCGAGGCGTGCCACCCACAGCGCGGAATGCGCGCACGGGCGAGTTGACCCCACCCGGCGTGACGGCCTTGCCTCGCGCGAACAGGGCCTGAGATGCAGGCGCGATGTCGTCGTAACTCATGCCTTGCCTTCACTGATCCACCGGGCGACCTCGGCGGCCCAGTAGGTGAGAACGATGTCGGCACCTGCGCGATGGATCGAGGTGATCGACTCCAGTACTGCGCGCTCGCGATCGATCCACCCCCTCGCGGCAGCGGCCTCGACCATGGCGTATTCACCCGACACCTGGTACGCCGCGACGGGAACATCGACGACGTCGGCGACCTCACGGAGCACATCGAGGTAGAGGCTCGCCGGCTTGACCATCACGATGTCGGCGCCCTCGTCGATGTCGAGGCGCACCTCGCGCAGGGATTCGCGCCGGTTGGCCGGATCCTGCTGATAGCCGTGACGGTTGCCGGTGAGTTGAGAGTCGACGGCCTCGCGGAACGGGCCGTACAGGGCCGAGGCGTACTTCGCGGCGTAGGCGAGGACGGCGACATGCTCGGCACCCGCGGCGTCGAGTGCCATGCGTACGACGCCGACCTGGCCATCCATCATGCCGCTGGTGCCCACGACGTCAACGCCCGCTTGCGCCAGCGCAGCGCCCATGTCGGCGTATCGCTCCAGGGTGGCGTCGTTGTCGACGTCGCCGTCGGCGCGCAGCACTCCACAGTGGCCGTGGTCGGTGAACTCATCGAGGCATAGGTCAGCCATCACGACGAGATCCTCGCCCACCTCGTCGCGAACCTCGGCCACGGCGATGTTGAGGATCCCGTCCGGATCGGTGGCACCGGAACCGACGGCGTCCCGTGTGGCGGGAACCGCGAAGAGCATCACGCCACCGAGGCCGAGTGACACCGCTTCGGCGGCGGCGGCACGTAAAGACGCTCTCGAGTGGTGTACGACGCCCGGAAGCGAGGAGATCGGCGACGGCGCCTCGAGCCCTTCACGAAGAAACATCGGCAGCACAAGACCAGAGGGATGGAGACGGGTCTCGGCCACAAGTCGTCGAAGCGCTGGGGTGCGCCGGAGGCGGCGCGGGCGCTCGATCGGGAAGCCCACGATCAGGTCACCTTGCGACGTGCGGCACCGCGACGCTTACTCGGACGCCAGACCGACTCGCCTGCCTCGGCTGCCGCGAGACGCATCGAATCACCATGAGCCGCAAGTGCTTCGGCGAGTGCCGCAACAGACGGGGTGTCAGCCATGACGTCGACGCGCAATCCGTGCTCCTCGGCCGTCTTGGCCGTGGCCGGACCGATGCAGGCCACAACGGTGGACGCGTGGGGCTTGCCCGCGATGCCCACGAGGTTGCGAACGGTGCTCGACGATGTGAACAGCACAGCGTCGAATCCGCCTGTCTTGATGGCCTCTCGCGTTTCGGCGGCGGGCGGCGCGGCGCGGACGGTCCGGTAAGCCGTGACGTCCTCGACCTCCCATCCGAGCTCGATGAGCCCGGCCACGAGGGTGTCGGTGGCGATGTCGGCACGCGGGAGGAACACCCGGTTGATCGGGTCGAAGACCGGGTCGAACTCGGGGAAGTCCTCGAGCAGCCCCGCGCTGCTCTGGTCGCCGGTGGGGACGAGGTCCGGACGCACCCCGAACGCGGTCAGCGCCGCTGCGGTCTGCTCGCCGACGGCGGCGACCTTGAGACCGGCGAAGGCCCGCGCGTCGAGGCCGTACTCCTCGAACTTCTCACGCACCGCCTTGACGGCGTTAACACTGGTGAAGGCCACCCACTGGAACCTGCCCGAGACCAGCCCGGTGATCGCACGCTCCATCTGTTGGGGCGTGCGCGGGGGCTCGACCGAGATGGTCGGAACCTCGACCCCCACGGCTCCGAATCTCGTCAGTTGTTCGGAGAGGGCACCGGCCTGCTCCTTGGTCCGCGGGACCAAGACGCGCCATCCGAACAACGGCTTGGTCTCGAACCAGGAGAGCTTGTCGCGCTGAGCGACCGTCTCCCCGATCACGACGAGCCCGGGCCCGGCCTGCTTGGCGGTCTTCACCGCCAGAGGGAGTTCGCCGAGGGTCGAGGCGATCGTGCGCTGTTCGACGGTCGTGCCACCGCGGGTGATCGCGACTGGAGTCGTGACGGCGCGCCCAGCATTGATCAGCGCGCGCGCTACGTCGACCGCGCGATCGGCACCGTTGACCACGATCAAGGTGACGCGAGGATCGGCGTGCGAGGCCCAGTCGACCCCGGGATCATCGGCGTCGACGATGCGGACCTCGCGAGCCTTTCCACCGAGTAGTGAGATACCCGCGTAGGCCGGGATACCGGTCAGGGTCGAGACACCGGGGGCGATGTCGAACGGCACCTTGTTCTTCGCCAGTGCCGCAGCCTCGGTCTGGAGCGCACCATCGAGGAGGGGGTCACCGGAGAACAGCCGGACGACGGAGTTACCCGCCTTCGCCGCGTCGCCAACGATCTTCGCCCGGGCCGCATGGCTGAGCGGGAGACCGTCGTCGTCGAGTGCGGCGCGGACGTCGGCCTCGGGCGAGGCGAAGCCGCGCGCGAGGTCGACGACATCGACATCGGCGATCACGACATCGGCCTCGCGCAGCAGTGATGCCGCTCGAAGGGTCAACAGATCCGGGTCGCCGGGACCTACCGCAACGAACGCGACGGTGCCGACGGGGACCTTGCGGGTGCGAACTGACATGGCGCTCATGATGCGCTTCCCCTCACGGGACGAAGACCGGTCGCAGTGGCGGCGAGTAGGTCGAGGGCGAGCTCACGCCCGACTGCGACCGCATCGCCGGCTGCGCCGGTGACGGACTTCCGCACCTGGGTCCGACCGTCAACACTGACGACCGTTCCGGTCAGGTGAACGAGCACCTCACCACCGATCTCGGTGACGGTGGCCAAGGCGCCAACAGGCGCCGAGCAACCGGCCTCGAGGGTGGCAAGGAGTGAACGCTCCGCGGTGACGGCGACGCGGGATGCGACATCGTCAAGAACGCGAAGCGCGTCGAGCAGTGCGAGGTCGGTCTCGACCTCGCGGCACTCGACCGCCAACGCCCCCTGGCCGGGGGCGGGCAGCATCTGGTCGGGCTCGAGCACCTCAGAGACCGCGTCGAGGCGGTCGAGGCGCGCGAGTCCCGCATGGGCGAGAACAACCGCGTCGAGCTGTCCGTCAGAGACTTTGCGCAGCCGGGTGTCGACGTTGCCGCGGACGGCCACAATCTCCAGATCAGGCCGGATGGCCAGCAGTTGCGAAGCCCGACGCGGTGACCCTGTGCCAACCCTGGCGCCGACGGGGAGCGAGGCGAGTGTGGCGCCGTCGCGAGCGACCAGGACATCCCGCGCGTCGGCTCGAACAGGGACAGCCGCGAGACGCAGCCCCGGGGAGGCGGAGGTCGGGAGGTCCTTGAGGGAGTGAACCGCAACATCGGCCTCGTCACGAAGCAGTGCCTCGCGGACGGCGGTGACGAACACCCCGACCCCGGCGAACGAGGTGAGCGGGGTCTGCTGATCTGTGTCGCCGTGAGTGCGGACCTCGACGAGCTCGACCTGCCGACCCAAGAGGGATCGCAGGGCGACGGCGATCTGCTCGGACTGCGTCGTGGCGAGCAGGCTGCCGCGGGTGGCCACCCGAACCGGAGCCAACGCGGGGGTCATGTGAGCCCCTCGAGCAGCTGGTCGTAGGTGGGATCTGGCACAAGGTCGCTGGTGAGCGGGTCGTCGCGACCAGCGACGACAGAGGACGCCTCGTCAGCAGCCGTGAGCGCCTCGATCGCCTCCGGATCGAGATCGAATAGCCGATGCAGCGCCGTGGCATAGCGCGCTCCGTCAGGATCGGCCGCGAGTTCCTTCATCCGCACGGTGGGCGTGTGGAGCAATGTCGAGACCGCTCGTCGCAGCGACCGCGCGACTTCGTCGGCGTCGGCGTCGTCGATCCCGGGAAGGCGCAGACGAAGGCGCTGCAGCTCAGCCTCGACGACACGATCAGCACGTGCGCGCAGGGACACAACGATCGGCTCGACACGCTGTGCCGCCATCGCCGCGAGGTGGGCTCGCACCTCGTCGGTGACAATGGCGCGTGCAAGTTCGACATCGCGCTCGGAGGCATGAGCGCCCGGCACGTCGATCAACGAGCCCAGATCCAGGCGCGTCACGCCCGGGAGGTCGCCGATCGACTCCTCGGTGTCGCGCGGCAGCGCAAGGTCGACGACGACGAGCTCGGCGGAGTTCATCGAGCGAGCGACGCTCACGTCGTCGGCGGTGAGGACGAGCCCCGTGGAGCCGGTGCATGAGACGACAACGTCGACCGTGGCCAGATGATCAGGCAAGGACGAGAGCTCGATGGCGCGCCCTCCGACAAGAGCCGCAAGGCGCTCGCCATTGGCCCGGGTGCGGTTCGCAATAAGGATCTCGGTGACCCCGAGGCGCGCGAGCACCGTGGCGGCGAGACTGCTCATCGCTCCGGCGCCGACCACAAGTGCGGCGCGCCCGACCAACGTGCCGCCGAATCTTTGGGCCGCGAGATCGAGCGCGACGCTCACGATCGAGACCCCGGCACGGTCGATCCCGGTGTCGTGGTGCACACGCTTGCCCACGCGAAGGGCGGCCTGAGCCAGATCGTTGATGCTGCGCCCGGCGGTGGCGGCGTCCTGCGCGGACTTCAGCGCGCCTCGGACCTGCCCCAGGATCTGCTGCTCGCCAACGACCATGGAGTCGAGGCCGGACGTGACCTCGAACATGTGCTGGACTGCGCGGTCTTCATAGCGCACATAGAGGTGGGGAGTGAGTTCCTCGCGCGGCACACCCGTGGCCTTGGCGAGGATCTCGGTGACATCGACGACACCACCGTGGAACTTGCTGACCTCGGCGTAGATCTCGACGCGGTTGCAGGTGGACAGCACGAGCGACTCAGCGACATGAGGCGAGGCCAAGAGGTCAACCTGAAGCCTCTCGGCGGCCGGGTCGAGAAGGGCGATGCGATCAAGCAGCGACACAGGTGCGGTGCGGTGGCTGATGCCGACGACAAGCAGAGTCATGCGGGCACCTCCGGGCGAAGGTGTTTGCGCTGCTCGTGGAAGGCCAGGATCTGGAGTTCGGTCGCGAGATCTACCTCGCGCACGTCCACCCCCGCCGGAGTCGTGATGAGCGCCGGCGCGAAGTTGAGGATGCTGGTCACACCCGCGGCGACCAGGCGGTCGCAGACAGCCTGGGCGGCGGAGGCCGGAGTGGCAATCACCCCGATGCTGGCGTCGCCCTCGGCGACGACATCCTCGAGGTCGTCGATCGAGCGGACCTCGACAGACTCGCCATTGGGCCCGGCTAGGACCTTCTCGCCCACGCGGGCGGGGTCGGCGTCGAGCAGTCCGACAACACGGAAGCCACGCGAGGCGAAACCGCCGTAGTTGGCCAGCGCGTGCCCGAGGTTACCGATACCCACGATGACCACCGGCCAGTCCTGTGTGAGGCCGAGCTCGCGGGCGATCTGGTAGATGAGGTAGTCGGTGTCATATCCGACACCTCGAGTGCCGTAGGAGCCGAGGTGCGAGAGGTCCTTGCGTAACTTCGCGCTCGTGACACCAGAGGCGGCGGCGAGCTCTTCACTCGAGACCGAGGCGACACCAGCCTCCGACAACTGCAGGAGCACTCGGTGGTAGATCGGCAACCTCGCGACGGTGACATCGGGGATGAGACGTCGAGGTGTGTCAGTAGTCCGAGACACGGACATGTTCCTCACCCCCTGGCTGCCTGGTCGGCCCCGCCAGATTAGGTAGTTCGGAACGAACGCACAAAGTCGCGACGGATGACCGTTCCACATACCGGACGGTGAGGGACGTGACGCTCGTCACGTTCCCGGACCCCCGGTGTCGGAGAGGAGACTCCTGTCACATCTCGGGGTGCCCCTGAGTTGATCCTGAGTTCTCGCCCGGGTAGATCAACGGGCCTCGGTGCGCTCCTGACGGGCCGCGCGGCGCTCCTCGAACCGCGACGCGGCCGTGTCGAGCCCCGTCATGAACCCCGCAAGACGCTCTCGGGCCTTCTCGCCCTCGGCGCCGAAGTCGGTGCGGTCCCAGACATTCCACGCCCGCAGGACAGGTGCCAGGACCTCATCGTGGTGAATCCGCAGGTCGTAGATCCCTGCCATCGCGATGGCCACAGACCGTCGCGCGAAGCCCTCGACCTCGTTGCCGGGCATCGCGAAGTCCTCCGCAACCTCGACGACCGCGGCCATCGCAGCATCAGGGGCGTAGTCGAAGGCAGCCGCAACCACGTTGCGGTAGAAGAGCATGTGGAGGTTCTCGTCCGCGGCGATGCGCGCCAGGAGGCGGTCACAACCGGGGTCCTCACTGTGGCGGCCGGTGTTGCGGTGGGCGATGCGGGTCGCGAGCTCCTGGAAGGAGACGTAGGACATCGTCGCCAGGACACTTCCCACGGCGGCGGAGTCGTAGCCGCGGCTCATGTGATCCATGCGCTCGCGTTCTAGGGCGATCGGGTCGACCGCGCGCGTCACCGTGAGGTAATCGCGAATGGCGATCCCGTGACGACCCTCTTCGGCAGTCCAACGGTGCACCCACTCACCCCATGCGCTGTCGCGACCGACGGTGTCGCTGAGTGAACGGTGGTAACTCGGGAGGTTGTCCTCGGTGAGCAGATTGACCACGAGTGCCGTACGGGCGACCCCATCGACCGGTGACTGTTCGGGATCCCACGCCTCACCCTCGTACTCGCCCTCGAAGTTCGTGCCTTGGCCCCAGGGCACGTACTGGTGGGGGAACCACTCCTTGGCCGTGGAGAGGTGTCGCTCGAGCTCGGCGGTGGCCACCGGCTCGAGCACGGCGACGAGCTCGGCGTTGGTGGGGCTGTCGGCGACGGCGGTCATGGGGGTACTCCTGACGTGTGGTTACGGAACCGTAGCCTGCCGAGGAGCCTGGCGTCACGACGAGTGGCCAGGCGGCCACCCTGGGAGGTCAGTGCGGACGCGCCAAGGCAGCCCTCAGGCGCACCGGGTCGACCCGGTAGAAGTCGTGTTGCGCACCGTCAACGAGCACCACGGGGATCAGTTCCCAGTACTGGTCGGCGAGGTCGGGGTGCTCGAGGATGGACAGTTCGACGAATGTCTCGCCCAGCTCCGAGCACACCTGCTCGATCACCACCCGGGCGTCTTCGCACAGGTGGCACCCCGGCTTGCCCACCAGAGTGACGCGGGCTGTCCGGCTGAGGTGGTCGTCATGGGCGCCGGAGCCGCCCCCGGATGTTGACTCGCTCACAGAGAGTCCTGGCGCAGACGAACGCGGGCGATCTTGCCCGTCGAGGAGTGCGGCAGGCTCTCGACGATCTCGACGACCGTCGGGCACTTGAACCGCGCCAACCGTGACTCGCACAGTGCCGAGACCTGGGCACCGGTCAGCGTGTGGCCCGGGAGCGCGACCACGAGCGCCTTGACGGTCTCCCCCGTGGTGGCGTGCGGAATACCGATGACTGCCACCTCGGCAACGTCCGGGCTCGAGGCAATCACGGTCTCGATCTCGAACGGATAGACGTTGAACCCCGACACGATGACCAGGTCGCGTCGCCGGTCGACGAGATGGAGATCGCCGTCGTCGTCGGCATAGGCGATATCGCCGGTGGCATACCAGCCATCGGGCCCGGGTCCATCACTACCGTCGGGCCAGTAGCCGGAGAACAGGTTCGGGCCCCGGACCCAGATCTCGCCAGGGTCGCCGTCCTCGACATCTCCGGGGGCGTCCCATCCGCCGGAGTTCTCCAGATCACGCAATCCGGGAACGCCCGAATCTTCGACGAGCCGCACCTGGACCCCCGGCAGAGCAGACCCGACGCAGCCGGGCTTGGGACGACGGTAAACCATCGTGGACGACACCACCGGCGCGGCTTCAGTGAGGCCATAGCCCTCCCACACGGGGTGGCCCGCATGGGCGGTGAACGTGTCGAACAGTGCCCTGGTGAGCGGGGCCGCACCGGAGATGACCGTGCGAACACCCGCGAGCCGACGACCAAGATCAGGTATACGGGCCCAGGCGACAAGCACCGGAGGGGCCACGGGGACGTGGGTGATCCCATGGGTGACGATCACCTCGAGCGCCGTCTCAGGCGAGAACCTCGCGAGCAGCACCGAGCGCGCACCCGTCGCCACCGCGAGACCGAGCACTGCGTTGAGGGCGTAGATGTGAAAGAGCGGAAGTACGACCAGAACCACGTCGTCGCCGAGCATGGGCTCAGGATCGATGGCCCTGAGTTGAGCGATATTCGCGAGCAGCGCTCGATGGGTCAGCATCGCTCCGCGCGAGAGGCCACTGGTTCCTGAGGTGAACAGCAGGACCGCGAGTGACTCAGGGTCGAACGCTTGGCTACCCGTCGCGAGGTGGGGCGCGTCGGCTCTCTGGCCAGCTCGGATGAGTGCCTCGAACGAGGTGCTACCGACGAGCACGAGTTCAGCAGGCGTGGCGCGGGTCGCCTCGAGGGCGACCAGTTCGGTGGCCTCCTCGGCCACGACGAGCCGAGCACCCGATCGCGCGAGGAGATCTGTCACCTCGGCGGTGGTGAAGGCCGTGTTGATCGGCACGGCGACCATCGCAGCGCGCAGGATGGCGAAGTAGCTGACAACGAATTCGATGCGGTTGCCCAGCAGCAGTGCGACGCGGTCGCCGGCGACAAGACCCTGCCTCAGCAATCCGGCGGCCAGTGCATCGACCGAGGACTCGAGGGCCGCCCACGTGGTCTCGAAGCCGTGGGACGCATCAAGGAACGCGATGTCGTCGGGGCGGGAGCTCGCAGTTTCGCTGAGCAGGTCAGCAAGGTTTGTCTGCGTGGGTTGGGTCACGACCTGATCGTGACACAGCGGAGGTCGGTAGGCTCGGCATCATGGCAGGGACCCCGGAGAATGATCTCGTGCACGCCTCGCACGTTGCCGGGGTGGCCTCCGCGGCTGCGGCCGACGTTGCCCCGGACCGTCTGGTGGAACCCGACCTCACCGGAGCGGCCTTCTTCGATGTCGACAACACCGTCATGCGGGGAGCGAGTATCTTCCACCTGGCCCGAGGCCTGGCCAGGCGCAAGTACTTCACCATGCGCGAGGTCAGCGATTTCGCCTGGAAGCAGACCAAGTTCGTCCTCAACGGGTCCGAGGACCTCGAGGACATGACCTCGGCCACCGAGGCGGGACTCGCCTTCGTCAAAGGCAGACGCGTCGATGATGTGGTCTCGCTCGGCGAGGAGATCTTCGACGAACTCATGGCACGCAAGCTCTGGCCAGGCACGCTCGCACTCGCCCAGGGTCACCTCGATCGCGGGCAGCGCGTCTGGCTCGTGACGGCCACGCCAGTCGAGCTCGCATCTCTCATCGCTCGCCGCCTCGGCCTCACGGGAGCCCTCGGCACGGTGAGCCAGATCGAGAACGGCACCTACACCGGGAAGCTGATCGGGGCTCCTTTGCACGGCAAGGCCAAAGCCGAGGCCGTCCGGGCGCTGGCCGAACGCGAGGGCCTCGACCTCGTCCGCTGCACGGCGTATTCGGACTCCGCGAACGATGTCCCGATGCTCTCGGCCGTGGGCCGTGCGGTTGCCGTCAATCCTGACTCAGCACTGCGTAAGCACTGCCGAGCCGTCGGCTGGGAGATCCACGACTACCGGCGGGCCCGACTGACGAACCGATACGCAATCCCCGCAGGACTCGCGGCGGCCGCTGGCATCGGTGTGGGCATCGGGGTCAGCATCGGCGCTTCCCGGCACAAGACCTGACGACTCTCGCTGTCGCCCCGAGCAGGGCGAGGCCGGGTCGCACGTCGCGGTGAGGGCTAGCGCAATCGACTTAGGACCTCATGTGCGCGTGTGGAGTTGGCGCGCAGCCTCGGCGATCGATCCGCTGAGCGAGGGGTACACCGTGAACGAGCTCGCGATCTGGTCGACGGTGAGCCGGTGCTCCACGGCGAGAGTGATCGGGAAGATCAGTTCGCTCGCCCGAGGCGCCACCACCACCCCACCGACGACTATGCCTGTGCCAGGGCGGCAGAAGAGCTTGACGAATCCGTCACTGAGGCCCTGCATCTTGGCGCGCGCGTTGGTGGCCAGGGGAAGTTTGATCATGGTCACGTCGATGACACCGTCGTCGGCCTGCGCCTGACTGACCCCCACGGTCGCGATCTCCGGATCGGTGAAGACGTTGCTCGACACCGTGGCGAGATCCAGTGGGCTGACGGCATCCCCGAGTGCGTGCCACATCGCGATGCGTCCCTGCATGGCGGCCACGGACGCGAGCATCAGGATGCCCGTGACATCACCTGCCGCGTAGACGCCACGGGCGGACGTGCGCGAGACCTTGTCGACCTCGACATAGCCGGTCCGAGTAAGCGTGACACCAGACTCGACCAACCCCAGCCCCTCAGTGTTGGGAATCGATCCGACAGCCATCAGGCAGTGCGACCCCTCGACGGTCGAGCCATCGGCGAGCGTGACGACGACCCCATCAGCGGCATTGCCGCGCGTGCGTCGCACCGACACTGCACGCGAGCGGCCCAGGACCTGCATTCCTCGGCGGCCGAACACGTCCTCAAGAACCTGAGCGGCGTCAGCGTCCTCTCCCGGCAGGACTCGGTCGCGCGAGGACACCAGGACAACGTCAGAACCCAAGGCGTTGTAGGCCGAGGCGAACTCGGCACCGGTGACGCCCGACCCCACGACAATGAGACGTGAGGGGAGTTCATCGAGGTCGTATACCTGCTCCCAGGTGAGGATGCGCTCTCCATCGGGCTCCGCACCCTCGACGACCCGGGGGCGGGCGCCGGTCGAGACCAAGATCGCATCGGCCAGGAGCGACTCGGTGATGCCGTCGAAGGTCTCGACGACCACGGTCGACGGGCCGTCAAGCCTGCCCAGACCACGGATCACGCGCACGCCTTCGTGCTCCAGACGTGCCGCAATGTCGAGGGACTGCGCGGACGCGAGCCTCTTGACCCGGTCGTTGACAACACCGAGATCCACCGACACGAGCCCTGGCGCGGGGCGGTCGCCCGCGATGCGCACTCCGAGTTCACCGCTGTCAGCCGCAAGAGTCATGATCTCGGCGGTCGCGATGAGGGTTTTGCTCGGGACGCAGTCGGTGAGCACCGCCGAGCCCCCGAGGCCATCGCGGTCGACGACGGTGACCTCTGCCCCGAGTTGAGCGGCGACCAAGGCCGATTCGTACCCACCAGGGCCGCCACCCACGATCACCACACGAGTCATGGACGCATCATCCCGCATCGAAGTCTCCGCATTGGCTGACCAGGGAGCCTCGGGGTCGATAACGTCATGGGGTGAGTGACGCCGTCGACCTGCTGCAATCCGATCCCGCCGCCGCCGCCGTGGCGGCCGCCGCTGAGCTCGCACGCATCACGGGTGTCGAGAACCATGACGTCGCGGTCGTCCTGGGATCAGGCTGGCTCCCCGCTGCTGACGTGGTGGGGACGACCGTCATCGACATCCCGGTCACCGACCTTCCCTACTTCGCGCCCCCTGTCGTCGAGGGCCACGCAGGACGGCTGCGAAGCACCCAGATTGGGGACACCCGCACCCTCGTCTTCCTCGGTCGCACACATCTCTACGAGGGACGGGGCGTCGAAGCAGTGGCGCACGCGGTTCGCACGGCAGCGGCCGCTGGCTGTCGGGTGGTCGTGCTCACGAACGGCTGCGGCGGCCTGAATCCGTCGTGGTCCCCTGGAACGCCGGTACTGATCAGCGACCACATCAACTTCACGAACGCGTCACCTCTACGAGGCGGGGCATTCCTCGACCTCACCGATCTCTACTCCACCCGGCTCCGGGAACTGTGCCGACAGGTCCAGCCCGGCATGCCCGAAGGCGTCTACGCACAGTTCCGCGGCCCGCAGTACGAGACGCCTGCGGAGATCCGGATGGCGCGAGTTCTCGGAGTCGATCTCGTAGGGATGTCCACGACGCTCGAGGCCATCGCGGCACGCGAGGCCGGAATGGAGGTGCTCGGAATTTCCCTCGTCACCAACTTCGCCGCGGGCATGACCGGGGCGCCCCTCGATCACCAGGACGTCCTTGACACCGGACACGCCGCCGCTCACCACATGGGAGTCCTTCTCCGAGAGGTGATTTCGAACCTATGACTACACAGTCGACACCCGAGGTGCACGTGAGGGATTCGCTGTCCGTCGTGCCCGACGAGGATGCCAGCGCCACTGATCTCACACTCGTCGACCGAGCGCGCCACTGGCGCGACGATGACCCCGACCCCGACACACGTCTGGCTCTCACCAGGCTCCTCGACGCCGCAGGCAGCGGCGACGAGGGCGCTGCGGCCGAGTTGCACGACGCGTTCAGCGGCCCGCTCGAGTTCGGTACCGCGGGCCTGCGGGGCGCCATGGGGCCTGGGCCGAACCGGATGAACCGCGCCGTCGTGGCGCGTGCCGCAGCGGGCCTGGCGGCATATCTCACCGCGCGTGGCGGTGGTTCGGTCGTGATCGGCTATGACGCACGCCACAAGTCGGATGGCTTCGCCCAGGTCACCGCCGAGGTGCTCGAAGGCGCCGGCATACGCGCACTCGTCCTACCACTTCCGATGCCGACACCTGTTCTGGCGTATGCGATCCGACACCTCGGGTGCGTCGCTGGAGTCATGGTGACGGCGAGTCACAACCCCGCGCAGGACAACGGCTACAAGGTCTACCTCGGCGACGGAACCCAGATCGTGCCACCGGTCGACATCGAGATCAGTGCGCTGATCGCCGACGTAGGGGATGTGCGAGACATCCCTCGCCGTGACACCGCCACGACCCTCGGCAGCGAGGTTCTGACCTCCTACCTGGCCAGGATCGGCACGCTCGTCCCGCCCGATGCACCTCGCGCCGTCGACGTCGCCTACACACCTATGCACGGCGTCGGGGGCAACGTCGTGCTCGCCTCACTGGCGATCACAGGGTTCCCGTCACCCCGAGTCGTCACCTCGCAATTCGCACCCAACCCGGATTTCCCCACAGTCGCGTTCCCGAATCCTGAGGAGCCAGGCGCGATGGACCTCGCCCTCGAGGAGGGCCTTGAGAGCGATGCCGATATCGTCATCGCAAACGACCCCGATGCGGATCGCTGCGCTGCGGCGGTGCCCACTCGCGATCGCGGAGCGTCCGGTGGACCGACCATCCGCATGCTCCGCGGCGACGAAGTTGGCGCGCTCCTGGGCTGGTGGCTCCACGAGCGCGGAGCGACAGGCGCCTACGCGAATTCGATCGTGTCGTCTTCACTCCTGTCGAAAATGGCTGCCACTTATGGGCTTTCGCACCATGAGACCCTGACGGGCTTCAAGTGGATCGGTCGCATCCCAAACCTGGCCTTCGGGTACGAGGAGGCTTTGGGCTACTGCGTCGACCCCACACACATCCCTGACAAGGACGGCATCAGCGCAGCGATCCGCCTAGTCGAGTTGGTGGCCTGGCTCAAGGCCCGGGGGCGCACCGTCCACGACGTACTCGACGATCTCGCTGTCGAGTTCGGGCTTCATGCGACCGACCAACTCTCGGTGAGGGTTTCCGACCTTTCGCTCATCACCGCGGCCATGGCGCGACTTCGCGCCCTCCCTCCCGCAGAGGTCGCGGGGTTGGCGGTCGAACAGTTTGAGGATCTCGAGAGCGGCGTCGCAGGCCTTCCTCCCACAGATGGTGTGCGGCTCCGGCTCGCGGAGAGCACCCGGGTGATCGTCCGGCCCAGTGGCACCGAGGCCAAGCTCAAGTGCTATCTCGAGGTGGTGGTGCCGGTCACGAGCGACGTCGAGGCGTCACGGCTCGTCGCCGCACATCGGCTCTCGGCGCTCAAGGCCGGCATGGCAACCGTGCTGGGCCTCTAGATCTCGCCTGCCGGATAGGTACCCTGGAGCCCCCGCAAGAGAGGAAGAAGCGATGGCCCAGTTCCTGCTGTCCGTCCACGCCGTAGCAGGAAACCCGCCTCCCTCCATGGCGGTGATAGAGCAGATGTACGCGGACGTCGGCTCTTTCAACACCGACTTGATGGCGGCGGGCTCCTTCGTATTCGGCGGCGGTCTGCAGCCGGCGAATGAATCCACGGTGGTCGACGCAACAGGCGACCAGCCGACCGTGAGGGACGGCGTGCGCACGACCGGACCGGAGACTCTCGGAGGCTTCTGGGTGATTGACGTAGCCGATCCGGACACAGCGCAGCAGTGGGCCATCCGGGCATCCCGCGCTTGCGCAGGGCCCATCGAAGTTCGTCCGTTCCAGCCCGAGGCCTGAGCGGCGCTCGTTCGTCACGGAGGGGGGCTTTTGTCCCAGCTTCAGGAGAAGCCGGTCACAAGTTCGGCCGCAAGTGCCGCGTATCCGGGCTTCACCACCTGATCGATGAGGGCGAGCCTCTCGTCGAACGGAAGGAACGAGCTCTTGAGCGCGTTGATCGTCACCCACTCGACCTGGGCAAGGCCCCACCCGAAGGCCTCCGCGAGCAGCATCATCTCGCGCGTCATGGACGTCCCGGACATGAGCCGGTTGTCGGTATTGACCGTGACGCGGAACCGCAAACGCGAGAGCAGCCCGATCGGATGGTCGGCGATCGACTTCGCCGCACCCGTCTGAACATTGGACGACGGGCACAGCTCCAACGGGATACGAAGATCGCGCACATAGCGAGCGAGCCGCCCGAGGTGAGCGACGCCGCGGTCATCAACCGCGATGTCGTCGACGATGCGCACGCCGTGACCGAGACGCTCGCAGCCACAAAAGGCCACTGCCTCCCGGATGCTCGGCAGGCCGAATGCCTCACCTGCGTGGATGGTGATGTGGCACGACTCGCCGCGCAGGTACTCGAACGCGTCGAGGTGCCGTGAGGGCGGATATCCCTCCTCCGCTCCGGCGATGTCGAAGCCGACGACGCCCTCATCGCGATAGCGCACTGTCAGCTCGGCAATCTCGCGTGATCGCGCCGCGGTGCGCATGGCGGTCAGCAGGGCACGCACCCGGATCGGGTGGCCCGCGTCGGATGCGCGTGCCTCGCCGATCCTGAATCCTTCAAGCACCGCCTCAACCACCTCGGTGAGTGCGAGCCCGCGCTCCGCGTGAAGTTCGGGGGCGAAACGCACCTCGGCGTAGACGACGCCGTCCGCCGCAAGATCTTCAGCACATTCGGCCGCGACACGCACGAGGGCATCGCGGGTCTGCATGACCGCCACCGTGTGGGCGAACGTCTCGAGGTAGCGCACGAGCGATCCGGAGCCTGCGGAATCCACGAACCAGCTTGCGAGGTCGGCGGCGTCACTCGCGGGGAGCTTGCCGTAGCCGATCTCGCGCGCCAAGTCCAGGATCGTGGCTGGGCGAAGCCCGCCGTCAAGGTGGTCATGGAGTAGGGCCTTAGGGGCACGTCGAACAACACCTTCGAGCAGACCGGGTGCATACACCGCGCCGGACTCGCGACGCGGTGAAGTAGGACCTGCCGATGCTGGCTCCACTCTCACGCCCTCACGCTAGCCGGAGCCCGACCTCGAGGCGCGGCAAACGATCACACGCTGATCGCGAATGGCCTGCGCCCTAGAAGGCGTCGGTCGGACGGTAGAGACCCCAGACCTCGCGAAGGGCGTCGGAGACTTCACCCACAGTGGCGCGGGCGCGCAAGGCATCACGCATCGGGTAGAGCACGTTGTCGGTGCCGCGCGCGGCCGTACGGATCGCGTCAAGAGCCGCGTCAACAACGGATTGGTCTCGAGCGGCACGCAATTGAGCGATGCCCTCGTGCTGCTGCGCCTCGATCGTGGGATCGACGCGAAGCGGCTCGTAGTAGTCCTCTTCGTCGACAGTGAAGCGGTTGACTCCCACCACGACGCGCTCGGCAGAGTCGATCTGCTGCTGCACCTCGTAGGCGGACTGCTCGATCTGGCCCTTCTGGAAGCCGCGTTCGATCGCGGCGACCGCTCCGCCCATCTCTTCGATCTGACGCATCAGATCCAATGCAGCGAGCTCGACCTCGTCGGTGAGCGCCTCGACCACGTACGACCCCGCGAACGGGTCCACCGTCGCGGTGACGTCCGTCTCGTAGGCGAGGACCTGCTGGGTGCGCAGGGCGAGCCGCGCGGCCTTCTCCGACGGCAGGGCAATGGCCTCATCGAATGAGTTGGTGTGCAAGGACTGCGTGCCGCCGAGCACCGCGGCAAGGCCCTGGATCGCGACGCGCACGAGGTTGACCTCGGGCTGCTGCGCGGTGAGCTGGACACCCGCCGTCTGGGTGTGGAACCGCAGCATCAGGCTCTTGGGGTCGGTTGCGCCGAAGGTCTCTTTCATGACGTGCGCCCAGATCCGGCGCGCGGCGCGGAACTTGGCGACCTCTTCCAAAAGGGTGGTGCGCGAGACGAAGAAGAACGCGAGACGCGGAGCGAACTCGTCGACATCCATGCCAGAAGCCACAGCCGCACGGACGTATTCGATCCCGTCGGCAAGTGTGAATGCGATTTCCTGCGCGGGCGTGGCCCCGGCTTCGGCCATGTGGTAGCCCGAGATGGAGATCGTGTTCCATCGCGGGATCTCGGCGCGGCAGTAGCTGAAGATGTCAGTGATCAACCGGAGCGACTGCGCGGGCGGGTAGATGTAGGTGCCGCGGGCGATGTACTCCTTGAGCACATCGTTCTGGATCGTGCCGGTGAGGGCCGACGCCGGAACTCCCTGCTCCTCTGCGACGAGCTGGTAGAGAAGCAGGAGCACGGCGGCCGGCGCATTAATCGTCATCGACGTCGACACTGTGTCGAGCGGGATTCCACCGAAGAGGACCCGCATATCGTCGATGGAGTCGATCGCGACTCCGACTTTGCCGACCTCACCGTGGGCGAGCGGGTGGTCGGAGTCGTATCCCATCTGCGTGGGCAGGTCGAAGGCCACGGAGAGCCCGGTCGTGCCAGCGGCAATCAGTTGGTGGTAGCGGGCGTTGGACTCCGCGGCGGTCCCGAAGCCTGCGTATTGACGCATCGTCCAGGGCTTGCCCGTGTACATCGAGGCATAGACACCGCGAGTGAAGGGGTAGGAACCGGGCTCACCGAGTCGTTCGGCCGGATCCCAGCCTTCCAGGGTTTCGGGGCCGTACACCTGCTGGAACGGAAGCCCCGACTCGGTCTGGCGTGCCATCACAGATCCTTCCGTTCGCCGTCTGGGGTTCCACGCTAGTGGTCGCGCCGCCTCTCTCACGTGTCGGGGCATCGCTCGAAGATGTGGGTGAAGATCCGCCATGTAGTCGCCAGGCAGGTCGTCGGCTACCCTCAGCGCGTGCTCATGCTCAGGCGCGCGGCTGTCGTGGGAACAATGCTGTCCGTCGCACTTGCCGCGGCCCTGGGCGTTCAGGAGGCAGCGGCGGCACACATCTCGGCGAGCCCGACGGCACCCTCGATTGACGCGATCGGCGGGCCCGACCTGTCCGCGGCGGGGATCGCCGTGCACTACCTGGCTCGAGCCACCCCGGTGCCAGCGATCAACGCGGACTCCTGGCTCGTCGCCGACCTCACGACCGGCGAGGTGCTTGCAGCCAAGGGCGCGCACCTGCGGGCGCTCCCCGCCAGCATGCTGAAGACCCTGACCGCCGTGACATTGATGCCCAAGCTCGACAAGGCAACCGTCATCAAGGCCACTACCGCAGAGGCCAAGGCCGAGGGTGGAAACGTCGGCATCGTTCCCGGTGCCACTTACTCCATCTGGGATCTCTGGCACGGCTTCCTGCTCTCGAGCTCCAATGACGCCGGCGCGGCGCTCGCCGATGCCAACGGCGGAGAGGCCGCAACGGTCGCCGAGATGAGGGCCATGGCCAAGCACCTGCAGGCCAACGACACCGTGGTGAAGAACGAGAGCGGCCTTGACGCGGTCGGACAGGTCAGCAGCGCCTACGACATGGCGCTGATCGCGCGGGCCGCGCTGGCTCTCCCTGATTTCCGCACCGTCACGAAGACGATCAGTTACGACTTCCCGGGCAAGGTGGCCCCAGCTGGCGCAGCCCGACCGACCTACAAGATCTACAGCCAGAATCGTTTGCTGATTCGAGGGTTCACCGGCACGATCGGCGGCAAGACTGGCTTCACCTCCCTCGCCCACCGCACCTTCTGGGGAGCGGCGACACGCGGCACTCACACCCTGGTCGTGGTCTTGATGCAGGTGCACGACCCAACGGAGAGCGCGGCACGGAATCTGCTCACATGGGGATTCGCGAATATCGATCGAGTCCGACCCATCGGCGTCCTCGTCGACCCGATCGTGGCATCGGCGGCACCAACACCGACAACGTCACCCACGGCTGCCACGAGTGCGGATGACGGCGCCAACCCCGACACGCAGAGTAAGCCTGCCTCCGGCGACATCCAGTGGCTGCCCCTTGTGGGCCTGGCCGTCGTCGCGGCCATCGCGGCCCTCTGGCAACGACGCCGACGCACGTCGGCTGAGGGACCCGACCCGTCCGACGCACACCCGGACTCGACGTCCCCAGCGAGCCCCGAACCCGGCCCCCTCGCGCCCGTGGAGATCTCTCATAGTTACGGCAACGCACGACCCAGCGGTGGCGCAGCGCGACTGGCAGCACAGCGCACGTCGTCCGTGATCATCTCCCGACCAGGTCGCCGTCCCGAGAGCGCGCCTCACGAGCCGGACCCCGTGCCGGTCGACAACTCGGGGCCCCAGCCCAGCCATTCCGCCACCTCCCCTGTCGCGGATCCCGGCGCACAGTCAGAGCAGCGGGAAGGCCCCCCACGCGATTCGGGCGGACACGTGCGCGTCGTGACACCGCCCAAGGGCTGACTCCAACCCTCAACCGCCGAGGTCGTAACGGCGACGTACCTGCCAGACTCCGTCCTCGCCGTGGACATAGAGCGCGAAGCCGCTCACGGTAAATCTCGCGGAGAAATCGCTCAGGGTCTCATAGGCCTCATCGAGCACGTTCCCGGGCAGGTCATGGGCCACGGTGACGTGCGGGTGGTACGGAAACTCGACCTCGCGTTCCAGAATCCCCTGACGCACCAACGACTCCAGCGACTCGAACCCAGAGATCCCCGAGGCTAACGAGACGAAGACGACAGGTGACACAGGGCGGAACGTACCCGTGCCCCTGAGGTGAACCTCGAAGGGCGAGAGACCCGACGCGGCGTCACGCAGGTGCGCGTCGACGGCATCGAGCAGGCCATCCTCGACAACGGTCGGCGGTAGCAGCGTGATGTGGGCGGGGATGGCATCCGCGCGCGGGTCGCCGAATGAGGCGCGCCACCCTTCGATCTGCGCACCCCATGGATCGGGGATAGCGACGGCGACCCCGATCAGCGTGCAACCGACGCGCACTAGCCACCGACCTCGACGAGACCGAGGCGGTCGAAGACGGTCGCCACCGTCGCAGCGGCGACGACCCGCGCCTTCAGCGCACCCTCGGCCATGAGCCGATGCAGCTCAGCGGGGTCGCCGATGAGTTCACTGACCCGCGCGGCAAATGGCTCGGCGAAGGCCACCACGGCGTCGGCAGTATCGCCCTTGAGCGCTCCATACCCGAGGCCGTCGTACGCCCTCACCACGCTCTCGACGTCGCGACCAGTGAACGTGGCCAGAATCGTGAGCAGATTCGACACACCCGGTTTGGTCGCCGGGTCGAACCTCACCTCGGTCTCGCTGTCGGTGACGGCCGAGCGCACCCGCTTGGCGATCACCTTGGCATCGTCGAGGAGGAACACCGCCCCATTGGGCAAGGACTTACTCATCTTCGCGGTGGGGTCCTGCAGGTCGAGGATCTTCGCGGTGTCCTTGACGATCAACGGAACAGGCACAACGAACGTGGCGCCATACCGGCTATTGAACCGCTGGGCAAGGTCGCGCGTGAGCTCGAGGTGCTGACGCTGGTCCTCGCCCACGGGGACGCCGTCGGCCTGGTAGAGCAGGATGTCAGCTACCTGGAGAACCGGGTAGGTGAACAGGCCCACCGAGGAGCGGTCGGCTCCCCCGCGCGACGACTTGTCCTTGAACTGGGTCATTCGCGAGGCCTCGCCGAAGCCCGTCATGCACTGCATCACCCACCCGAGCTGAGTGTGCTCAGGCACGTGACTCTGCACGAACAGCGTCGACCGACTGGGGTCGACGCCAGCCGCGATCAACTGCGCGTACGCCAGCAAAGTGTTCTGCCGCAGCTCGCGAGGATCCTGCTCCACGGTGATGGCGTGCAGATCGACGACGCAGTAGAACGCGTCGTGAGTCTCCTGCAGCGAGACCCAGTGGCGGACCGCCCCGAGGTAGTTCCCGAGCTGGAAAGAGCCGGCGGTGGGCTGAATGCCGGACAGGACGCGTGGTGTTCCGTTCATGCCGGTGATCCTCCCACCGAGCCGGGGGACGGACTAACCCGGATGCGGGAGGCCCGGCGACCATCGAGCTCGATCACCGTGAGGACATGGTCGGCGACATGGACCGTCTCGCCGATCTCGGGGAGGCGACCGAGCACCGCCATCACGAAGCCAGCGACGGTCTCATAGGGGCCCTCGGGCAGTTCGACACCCGTCTCGTCAGCGAAGTCCTCCAGGTTGACTAGTCCGTCGATCTCCAGATCGGCCCCCGCCGGGCGCTCCGCACGTGCCGCGACGTCGTACTCGTCACGGATATCGCCCACGAGTTCCTCGACCAAGTCCTCGAGGGTGACGATTCCCGCGGTGCCGCCGTACTCGTCGACCACGATGGCCAAGTGCGCGCCCGTCGAGCGCATCTCGAACATCGCGGGAAGTACGCGCTTACTCCCGGGGAGCATGAGCACCTCCCGCGCAAGGTCGCCCACGCGGATACCCCGCTCCGCGACGTCGGGGGCCAAGATGTCGCGGATGTGCACGAAGCCGACGATGTCGTCCTGGGAGCCGGAGAACACCGGGTAGCGCGAGTGCGGAAGTGCCATGACGAGCCGGGCCGCCTTGTAGGCCGGGGTCGTCGCATCGAGGAACTCGACCTCGGTACGCGGCACCATGACCTCGCGAACCTCACGCTCGCCCGCCTCGAAGACGTCGTCGATCAGCTCACGCTCCATCGGCGAGAGACTGGCCTGGGCCGCAAGGATCCCGCGTAGTTCGTCGTCGCTGATCAGCTCTCTGTTGGCCTTGGGGTCGCCACCCACCGCGCGCACGAGCAAGTCGGTGGAGTGCGAGAGCAGCCAGATGAACGGTCTCGTCACTCGCGCAAGCCAGTCGACCAGCCCAGAGACGGCAACGGCGATGTTCTCCGCACGCTGCAACCCGATCCGCTTGGGGGTCAGCTCGCCAAGTACGAGCGAGATGTACACGAGCAGGATCGTCACAAGCACGAACGCAACGACATCGGCGACGCTCGCCGACAGGCCGAATGAGATCAGCACGGGCGCCACCTGAGGCGACATCTGCGAGGCACCGAAGCCCGCCGACAGGAAAGCCGCCATCGTGACCGCGAGCTGGACGGCGGCCAGGAACCGATTCGGGTCGGCGACGAGATCGGCGAGCCTCTCGCCCCGACGGCCCCGCTCGGCCACGAGCCGCTGCACCTGGCTCTCGCGCAACGACACCAAAGCGATCTCCGCGGCGGCGAAGAACCCGCCCAGGAGGGTGAACAGCAGCACCACACCCAAATTGACCAGGAACTGACTCATGGGCGTGGCACCGTATGTTCGTCCATAGGTGCGATCCTAGGGACCGTGGACCGATAGCGGGCGCGTGCCGTCATACGTCGGCGATCTCGAGGGGGCGCGACGCGCATGACTTCCCTGTTTGGGGCCCACACGAACCCCCCGTCGCCTGGCGCGGACAACCTCGCCGGACGCCTCGACCCGGCCTACCGGCTCGCGTCCTGGGACCGCCTCCGCGCAGGTGTCGACCTACTCGTGATCGGCGGCGGAGTCACCGGATGTGGGATCGCGCTCGACGCTGCGTTGCGCGGGCTACGCGTGGGGCTCGTCGAGCAGCGCGACTTCGCCGCCGGCACATCAAGCCGTTCGAGCAAGCTCGTTCACGGTGGGCTGCGCTACCTCGAGCAGCTCAACTTCCCTCTCGTACGAGAGGCCTTGCGCGAGCGGTCGCTGCTGCTCGACCGGCTCGCCCCCCATCTCGTGACCCCATTGCCGTTCCTCTACCCGCTCTCGCACCGCCTCTGGGAGCGACCGTATGTCGGGGCCGGGCTGACGCTCTACGACACGCTCGGCGGCCTGCAGCCCTCCGTTCCACGGCACAGTCATCTGTCGAAAGGTGCTGCCCTGAGGACATTCCCGTCGCTACGCCCTGACACCCTCGCCGGTGCGATCCGCTATCACGACGCCCAGGTCGACGACGCGCGCCACACGATCGAACTCGCCCGCACGGCGGCGGCTCACGGCGCCTCACTTGTGTCAGCGGCTCGCGTCACCGAGATCGTGCGCGATGGTGATCGCGTCGTCGGCGCGCGCGTGCATGACATGAGCACCGATACCGTGAACGAGGTCTCCGCTCGCGTGGTCGTCAACGCCACCGGGGTGTGGGCCGGACGCACCGAGCAGCTCGCGGGTGTCACCTCGCCCATCCGGATGCGCCCCAGCAAGGGGGTGCACATCGTGGTGCCGCGCGATCGCATCGACGCCTCCGTCGCATTGATCACCAAGACGCCAACTTCGGTGCTCTTCGTGCTCCCCTGGGGCCGATCGTGGGTGATCGGAACAACCGATACGCCATGGCGCCACGGTCTTTCGCATCCCACGACCACGCACGCCGACCTCACGTACTTGCTCGGGCAAGCGAATGCGGTCCTGACCTCGCACCTCACCGAGTCGGATGTGATCGGCGCCTACGCCGGGCTTCGTCCGTTGGTCGACACCGAGGGCCTGCGCGAGTCGGAGATCTCCCGGGAACACACCGTGCGGCGGCCGCTCCCCGGCCTCGTGACGATTGCCGGAGGCAAGTACACGACCTACCGCGTGATGGCCCAGGATGCCGTCGACCGGTGCTCCGAGGACCTCGGCGAGCTGCCCGCATCGAGTACAGCCGATGTCCCCCTGATCGGCGCCGCAGAGCCCGAGGATGTCCTCATCGCAGCCCGTGGCCACCGAGCAGCCGCCCATCTCGACGATGTGAACCTCGATCGCCTCTCACGACGCTACGGCCGCTTGCTGCCCGAATTGCTCGATGTGGTGGTCGCGAACCCCCGACTCGCGCGCGAGATTCCTGGCGGCGCGGGCACTCTCGGCGTCGAGGTCGTGCATGCCGCCAGCCACGAGGGCGCGTTGCGTCTCGACGACGTCCTGACCCGGCGCACCAGGCTTTACCTCGAGGCGGGCGACCGTGGCGTCGTCGCGGCACGACACGTGGCGAAGCTGATGGGGAGCGTCCTGGGCTGGGGACGCTCCACGAGATCTGCTGAGATCTCCCGCTATCACGAACGTGTGTCAACCGAACTTGAGGCGCAGTCCGCCCCCGACGACGATGCGGCAGCAGCGATCCGTGAACGGTCACGCGATCCGAGGGCGTGGGGATGAATCCCTGCCTTGCCTTCAGGTAGAAGGCTTTCCAGCGCGAGTCTCGCTCAGGCGAACGCGATACGCAGCGGCGCGTGATCGCTCCATCGTTCAGCGTAGGTCGCCGCCTTGCCGACCTCCGCGGTCACTGCCCGCGCCGCGAGGCCAGGGGTGGCGAGCTGGTAGTCGATTCGCCAGCCGCCATCGGTGTCGAACCCGCGACCGCGCCAGGACCACCAGGTGTAGGGGCCCGGGCCCTCGCCCCCGAGCGAACGTCCGAGATCGGTCCAGCCCAACTCGCCGAACCAACGGTCGAGATAGGCGCGCTCACCCTCGAGGAATCCTGCCCTGCCGCGGTTGCCGCGCCAGTTCTTGATGTCTACCTCATGGTGGGCCACATTGAGGTCTCCGCACACGATCGCCTGACGAGTTCCTGCCGCGGCCCCCTCCCCCAACACAAGGAGCCTGGACTCGATGGCGTCGAGAAAACGGTACTTCTCTGCCTGACGCGCCTCGTCGGTGGCCTCGCCGGTGTGGGCGTAGGCGCTCACCACAGTGACGGCCCCGAGCGGCGTCTCAAGGTCGACCTCGACCCAGCGGCCGGTGTCGGCGAACTCCTCGGGGCCCACGCCGATTCTCACCTCGACGTGGGGCAGGGGCGTCAGCACGGCCACGCCCGCGCGACCCTTTGCCGCAGCCTCGGTGTGGGCCACGCGCAGGTGGCCCAACCCGTCGGCCTCCAGCACCTCGGCCAACTGTTCGGCAGTGGCCCGGACCTCTTGAAGGCAGATGACATCAGCGCCGCACTGGGAGAGCCAGGACGTGCCACCGCGTCGGGACGCGGCCCGAATCCCGTTGACGTTCACCGTCACGACGCTGAGCATGTGATCTCCGAGCACTCGGGAATCGGGGCGATCCGAGTACGGGTCCGTCAGGCCATGGCCTTCTTGAGGTTCTCGTCGATGGCGTCCAGGAAGCCCTCCGTGGTGAGCCAGGGCGCGCTCGAGCCGATGAGGAGCGAGAGGTCCTTGGTCATCTTGCCCTCCTCGACGGTCTGCACGCAGACGCGCTCGAGGGTCTGGGCGAACTCGGTGACCTCGGGGGTGCCGTCCATCTTGCCGCGGTAGCTCAGCCCCTGGGTCCAGGCGAAGATCGAGGCGATCGGGTTGGTCGAGGTCGGCTTGCCCTGCTGGTGGAGGCGGTAGTGGCGCGTGACGGTTCCGTGGGCGGCCTCGGCCTCGACGGTCTTGCCGTCGGGCGTCATCAGCACAGAGGTCATGAGACCGAGTGAGCCGAAGCCCTGCGCCACGGTGTCGCTCTGCACGTCACCGTCGTAGTTCTTGCAGGCCCAGACGTAGCCGCCCTCCCACTTCATGGCAGCGGCCACCATGTCGTCGATGAGGCGGTGCTCGTAGGTGAGGCCAGCAGCGTCGAACTCGGCCTTGAACTCCGCCTCGAAGATCTCGGCGAAGAGGTCCTTGAATCGGCCGTCGTAAGCCTTGAGGATCGTGTTCTTGGTCGAGAGGTAGACAGGCAGGTTGCGGTCGAGGCCGTAACGCATCGACGCGCGAGCGAAATCGCGAATCGAGTCGTCGAGGTTGTACATCGCCATCGCGACGCCACCAGCGGGATAGTCAAAGACGTTGACCTCAATGGGCTCGCCGCCGTCGGCGGGAACGAAGGACATCGTCAGGGTGCCCGCACCCGGGACTACGAAGTCAGTGGCGCGGTACTGGTCGCCGAACGCGTGGCGGCCGATGATGATCGGCTTTGTCCAGCCGGGCACCAGGCGCGGGATGTTGCTGATGACGATGGGCTCACGGAAGATCACTCCACCGAGGATGTTGCGGATTGTTCCGTTCGGCGACTTCCACATCTTCTTCAGGCCGAACTCCTCGACACGTGCCTCGTCGGGTGTGATCGTCGCGCACTTCACGCCGACGCCGAACTCCTTGATGGCGTTCGCGGAGTCGATGGTGACCTGGTCGTCAGTCGCATCGCGGTTCTCGATCGAGAGGTCGAAGTACTTCAGGTCGACATCGAGGTAGGGCAAGATCAGCTTGTCCTTGATGAACTGCCAAATGATGCGCGTCATCTCATCGCCATCTAGCTCGACGACGGGATTGAGAACCTTGATCTTCGCCACGGGTGACTCCTTGATGAATCGGGCTGACGCCGACGTGGCGCCGATGATCTGACCTGAACTGTGCTGAGCGGGCTGGACTAGATGAGACCGAGCGCGCGCACGGCCTCGCGCTCGTCGACGAGTTCGGCGACAGAGGCGTCGATGCGCGCACGCGAGAAGGAATCGAGTTCGAGACCCTGGACGATCTCCCAAGCCCCGTTGCGCGAGACGGCCGGGAACGAGGAGATCAGGCCCTCGGGCACGCCGTAGGAGCCGTCGGACACGACCGCAGCCGACGTCCAGTCGCCCTCAGTAGTGCCGTTGACCCACGAGAAGACGTGGTCGATGGCCGCGTTCGCAGCCGATGCCGCCGACGACGACCCACGGGCTTCGATCACTGCCGCACCGCGCTTGGCGACGGTCGGGATGAAGTCGTTCTCGATCCAGTTCTGGTCTGCGACCAACTCGGCAGCATTCCGACCGTTGATCTCCGCACGGAAGATGTCCGGGTACTGCGTAGCAGAGTGGTTACCCCAAATCGCGAGCTTGCGGATGTCCGTGACCGAGACGCCGGCCTTCTTCGCGAGCTGGGTGAGCGCGCGGTTGTGGTCGAGACGCATCATCGCGGTGAAGCGACTCTTGGGGACATCAGGTGCGTTCGACGCGGCGATGAGCGCGTTCGTGTTGGCAGGGTTGCCCACAACAAGCACCCGAACATCGTCAGCCGCGCCGGCGTTGATCGCCTCGCCCTGGGGCTTGAAGATCCCGCCATTGGCCGAGAGAAGATCACCGCGCTCCATGCCTGCGGTGCGGGGGCGGGCACCGACGAGCAGTGCGACGTTGACACCGTCGAAGGCCGCACGGGCGTCATCAGTGATGTCGATGCCGGCAAGCAGCGGGAAGGCACAGTCGTCGAGCTCCATCGCGGTGCCCTCGGCCGCCTTGAGCGCCGGGGTGATCTCGAGCATGCGCAGTCGCACGGGCACATCGGGGCCGAGCAAATGACCTGATGCGATGCGGAACAGGAGCGCGTAGCCGATCTGGCCGGCTGCACCGGTGACCGTGACATTGACGGGGGTACGGGACATGGCGCGTTCTCCTTGTCATCAACCGCTGGTGGTCGACCGGCGGCTGGAGGGATGATCCTCGTGGATATCTCGTCGTCAAGATATCTACCGCCGCTAGGTTACCGGCCGCGAGTCGCTACCCGCTCGGCGGGGGGACCCACAACGCCAGCACGCCGGTGGCGGCCGCCAGGGTCGCGAGCACGGCGATGTCGACCCCCTTCGAGCGCACGGCCAGCATGCCCGCGCGCGCGTGCGGAAGGAGAAGACGCAGGACGAGAGCGAGACTGACACCGACGGCCATCACCACGGCACCGCTGCGGAACCGGCCCGCGGCCACCACGAGCAGTCCACCCACGACGACAACCAGTGCGGCCGTCAAGGGCCACTCGTGACGAAGTCGACGGTGCACTGGTCAGGCCAGCCCTGCGGCCCGCTCGGCGGCCTCAACGACATTGGCCAGCAGCATCGCGCGTGTCATGGGGCCCACGCCGCCCGGCATGGGGGCGAGGAAGCCGGCTACCTCCCGAACACCTGGGTGAACGTCGCCGACGAGCCCTGCATCCGTGCGCGTGATGCCCACATCGAGCACGGCGGCTCCTGGCTTGACGAGTTCGGGAGTCACGAGATGGGCGACGCCAGCGGCCGCGACGACGATGTCAGCACGTCGGATGTGCTCGGCAAGGTCGCGCGTTCCCGTGTGGCACAGGGTGACGGTCGCGTTCTCGCTCCGGCGGGTGAGAAGTAGCCCGAGTGGCCGCCCAACCGTGACACCACGCCCGATGACCACGACCTCGGCCCCAGCGATCTCGACGCCATAGCGACGGAGCAACTCGACGATCCCGCGAGGAGTGCACGGCAGCGGGGCAGGGATCCCGAGCACGAGGCGGCCGAGGTTCGTGGGATGCAGGCCATCCGCATCCTTGCGCGGATCGATCATCTCGAGGGCGCGGCTCTCGTCGAGCCCCTTCGGCAGCGGCAACTGCACGATGTAACCGGTACACGTGGGATCGTCGTTGAGACGTCCGATCGCGTCGTCAACGTGGTCCTGCGAGGAGTCGGCCGGAAGGTCGGCGCGCAGTGACGCGATCCCGACCTCGTCACAGTCGCGATGCTTCCCCGCGACATAAGACTCGCTGCCGGGATCCGAGCCGACGAGCACGGTGCCCAGTCCCGGAGTGATTCCGAGGGCGCGAAGCCGCTCGACGCGAACGGCCAGTTCGGCCTTGATCGCGGACGCCGTCGCCTTGCCGTCGAGGATGATCGCTGTCACGGGCCGGATCCTCTCACGCTGTCGTAGACACCACGGACCTGGCGCGTCAAGGGTCGCCGAAGGATCATCGCCGTCGCGCCGCGAACGCCACAGCGATCGCCGCGAGCACGACCCCGCTCACGAGGTGCCACCCAACCTCGACCCCGGCTGGGGGGGCCACAAGATCGCAGACTAGCGACCCCACAAGTTGCCCGGCGATCAGCAGCAAGCTGAACAGCAGGGCCCCCAACGCTTTGATGACCAGCACCGAACACACCACCACGCTGGCACCCAGAAGCCCGCTGATCCAGAGCAAGGGTGAATGCCAAGGTGTGGGAGGGGCCACCCAGCCGTGCCCGAAGATCCGGTGCTCCACGATCAACGCGACGAGTAGGGCAAAGGCCCCGGCGCCGAAACTCGTAGCTGAGGTGACGAACGGATCGCCGATTCGCGCCACGATGAGGCCGTTCAGCGCGGGCGCCACACCCAGAAGCATGCCCGCGACCACCGCGAGAACAAGGGCCCACAGGGCGATTTCGCCCTGGACGAAACGGCCCGATACCGCTACCGCAACGGCGAGAGTCGTGCCAACGGCTCCGACCAATCGCCGGTGCGTAACGGCGCGTCGCCCGCCCGGGCCAAGACCGACGCGGTCGACCAAGAGCGACACTCCGGTGGTTCCCGACACGACGACGACCGTGAACAGGGCGACACCGAGAAGCGGCACGGCCAGTGCCTGTGACAGCACGTAGATGGCACCGCACAGGCCTGCCGTGAAGTACCACCACCGGATGCGGCCAGCGCGCACCTCCACGGGCAGTACGCGCACGAGGTTCGCACGACTTGCGGGCCTGAAGACCACGACGAGCGCGAGCAATGCGAAGCCCGTCCCGAAAGAGATGAAGGCGGCAAGGACTCCGTCGCCGACAACCCGCGCCATTTCCCCCGTGACCCGGCTTTGCACCGCGAGCAGGAGCCCCGCTGCAACCGCGGCCACCGCCGCGATGGGGTGGTAGTGGTGAACGTGGTGTGTCGGCTTCACGGCCGTCGCGGGTGCGGGATCAGTGGAAGAAATGGCGAGTCCCTGTCATGTACATCGTCACGCCCGAGGCCCGGGCAGCAGCAATGACCTCGTCATCGCGAACTGAGCCGCCCGGCTGCACGATCGCGCGAACGCCCGCGGCAGTGAGGACTTCGAGGCCGTCAGGGAAGGGGAAGAACGCGTCGGAGGCACCCACCGAGCCCCTCGCCCGCTCTTCGCCGGCACGAGCCACGGCGAGCCGGGCAGAGTCGACCCGATTGACCTGACCCATGCCGACACCGACGGCCGCGCCATCATGGGCGAGCAGGATCGCGTTGCTCTTGGCCGAGCGGACCGCGCGCCAGGCGAATGCGAGATCACGCAATGTCGCGGCGTCGGCAGGCTCGCCACACGCGAGGGTCCATGACGAGGGGTCGTCGCCAGGAGCGTCGATGCGGTCGGCCGACTGCAGTAGAAGTCCACCTGAGACAGGACGGATCTCGACGCCCCCACGGGCTGGCACATCGGCGGCGACGAGTAGGCGCAGGTTCTTCTTCTCGCGCAGGATCTCGAGTGCGTCATCGTCGAAGCCTGGGGCGACGACGACCTCGGTGAAAACGTCGGCGACCTGCCTCGCCATCTCGGCCGTGACCCGCCGGTTCGTCGCGATCACCCCGCCGAAAGCCGACACCGGATCGGTCTCGTGTGCCTTGCGGTGGGCCTCGGCGATATCGGCGCCGATCGCGATGCCGCACGGGTTGGCATGTTTGATGATGGCGACCGCGGGCTCGGAGTGGTCGTAGGCAGCGCGACGTGCGGCGTCGGCGTCGACGTAGTTGTTGTAGGACATCTCTTTGCCGTGCAACTGCTCTGCCTGCGCGAGACCGGGCGAGGGCACGTTCTGCGAGACGTACAGCGCCGCACTCTGGTGCGGGTTCTCGCCATAGCGCAGGACGTCTGCCCGCTCCCATGTCGCGCCGATCCACGCCGGGAATCCGGTGCCGCCGTCGGTGGGGCTCACGACGCCGCCCAGCCACGACGCCACGGCGACGTCGTAAGAGGCCGTGTGCACGAATGCCTCCGCCGCAAGGGACTGCCGCTGCGTCAGTGTGAATCCACCTGAACGCACAGCGGTGAGCACATCGTCATATCGGGACGGCGAGGTCACGACAGCGACACTCGGATGGTTCTTCGCCGCAGCTCGCACCATGGTCGGGCCGCCGATGTCGATCTGCTCGATGCACTCATCCGAGCTCGCCCCAGACGCGACGGTGGCGGCGAAAGGGTAGAGGTTGACGATCACGAGTTCGAAGGGCTCGATTTCGAGCTCGTCGAGCTGACGGCGGTGGTCGTCGAGCCGGAGGTCCGCGAGGATTCCGGCATGGACGCGAGGGTGCAGCGTCTTCACACGTCCGTCAAGGCACTCGGGGAACCCGGTGAGATCGGCGACCTGGGTGACCGGCACACCGAGGCCCGCGATGCGAGAGGCGGTCGAGCCGGTGGACACGATCTCGACCCCGGCATCGTGAAGGCCACGGGCGAGGTCGTCGAGCCCAGCCTTGTCGTAGACCGATACAAGGGCGCGTCTGACGGGTCGAGTGGTCACGGGATGCTGGCCTTCCTACCGGTGACTGTGCAGCCGTGGACCGCGAGTGCGGCGACGGTACCCACGAGCAGCGATCGCTCGATGGTCTTGATGCGGTCGTGCAGAGTGGCCTCGGTGTCGTGGGGTTCGACCGGAACAGTGCCCTGTGCTAGCACCGGCCCCGTGTCGACGCCGGCGTCGACGAGGTGCACCGTGCAACCTGTGATCTTGACGCCGTAGGCGAGGGTGTCGCGCACCCCGTGAGCACCCGGGAACGCGGGGAGCAACGCGGGATGGGTATTGATCACCCGGTCGCTGAAACGGCCGAGGACAGCAGGACCCAGGATTCGCATGAATCCCGCGCACACGACCCAGTCGGGCTCATGGCCCGCGATCGCGGCGGCAAGCGCAGCGTCCCATGCACCACGGTCGGGGTGCTCCGCGATGTCGACAACGAAGGACTCAAGGCCCGCGTGCGCGGCACGGTCGAGGGCACCGATGCCAGAGGAGTCCGCACCCACCGCGACGACCTCAGCCGGGAAGGAGGGGTCGACCGAGGCGTCAATGAGCGCCTGGAGATTTGTGCCCGAGCCCGAGACCAACACCACAAGGCGGGCCCGGACTCTCGTCGTCGCTGGCGACGGGGGGACAGGCACAGGTGATCCTTCGTGGGGCGGGTCAGGGCGGTACGACAGATCCTACGGGCAGGGCTGGCCGGCCCACGCCGGCGCTGGAACGACACCCGGTGACAGATGCCCGTTCGCACGCTCAGCCCGAGGACCGGTCGGGGATCTGAGAAGTCGGCCGGAAGTGGATCAAGGCCGTGGTGGCCAGCGACCCGACTGCGATGAGCACGGTGACCGCAAGACCCACTGCCTTCACATGCGGACCAAGGTCAGCCAACCGGGCCGCGCCAAGGGCCCCGCCTGAGAGTGCGCACAGCCACGCGGTCGCCAGTCCCACGACGATCGCCGATCCCAGGTGAGACCACACCTGCTGCGCCACCGAGGCAGACTCGACACGGCGGCGCACGATCACTGCCGACACGACCCCGGCGAGGATCGGAATGAGCAGGAGTAGCGGGGCGAAGGCTGGTGGTGAGCTAGGGACCGCCCCCAATATGGGAATCCCCGGGAGAAGTGCGCCCGAGGTCGTGAAGGGATCGATAGTCGACCCACCCCCGGCTGCGAATCCAGGACCCGCTACGTAGGACAACGTCCAGATCAACATGTTCGGCAGGTAGGCCAACGAGAGCAGGAACAATCCGAGTGCGTCCCATGGCCCTTGGGCGGCCTGGTGAGACAGGCCCGTGACCGTCGACCAGCGAGCGAGGACGGCCGCGGCGGCGACCAGCGCGACGAGAGCGACGAGAGCCGCGCCCCCGGCAACCACCCCGATACCCACCCGGGTAAGAGCCGCCGGCACTCGACCGAGCAATCGAGTACGCAAACTGGCGCCCGAACTCACCCCTGCGGACAACCCGATCGCGGCCACCAGGGCCGTCCAGCCGAGCGCCTCGAGATCGGGCACGCCAGCACCGGAGATCGAGGACAACTGGGCGATCAGCAAACCCAGTGCCGAGTAGGCCGCAGTGCTCGCGATCACCAGGAGTGCCGCATCGGGGAATGCGGTGGTCCCTGTGATCCGCGCCGCCCACCTGCCCGCTCGAAAGAGAAGGACGAGAGGTAGTGCCACCAGCCCGAGGGGCAGCAAGGTGACCGTCGCATTGGCTGTCACAACGGGTGCGTGGTGGGCCAGCAGCCACACCACGCCCGAGGCCTGCAGTGCGGTCGAGACGCTGTCGTCGCCCCGGGTGCCCACGGCCCAGGCGACGGTAACGAGCCCGCCGATGACCACCGTCCCCACGGCCACCGCCCACAAGGCCGCCGTGAGCGCGGCGACCGGGAGGGTCGCAACGAGGTCCAGCCGCGCAGTCCCGACGCGGCGACCTCTGGACGCAGACCCAGCCGAGGAGCGCTCGAGGGTCGAAGTCACCTCACGATGCTCGCACCCGAGGGCCGAGCCACCCGCCAACGACACGGCCTGGTCAGGGGGTGGGCCACACCATATTCAGCGAGACGCTTCACGATGAGAGCCAGCACCAGGGATCGCCGCGGGGCAGAACGAGCACGGCCGGCAACGCCCCCGGATGTAATCAGGGCGGTGCCGGCCGTCGAACGACCACTGACACGGGCTACGCGCGGGTGAGAATCTCCCGCACCAGACGGGCCGTCTCGCTGGGGGTCTTGCCGACCTTGACGCCGACGGCCTCGAGTGCCTCCTTCTTCGCCTGGGCTGTGCCCGACGAGCCGGAGACGATCGCGCCAGCGTGGCCCATCGTCTTGCCCTCGGGGGCGGTGAAGCCCGCGACGTAGCCGATGACCGGCTTGGTGACGTTGTCCTTGATGTAGGCGGCCGCACGCTCTTCGGCGTCGCCACCAATCTCGCCGATCATCACGATGACATCGGTGTCGGGATCGGCTTCGAACGCCGCGAGACAGTCGATGTGAGTCGTGCCGATGACGGGGTCGCCGCCGATGCCGACCGCGGAGGAGAACCCGAGATCGCGGAGCTCGTACATCATCTGGTAGGTCAGGGTGCCCGACTTCGAGACCAGACCGATGCGACCGGCCTGCGTGATCGTGCCGGGGATGATGCCCGCGTTCGACTTCCCGGGGCTGATCAGCCCGGGGCAGTTCGGCCCGATGATCCGCGAGGTGCCCTTGCTCTGGGCGTAAGCGAAGAAGTCCGCGGTGTCGTGGATCGGCACTCCTTCGGTGATCACGATGACCAGCGGGACGCCCGCGTCGATCGCCTCGTAGACCGCACCCTTGGTGAAGCGCGGCGGGACGAACACGACCGAGACGTCGGCACCAGTCGCGGCGACCGCGTCACCGACGGAGCCGAAGACCGGGATCTCGCGACCGTCGGCGTCAACCGACTGGCCGCCCTTGCCGGGCGTGACTCCCGCAACGATGTTGGTACCCGAGGCGAGCATGCGACGGGTGTGCTTGCCGCCCTCGGCGCCGGTGATGCCCTGCACGAGGACCTTGGATCCCTCGGTGAGGAAGATGGCCATGGTGTCAGGCTCCCTTTGATGCAAGCTCGGCCACGCGGCGCGCAGCATCGTCCATCGTGTCGACGATCTCTACGAGCGCGTTGCCCGCGTCGCGGAGGATCGTGCGACCTTCGTCCGCGTTGTTGCCATCGAGGCGAACCACGAGGGGCTTGGTGACCGCGTCGCCCTTGCTGGCAAGAAGTTCCAGTGCCTGGACGATCCCGTTGGCCACCGCGTCACAAGCCGTGATGCCGCCGAAGACGTTGACGAACACCGCCTTGACCTCGGCGTCGGACAGGATGATCTCGAGACCGTCGGCCATCACCTGCGCCGAAGCGCCGCCGCCGATGTCGAGGAAGTTGGCCGGCTTCTGGCCGCCGAACTCCTCACCGGCGTAGGCCACGACATCGAGGGTGCTCATCACCAGACCGGCACCGTTTCCGATGATCCCGACCGAGCCCGAGAGCTTGACGTAGTTGAGGTTCTTCTCCTGAGCGCGGAGCTCGAGGGGGTCGGTCTCGGTGAAGTCGACGAGGGCCTCGTGGTCGGGGTGACGGAAGCCAGCGTTCTCATCGAGCGAGACCTTGCCATCGAGCGCAATCACGTCACCGCTCGTGGTCTTAGCCAGCGGGTTGACCTCGACCAGCGTGGCGTCCTCCTTGACGAAGACGTCCCACAGCTTGATGAGCAGGTCGATGATCGGCTCGCGCACCGAAGCGTCGAAGCCCGCGGCATCGACGATCTCGACAGCCTTGGCACGGTCGACACCGGTGAGGGCGTCGATGGCCACCTTCGCGAGTGCGTCGGGACGCTCCACGGCCAGCTGCTCGATCTCCATGCCGCCTTCCTTGCTCGCCATTGCGAGGAAGGTGCGGTTGGCGCGGTCGAGGAGGTAGGAGACGTAGTACTCCTCGTCGATGTCAGCAGCGGGGTTCACCAGAACCTGGTGGACGATGTGGCCCTTGATGTCGAGGCCGAGAATGCCCTGGGCCTTCTCGAAGGCCTCGTCGGGCGTCGTGGCGAGCTTGACGCCGCCCGCCTTTCCGCGGCCGCCTACCTTCACCTGAGCCTTGATGACGACCAGGCCGCCGATGCGCTCGGCAGCCTGCTTCGCCTTGTCCGCGGTCTGAACGACCTCGCCGCTCTGCGTCGGAACGCCATGTCGGGCGAACAAGTCCTTCGCCTGGTACTCGTACAGGTCCACCGGGGGCTGTCCTGACTGATCGGGGGGAGCGACCCGACCTCGCCTGGGACTACCGGGCTGCCAGCATCGCTGAATCGCCGCGATCTTAGCGCCGCACGGCCCGCCCCCTTGAACACGGCCGCTTTCTCCCGCCCACAATGCGACCCGGATCACACCCCGCGGCGGTGCCCCCGCCCCGCGCGCCCACCCATTCGCGGTCAATGTGCCCTGGGCGGCCTTAGAGGCCGCCAGGCTTCCCCCGATCTTGAACGTTGATATTCCCCAGGAATTGACGGGGGAACATCAGAGTCGCCTAGCGCCGCCCAGGGCACATTCACCCAAAATGCGGAGGGGCGGAGGGGCGCTGGACGGGTGGCCGGGGCGGCAGGCGGGGCGGACTGAGGCGGGGTCAGGCGGTGGCGCCGACGCGCGTGATCACCCAGTCGACGATCGAGGCCGTGGTGGCGCCGGGAGTGAAGATCTTGGCGACGCCGAGCGCTTCGAGCTCGGGAATGTCGTCGCGCGGGATGATTCCTCCACCGAACACCACGATGTCAGATGCCTCGCGGGCGGCGAGCTTGTCGAGAACCGCCGCGAACAACGTCATGTGAGCACCCGAAAGAACGGACAGGCCGATGACGTCGGCGTCCTCCTGGATCGCCGTCTCCACGATCTGATCCGGGGTCTGGTGCAGTCCGGTATAGACGACCTCAATGCCAGCGTCACGGAGGGCACGCGCCACGACCTTCGCGCCTCGGTCGTGCCCGTCGAGCCCGGGCTTGGCGATCACCACGCGGATGGGCGCACCACCAGGGGTTCGCGGAGCGAGGGTTGCGCTGCTCATGGCCGTTCTCCTCGTCCTACCACTGGAACCAACGTGCGGCTCATCGTTGCCCTGTCCTCAGTGCCCAGCGTCATCTGCGTGCACACCCTCGAGCCTACCGACCGACTCGAAGAGCAGTCACACCGTCTCCGTGATCCGCGCAATCGGTCGGGCGATCAGAGCTTCTCGACGGGCGCATAGCGAAGCAGGAGCCGCTTGGTTCCCTCGGCGCCGAAGTCGATCGTGGCCTCGGCCTTGTCGCCCTGACCACTGGTGGACACCACGGTGCCGAGCCCGAACTTGTCGTGGGTGACCCGGTCGCCCGCATTCACCGACACCGGCTCGCGGCTGCCCGGGCCCCTGCCACCAGATCGCGCCGACGCGGAAGCCGACCCAAATCCCGAGCCAGACGCGAATCCCGAACCCGACCCACCCGAGGTCGCTCGTCCACCGGAGACGATCGGGTCCTCGCGATTCCAGTGGACGAGCTCGGCCGGAAGCTCCTCGATGAACCGGCTCGCCGGGTTGTACGACGGCGCACCCCAGGCAGAACGCACGATCGCTCGCGAGATGTAGAGCCGCTCGCGCGCACGCGTGATTCCGACGTAGGCCAGGCGGCGCTCCTCCTCGAGCTCACGAGGGTCCCCGAGCGACCTCATATGCGGGAAGACGCCGTCCTCCATGCCCGTGATGAACACGACGGGGAACTCCAAGCCCTTCGCGGTGTGGAGAGTCATCAGGGTCACGACTCCGCCGTGCTCGGCGGCGTCGGGAATGGAGTCGGAGTCGGCGACCAGGGAGACCCGCTCGAGGAAGTCGGTGAGAGTGCCGTCGGGCTGATCGGTCTCGAACTCACTGGCCACAGCCTCGAGCTCGGCGAGGTTCTCCACGCGCGTCTCGTCTTGCGGGTCGGTGCTGGCCATGAGTTCGGAGAGGTAGCCCGTCTGCTCGAGCACCGCCTGCAGAACGGTGCCCGGACCCGACCCCGCCTCGACGAGGGTCCGAAGATCTCCCATCAAGGTGACGAAGGCCTCGATCTGCGACAACGACCGTGTGGCGATACCGGGGGCCTCAGCGGCCCTCGCCAGCGCCGCGCCGAACGAGATTCGTTCACGTTGCGCGAACACCTCGACGCACGCCTCGGCGCGATCGCCGATGCCACGCCTTGGCGTGTTGAGAATGCGCCGCAAAGAGATGTCGTCGTCGGGGTTGGCTAGCGACCTCAGATAGGCGACGGCGTCGCGGATCTCCTTGCGCTCGTAGAAGCGCACGCCGCCGACGACCTTGTACGGAAGCCCGACCCGGATGAACACCTCCTCGAGAGAACGAGACTGCGCATTGGTGCGGTAGAACACGGCGACGTCGCGTGCGGGGACTCCCTCGTCGTCGGCGAGGCGGTCGATCTCGGCGGCCACGAAGGTGGCCTCGTCGTGCTCGTTGTCGGCGACATGGCCGATGATCTTCGCGCCGTCGCCAGCATCCGTCCATAGCCGCTTGGGTCGACGGGCGGAATTGCGTGTGATCACGGAGTTTGCGGCCGTGAGGATGGTCTGGGTCGAGCGGTAGTTCTGCTCAAGCAGCACCGTGGTGGCCGCCGGGTAGTCGCGCTCGAACTCTTCGATATTGCGAATCGTCGCGCCGCGAAAGGCGTAGATGCTCTGGTCGGCGTCGCCCACCACACAGAGCTGGGCAGGTGGCACGCCATCGGTGCCGCGGCCGACTAGCTCGTTGACCAGGACGTACTGCGCGTGGTTGGTGTCCTGGTACTCGTCGACGAGCACATGACGAAAACGCCGGTGATAGTGCTCGGCCACATCGGGGAAGAGTTGGAGGACGGCGACGGTGGAGGAGATGAGGTCGTCGAAGTCGAATGCGTTCGCGCGCCGGAGCCGGCGTTGGTAGTCGCCGTAGGCCTCGGCGAGAGTTTTCTCCTGTTGGTTGCTCGCGCGGCTCGCGAACGTCTCGTGATCGATGAGCTCGTTCTTCAGATTCGAGACCTGGTTGCTGAACGCACGCGGCGGAAATCGCTTCGGATCGAGTTCGAGGTCGCGGCACACGAGAGTCATGAGTCGCTGCGAGTCGAGAGAGTCGTAGATCGAGAACGACGTCGACATCCCCAGCCGTGGCGCCTCCTTGCGCAGGATGCGCACACACGCCGAGTGGAAGGTGGAGACCCACATCGCCCGAGCCCGAGGGCCCACGATCTCCGCGACGCGGTCGCGCATCTCGCCAGCGGCCTTGTTGGTGAAGGTAATCGCCAGGATCTCGCTGGGGCGGGAATCGCCCGTGGCCAGCAGGTGCGCGATGCGCCGGGTGAGCACCCTGGTCTTGCCCGAGCCCGCCCCCGCGACGATGAGCAGGGGCCCGCCCCGGTGCTCGACAGCGGCACGTTGCTCGGAGTTGAGATCGACAACGAGATCTCCGGCCACGACGCCACCGTCCGCGGACGTCACGGGATCAAGGCGGGCGGGATCGAGGTCGTCGAAGAGGGATGTCATCGCGCCGTCATTCTAGGTTGGGGCGAGGACACCGGCCGGGCACGCACCGACGGCCCGGATCATCGGCGCACGTGGGGGACGTAACCAGCAGGCTCAGGCCACGAAGCCCACCACCGACATACGCACCTGCGTCCCGAGCGAGGCGGTCCGCACAGCGACCCTGCCACTCGAGCTCAGCGGCACGAACACCGTCTCGTACGTCCACTGGCCCCGGGTCAGCGACAGGACGGGGATCATGCCCGAAGAACCGATCGAGAGGATGCCGTCGGTGGAGCCGCCGTAAGCGCTCACCGCGAGGAGGACGCCTCGAACCCCCGCTGGCACATACGCAGAGCCCGTGAGGGTCACCAGCCGCGACAGGCCGTTCAGGACTGGCCCGGCGAGGCCCACCGCGCGCGTTGAATCGACCACCCGCGCCGGTGACGTCCGCAGCGTGAGGTGGCGCCCACCACCGGTCGCTGCATCGGAGAACCATGCGTTCAGGACTAGGCGCACCGGAGCGGCAGAGGCGCCCATGTTCCTGAGCGTCAGGACGCCCGTACTCGTGGGGACGAGCAGCTGCGTCACGCGAACGGCCGAAGTTGAGGTCCGAAGCATGCCCACTGATGTACGGGTCGTGCTGCCGTACACGCCGATGGAGTCGACCGTGGTGGTCGGATCGACGGTGAGCGACACGGCAAGGCCCGCGAGGCCCGACGGCGGGATACCCGCGACACCCGCGAGATTGATCGCACGGGTCTCACCCGGGGCGAGCGGTGTGGCAGTCCCGTCGTAGACGACGGTCGCTCTCACCAGATGCGTGGTGCCCGAGGCCGCGACAAGAGCAGCCGGAGCGCTGGGGTCAGGTGCGGGCACGGGGTCCGGGGTCGGCGCCCAGCCGACGACATCAGCGATCACGTCTGCGGCACCGCGATCAATCGCGAGGCGAATCGTCCCGTCACGTGCAACCGGGACGACGACGGTCGAAGAGTAGGCCGCAGTCGAGAGCGCCGTGGTGACAGGCAGGTACGGCGAGGTATCAGTGCTGCGAACCGAGATCGTCGGCAGTGGCGCCGAGCCGCGTACCACGCTCACGCGCACCGCGACGGCGGCCACCCCGTCGGCCGGCACCTCTCCTCTGCCGACGACCGGCACGACGAGATCACCCCTGCCGGGCGACCAGCTCGGGGATGCCGCGAGACGACATGGCGCATCGAGTCCCAAGCCAGAACTGCTCGTGAGCACGCGAACAGGCGTGACGGGGATGAGGTCGGTCCCGCCCTCGGATGCCGGTGCGCCACCACCCCATCCCGCGCGGCAGGCGGGAGCGAGCGCAACGCCAGTCCAGAACGAGGTCAAGGCAGCGGCCCCGTCCCACGTGAGTGAGATGTGAACGTGGTTTCGGTGGCAGAAGGTGTCGTAGGACGAGGCCTTTTTGGCTGGGTCCGTCGTGCAGCCCTTGAGGTCGGTCCAGCCCCGGCCGATCTCATAACCCGCCCAGAACTGGTTCTTCCATCCGATGTACATGACCCCGAGCCGACGCGCCATCGCGGCCTCGTTGCCGTTGGCGTCGGTCGCAAGGAGCCAGGACAGGAAGGCTTCGGCCTTCGCGTTCTGCGACGCGATCTTGGAGGTGATCATCCAGTCGAGTGCACGGCCCTCCTTGTGCTCACTTGTGGCGCCGATTGAGCAGTCACGCGCGATGCCGACCGAATAGGGACCGTAGGTGGAGACGAGCAGGGTCGCGAGCTTCTTCGCACCGGGTTTGGGGGCCGGCGTGCAGAGGGTCTGCGCCTGGTAGTCGGCGGGGGCGTCGATGGCGACCCCGAAGGTCCGCGACGTGGGCACCGGTATCGCCGCGGGCGCAGCTGCGGACATGGACGCCGAGACGGGGGTACTCGCCTGCGACATGGGCACGCCGAACATGATCGGGAGGAGTAGGCCAAGCACCGTGGCACCCGCCACGGACGCCAGCGGACGCCGGAACCGTGGACCTACGTCTGCTCGGGACGTGCGGGGGCGCGAGGATGCGGTGCCGTGGCTCATGGGTTCCCATCGGCACGGAAGTGGGCCGGCTTTCGCTCCCGCTCCTACGATGAGGTGAATAACCGCCCGGCCGGACCAACGAACTCGCCCTGACGTCCGATGAACGGACGACGCCGACACCTGGAGGAGCCAGTGCCTGACGAAATCGAGGTCACCCGCGTCCTCGTCGTCACCGCGCACCCGGACGATGTCGACTTCGGGGCCTCGGGCTCGATCGCGACCTGGGTCGGCGCCGGGGTCTCGGTTACCTACTGCGTGATCACCGATGGCGATGCCGGCGGGTTCGATCCGGAGGTACCCCGCTCGCAGATTCCCGGCATCCGACGCGCCGAGCAGGTCGCGGCCGCGGCCGCGGTGGGTGTCAGCGACGTGAGGTTCCTGGGCTACCGCGACGGCGAGCTCACCGTCAGCCACGGCCTACGTCGCGATATCAGCCGGGTTATCCGCCAGGTGCGCCCTCAGCGCATGCTCATCCAGACACCCGAGCGCAATTGGGCCCGGATACCTGCGTCGCACCCCGACCACATGGCAGCGGGTGAGGCCGCGATCCAGGCCGTGTACCCAGATGCCCGCAACCCGTTCGCCCATGCCTCGCTGCTGGAGGACGAGGGCCTCGAAGCCTGGTCGGTCAGCGAGGTCTGGGTGATGGGGCACCCGACGCAGACCCAGTACGTCGATATCACCGAAGTTTTCGATCACAAGATCGCGGCGCTACGGGCGCACGAGTCGCAGACCGGTCATCACGAGGATCTCGAGACCTTCATCCGCGGCTGGGGCGAACGCCTCGCCGCAGAGGCCGGATTCGCGCCGGGCCGCGTCGCCGAGGCGTTCTTCGTCGCGACGATGCCCCTGTGAGCGGCTCGCGCCGCCGAAGTCTCAGCGGATGAGCGTGGCTGCTCAGGCAACCCAGAAGACGGCAACGATCACATTGACCAGCGCGAGCCCACCAGCCGCTGCCCAGTAAGGCTGCTGCTGGGACTCCTCCTTGCGACGACCTAGCATCACGAACACCGTGACGATGAAGGCGATAACCAGCTTCACGCCGATCGCGGTCTGGTTCAGCGGTGAGGACGGGTCGATGCTCGCACCCTCGTAGATGCCCACGAGCACGAGCCCCGTCACCAGCTGAGTGAGCGCGCCATGCAGCATCGCGGGGTTCACGACGCGCTGGCTCGCGCGCATCTGAACGATGAACCCGCCCAAGAGGCTGGCTAGGCCGACGAAGTGCAGGATCAGGAAGATGTCATAGACGATGGTCACGCTGGAAGCGTAGCGGGTGGCGTGATCAGCACCACCGAAGGAAGAACGCCGCCGTGTCGCATGCTCTCGAACGCCGGCGGTACAAGGTGTGGCGTGTCCTCGATCGGGACCACTCAGAAGCCGTGGTAGGGGTCAGCCACGAGACCGTGCCACGGGAAAACCGCCTCGCGCGTGCGCAGCACGGCCGCATCGATGGGATCCGACGGGTCATAGCCCCTTTCCCACAGGCGCACCGTGGGCTCACCGCCATCGGTCATCAGCGCGGGGGTTGGAACATGCAGCCGCTCGGCGACATACGTTCGCCACGTCTGAGGCAGGGGGGTCTCTGGCGCGATCGGTGCACCCACTACCTCTCCGACAAGGTGCGACCACGCGCGCGGCACGACATCGATCCACGAGTACCCGCCGCCGCCCGTGGCAATCCACCGTCCATCCGTGACGCGGTGCGCGAGTTCGTGCAGCGCCTGGTAGGACGCACGCTGGCCGTCGACGGAGAGGGTGAGGTGGGCGAGCGGGTCATCGGCGTGCGTATCGCACCCTTGCTGCGTCACGAGGAACTGTGGCCGGAAGTTCTCCACGAGTTCGGGCACCACACCGTGGAAGGCCCGCAGCCAGCCTTCGTCACCAGTGCCGGGGGGTAGCGCGATGTTCGCGGCGAAACCGATCGCCCCGGGGCCACCCACCTCACCCGGAAAACCCGTGCCCGGAAACAGTGCGCGACCGGACTCGTGCACGGACACTGTGAGCACGCGCGGGTCATCCCAGAACGCCGCCTGCACACCGTCGCCGTGGTGAACATCCACATCGACGTAGGCAACCCGCTCGACACCCTGGTCGAGCAACCACTGGATCGAGATCGCGATGTCGTTATAGATGCAGAAACCCGCCGCGGCGCCGGGCATCGCATGATGGAGGCCGCCAGCAAGATTCACCGCATGTAACGCCCGGCCCTCGAAGACCGCCCGCGTCGCGGCCAGCGTCGCGCCGCACACGGCACGCGACGCCTCGTGCATACCCGCAAAGGTCGGAACATCCTCCGTGCCGAGGCCACGGTGCACCTCGGTGACGGCCGGGTCTAACGATGACCGCAACACGGCAGCGATGTACTCGGGATGGTGAACAGTCGCGAGGAGTGCATCGTCGATCACGTCGGGGAGGATCACTGAGACGTTGTCGCCATCGAGCAAACCAAGCTCACGGACGAGGTGCATTGCGAGCTGAACACGGATCGGGGCCAGCGGATGGCCGGGCCCGAAGTCGTACGCGGCAAGTGCGTCGTCCCACACGACCGCCGCAGTGCCGCTCACCGCAAGATCACTGCCCCGACGCGAGCTCGTGGCTGCGGTCGCGCGCCGCTTCTAGTGCGGCGATGAACGCGGCCCGCACCTTGTGGTCGTCGAGAATGCGCAAGGCGGCCACCGTGGTGCCGCCCGGGGACGTGACGTTCTCCCGCAGAACGCTCGGGTGCTCGCCGGTATCACGAAGCATGGTCGCGGCGCCGTAGAAGGTCTGCACCACGAGTTCACTCGCCATGGCACGGGGCAGTCCGAGGAAGACGCCCGCCTCGATCATCGCCTCGGCCACATAGAAGACATAGGCCGGGCCAGATCCACTGATCGCCGTGACGGCGTCGAGGTGCTTCTCCTCGACACGAACGACCTTGCCGACGGCCCGGAGCAGCGACTCGGCCTCGAGCAGGTGCCGCTCATCGCAGTGGGCACCCGCGGCGATCGCCGCCATCCCCTGGTCGACCAGGGCGGGTGTATTCGGCATGACCCTGACTACCGCACTGCCCTGGGGCAGGGCCGATTCGAGGAATTCGGTGGTGATGCCCGCAGCGAGGGAGACGACGAGGGCCCCTGAGCGCATGGCACCGGTGATCTCGCTGCAGAGCGTGCCCATGTCCTGCGGCTTCACGACGAAGATGAGGGTGTCAGCCGTCTCGGCCGCCTCGACATTGGAGACGACGGCGATTCCGTACGTGGCCTGGAGTTCCTTCGCGCGCTCGGGCCTGCGCTCGGTGACGACGAGGTCACCGGGTAGCCGACCAGAACGCAGCAGGCCGGACAACAGGGCCTCGCCCATGACGCCACCGCCGAATATCGCAACGAGACCCATCGTCCAGCCCTTCATGGTGTGTGTGCGTGCACCGCAAGTCTCTCAGTGCTTCCTGCCCTTGCGCCGCTGCCCGTCAGGCTACCCGCGTGAGCGCGTCGAGGGGGATGTCGGCGTACTGAGCGCCAACTGCACGGCGGGGGCGACGAGCGCGACGATCTCGTCATCGCTCGCCGACGCGATCGGCTCGACCTTGAGCACGTAGCGCGTGGTGGCGACCCCGAGCAGAAAGGAGGTGGCAAGAGTTACCCGCATCCGGGCGTCCGGAACTCCGAGGGCGGCGACGACCCGATCCACTAACTCAATCTCCAGGAACTCACGGAGTGACGCGGTCGCCTTACTCGCCCCTGCCCCGGCACGGACCATCTCGGTGATCTGGGCACGAGTCTCGGGATCGTCAAGCATCCGGAGCGTGACGCGCACGAGGCGCTCGCCCAAGCCATCGATCCCAGGGGCGAGAAGCTGCGCGATCGACGCCGCGGGCTCGAAGGGGAGCCGCATCGCCGCAGCGAACAGAGCCTCACGGTTGCGGTAGTAGCGACGCACGACATCGGGAGCGACGCCGGCCGCGGCCGCCACACCCTTGATCGTCGTGTTGACGTAGCCGCGGGCGGCATAGGCCGCGCGGGCAGCGTCAAGCACCGACCGGGTGATGTCGTCAGAGTGGGTCATCGCACCAGTCCGCCCGACCCGGTCGGTTCATCAAGGACGAGGTGAGACCGGGCGAATGCGAGGGACTCGGCCAGATCGCGTTCGCGCTCAGCGCGATCGGTTGCCTTGCGCGTGGAGATCTCGACGACCACGTGCCCGTCGAATCCCGACGCGGCGAGACCCCGGAGCAGCGCGGCACAAGGCTGGTTGCCACGACCGGGAACGAGGTGCTCATCGCGACTCGAGCCTGAACCATCCGCTAGGTGGAGATGAGTGAGGCGACCCGCGAGATCGTCGGCCATCTCCATCGCGTCCGAGCCCGACACCGAGGTGTGCGAGAGGTCAAGTGTCGTATGCGGGTAGTCCTCGTCGCGCACATCCCACCCAGGGGCATAGGCGGCGAACTCACGTGAGGCCGCACGCCACGGGAACATGTTCTCCACCGCGAAGCGGATGTCGGTCTCGCTCGCCATTGCCTCGAGCCCGGACACAAAATCACGCGCGTAGTCCCGCTGCCAGCGGAACGGAGGGTGCACCACGACGGTGGAGGCGCCGAGCATCTCCGCTGCGGCCTGTGCCCGTTGCAACTTCGACCAAGGCTCGCTGCCCCAGACCCGTTGACTGATCAGCAGACACGGGGCGTGGATCGAAGTGATGGGGATGCCGTACTCGTCCCGAAGTCGGAGAAGTGCCTCTGGATCCTGGCTGACTGCGTCATTGAGCACCATGACCTCAACACCGTCATACCCGAGCCGAGCCGCCATCTCGAAGGACGCGGACGTCGACTCAGGGAACGTCGAGGCTGTCGAGAGTGTGACGAGTGGGCTCACGGGATCATCCTGCGGTGGCCGAGGACGTGACACCACCCGGTTGGGCGATCCTGCCGCGTCCCGAGAAGGCGTAGAGCACGCTCACACATGCGGCGCCGAGGACACCCACGCCCACCGCGATCAGGCTTTCGCGGTCGACGTGCCAGGAGAGCTCGAAGAGCTGCGACAACCCCGGTACGTAGAGGAATCCGAGGAACCCCACGAGCATCACCCCGCAAATCAGGAGGCGGAGAGTCGACCAGGGTCGTGCCACCTGGACCAGGATCCACCAGGCGACGATGAACAAGGTCACGACGGCCGCCGAGCGCGCGGTCTCAACATCACCGTCGGCCAGGCGAAGGACGTAGCCGTAGGTGGCATACGCGGACACCGCGCAGACGAGCCCCGCGGGCATCGCGAACTTCAGCACACGTCGGAAAAACCCCGCACGGAAGCGCTGGGTGTTGGGCATGAGCGCCAAGAAGAAAGCGGGCGTGCCGATCGTCAATGCCGTGACGACGGTGAGGTGTCGGTTCAGGAACGGGAACGGGAGCACGAACACCACCGTCGCGATCGAGATCACCATCGCGTAAAAGCTCTTGGTGAGGAACAACTCGGAGACTCGCTCGATATTGCCCAGGACTCGCCGCCCTTCGGCGACAACCGACGGCATCACCGAGAACTGGTCGTCGAGGAGCACGATCTGGGCGACCGCTCGTGTGGCACCGGCACCCGATCCCATCGCTATGCCGAGGTCGGCGTCCTTGAGTGCGAGGACGTCGTTGACACCGTCGCCTGTCATCGCGACGACGTGGCCCCGGCTCTGCAGCGCACCCACCATCGCGCGCTTCTGGGATGGCGTGACGCGGCCGAAGACGTGGGTGTCGACGAGCACATCGGCGAGTGCCTCAGGGTCGTCGGGGAGATCGCGGGCATCCATCGGGCTCTCAGCGCCCGGGATGCCAGCCAGCGCGGCGATCGCGCCGACCGTTACGGCGTTGTCGCCGCTGATCACCTTGATGCGAACGCCCTGCTCGAGGAAGTACGCGACGGTCGCACGCGCGTCGGCGCGCAGCGTCTGGTCGATCACGACTAGTGCCGCAGACGTGAGATCACCGGGCCCAGAATCCGCCGAAGGCACGCCCAAGGCGCGTGCGAGCAGCAGGACCCGCGCACCCGTCGATGACAAGGCGTCTGCACGCGTACGCACCGAATCACCATCTGGCAGAAGAACTTCCGGCGCTCCCAGAACCCAGGAACCCCGATCACCAAACGTCGCCGACGACCACTTGCGCGCACTCGAGAATGGCACGGCGCCTTGCGCCGTCCAGCCCGCGGGGGCCGGGTAGCGCGACGCCACCGCAAGCAAGGTCTGGTTGGGCTCGCGCTCACTTGCGGCGACGGCGCCGAGCGCGGCGTCGACCTCGAGGGAATCGTCGAGCACCACTACCTCATGCACCGCCATACCCGGTTCGGTGAGCGTGCCGGTCTTATCGACGCAGATCACATCGACACGTGCGAGCACCTCGACCGCAGGCATGTCCTGCACCAGCGCCCGCTTCTGGGCGAGTCGTATGACCGCCACGGCCATCGCGACGCTGGTGAGCAGGACGAGACCCTCGGGCACCATGGTGATCACGCCGGGAACGGTGCCCGCGATCGCGTCGCGGATCCGGCCGTCGTTGGCGCGGTACTGAGAGATGAAGAGGGCAATGCCCACGGGCAGGAGGAAGTAGGACACGACCTTGATGAAGCGCTGAATAGAGTCGCGAAGTTCTGACCTCGTGAGGCTGAACTTGCTCGCCTCGTCCGTGAGTTGCGCCGCGTAAGAGTCGTGACCCACACGGACCGCGCGCACCAGACCCGACCCCGCCACGACGAAGGAGCCCGAGAGCACCTCGGTATCCACCGGCTTCTCAACCGGGTCGGCCTCGCCGGTGAGCAGCGACTCGTCGAGTTCCAGCCCGTGGCTCATGAGGACAAGAGAGTCGACGAGCATCTGATCGCCGGTCCTGATCACGATCACGTCGTCGAGGACGATCCCACTCGGCACGATCTCTGTGTCGACGCCGTCCCGGCGCACCATCGCCTGGGCCTGACCGATGAGGGCGAGCTTGGCCAGCGTTCGGGCGGCGCGGTACTCCTGGGTGATGCCGATCGCGGTGTTGATGACGATCACGAGCCCGAAGAGGGAGTCGATCAACGGGCCGCTCACGAGCATGAGCACCCACAGGGCGCCGATCAGCAGGTTGAAGTAGGTGAAGGTGTTGGCCCGAATGATGTCGGCAAGACTGCGCGAGTTGCGATCACGGATCGCGTTGGTACGTCCCGAAGCGATGCGCTCAGAGACGTCGGAGGACGTCAGACCAACAACTGCATCCGCAGTGAGCGCGGCAGGCGATTGATCGACCGTCGGCCGCTCGGTCATCGCGCCAGCCTGTCCAGACGCTCGAGGATGACGCCCTCTCGCAGTGCCCACGGCCCGATCTCGAGCCGGTCGACCTCCAGGAGGTCCATCGCAGACTCCGCGACGATTGCCCCCGCCAACAGCTGCGAGGCCCGTCCCGGGCTCACTCCCGGAAGCTCGCCACGTTCCTCGCCAGTCATCGCGGCGAGTTTGGGAACCCACATGCGCAGGTCTTCACGATCGAGACGCCGACGCACGAAGAGCCCCTCACTCGATGACGCGGCTCCCGCGATCCGGGCCAGGGACCGGAATGTCTTGCTCGTCGCGACGACGTGACGCGGCTCGCCCGCGCGTGCGATGCGACCGGTGATGTCTGCGATCGTGGCACGCACGTGCTTACGCATCGCGCGAAGTTCGTCGGGGCTGGCGGGGTCCTCCAGAAGGAAGGCGCGGGTTAGCCGGCCGGCCCCCAGCGGAAGGGATACCGCGACGTCGGGCGCCTCATCAGTGCCTGAGGCAATCTCAAGCGAGCCGCCCCCGATGTCGAGCACGAGCAACCGCCCCGAGGACCACCCGTACCAGCGCCGCACCGCCAGGAAGGTCAGGCGGGCCTCGTCATCGCCAGAGAGGACCTCGAGGTCGATGCCGGTGCGCTCACGAATCTCTCGCAGCACATCGTCGCCGTTGGAGGCCTCGCGGATCGCCGACGTGGCGAACGCAAGAGTCTCGGTGACGCCGAAATCCTCCGCCACCTGTTGCGCGGAATGGATGAAGGCGACCAGGGCATCGACACCCGTGCCTGAGATCAGCTCGCCGTCCAGGATGTGCTCGGCGAGGCGCATCTCGTTCTTATACGAGTGCGCCGGAACAGGGGCGGCGCCGTGATGGGCGTCGACCACCAGTAGATGGACGGTGTTCGAACCGATGTCGAGAACTCCAAGGCGCACGGGACGATCGTAGGCGGTCGCGGGTGGCCACGAACCCCGGCTAGCCCGAAGGCCTAGGGTGAGATCGTGGCTGACGCAAAGAAGTCGAAGAACCCTGTCGTGCACGTGGCCCTGACTCGGCGCGACGAAGTCCCTCTCGACTTCCCCCGGGCCTGGATCGAATTCCCCGACCCCCAGGACGCAGATCAGGTCTTCCGGTGCGACCTCACCTGGCTCACGAGTCGGTGGACGTGTATCTACGGCCGAGGCTGCCACGGGATCGACGCCACCAAGCCCGACGACGGCTGCTGCGTTTTGGGTGCACACTTCTCCGACAAGAGCGATGAGAAGCGCAACAAGAAGTACGCCGCGATGCTCACCGAAGCCGACTGGCAGTACTCGTCGACCGGGCGGAAGAAGGGCATCACCGAGAAGGACGAGGAAGGCCAGCGCAAGACGCGTGTCGTTGACGGTGCGTGCATCTTCCTCAACCGCAAGGGCTTCGAAGGCGGCGAGGGCTGCAGCCTTCACAATCTCGCCTTGCGCCTGGGAAAGCAGCCGCTCGAGGTCAAGCCCGATGTCTGCTGGCAACTTCCGGTACGTCGCACCTTCGAGCACCTCACTCGCACCGACGGCACCGAGATCCTGCTCATCTCCATCTCCGAGTACGACCGTCGCGGCTGGGGGGCCGGGGGTCACGACCTCGACTGGTATTGCAGCGGCTCCACCGAGGCCCACGTGGCGACCGAGCCCGTCTACGTCACCGAGCGCGGCACACTGATCGAGCTCATGGGCAAGGCCGGCTACGACGTACTCGTCGTCCACTGCGAGGCACGCGTGGCTGCCCTCACCGCCGCCCGCACCGTCGCCGCGAAGAAGGTCGGCGCGAAGGCACGCGCGGCCTCACTCGCGGCTTTCGCACCGCATCCGGCCGACCCAGCCTGAGCCGCAACCGGCCCGGCGGCCCATGCGAGTGTCGGGCGCAGTCCGTAGGGTGCCGATATGGCAAAGGCGCGCACGTCCTACCGCTGCAGCGAGTGCGGGTGGACCTCACCTAAATGGGTCGGCCGCTGCGGTGAGTGTCAGGCCTGGGGAACCGTCGCCGAACTTGCGGCAGCAGCCGCATCGGCCGGGCTGCGCAGCCGAACGAGCGGTGTCGAGCCCACCCGGCGGGCCCGCCCGGTCTCGGAGATCGCCGAGGAGAAGATCACCCGATCCACTACCGGCCTCGGAGAGTTCGACCGCGTGATCGGCGGTGGGCTGGTGCCAGGTCAGGTAATCCTCCTCGCGGGCGAGCCCGGCGTGGGCAAGTCAACCCTTCTGCTCGACGTCGGGCATCGCTACGCCCAAGGGTCGAGCGCCCCCACCGTGCTCTACGTCTCGGGCGAGGAATCCGTCGAGCAGATCGGCGTCCGGGCACGGCGCATCGGCGCCGACTCCGAGCGGCTGCTGCTGGCCGACGAGAACGACCTCGCCACCCTGCTCGGACACATCGAGATGCACGATCCCGCCATGGTGATCATCGACTCGATCCAGACCATCGCATCGTCCGATATCGAAGGCCGCGCGGGGGGCATGACCCAGGTGGTCGAGGTGACGCAGGTCCTGAGCCGGGTCGCGAAGTCCCGCCGGATGCCGATGATCATCGTCGGGCAGTCCACCAAGGAGAGCAGCATCGCCGGGCCTCGTGCGCTTGAGCATCTCGTCGACACCGTCCTGACCTTCGAGGGCGATCGCCGCACCAGCCTTCGCCTCCTGCGCGCGATCAAGAACCGCTACGGCCCGGCCGACGAGATCGTCTGCTTCGAGCAGGCCGACGACGGGCTGCGCGAGGTGCTCGACCCCTCGGAGCTCTTCCGTGAGCATCGCGACAAGCCAGTGCCCGGCACGTGTGTCACGGTCACGATGGAGGGCCGGCGCCCGATGCTCGCCGAGGTGCAGGCCCTCGTCACCGAAGCCACCAACCCCAATCCTCGGCGAGGGGTCAGCGGCCTCGACACCTCTCGGGTGGCGATGCTCGTCGCCGTCACCGAACGCTCCAGCAAACGGAGCATCAGCAATCGTGATGTCTTCGTCGCCACGGTCGGCGGGGCCAAACTCTCCGACCCCGCCTGCGACCTTGCAGTCTGCCTGTCACTCGCCTCGGCAGTCCTTGGCCGGGCGATGGCCTCCGATGTCATCGCCATCGGCGAGGTAGCGCTCTCAGGCGACATCAGGCCGGTGCCCTTCCTGGCCCAGCGCGTCGCCGAGGCCACCCGACTGGGCTACGGCCGCATCCTGGTGCCGCGCGGAACCAAGGCCGCTCTGCCGAAAACCGCCGAGGCGAGCCGGCTCGGGGAGGGCCCCAAGATCTCGGAGGTCGGCCATCTCGAGGACGCGCTCGGTCTGCTGCGCCACCTTGCCGCCGTACCGGGCTGAGCTCGCGGGCCCTGATCGCGGCCGCGTGGATGCCACGTGGCGACCAGGCACGGGCGAACACGGCTGTCGATAGTCACACACGCCGTCACTCCCTCGGTAGGATGGCCGCGCCTGAGGCGCCGTCACCAAGGTCGGGGCCCGCACCTTCGCACCACTGCACATGGGGGCTCCGTGGCCGGCGACAAGAACGTCGACGTCGAATCTGCGCTGCGCGCCGCCATCGCACAGATTGCGCCGGGCACCGTCCTCCGTGACGGTCTCGAGCGGATCCTTCGCGGCCGCACCGGCGGGCTGATCGTTCTCGGACACGACCGCACCGTCGAGGCCATGGCGTCCGGTGGGTTCTCCCTCGACATCGACTTCTCCGCCCAACGCCTTCGCGAACTGTCGAAGATGGATGGGGCGGTGATCTGCGACCGCGATGCCACCAAACTTCTCAAGGCCGCCGTCCAGTTGCTACCCGACCCCAGCACTCCCACCGACGAGCAGGGCACCCGCCACCGCACTGCCGATCGCGTCGCGAAGCAGTCCGGATATCCGGTCATCAGCGTCAGCAAGTCAATGAACACCATCGCCTTGTATGTCGCCGGTCGCCGTTACGTGCTCGAGGACTCGGGCCAAATCCTCTCGCGCGCAAACCAGGCGCTCGCCACGCTCGAGCGATACAAAATGCGCCTCGACGAAGTCAGCGGCACGCTCTCCGCACTGGAGATCGAGGATCTCGTCACCGTTCGTGATGTCAGTTCCGTCGCCCAACGGCTCGAGATGGTGCGACGGATCTCCTCCGAGATCGCCGACTACCTCATCGAGCTCGGCACCGATGGTCGCCTGATGTCACTTCAGCTCGATGAGCTGATCGCAGGCGTCGAGCTCGATCGCCAATTGGTGGTGCAGGACTACCAACCAGGTCAAGGCCGCAAGGCACGCAGCCTGGACGCCACACTTGCCGACCTTGACGCTCTCGGGGCAACCGATCTGCTCGACCTGACGTCCGTCGCGCGCGCGATCGGGTTCACAGCGGCACCAGAACTGCTCGACTCCCCCGCGAGCCCTCGCGGCTTCCGGCTGCTGGCCCGCGTACCACGACTCCCGGAAATCGTGACCGAGCGCCTGATCGGGCACTTCGGCGGCCTGCAGAAACTGCTCGCCGCGAGTATCGACGATCTTCAGGCAGTGGAGGGCGTCGGAGAGGCCCGCGCCCGGACAGTGCGCGAGGGGCTCTCTCGTCTTGCGGAGTCGAGCATCCTCGAGCGCTACGTCTGAGCCTCTCGAGGCGTCCTTCGGCCAGATCCGCCCCGTCAGGACAGGCGGTCGGTGAACGCGAGGATCAAGTTCCAGGAGTCAGTGCAAGCCTGAGCCCACTCGCCGAAAGACCTGTCGAAGAACGAGTGCGGAGCGCCTTCGAACACGACCATCTCGTGGTCAACGCCTGATGCGGTGAGCCGGGCATCGAGTGCCACGAACTCCTCGCTCGGTGTGGCGAAGTCGTCGCCGGCCACGAGCATCAGCATCGGGACCTGGAGTCGGGCCTCGAAGTCGGCGAGCAGTTTGGGCTGGCCGTAGAAGCCGATGCAGCCTGCGAGGCCGAGGTCGGAGGCGCTCAATCGCCAAGAGTTGCTGCCACCAAAGCAGAATCCGACAGTGAACACCGGCCCCGGATTCATGGCTCGGAGGTACTCGGCCGATGCGCCAGCGTCAGCCGCGACGTACTCCGGCGTGAGTTTGGCGAGCTCGGTCTGCCAGTCGAAGTCGTCGTCGCGCTGACCAACGCCGACATCGCGGCCGAAGTAGTCGAATGCCACCGCGTGGAATCCGGCTTCGGCGAACCTCACCGCCAACTGCTCGTAGTACGGGTAGAGGCCGCGGACGTCGGGCAGGATCACGACGTTCTTGCCGTTGGGAGTGGCCGGCACCGCCACGTAGGCCGCGAAGGAGTTGCCGTCGGCCGCGGTGAGCGTGATCAGGTTATGGCTGGCCACCTCTCCGACAACGGGAGGGCTGGGGGGGCGACTGTCATCGTCATGGCACATGGCGCAGTTCTACAGCATCCGGGGCGCGCTGTCATCGTCCGCTGACCATCCCGACGATCTTGGGTTCGATCAAGGACCCGGATCTTCTGGCGCTCGCGCGGGGGCGACTGGCACTTCACCTACGCCGCTCCCGTGTAGACGCCATGCTTCGCCTTGAAAGGCGCGCCGCGGGGGTGATGTTCAGAGCCCGAGGTGACCGGTGCAGGTGCCGCTGTGGGCGTCGGAGTTTGTTCCGTCCGGGCAGGTGGTGTTGGCGTAGGTGACGTCGGTCAGGGTCGCGCCGGTCAGGGTCGCGCCGGTCAGGTCCGCACTGGTGAGATCCACCAAGGTCAGATCCACCGAGGTCAGGTCTGCGTCGATCAGATTCGCGTCACCCAGGTAGGAGCTCGTCATATCCGCGCCGGTCAGGGTCGCGCCGGTCAAGATCACGCCGGTCAACATCGCACCGCGCACGTTCGCGCCGGTCAGATCCGCGCCGATCAGGCTCGTATAGATCAGGTTCGCGGCGCCTAGGTGGGCGCCGGTCAGGTTCGCACCGGTCAGGTTCGCACCGCTCAACTGCGCGTAGTTCAGGGGCGCGTCGGTCAGGTTGCAGCCGGACCAGTTCACCCCCGCATCAGGAAGGGGAACCACCGTTTGGGCTTCAATATCGACCACGGGGCATGCGTCTGTGGCGGCGGGGCCCCCGATGGTGAGGTGCCCAATGATGGCGGCCGCGTTGCTGGTCAAGCTGTAGCGAAGACCGGTAGCGGCGGTGGGTGCAATCGGCACCGTGGCGGAATAGTCGAAGGTCCACGCCGGGCTGACCCACGTGCCGTTGACCGCAAGTCCGTCGGCGAAGGCCCAGGTCGCGGAGGTCAAGGAGCCACAGGCAGCTGCGGGCGTGACCGCAGTGTCGGTGGCAGTGACGGCGGTGATCGGGTCGCCGGGGCTGGCCCGGGTGTAGGTGATCGTCCAGCCATCGGCGCACTGGGTCTGGGTGATGTCCACACTGCCCGCGTTCGAAACCGCGAGATCCTCGGGCCCGGTCAAGGTCAGCACGCTCGCGCCGGCCGCGGTGAGAGCGAACACGCCACTGGCCGCGGCGAGGGCGAGAACAGACCTACGCATGTGGACATCCCGGTGATCGCGTGAGGGGGCACACCCACGGCTCCAAGATCACCGACTGTGACGCCAGACTCGCACACAACGCCCACCCGCGATACCCCCGGCGAGCACACGATCCACCCAGGACCTCGACGCACCGGGAACCTAGCGTGTCGGGGCCGGTGGGGTGAATTGCCAGTAGGCGGGGTGGCCGGGGTGGATGTGTTTGCCGTCCTGGGCGGGTGTGGGGCTCACGGTCCAGCCGCCTTCGTGCGCGCCCTGGTGGTGTGGGCTGCAGAGGAGCACGAGGTTGTCGAGATCTGTGGCGCCGCCGTGTTGCCAATGGATCACGTGGTGGGCTTGGCACCGGCTCGGGTCGACCCGGCACTCGGGGAACGCGCAGTGCTTGTCGCGAATGTCGAGGGCGATGCGTTGCTTCTTCGACGCGGTCCGCACCGAGTCACCGAGCCAGAGGACCTCGCGGGATTTCTCGCGCAAC
>CAFBPU010000002.1_pt1 | contig 76551 bp, 78 predicted proteins | sample 7269791 | NCBI WGS metagenome assembly CAFBPU01 (sample SAMEA6814154, study PRJEB35770) | freshwater metagenome | biome: Freshwater; feature: Freshwater reservoir; material: water | place: Czech Republic | collected 2017-06-27 | depth 30m m
CGCCGATGACCGAGTAGATCCCCGTCATCGCCGTCAGCACCTGCCCGGCGGGGATCGACTCGGTGCCGCCGATCGCGTACTCGAGACTGAACGCGAGGGCCGCGGCCGGCACCGACAGGAATGCCGCCACTACGGACGACACGATGATCGACATGCGGCCACGAGGAAGGGTCGACACCACAAGCGTGAACACCAACCATCCGACGAGCGTGGTCACCAGCGCCATGTTGGTGATGTTCAGGCCCAGCGCGGAGAGCCCGCCGTCGGCGAACACGAGGCCCTGGATCACGATCACCGTGGTGACGGCCAGCAAACCGAGGTAGGGGCCAAGGAGCACCGCGGCAAGTGCCCCGCCGAGCAGATGACCGCTCGTACCAGCGGCTACCGGGAAGTTGATCATCTGGGCGGCGAAAATGAAGGCCGCCGCGAGCCCGGCGAGTGGCGCAGTGCGGTCGTCGGCACTGCGACGAGCACCGCGCACGCTCAGGGTGATCGCCGCAATCGCGACGACACCCCCAGCGATTGCCACCGGAGGGTTGAGGAAGCCATCAGGGATATGCATGTGATGACCTCCCCCTCGACGTCGGCGCTTCGCTCATTCATACACCCGTCGATAGGTGCTGGCCAGATGTATGGAGGACCGAGCCCGACACGACCGGTGGGGATGAGGCAGCCCCGACGGCCCGGCCCTCACCCCCGGTACACCTCGAGTTCGGTGGCCTTCGCCGAGAGCCACACCCGATCCCCACGGGCCAGGTGCAGTTCGGCAATCGCGCCCGAGGTCACATCGACCATCACTGTCGGCGGGCCGACGACGGTGACACGCACGCGGTCGCCGATCACCTCGATCCCGTCGACGGTGCCCGTCCAGACGTTGCGCGCGCTGCCATCGGGGCGGTCCGCGTGCAGCAGGATCGCGTTGGGCCGGATGGCGACGAGTACCCCTCCGAACACCGAACGATCCGCGACATGAAGCAGACCACCTCCATCGACCGTCACCTCACCGTCGATCGCATGACCACGAAGGAGGTTGAGGCCCAGGAGTCGTGCCACATAGTCGGTGGCGGGCCTTCGCGCGACCTCGAGTGCCTGGCCTTGTTGGGTGATCAGCCCGTCCTCGATCACGACGATGCGGTCCGCGAGTACGAGCGCATCGATGGCGTCGTGCGTGACCACGATGGTGGGTCCGGCGAAGTCGCGGAGATGGTCACGCAATTCACTGCGCACCTCGAGCCGGGTGCTCGCATCGAGAGCCGCCAGCGGCTCATCAAGCAGGAGTGCCATGGGATTACACGCGAGAGCTCTGGCCAGCGCGACTCGCTGCGCCTGTCCACCGGAGAGCTGCGACGGCTTGCGCTGAGCGAGATCCGCGAGGCCGAGCCTGTCGAGCCAGGGGTGGGCAACGAGGCGGGCCGCAGCCCGAGAAGACCCAGACGATCGTGGGCCGAACGCGACGTTGTCGAGAACACTCACGTGCTCGAAGAGGCGGTACTCCTGGAACACGACACCGATTCCGCGACGGTTCACCGGCATCATGACGTCGGCCTCGGGATCATCAAGCACAGCGTCCCCGAGCATGATCCGGCCGTGTGTGAGGGGCACCAGCCCACAGATCGCGCGCAGCAAGGTCGACTTGCCCGCCCCGTTCGGCCCCAGAACTCCCACGACCTCCCCGGGCTCGACATCGAGTGCGACGTCGAGGCTGAAGCCCTCGCGCTCGACACCAATGCGCCCGGAAAGCCCGAAGGTCTCCGCGGGGGCGCGCCCACCGGGGACGGACGGCACCGGCATCGCTCGCGTCATGCCGACGCCCCCGTCCGCAGCCATCGATCACGCAACAGGACTAGCGCGCCCACCGACACCGCCAGCAGGATCAGGCTCAGCGCCACGGCCTCCGAGGGGTCACCCTCGAGCCCGACGTAGACCGCGAGCGGGAGGGTCTGGGTTACTCCGGGAAGATTGCCGGCGAAGGTGATCGTGGCGCCGAACTCCCCCAGGGCTCGCGCGAAAGTCAGCACTCCCCCGGCGACCAGTGCCGGGGCGAGCAACGGCAAAGTCACTCGCCGGAAGATCGTGAGTCGACCGGCCCCGAGAGTTGCAGCGGCTTCCTCGACCCTGGCGTCGAGCACCCGCAGTGCCCCCTCCACAGTGATGATCAAGAAGGGCATGGCCACGAACGCTTCGGCAACCACCACGCCCGGTGCCGTGAACGCGAGGGTGACTCCGCAGCAGGATTCGAAGTACTGGCCCACGATGCCCCGACGCCCGAATGCAAGGAGGAGCGCGATACCTCCGACCACGGGAGGGAGTACGAGCGGCACCGTCACGAGTGCGCGCGCGAGACGCCGTCCAGGGAACTGCGCGCGCGCCAGCATCCACGCGAGCGGGACCCCGATCACGAACGCCACCATCGTTGCGGCAGTAGCAGTAACAAGCGAGAGCCGCAGCGCGTCAAGGCTCGTGCGCGAGGTGAGCACCGCTCCCAAGTTCGACCAGGGGGCACGAAACAGCAGGCCCACGATCGGCAGCCCGAGGAACAGCAGGGCGATCACCGCGGGGATCGCCACGATCCGCGGCGGTGAGGTGATCGGACGTCCGCGGCGACTCATGGGCTCAGGAACCCCGCGGCCCGCAGCACGTTCTGGCCCGCGTCGGAGAGCACATAGTCGACGAAGGCCTGTGCTGTGGAACCATTGGTGCTGTTGGTGATCGGGGCGATCGGGTAGGTCGTCGTCACGTTGTCCGCAGCCGGAATCTGTATCCCGATGACCGCGCCCTTCGCGGCCTTCACATCAGTGACGTACACGATCCCCGCATCAACTTCGCCGAGTTGCACTTTGGTCAGCACGGCCTTGACGTCAAGCTCCTGCGTCACGGGCGTGACGCGTATCCGGTTCTGCGAGAAAAGCGTGAGAGCCGCTGCCCCGCAGGGCACATCCTGCTGGCAGATCGCAACCTTGATAGCGGCACCCGCGAGGTCGGCGAGCGAGGTGACAGATCTCGTCGGGTGAGCAGGCGTCGCGATTTCCATGCTGTTCGCCGCGAACGTGGATGCGGCCTTCACCTCACCATCAGCGATGACAGAGTCCATCGTCTTGGTGCTCGCCGCGGCGAAGACATCGACGGGGGCGCCTTGCGTGATCTGAGTTGCGAGCCCACTGCTGGGGCCGAAGTTGAAGATCACCTTCACACCGGGGTGTGCCGCCTCGAACTGCGCGCCGATCGTGGCGAAGGCGCCCTTGAGCGACGAGGCTGCAAAGACGGTGATCGAGCCAGCGATTGAACCCGCGGCAGGTTGCACAGAGTGAGCAGCGCACCCGCCCAGCAGGAGCGGGGCGAGGACGATCCCCAGGGCACTCCTCGCGAGACGGCTGTGAGGCCGACGGGCTACGCCCCTGGACGGTCGCCAACCGAACAGGTGGAAAGACGCCGACGAATTCACCGGCGCTCCGGAATCTCGACACCCACGTTCGTCGACTTCACCGTGGCCACGGCAAGCACCCCAGGCTCGAGGCCGAGTTCGTCGGCCGCCTCGCGGCTCATGAGCGAGACGATCCGGTGGGGCCCGACCTGGATTTCGACTTGGGCCATCACGGTGTCTCGCACCACGCGCGTGACGATGCCCGCGAGCCGATTGCGCGCTGAGGCGCTGACCACCGGGCTCTCGAGTGCGGGCTCATCGGCGGCCCGAGCGACCATGAACCTGGCCAGCTCAGCACCCTCGATGACGGCGCGCCCTGAGTTGTCGGTGGTGGCCGTGAGTCGGCCAGCGTCGGCCCAACGCCGCACTGAGTCATCACTGACCTGCAGCAATGCTGCCGCCTCACTGATCCGCAACTGCGTCATATAGGGGAGACTAGACCGCACCTGCGCCTAAAGAAAGCTGAGTGTTCCAGATCTGCGCCAAGGTCAAGGAGCAACGTCCAGATCCAGCCCCGAGGCCACATCCCCCACCTCCACGAGCGCCACCTCGTGGTCGGCGAGGTAGGCCCTCGCACCTCGATCACCCTCGGCGGAGACGGACACCCCCACCCAGTGCCCGCGGCCGATCAGCACCGGATGGCCACGATCACCGTCGTAGCAGGCGGCCGCAAGATCGGCTCCCGAGGTCATGAGCCGCGTGACCGCCTCGGCCGTAAGTCCGGGCAGATCAACGAGACTGACCACGACCCGTTCGATGTCAGAGATCTCGTCGAGATGGGCGAGCCCCACCCGGAGGGAGGAGCCCATCCCCGCCGACCACCCGGCATTGACGACGACGTCGGCCCCCGGGACCTCGCCGAGCCAGGCACCGAGCACCACCACCACGGGGTCGCAGCCCGCCTCTGCGAGCACCCGTACCGCGCGATCGACGAGGCGCTCGCCCTCGATCACGAACGGAGCCTTCGGGCCGCCGAACCGACGACCCTCGCCTGCGGCAAGCACCAAGCCCGCCGTGCGTGTCACCTCGGAGCGCCCGCGTGGATCGGGCCGCTCGAGGCCGTGAGCGACTGGCCCGACCCACCCCAGCGAGCCTGCACGATCTCGGCCGCGATCGAGATCGCAGTCTCCTCGGGCGTGCGCGCCCCGAGGTCTAGGCCGATCGGCGAGTGGATACGCGCGATCTCGACGTCGGTCAGACCAGCCTCGCGCAACCGGACCACGCGGTCGTCGTGGGTACGCCGCGACCCCATCGCGCCGATGTAGGCAGCGGGGGTGCGCACCGCGGCAACCAGCGCAGGGACGTCGAATTTCGGGTCATGAGTCAGCACGCAGATCACCGTGCGTTGATCGACGGGCTGCGAGGCCAGCCAACGATGTGGCCAGTCGACGACGATCTCGTCGGCATCGGGGAATCGCTTGCGGGTGGCGAAGATCTCGCGCGCATCGACAATCGTCACGTGGAAGCCCAGGAGCTTCCCCGCCCGACACAGCGAAGCCGAGAAGTCGATGGCCCCGAAGACGTACATCCGCGGTGCCGGGGAGAACGACACCACGAAGATCTCGAGATCATTGCCCAGCCGCTCACCCTCCGGGCCGTAGTGCAGGAAGCCCGTGGTTCCCGACTCGAGCAACCCGCGCACATCGGCGCCGACCGTGTCGTCGAGGCGCTCGGTGCCAAGTCCGCCCTCGATCCCGTCGGCCCTGACGACGAGGTGGCGTCCGACATGGTGAGGGCCTCGCACGATAGTTGCGACGGCCACAGGGATCTCGGCCGCGACACTCGCCGCGATTCCCGGCAGCTCGGGCCAGGTCAGCGCGGACACTTTCTCAATGAAGATCTCGAGGATGCCGCCACAGGTGAGCCCCACCGCGAACGCATCGTCGTCGCTGACGCCGTAGGTCTGGTACTGGGAATCACCGGACTCCAGCACCTCGGTGCCGACCCCATACAGCGCACCTTCGACACAGCCGCCGCTGACCGACCCGACGGCCTCGCCCGCCTCGGTGACGAGCATCGAGGCACCAGCGGGGCGCGGCGCAGATCGCCACGTCCGCACGACGGTTGCCATGGCAACAGACTCACCGCGCTCGAAGGCGGCCATCAACGAGGGAAGGACCTCACGCACCTGACGACTCCTCGCAGCAGTGGGCCGACGGAAGGATATTGCTCCGTCACTGGGCGATCGCGCGCCCGAGCACCAATAATGGCGCCATGAGCAAGGTCCGGCGCGCAGATGTGATCGAGAGCCCCATTTCGGTGCGCGACGTCGAGGGGCTGGTGTCCGATGCCTCCGCGGGTGCCGTCGTCACTTTCTCCGGCGATGTCCGCGACCACGACCACGGGCGCCACGTCATGCGCCTTGAGTACGAAGGACATCCCAGCGCCGCCGAGGTACTCGCGGAGGTGGCCGCCGAGGTGGCGTCGCGACACGACATCATCGCCATCGCCGTCATGCATCGCGTCGGACCACTGGCCATTGGTGAGTCGGCACTGGTGGCCGCGGTCAGCTCGGCCCACCGGGCCGAGGCTTTCGCGGCGTGCGCCGATCTCATCGACACCACCAAGAACCGGCTTCCGGTCTGGAAGCACCAGATCTTCGCCGACGGCACCGATGAGTGGGTGAACTGCGCATGAGCGAGCTAGTCGACACCTTCGGCAGGGCACATCACGATCTGAGGGTCTCCCTCACCGACCGTTGCTCCCTGCGATGTACCTATTGCATGCCCGCGGACTTCGCCGACTGGATCCCCGGGCCCGAATTGCTCACGACCGACGAGCTCATGCTCGTTCTCGAGGTCGCCACCGGCCTGGGTATCGACGGGGTGCGCCTCACCGGCGGCGAGCCGCTGCTGCGTCCCGACATCGTCGAGATCGTCCGCATGATCAACGACCTACCGTCGCCGCCAAAGATCAGCGTCACCACGAACGCTCTCAAACTGGCCCAACTCGCGGGCCCACTGCGCGATGCGGGCCTGGAGCGGGTCAACGTCAGTCTCGACACCCTCGACCGCGACCGGTTCAAGGCCATGACCTTCCGCGACCGGTTCAATGACGTCCTCGCGGGCATCGCGGCCGCACAGGCCGCTGGCCTTGCACCCGTGAAGGTCAACAGTGTGCTGATGCGCGGGGTCAACGACGACGAGGCTCCCGCGCTCCTCCAACGAGCACTCGATCAGGGCTGGCGCCTCCGGTTCATCGAGCAGATGCCACTGGACGCGGGTGGCCAGTGGCTCCGCTCGACGATGGTGTCGGCGGACGAGATCTTCGAGCAACTGTCCGCCCTCTACACCCTCACGCCGGTGCCCTCCCGCGGCTCGGCCCCTGCCGAGGAGTTCTACGTCGACGGCGGACCGGCCACCGTCGGGATCATCGCGAGTGTGACTCGGCCGTTCTGTGCCGCGTGCGACCGGTTGCGCCTCACCGCAGACGGCCAACTGCGCAACTGCCTGTTCGCCCGCGACGAACTCGACCTGCGCATCGCGCTGCGCGATGAGTCCCTCTCGCCCGACCAGGTGCGGGCTGAGGTTGAGCGCCGACTGCGTCTCGTCGTCAAGGACAAACTCCCGGGGCACGGGATCAACGATCTGAACTTCATCGCGCCCACCCGGCCGATGTCGGCCATCGGGGGCTGAGCTCGCTGGTCTCGCCGGTCTCGCTGATCTCGCCGGTCAGCCTCCGGCGAAGGGGGGCAGGACATCGAGCCGTGAGCCCGCGGCGATCTGGGCGCCGAGATTGCTCGGCCGCGCGGCGACACCGTCCTGGAGATAGGAGCAACGCGGCAGCACCTGGGCCAGACCAGGGGCCATCACCACAAGTTGCTCGATCACCTCGCCCAAGGTGCCGGGCGATGCCCGAAGCAGGCTCGAGCCGGCCGCTACACGGGCAGCCGCGAACAGGTGGACCTCGACGTCGGGGGTTCCAGGCACGCCCCCAGCCTAGGACCGGGATGGGGTCGTGGGGCGATCGCACAGATATCGGCGCATATGTGCCCTGAATCATGAACCTGGGGTTTCGCTGAGCATCTGATCTCAGGGGTAGCGGTACTGGGTAGACAGGTCTAGCGTTCCGCACGTGGACTTAGCGCCTCGCGCGATGTCCGACGGATCACCTGTCGCATACCGGATATCGGAGTCCTCATGGAACTGCTGAACACCTTCACCATCCCGTCCGACATCGCGACGGCATGGGCCACCCTTCAGGACGTCGAGAGCATCGCCCCCTGCGTGCCCGGCGCCACCCTGGAATCAAGTGACGGCGAGAACTTCACCGGCAGCGTCAAGGTCAAACTCGGACCCGTGAGCATGGTCTACGGCGGCCAGGCCCGGTTCGTCAGTCGCGACGAGGCCACGCACACCGCGGTGATCGAGGGTTCGGGCAAAGAGACCCGAGGCACCGGCACAGCGAAGGGCCTCGTCACCGCAGTGCTGGTCGAGGAGGCGCCCGATCGCACGCGCGTCGACATCGTCAGCGAACTCCAGATCACGGGCAAGGCCGCGCAGTTCGGCAAGGGTGTCATGCAGGAAGTCGCCGGTCGGATCATCGACCAGTTCGCGGGCAACCTCGCGGCCACCATGACCGCATCCTCGGTCGCAGCGGCCGCGTCCTCGGCAAGCGGGGAGTCCGGGGTTCCGGCAGCCGCTCCCGCACCCCTTCCCAAGGTCGCCGACAGCATCGACCTCCTCGGTACCGCCGGGGCACCCGTGCTCAAGCGACTCGTGCCCGCAGTCGTCGTGATCGTCGTCGTCGTCGCCCTGATCATCTGGGCGGTCAAGCGCTAGTTCCGAACCACGCAGGTACCGCACTCGCACGGCACTCGCACCGCATCTACTCCCCCAGGTTCCATCGGCATCTCACGAGAGGTGAGGGAATGCAAACCCCAGCACCCTTTGACTACGCGAAGGCCACCTCGGTCGCTGACGCGCTCGCGTTGCTCGACAAGCATGGAGAAGAAGCACGTGTCATTGCCGGCGGGCACAGCCTGCTGCCGATGATGAAGCTGCGCCTCGCACGTCCCGATGCCCTCATCGATCTCAACGACATCGCTGAGCTCCGGGGAATCCGCATCGAGGGCAACGAGATCGTCGTGGGCGCAATGGTGCGCCACGCCGAGATCCTGTCGTCGGCGATCCTGGCCGAGCACTACCCGATCTTCCGCGAGGCCGAGCACATGATCGCCGACCCGATCGTGCGCAACCGCGGCACCGTCGGCGGCTCGATGTGCCAGGCAGACCCTGCCGCAGACCTCTCGGCGGTGGGTTCGGCACTCAAGGGAACTGCCGTCATCCAGGGGGCAGCGGGCACCCGCACGGTCGCACTGCGCGACTTCCATGAGGGCCCGTACGAGACGAAGGTGCAGGCCGGCGAGATCCTCACGCAGGTCCGCTACCCGATCCGTCCCGGCGCGGGCAGCGCGTACGAGAAGGTCGAGCGCCGCGCTGGCGACTGGGCCGTGGCCTCGTCCGGAGTCTTCGTCGTCGTCAGTGGCGGCGTCGTCACCGACTGCGGTATCGGACTCACCGCCGTCGGAGCCGATCACTACTGCGCCCCCGCCGCCGAGGAGTTCCTCATCGGCAAGGCGCCGACCGAGGAGAACCTGGCGGCCGCAGCCAAGATCGCGGGCGACTCGTGCAACCCCGTCGCCGACCAGCGCGGCCCGGCCGACTACAAGGCACACCTCGCCTACGAACTCACCTTGCGTGCGCTCCGCCGCGCCGCCCGATCCAGCCAGGGAGCCTGATCATGCAGGTGACGATCACCGTGAACGGTGTCGAGCACTCGCGCGACATCGAGCCACGCATGTTGCTCGTGCACTTCATCCGCGACGAACTCCTCCTTCGAGGAACCCACTGGGGCTGCGACACCTCCAACTGCGGGGCGTGCACCCTCTGGGTCGACAACGAGCCGGTCAAGAGCTGCACGATGCTGGCGGTCATGGCCGACGGCAAGGCGATTCGCACCGTCGAGGGCCTCGCCAATGGCGCGGAACTCGACCCCATCCAGAAGGGCTTCATGGAGTGCCACGGCCTCCAGTGCGGCTTCTGCACCCCCGGGATGATGATGACCTGCCGAGCCCTGCTCGATGGGAACCCGCACCCCACCGAGGCCGAGATCCGCGAAGGGATCTCCGGAAACATCTGCCGGTGCACCGGCTACAAGAACATCGTCGCAGCAGTCCAGTGGGCCGCTGAGAACCCCGCCACGAGTGAGGTGACCGCATGACCGCCCTGGACGAAGCACCACTCAGCGCAGCAGGCAACCCCATCGGCTTCGGCCGCATGCATCGCAAGGAGGATGTCCGATTCCTCCGCGGCGAGGGGAACTACGTCGACGACGTCAACCTCCCCGGCATGCTCCACAGCGCCATCCTGCGAAGCCCGTACGCCCACGCCCGCATCGTCTCGATCGACACCTCGGCGGCGCTCGCACTCCCGGGCGTGCACGCCGTGATCACGGGCGAGACCCTCGCCGGCCTCGGGCTCGCCTGGATGCCGACCCTGTCGTACGACACCCAGGCGGTGCTGGCCACCGACAAGGTGCGCTTCCAGGGCCAGGAGGTCGCGTTCGTCATCGCCGACTCCCGGTACATCGCCAAGGACGCCCTCGAGTTGATCGATGTCGAGTATGACGCGCTGCCCGCGGTCGTCGACGCCAAGAAGGCACTCGACCCCGGTGCACCGATCATTCGTGACGACAAAGAGGGTAAGACCGACAACCACATCTACGACTGGGAGGCGGGGAACAAGGCCGACACCGACGCCGCCTTCGCCGCCGCTGACGTGGTCGTCACCGAGGACATCCTCTACCCGCGCGTGCACCCGTCTCCGATGGAGACCTGTGGCTCGGTCGCTCACATGGACCCAGTCACCGGCAAGCTCGTTCTTTACACGACCACGCAGGCACCCCATGCGCACCGCACGGTGTATGCCCTCGTCGCCGGGTTGCCCGAGCACAAGATTCAGGTGATCAGCCCGGACATCGGCGGTGGCTTCGGCAACAAGGTGCCGATCTACCCCGGCTACGTCTGCTCCATCGTGGGCTCGATCGTCACCGGCAAGCCGGTGAAGTGGGTGGAGGACCGCGCCGAGAACCTCATGTCGACCGGCTTCGCCCGCGACTACCACATGAACGTCTCGATCGCCTCGACCAAGGAAGGCAAGATCCTCGCCGTCAAGGTCGACGTCCTCGCCGACCACGGTGCGTTCAACGGTGTGGCCCAGCCGACCAACTACCCGGCCGGGTTCTTCCACATCTTCACCGGCTCCTACGACTACCCCGCGGCCTACTGCAATGTGAAGGCCGTCTACACCAACAAGGCACCCGGCGGCGTCGCCTACGCCTGCTCGTTCCGGATCACCGAGGCCGTCTACGCGATCGAGCGGATCGTCGACTGCCTCGCGGCCGAGCTGAAGATGGACTCGGCGGAGTTGCGATTGAAGAACCTGCTGCGCCCCGAGCAGTTCCCGTACACCAGCCCCACAGGCTGGGAGTACGACTCCGGCGACTACGAGAAGACCATGCGTGTGGCCATGGACATCGCCGGGTACGACGAATTGCGGCGCGAGCAGGCCGAGAAGCGTGCCAAGGGCGAGTACATGGGCATCGGTATCTCGTTCTTCACCGAGGGCGTGGGCGCTGGCCCCCGCAAGCACATGGACATCCTCGGTCTCGGCATGGCCGACGGATGCGACCTGCGGGTTCACCCCACCGGCAAGGCCCAGGTGCGGCTTTCGGTGCAGAGCCAGGGTCAGGGCCACGAGACGACGTTCGCCCAGATCATCTCCCATGAACTCGGCATCCCGCCCGAGGACATCGAGGTCATCCATGGTGACACCGACAACACCCCATTCGGCCTGGGCACCTACGGATCCCGGTCAACCCCGGTGTCCGGTGCCGCGGCCGCGCTCGTGGGCCGCAAGGTTCGCGACAAGGCCCGACTGATCGCTGCGGCGGCCCTGGAGTGCTCACCCGATGACCTCGAGTGGGAACTGGGCCGTTGGTTCGTCAAGGGTGACCCAACACGGGGCAAGACGATCCAGGAGATCGCGTTCGCGGCTCACGGTTCACTCGAGCTCCCCGAAGGTGTCGAGGGACACCTCGACGCCCAGGTCGTCTACAACCCGCCGAACCTCACCTACCCCTACGGCTGCTACATCTGCGTCGTCGACGTCGACCCGGGCACCGGGCAGGTCAAGGTCCGCCGGTTCATCGCCGTCGACGACTGCGGCACGCGCATCAACCCGATGATCGTCGAAGGTCAGGTGCACGGCGGCCTGGCCGACGGCATCGGTATGGCCCTCATGGAGGTCATCGCGTTCGACGAGGACGGCAACAACCTCGGTGGCTCCTTCATGGACTACCTGCTGCCGACCTCGATGGAGTGCCCGGACTGGGAACTCGGCGAGACCGTCACTCCCTCACCGCACCACCCCATCGGCGCCAAGGGTGTCGGCGAGTCGGCCACCGTCGGATCTCCGGCGGCGATCGTCAACGCCGTGATCGACGCGATCTCTCCGTTCGGGGTCCGTCACGCCGACATGCCACTCACTCCGGCCAATGTGTGGCGTGCGATCCAGGGGCGGCCCGTCCGCACCGATATGGCGGTGGAGTAACCAGATGACTGCGCCGGCGCTGAACGAACGGGCAGAATCCCTGCGGTTGCAGCGGATCCCGTTCGTTCACGCCCGCGTAGTGCTGGCCGAACGCCCCACCTCTGCCAAGCCCGGCGACGAAGCCCTCGTGACTCCTGATGGGGTCATCGAGGGCTTCGTCGGCGGCCAATGTGCCGAGTCCACGGTCCGGAGTCAGGCCCTCACACTGCTGGCCTCGGGTGACTCCATGCTCCTGCGCATCGCCCCGAACCCCGAGGCCGATCAACCCGGTAAGACCGTGGTGCACAACCCGTGTCTGTCGGGAGGAACGCTCGAGATCTTCCTCGAGCCCGTGATCCCCGTGCCGCTGGTCTCGATCCTCGGGGACAGCCCGATCGCCGTCGCACTCGCAATCGTCGCGGCCGCGCTCGGTTATCAGGCGTCGGTATTCGTAGCCGCTGATCTGGCCGCCGCCGATGCGGTGATCGTGGCCAGCCACGGCAAGCGCGAGGAGGACACCCTCGTCGAGGCGGTACGGGCAGGCGTTCCGTACGTGGCTCTCGTCGCGAGCCCCAAGCGCGGCACTGCCGTGGTGGAGTCCCTCGATCTCACCCCCGACGAGCGCGCGCGCATCCACACCCCCGCCGGGCTCGACATCGGCGCACGTACACCGGCGGAGATCGCGCTCTCGGTCTACGCGGAACTCATCGCCGAGCGACCCCGTACCTCGCGCGTCTCACGCACCTCACCAGTGCCCGTGATCGCGCAGCCGCCAGTGACGTCGTTCGGAATGATCACCCTGGAGTCCGCGTCAGCCATCGACCCCGTGTGCGGAATGACGGTGGCCATCACCGATGACGCCCTGGTCGCCGACGTCGACGGCGTACGGCTCTGGTTCTGCTGCGCGGCATGTCGACGTGCTTACGTTGCCGATCCAGGGAAGTATCCGCTTTCGTGACCATCTCCGATCTCGTCCCTGACATTCGCACCCTGTCCGACCGCCTCGCCGAGGTGGGCTACCTCACCGATGCCGGCCTGGCCGCGGCGCTGTTCTGCGCCGTGCGATTGCCGCAGCCGTTGCTGCTCGAGGGTGAAGCCGGTGTTGGCAAGACTCAGGCCGCGAAGGCGCTCGCCGAACTGCTCGGCACTCCCTTGATCCGACTGCAGTGCTTCGAGGGGATCGACGCTGCAGAGGCGCTCTACGAGTGGAACTACCCGCGCCAACTCCTGGGTATCCGGCTCGCCGAGGCGCGCGGGGCCGACCTCGCCGAAGAGTCACTGTTCGGCGCCGACTACCTCATCCGCCGACCGCTCTTGGCCGCACTCCAGCACCCCGGGCCCATGCCGGCCGTGCTCCTCATCGACGAGATCGACCGCGCCGACGAGGAGTTCGAGGCATTCCTGTTCGAACTCCTCGCCGAGTCAACGGTCACGATCCCGGAGATCGGCACCCTCACGGCGACCCACCCGCCGATTGTGATCTTGACCTCGAATCGAACCCGAGACCTCCACGACGCCCTCAAGCGCCGCTGCCTCTATCACTGGATCGATTACCCACCGCTCCCCCGCGCCACCGCCATCGTGCGGTCACGGGTCCCCGAGGCCAGCCCCGAACTCGCGAGCGCGATCGCCGGCGCCGTCCAGCGGTTGCGCAGCCTCGACCTCCAGAAGCTGCCCGGGGTGGCGGAGGCCATCGACTGGGTCAACGCGGCAACCCTCATGGGCCTGAATGTCCTGGACCCCGACGCGGTCGAGGCCACGCTCGGGTCGGTGTTGAAGTACCGCGAAGACCACGACGTCGCCCGGGAGAAGGGCTTGGCCTGGATCGCGGATGCCTGACCTAGCCGATATTGCCGCAACCTTCGGCCATCTCCTGCACGAGGCCGGGGTTCCGGTCACGCCCGAGCGCAGTGCCCGCTTCGCCCAAGTGATCGCTTTGGCCGAGCCCACGACTGTCGTCGACCTCGCGGCACTCGGGCGCACCACACTCGTCAGCGGCCGCGACCAGATCGAGATCTTCGATCGGGTGTTCTCCCAAGTCTTCCGGGGATTCCTGGACATGGCCGAGTTCCGCGGTGACAGCAACGTAGATCCACCCCCGTCCTCCCTCCCGGGCGACACAGCACCGGGAGATCCCGGGCGCACAGGCGAGACCCACACCCGTCCCCGCGGGGCCAGCGGGCTCCCAGGCGACGACGAGCAGGGGTCTCCGGAGGAGGAAGAGAGCGAGTCAGTGCTCGCCGCAGTGAGCGTCGAGGAACGTCTGGGCGAGAAGGACTTCGCCGATTGTTCCGACGACGAGCTGCGCCTGATCAACGCCCTCATCGCCCGACTGGCATTCCTTCCGCCGCTACGTCTGGCCCGTCGCCGTCGACGTCACAACGCGGGAACCCGGCTCGATGTCCGAGCCACGTTGCGGGCCTCCCATCGCACTTCGGGAGATCCCGTCACCCGCGTCTACCGCCGTAACACCCGGCGGCCGCGTCGAGTGGTGCTGATCGCCGATGTGTCCGGGTCGATGGAGCCCTACGCCCGCATCTACTTGCACCTCATGCGAGGTGCGGTGCGCGCACTCGGCTCCGAGGCGTTCGTATTTGCCACCCGACTAACGCGCCTCACGCGCCAATTGGGCGACACCCACCCCGACGTCGCCTACCGAAACGCCGCGCTGGCCGCGCCCGACTGGTCTGGTGGCACCCGCATCGGGGTGGCGCTGAAGACCTTCATCGATCAGCACGGCCGTCGAGGAATGGCGCGCGGCGCGGTCGTGGTGATCGTCTCCGACGGGTGGGAGGTCGACGACCCCAGAATCATTTCGCGCAGCATGGAGCAGCTCGCCCGCCTGGCGTTCCACATCATCTGGGTGAACCCGAGGAAAGCAGCCACGGGCTACGCGCCCCTCGTCGGCGGTATGGCTGCCGCGATGCCCTATGTCGACACATTCGTGAGCGGACACTCCCTCGGAGCACTCGAGGCCGTCATGGCGGCGATCCGAGACTCCGCCAACGATGGGCGCCGCCGCTCTACGCCTGGGTCGATCCGGCTGCCCGAGCTCACGCCCCTCCTCGCGGCCGCCGACGCGCCATGATGACCCCCATGCGAACCGTGTCGGAGCACCAGGCGATCGTGCTGGCCAACACCGATGTGCTCGGGCAGGTTGATGTCCCACTACTCGACGCCCTCGGCCAGTGTCTCGCCAGTGACATCGTCGCCCCCTGGCCCCTCCCGTCGTTCGACAACAGTTCGATGGACGGCTACGCGGTGATCTCCGCCGACGTGGCAGACGCCTCGGAAGCCAACCCGCGCGCACTCAGAGTCATCGCGGACGCAGCCGCGGGGTCATCCGGTCACCTCGAGGTGGTGTCCGGCACGGCAGTGCGCATCATGACCGGCGCCCCGATCCCCTCTGGGGCCGATGCGGTGGTGCCCATCGAGGCGACCAACGGCGGCATTGCGGACGTGCTCGTCCGCGAGGCCGTCACGTCGGGCTCCTACGTGCGCTGGGCCGGCGAGGATGTCACCGCGGGATCTGTCGTGATGAGAGCCGGAACCGTGGTCACCGAGAGGTCTCTCGCGGTCCTGGCCTCAGTCGGGCGCGCGAGTGTCCCCGTCTTCCGTCGCCCTCGAGTCGTGGTTATCTCCACAGGTGACGAACTCGTCGAGCCCGGCACGGTGCTCTCACATGGCCGGATCATCGATTCGAACGGTGTGATGCTCACCGCGTGTGCTCGCGAAGCTGGTGCCGTGGCGCACAGGGCACCCCTCGTGCGCGACCAGGAGGATGAGGTTCGCGCCGCGCTCGATCTGGCAGCGGCCGATGCCGACATCATCGTCACCAGCGGCGGCGTGAGCATGGGCGCCTACGACACTATGAAAGCCGTGCTCTCGCGCACCGGCGAAGTCGAATTCGCCAGGGTGGCGATGCATCCCGGAATGCCCCAAGGCACTGGGCTCGTGCGGTTTTCCGGTGGTCGGCACGTACGCATCGTGACACTTCCCGGGAATCCAGTCAGTTCGTTCATCTCGTTCGAGCTCTTCGTGCGCCCCCTGATCCGGGCGATGATGGGCTTCACTGAGGGATCGCGCCCTGGTGAACGTGCACGATCCGACGAGGCCTTCGACTCCCCCGTAGCGAAGCAGCAATATGTGCGTGCGGTCCTAAGTCGCGCATCCGATGGCTCTCGACGAGTGCGACCGGTGGGGGGCCAGGGATCGCACGTGGTCGGCGGTTTGGCTCAGGCAGACTGCTTGGTCGTCGTGCCTGTCGGGGTTGGCCGAGTCGAGGTCGGCAGCGAGGTCGAGGTCATAGACCTCACCCGTCGGTAACCGATGCGGCCACGGCACGGATCCGAGAGGCGAAGGTGTCGACGTCCGATTCCTTCGACGACCACGAGGTCATCCATCTCACCTGTCCGGTCGCTTCATCCCACACATAGAAGGGGAACTCCGCCTGGAGAACCCTCGTGGCCGACGGGTCGATGATCGCGAAGACCGCGTTGGCCGCGACCTCGTGAGTGATCGTGACACCCTGGGCGCCAGCGAGGCCGGACGACAGACGCAACGCCATCGCGTTGGCGTGTGAGGCATTTCGACGCCAGAGCTCATCGGTGAGCAGCGCAACGAACTGCGCTGAGACGTAGCGCATCTTCGATGCCAGCTGCATCGACTGCTTGCGGATGAACGGCAGTGACGACGCCAGCTCGGGCCGCAGCGCGATCACGGCCTCCGCACCCATCGCCCCATTCTTCGTGCCGCCGAAGGACATCATGTCGATCCCGGCGGATGATCCGAGTTCGCCGAGATCGACCCCGAGTGACGACGCCGCGTTCGCGAGCCGGGCACCATCGAGATGGACCAGGAGGCCGTGCGCGTGAGACCACGACGTGATGTCCCTGATCTCGTCGAGTGAGTAGACGGTGCCCAGTTCACTCGACTGAGTTATCGAGACGACTTTGACCTGAACATGGTGCTGATCTCCCGCACCGCGAATGGCAGACTCGATGAGCGCGGGGGTGAGCTTGCCGTCGGGAGTCGCCACGTCAATGAGCTTGATGCCGGCGAGTTTCTCGGGAGCGCCGCACTCGTCGACGTTGATGTGTGCCGTCTCCGCGCACACGACGGCCTCGAACGAGCGAACCATCGCCTGGAGGCCGACGACGTTCGCGCCGGTGCCGTTGAACGTTAGGAACACCTCGGCTTGCGGGCCGAACTCCCGACGCAGCAGTCGCACAGCAGCGGCCGTCACGAGGTCATCCCCATACGACGGCGAGTCACCAGCATCGGCAGCGATGATCGATGCCATCACCTCAGGATGAATCCCGGCGTTGTTGTCACTCGCGAAACTTGATGTGGTCATACCGCCCCCTCGCGCGATGGATCACCATCCTCGCGCGATCCAGCCGGAGTGCGCGCACCGGCGCGGCCGAGCGGTGTTAGACGAGCGAGACCAACCCGTTGTACCCGAGCACGCCGCTCGCCCCACCCGTCGCGTTGAGAAGCGTGATCGTGTGAGCGCCATTGACGCCGAAGTCCTTGCTCCAGACGACCCGCGTGGAGGTGGCGGCGGCCCGAAGGTTCAGGTTCGCGGACCACTTTCCATCCACGTAGATCGCCACGGATCCGTTGGTCGGGCCGGTCTGGAGGAGCAATCCCACACTTCTGGCCGTCACCCGAACCAGGACGGTCGCACGCAGTGTCTTGGTGGCGCGCACTGCGCCACCCACTGCGCCCGGGGCTGCCACCGATGCCCAGCCCGTCGAGTAGCCAACCGACGCACCCGGGCTCTGGGTCGCATACCGACCTTGGGCTCGCCCGAGTGCACTCACCACTGTGCCGTCAACAGCACGCACCGATGCGCGGTACATCCATGGGGTCCACACGGTCGACACGGCGCTGGCGAGCCCCACCGCGGTGGCCGACGTCAGTGCGGCGGCAGCATTCGGCACGGCTGAGGGTGTCGTGACGCGCCAGCTCCAGCGGAGGGGCACCGTCGGACCCGTGGCTCCCGCGCGGATGGGACCCACTGCCAGGAGTGACTTGGGCGCAGACACAGTCGGCATCGGCGGCGCAACGTATCGAGGATCGGTCGACGCCGCACCGTTCCGGTAGTCGATCACCGCGCCGCTCAGGCTCTGAGAATTGATCCGAAGGCCAAGTCGGCCACCGGCGAGGTTGAGCCAGACACCGACGGGTAGCACCGTGCGGATCGAGCCGAAAGAGGTGTCCGCAGATGCAGGGTCGCCGTCGAGGACAAAGGATTCACGGGCCAGGAATGTTGATGCCCCGGTCTGGGTGGCGTCGAACTCCCGCCTGACGGTCACGCCGGGTGCACCCCACCCTGTGGTCGTCGCCATCCACGCATCGAGCCCGACCGCCTGGCGGTACTCAACGACGTACCTGTTGGCTCCGTCGCTCAACGTCAGAATCCTCGTGCCGGCACCCGTCGACAGGGGTGCCAGAGTGACCTGCCCGTTATCGACGGGAGTCACCTGGGAGGTCGAGTCGACCAGTCCAAGGCCCCGCAGGTGCGAGGCATTGAGGAAGCCCTGGTTGTCCCAGGAGACCGCCATGATGTCGTTGGTGTCCCAGTAGGAGCGCTTGGTGCAGTTGGCGGGTGCCGAATCCATGACGCGCACCCCGCCCACCACGCAGTCGAGTTCCTGCGAGTGGCCCAGCCCGAGGTTATGTCCGAGCTCATGACCCAGGACCGACGTGCTCGGGAATCCGTTCGACCACGTCACCCCGCCGGATCCGACTCCGGTGCCGATGGTGCCCAGCCCCGCGATGCCACCACAGCTTGCCAAGGTCTTGAAGTAGACGAGCATGTGCTTGCCCGGGCCCTCGACCCAGCCAACCTTGGCGGCAACCTCGTCCCAGAAGGTGAAGGACGAGGCGACACTGCCGCTGGAGCAAGGAGTGCTCTTGGTCGTCACGACGGACGGGTAGGCGGTCGCAGCGAAACCGACGGCGCCTGCGGTGACGGTCGTCCAGTAGTTGTTGACGCCGGAGTTCACCACGGACGCGATGGTGGAGGCAGACACCGCAGAAGCGCTTCCGCCCGCAGGTATGACGACCACCACGAGAACCTGGTGCTTGGCCACGGAGGAGGCCGCTGCGGCCGCGACCGCGACAACGCCGGCGGTGGGCGACGTTGTCGCGAGGGCTGGCTCGGCAAGGACCTCGACGCTCGTGACGTCGGCCCCGGCCTCGGGGTCGGCGGCATCGGCAGCGGAGGCGGGCGCTTGAGTGACAGAGCCGGCGTCAGCGACGCCCACCGCGACCGTGGAGCCCTCTGCGACGTCGTCCACGCGTGAGGCAGGAACCTGGACCGGCCCGGCCTCGGTCTGGACGAATGCGAGCTCGTCGGCGGATGTCGGGAGCGGGTTGGCGAAGTCGTCTAGGTGCAACCTCTCGACGGTGCCAGTGAGCACGGTCGAGGAGGAACCGGGTGAGGGGAGATCCACGGACGGCGAGGCGAAGGCGTTGGGAAGGCCGAGTCCGGCGAGCACCGCTACAACCGCGACACCTGACACCGCGGCACGGGCCGCACGTCGGCCTGCGTGACGGGGGTGCCCAAGCGTGCTCGTGCGAGCGCCATATGACCTCATAGGCTCTTCATCGGCGCCCGAACGTGCTCCTCACGGGGCCATTCGGGTGAACCACTCGGTCCTCGAGCGCCTAGGGTGGCGCCCATGACGACGAACGGGAAGCCCACCGACCGGATCGTGTGGCTCGACTGCGAGATGACAGGCCTCGATCTGGCCTCCGACGCCCTCGTCGAGGTCGCGTGCGTGATCACCGACGCCGAACTCAACGAACTCGACGAGGGGATCACCTTCGTCATCCGCCCGCCCGACGCCGCCTTCGCCGCCATGCCAGAAATCGTACGCGAGATGCACACCGCCTCGGGGCTAATCGAGGAGATCCCCCACGGCGGCACCATCGCCGACGCCGAGCAGCTTCTCCTGGCCTACATTCGCTCGCACGTCGTGGAGTCCCGCAAGGCACCTCTGGCGGGGTCGAGCGTGTACGTCGACCGCGGCTTCCTGGCCCGCGACATGCCCGAGCTCGACGCGTTCCTGCACTATCGCCTCATCGACGTCTCGAGCATCAAGGAACTCGTGCGCCGTTGGTATCCCAGGGTCTATTTCAACTCCCCGAAGAAGCGGGGCAACCACCGCGCCCTCGCCGACACACGAGAAAGCATCGCCGAGCTTCGCTTCTACCGCGAGGCCGTCATGATCCCCGGTCCCGGGCCGACCACCGACGAATCACGAGTGATCGCCTCACACCACGTGGTCTTCCCCGACCAGGGTTAGGACTGCTCCGCGCGCGCGGATATACTCCCTGTCGGTTGCGGCTCGCAGGACGGATTCGTCAGGCAAGGCGCGGCATGGTGGGTGTAGCTCAGCTGGTAGAGCACCTGGTTGTGGTCCCGGTGGTCGCGGGTTCAAGTCCCGTCATCCACCCCACGAGATGGCCCCCGGCCTGCGGAGACGCAGGCCGGGGGCCTTTTCGCGTTCTGGAGCACCCGGTCAGGGCCGCGGGGCTCATGGCAACAGACGATCAACCGCGCGCGCGTGATCCCTGCGGGTCGTAGGCCGCCTCAGGAAGGATTCTCGCCGCCCGGCGCTCCCCAATCACCGATACGGCAAGCTCGGGGCGCTCCTCGATCACGGCCACGTCCACGTAGGCGAGGGCCAGACTTCGGCCCACGTGATGCCCGTAGGACCCCGAGGTCACGAATCCGACCAGTTGGCCCTCGCACCACACCGGCTCGTCGCCGGAGGCGTCCGCATCGAGGGCATCCACTTCGAGCAGCACGAGGCGGCGACCCGGACCACGGTCGCGATCGCGGATCGCCGCGTCGCGCCCGATGAAATCACCCTTGTCGAAGGCGACGAAGCGGTCGAGACCGGACATGGCCGGGGTGTAGGCCTGGGTGAACTCGGTGGACCAGATGCCATAGGCCTTCTCCAGCCGGAGGCTGTCGATCGCGCGGTCGCCCACGGGACGCAGCCCGAGGTCGGCGCCCGCCTCAGCGAGGCGCAACCACAACGATCGATGCTGGTTAGCGGACACGGTGATCTCATAGCCGAGTTCACCGGTCAATGAGAGCCGAGCCACGACCGCGCGCGAGATCCCGATGTCCATCGACTGGCAGGACATCCACGGGACTGCCTCGTTCGACACATCGACGTCGGTGAGCCGGGAGAGCAGCTCGCGCGATGCCGGGCCGGAGATCGCGAAACCGAGGTGGTCGTCGGTGAGGTTGGCGATGTGGACCCCGGAGGACGGGAGGTGGGACTCGAACCAGCGCTGGTGCCATTCCTGGAGGTAGTACGACCCGACGAGCCAGAAGCGCTCATCCTCCAGACGCGAGACCGTGAGGTCGCCGACGAGGGTGCCCGTGGGGTGGAGCATCGGGGCGAGCCTGACCCGACCGACATTCGGGATGCGCGCGGCCAGCATGCGATCAAGCCAGGAGTGAGCGCCCGGGCCGGTGACCTCATAGCGCGCGTAGACACCCGTCTCGTAGGCCCCCACCGCGCCCCGCACCGCCGCGACTTCGTCGGCCACGAATCCGAACGCGTTGGGGCGAAACAGGGTGGGCACCTCGGCGAAATCCGTCCGGCCGGGGGTGAAGTACTGCGGCACCTCCAACCCCCAGGTGGCGTCGAAATGCGCGCCCTCCGCGAGAAGGAGGTCGTATGCGGGAGTCGTCTTGAGCGGCCGTCCGGCCGGCAGTCGCTCGTTGGGGTGGGCGATGACGAACCGGCGCGAGTAGAACTGCGCCGTGGTGTCCTTCAGGAACCGGTCGTTCGCGGCATAGTCGCCGAAACGCGCGACATCCATCGCGAAGACGTCATCGCCGGGATCGCCGTCGACCATCCAGTTCGACAGTGCCAGACCAATCGCGGCGCACTGGGAATAGCCCGCCATCACCCCACAGGCCGACCAGTAGTTCCGGACCCCGCGCACCGGGCCCACGAGCGGGTTTCCGTCGGGGGTGAAGGTGAATGCGCCGTTGACCCAGCGCTTGATTCCCGCCCGTTCGAGCGCGGGGAAACGGGCGAAGCCGATCGCGAGCTCAGGACTGATCCGGTCGATGTCCTCTGGGAGGAGCACCATGCCGAAGTCCCAGTCGGCTCCCTCGGTCTTCCAGTGACGAGGGTTCTGCTCGTAGACGCCGAGCACCACCCCGTCCTGCTCGCGCTGCAAGTAGGTGAAGCCCTCGAGGTCAGTGACCGCGGGCATCACATGGGTGAGCGCCGCAATTTCGGGCACAGATTCGGTGACCAGATAGTGATGCTGCATCGGGGTCACCGGATGGTCGACCCCGACCATGCGACCCACCTTGCGGGCCCAGAGCCCTGCGGCATTCACGACATGCTCGGCGATCACCGGGCCCTGCTCGGTATCGAGCCGCCACAAGCCATCGGGCGTGCGCGTGATGGACAGCACCCGGTTGTGAAGGACGATGTCGGCCCCGCGCAGCCTCGCTGCGCCCGCGTAGGCGTGCGTCGCGCCATGCGGATCGAGATTGCCCTCGTGCGGATCGAAGAGGCCTCCCACCAGTCCGGCGGGTTCGACGATCGGGACGAGATCGACGATCTCGTCCACGTCGAGCACTCGCGCGCCCTGCGTGCCCATCATCGCGTGCCAGTCGAGCTCGGCCCTGAGCCACTGCATGCGCTCTGGAGTGCTCGCGAGTTCAATGCCGCCGGTCATCCGCAGACCCACACTGACGCCGCTCTCGGCCTCGACCTGCGGGTAGAGCCCGATCGTGTACTTCTGCAGGGCCGCGATGTGAGTGTCGCTGTTGATCGCGTGAAAGCCACCTGCCGCATGCCAACTCGACCCGGCGGTGAGCTCGGTGCGCTCGATGATCGCGACATCTGTCCAGCCCCGCAGGGTCAGGTGATAGAGCAGGCTGCACCCGACGATGCCGCCGCCGATAACGACGACCTGGTAAGACGACTTCATCCGTCCACTCCCTGACTAGCCCATCCCCCGCTGCGGCACAACACCGCGCAAGCGTGAGAAGTGCGCGAGATCAACGTCGACACCCGTCCAGGATCCCTTGACCACCAGAGGCTCGCGGTCGTGATCATGACCACCCTCCACCTGCTCGATGAGGCGGGCCATGATCTCGCCCACGAATGGTGCCTGCTTGAACCCGTGCCCGCTCGTGCCGATCGCGACGTAGTAGCCATCGAGCGCGGTGCGATCGTAGATCGGGATCCAGTCCTCGGTGACGTCGTAGACGCCGATGATCCCGCGCGGGGTCGAGGGGATACCCAGCCCGGGAAGCCTGCGAGCGAGCCGCAGTGTCTGGAGTTCCCAGGTCTTCTGGCTGATCGAGGTTGCCGCGTCGTCGGGTGAGTCGAGGAACACGAGCTCATCGCATGGCGGTTCGAGGCCGCCCACGATGATCGTGTCGCCCGCGTGAACCCGGAAGTATGTGGCGAAGTCCGCATCTGTGACGCAGGTGCCCCCATGCCCGAGCCGGAAGTCCGCCGGCGCAGGCACCGACACCACCTCGTGCTCGAGGGGGCGGGTCGTGGTCGTGAAGTCCTCCAGCACATCGGCGAGGCGGTTCAGTTGCGCGGACCACGGCCCGGCCACGTTGACCACGACGCGCGCGTGCACCCGCTCGCCGCCCGCGAGCTCGACACCAGAGACGCGGCCGCCGTCGCGAAGAACCGCGACAACCTCGCAGCCGAAGCGGAACACCGCACCATTGGCCTCGGCCGCATGGGCGAGGTTGTGGGTGGCGAGCTGGGGATCATCGATATGGCCAGCGCCTTCGACGTACATCCCGGCAAGCTCACCCGTGGGCTCGGCCCAGAAGTGGTCGTCCTCGAGGACGGTCGCCGGGCCGATGCGCTGGGGATCAAGGCCGGGGAAGCGCTCGCGCAGTTCAGCAGCGGTGAGTTCGTCGACGTCGATGTTCAGCTCTCGCAGGATCGACACGAACAGCTCGATGTCATAGCCCGGCCCCTCGAGGACGAGAGCACCCGAGGGCACGAACTGCGCCATGCCAATCGGGTCGACGACCCCAAGGTGCCGCTCCCAGTCCTGCCAGCGATGGCCTGCCTCCCAGGCGATCGCCGACTCGGGCAGATGGCTGTAGTGATAGCGGATGATCGCGGACGACGCGCTGGTACTGCCGTACCCCGGCCCACCCCTGCTATCGAGGACCACAACCCGGTGCGACCTGCGCGCGAGTTCGAGTGCCAACGAGCACCCGAGCACACCTGCTCCGACGATGATCACGTCGAGCGCGAGATCCTGCGACATGACGCGACCCTAGCGGGATATCGCCTACAAGGACTCTCCTCGAGGATCCCCAGCCGACCCTCCCGCGGAGGAATCGCCTGCGGCAGCTCATCTCAGGTGACGTGAGCCGACAGCATGCTCGACCGGATCCGGCGCGTACACGACGGTGCGCGACCGACCGCTCTCCTTCGCGCGATAGAGCGCGGTGTCGGCGTGCCGAAGAACCAGATCGGGGTCCTCGCCGATGTCCGCGGCCGACAGGCCGATGCTGACAGTCACCGGGATCTGCTGCCCGTCGAGGACGATCGGCTCCGACATGGCCTGATGGATCTTGGCCGCGACAAGGCCCGCATCGGCGACGGCGTGAACCGAGGAGAGCACTACGACGTACTCATCACCTCCCAAACGAGCGACGAGGTCGTCAGCACGCACCTGCGCGGAGATCCGCTCGGCCACTGCGACGAGGACGTCGTCGCCAGCCGCGTGCCCGTAAGCGTCGTTAATGGTCTTGAGCCCGTCGAGGTCGAGGAAGAGCACCGCAACCTGCCTACCCGCGGTGACCGGCTGGGAGAGGAAGTGACTCATGCGGTTGAGCAGCTCGGGGCGGTTCACCAAGTGCGTCAAGGCATCGTGGGTCGCCAGGAAATTCAAGGCATCGTGGGCAACCACGTCTTCGGTGACATCGCGGATAATGGCGAAGTTCAGGGTTTTCTGGCCGTCGACAATCGGGGAGGCTCGCACCTCGACCATGCGTACCTTGCCGTCGGCGATCCGGTGCGGAGTGATGAACGACGTCGTCCTTCGAGCAGCGACATCGGCCTCGATCATCGACGACTCCTCCGAGGGAAGGGCGCTGATGTCACCGATCGCCATTGACGCGAGCTGCTCGCGCGAATACCCGTAGAACTCGACGGCGGCCTCATTGGCGCCCACGATGAGGCCGGTCGATGCCTCGATGAGCAGCATGATCGCCCCATGCATCGAGAACATGTCCGAGAACCGGCGTTCAGAGGCCTTCAGTGCGATCTCAGCAGCGTGGCGGTCCGTTGTGTCGCGCCAGGTGAAGGAGAGTCCGTCTCCGACACGCACGGCGCGGACATCGCAATAGCCCGAGGCGCGACCACTGCCCTGATCTTGAAACCGAAGGTCGTCGATCGCGAGGGGTTCGCCGGCCTCGACGACCGAACACGCCGACGTGAATAGTCCGGAGCCTGCGATACCGGTCACAAGGCCCAGGATGTCCGACCCGACGAGTACCTCACGCTCGAGTCCGAGGAAGGAAGACGCCGCGGGATTTGCGTCGGCGACGACGAAGTTGACGATCTTCCCTGAGGGATCTCGCAGCGAGTCCAGCAGCACGAACGGATCCATCATTGAATCCATCATGGCGCGAACCCGCTCTTCGCTGGAGCGTGCCAGGTCACTGGCACGCATGAGTGCATCGACATCGTGCATACCGCCTACAACCCCGGCGGGACGCCCCAGCCGGGCCTCCACGGCCGTGATATCGCCCGACATCCACCGATAAGAACCGGCCTTCGTGCGCATGCGCATGACGAACCCCGTGGGCGAGGGTGGAGCTATCAGCCCGGAGTAGGCCCGGGCGCGGTGCACTTCGGTGCTTTCCCTGTCAACGGGATGAACCAAATTCATGATCCGGGTTCCGACCAACTCGTCCGGGGTCCATCCCAACACTCGGGTCACCGAGGGAGCTACCCACGTCACGCGACGATCATTGTCGGCCAGGTAGACCAAGTCTGTGGTGTTGTCGACGACAAGGTCATAGCGCTGCTCCGCGAGGGCCAACGCCTGTCCGCGTTCGGTTACCGCTCGCTCCGCAGTCGTCGCCCGGTAGGAGACGAACGTGGCGAGTGCCCCGATGAGTCCGATCGTCAGCGGAACCGACCACTGCTCCTCCGTGCCAAGGTCGTGTTCGGCGCTGCCCAGCACGATGGCGATGGCGATGGCGATTGTCGCCACGACAGCGAACGCGGTCAGCCGGGGTCCGGCGAACGCAGACGCGGCGACCGCGGGCACCGCGAGGAACGGCAGACGCGCCATCTCAGGGAATGCGAGCTCGAGCACGAGAACGAGCCCGAACAGGCCGACGAGCAGCCATACCCGAACGCCAATTGCCAAGTGCCACTTGTGCTTCATCAGATAACGTCACCCCCCCCCGGGGAGTTGAGACTCAGGAAAGGAGTGGTACCCGCCCCGATAGACGATCTGGCGACGCGACATTCGGCTAGCGCCAGCCGCGACTAGGCGTTAGCCGATGGCCTTGGCCTTCAGCGATGCGAACTCGGCCTCGGTGATGACGCCCTTATCGCGCAGGTCGGCGAGTTTCGCGAGCTCGCCCGCCGAGCCGGTCCCTGCGATGCTCTGGATGTAGTCGCGCTGGGCAGCCTCCTGGGCCTTGACCTGCGCGAGCGCGTGCTCCTTCATCTTGCCGCCGCGTGCGACGAGGTAGACGAGCACACCGAGGTAGGGCAGCACGATCACGAAGAGCACCCACAGGGCCTTGGCGCCACCGCTCATGTCGTGGCTACGGAAGATGTCGGCCCAGACGGTGATGAGCAGCCAGACCCACATGAAGAACAGGAAGAACCAGATCATGCTCCATAGCACCTGACCGGTTCCGAACTCGGCGAGCATGTCCATGTTCAATCCTTTGCGTTGTCGACGGCGGAGTGTGCGATCGGCCCCGGCAGGGGCGAGGGAGCATTTATATGCTGCCATTTGGCAGAGCGATCGCGTGGGCAAACGCCAAGGCACACTCGACGCGATAGACATGTCCGCCATCACCTCGACGACCGCGCCGCCCCCGGACTCCTCCAGTGACAGGACCTCGCCCCATGTCGATCGCCGTATGAGGGTCCTCGACCTCAATGCCGATCTCGGTGAGGGAGTGCGTACCGCGGACCTCGACACCGAGGCTCTCGACGCAGCCCTCGTCGAGATCGTGACGAGTGCGAACGTCGCCTGTGGCGGCCACGCCGGGGACGCAGCCTCCATGGCCCGGGTCTGCCGTGATGCGGTCACCCGAGGTGTCGCGATCGGCGCGCAAGTGTCGTACGTCGACCCGTCCGGATTCGGTCGCACACGTCTCGAGATCCCCCACGACATCCTGGTCGGACAGCTTCTCGTCCAGATTCGCGATTTGGCCGGGCACGCTCGCGAAGCTGGGGGCGCTCTCGCACACGTCAAGCCACACGGGGCGCTCTACAACGCGGCGGCAGACGACCTTCACGTCGCAACTGCAGTCGTCGAGGCCGTGCTTCGCCACGCCGACGCAACCGGGGTCGCACTGCCACTGTTTGCCCTCCCCGGCTGCGCCCTAGCACAGGAGGGAGTACGACGCGGAATCCCTGTGGTGAGTGAGGCTTTCGCCGATCGTGCTTATCTCGCAGACGGCAGGCTTGTGCCACGTTCGCGAGACGGCTCCGTGATCACAGACGTCGACGAGGTCGTCGCGCGCGTTATGCGCCTCGCGACCGAGGGCGTGATCCGCAGCATCGACGGTATCGACGTAGCGGTGACGGCCCGCTCGCTCTGCCTGCACTCGGACACCGACGGCGCACTTCTTCTCGCTGGGCGCGTGCGTGCGGCATTGAACGCTGCCGGCGTACGCCTCGAGGCGTTCGTTCCAGCGACACTTCCTCGGACGGATGCCTCGTCGTGACCCTCGTGCGCAAGTGCGGCGACCGCGCCCTTCTGCTCGAGGTCGACGACGTGCACGGCATGGTCCGCGCACTCGAGGCTCTCGACCTTCCTGGTGTCACCGAGATCGTCGCCGGTGCCCGAACCGTGCTGGTGTCGCACGGCGCCGACGCTGACGTCAATGCACTGGCCCGTCGAGTCGCCGGCATCACACCGATGGCCGAACCGGAGGGCGACCCCGCCACCATCACCCTCGAGGTGATCTACGACGGCGATGACCTCGGGGTGGTGGCCGGGGTCGCCGGGATCTCGGTCGAGGAGGTCATCGCCCGTCACGTGGGGGCGGACTATCAGGTGGCTTTCTGCGGCTTCTCTCCTGGTTTTGCCTATCTCAGGGGGCTCGACCCGTCACTGGTAGTGCCCCGCCTCGCCTCACCTCGCACCCGGGTACCTGCGGGATCAGTCGCGATCGCCGACACATGGTCGGCGGTCTACCCTCGCGAGTCGCCTGGTGGCTGGCGACTGCTCGGGCACACCCGCACACCCCTCTGGGATCTCACGAGCCCAGTACCCGCACTGCTGACGCCCGGCACGCGAGTGCGATTCGCCAGGATCGCCTCATGATCGAGGTCATCTCACCCGGACCGCAGACACTCGTCCAGGATCTGGGTCGCCCAGGTTGGGCCGCCCTCGGTGTGGGCTCGTCCGGCGCTTTCGACCGCGCCTCCCTGCGCCTAGCGAACCGGCTCGTGGGGAATCGGGAGTCCGCCACGTGCCTCGAGACTCTCGGTGGGGGTCTAGAGATCCACTTTCGAGTGGCCTGCGTCGTCGCGGTCACGGGGGCCGAGGGGAGCGTCATGGTGAGAGGCGGGGTCGGGGTGAGCCAGCCCGGCCAGCCCCACCGCCCACGCGGCGAATCCCGCAACTCACCCCTGTACGTGAATGAGGGCGAGGTGCTCACGATCGGGCCTCCTACCGCGGGGCTGAGGTCCTACGTCGCGGTGCGCCGCGGAATCGCGGTCCCCCACGTCCTGGGCAGTGCGTCCCGTGACACGTTAGGAGGAATCGGACCCGAGCCGGTTCTGGCTGGCGACCTGCTCGATCTCGGCGACGACGGCACCCACGACCCTCTCGTCGACCATGTGGCGGTGCGCGCCAGATCAGGCCCGTTGCGCGTCATGCTCGGCCCCCGCGAAGACTGGTTCACCGCCGATGCGATCAGTGCGCTTACGACCACACACTGGTCGGTCGCGACGCAGATCGACCGCGTCGGCATCCGCCTTCTCGGTGTTCCACTCAGCCGCGTCGAGCCCTCCCGGGAACTGCCCAGCGAGCCCGTCGTTAGTGGGGCGATCCAGGTGCCACCCGACGGGAGTCCGGTCATCCTGGGCCCCGACCACCCGACGACGGGCGGCTACCCGGTGATCGCAGTCGTGATCGACGCCGATCTCGACCGGCTGGCCCAACTACGCCCAGGCGATGTAATCGACATGAGGGCTGTGGAGGTCTAGGGCCAGAGCCGATGAGCACCACCCATTCGGCCCCCCATGATCGTGCCGCCGCGTGACGACACCTGTGAGGTGATACCGCGCAGCTCCCCCACCCGAACGACACAGTCACTCACCACGAGGAGGACGACGTGATGGAGCTCCTGCGCCATGGCGTACCGCTGACCCTTCTGTTCGATCTCATCGACCCCAGCGGGCCGCGATCGGCCGAGTTGTACGGGCAGGAGCAGGCGGCGGCATAGGTGATTTCCTCCCCGCCCCGGCGCCGGTGTATCTTGGTTGAGCACTAAGCGCCGCTAGCTCAACTGGCAGAGCAGTGGACTCTTAATCCGCGGGTTGGGGGTTCAAGTCCCTCGCGGCGTACCCAGCACGAAGGTCCGGCTGCAGAGTGATCGCAGCCGGACCTTCGTCGTTCGATGGGGCCTAGGCCAGCCTCAGACTTCGATGCCCAACGGGATCGACACGCCAAGGCCCCCGCGGGTGGCGGCTCCATACCGCGAGATCTCCGCGTCGATGTCCAGTGGTCGGTTGCGCGAGCGACGCTCCAACGTCTCGGGGTCGAGACGGTCGGCCGGAACGAGCCAACTCACCTCGAACTCCAGGCCGTCGGGATCCTGCGCATACAAAGCCTTGGTGGTCGCGTGGTCGGTCGCACCCACAAGTGCCCCCGCATCGCCCAGCACGCTCGCGATACGGGCAAGTTCGCCGAGGGTGTCTACCTCCCAGGCGAGGTGGTAAAGACCCACGGTGGCACGTCCGGCCCCAGACGGGCCGGCACCACCACCGATCTCGAAGAGTCCGAGGTCATGGTCGTTCGTGCTGCCCGAGGCTTGGAGAAATGCCGCGCCGGGGAAGGCCATGACGGTGCGGAAGCCGAGCATCTCGGCGTAGAAGGCGACGCTGCGCTCGACATCGCGCACATAAAGCACCGCGTGATTGAGGCGGGTGACCGGCATGATCAATCCTTTCGACCCCTCAGGGTACCGACGTCTCCCGCAACAGTTCAGTGCAATGCCCAGTGGATCCCCTGCCCGTTCACAGGGTCTTCCCATGTACGGGGGGCACGATCGTCTATAACGTAACCAGAACGGCTTCCAAAGCCCTGACGTTCCGAGAGGACCGACATGACGCAGCAGGACACTCCCGAGTCGAACCCCGCGCCCGACCATTCAGGCGGCACACCGGAGTTCGTCGCGCCGTTGGCGTTCGAGTCACCATTGAACTCGTCCTCCCCGAAGGCGCGCGGCTCCCGTCGCACGCGGGTTGGCACCCGGGTCGCGATCGCCGCACTCGGCGTTGGCGCACTCGGGTTCGTCGGCACCGCCTTCGCCGCGAGTGCCACCACCTCCGCACCTGATCCCAGTGCCACCAGCGCCGCCGAACCAGCACCGAACGACCCCGACGCCCCCGGCAACGGGCCAGGCCGCATGGGCGCCCGGGCGAACGGTCCGATGGGCGCACCCGGACAGGGCCCGCGCCACGCTGGCGGAGACGGTGCGGGAACGCGCGCCGGCGGCCTCGGCATTGGCCGTGGCGGGGCGATCCACGGAAGTGCCGTGGTTCCCAAGGCGGGCGGCGGCTACCAGACCGTCGACGGTCAGAGGGGCACGGTCACCGCCGTCAGCGCCGATTCCATCACCGTGCACAGTGAGGATGGATTCGACAAGACTTATGTCGTCAACGCCGACACCGTGGTCAACGGCCAGGCTGGCGGGATTACCACGGTCAAGGTCGACGACAAGGTGGCCATCATGGGGATTGAGGCGGGCGACACCACCACCGCGGTTCACATCAGGGACCGCACCCAGGGCGGCAAGGGCGCCAAGCCCCTCGCGCCGCCGAACCCTGCACCGACCGCTTCCACCACCTGAGAATCTGAGCGACCGACACCCCCTCGCCGCACTGCGGCGAGGGGGTGTCGGCATGTGTCGCGCATCCGCTCAGGGCAGACGTGTGAAGTCGGGCTAGACGCTATCGACGAACGAGGCTTCAGCCGCGCCCGCGGCGCATCGCGCGCAAACCCACCAGGATCGCAATGGCAGCTAACCCTGCAACGAGCACGCGCTCGGGCCGGATGCCGCCGTACTCGTCGACGAATGAGTTCTTGATCCGGCGCACTTGGCGTTCGGCGACATTTCGCGGCGACACGTAGGACTGAAGATCGTCGAGTCGGCTCGAGAGGCGGGCGCGGGTGGCGTCGAGCTCGGCCTCGATCTCGGCAACGGTTCGCCGACGGATGGGGGCCTCGCGAGCATCCTCGGCCGTGACGGGCGCCACCGGATCCTTCTCGTTCGCCGCGGCAGTGGTCACAAGGGTGAGCCTACGCCGGGACCGCGTTCGGGTCGAAGCCGAATGGAAGTTCCAATCGATGCGCGGACATGAGAACCCCATCGGAGAGCACGTCGCGAGTGGCTCCGTCGGCCACGATCACACCGGCGGACAGGACCACTGATCGCTCGCACAACTCGAGGGCGTAGGGCAGGTCGTGGGTGACCATCACCAGGGTGATATCCAGCGCGCGAAGGACGTCGGCGAGCTCGCGACGGCTCGCGGGATCAAGGTTGCTGCTGGGCTCGTCAAGCACAAGGACGTCGGGCCTCATGGCCAGCACGGTGGCGACGGCGACGCGCCGACGCTGCCCGTACGACAGATGGTGAGGAGGGCGGTCGGCGAAGTCGAGCATGCCCACCGCGAGGAGTGCCTCGTCGACCCGCTCCGCGAGCTCGGCGCCGACGATGCCGAGGTTTGCGGGCCCGAACGCGACATCCTCGCGCACCGTGGGCATGAACAGTTGGTCGTCGGGGTCCTGGAACACGATGCCCACCCGTCTGCGGATCTCGCGGAGGTTCTCGCGGGTGACGGGCAGCCCCGTCACCGCCACGGTTCCCTCGCACTGGCCGCTGCCCGTGTGGGCGCCGAGGATTCCGTTCAGGTGCAGGATGAATGTCGTCTTGCCGGCACCGTTGGGCCCGAGCACCGCGACGCGCTCGCCCTGCGCCACATGGAGATCGATACCGAAGAGGGCCTGATGCCCGTCGGGGTAGGCGAAGGCCACACCGTGGATGTCCAGGCAGGCGTCGGTCATCGGGCGGCCCTCCATGAGATGAGCAAGACGAGTGCCGCGGCCAGGGGAAGTGTGAGCGCGAGCCACCACTGCGCGGGGAGCGCCGCGGTGTTCGAGACGAGTGGCATCCGGCCCTGGAATCCGCGCGAGAGCATCGCGAGGTGTACGCGTTCGCCACGCTCGTAGGAGCGGATGAACAGTGCACCCGCGGACTGTCCGAGCACGCGCCATTGTCTCGGCCCTCGGGCCTCGAAACAGCGGGACTGCCGTGCGATCGACATCCGGCTCATCTCGCCGCTGATGACCTCGGCGTATCGGATCATGAACGAGGCGATCTGCACGATGAGCTCGGGCATGCGCAGCCGCTGCAATCCCAGAAGCAGATCATGTGAGGAGGTTGTTGCCGCGAGGATGATCGACGCGATCACTCCGAGTGAGGCCTTGACGAGAATGACGAAAGCGGCCTCGAGCCCACGCACCGACAGTGAGAACCACAGCACCTCCACGCGCGGCCCGGTGGAGATGAAAGGCATGAGCACCGCAAAGAGCAGAAATGGGATCTCCACCGACATTCGGCGAAGGATGGTCGCCAGCGACACCTCGGCGATCCGCGCCACGATAGCGAGCAGGAACGCGTATCCCAGGAAGGTCCACCGCAGGGTGCCCGGAGTGGCCACCACCACCAGGACGAACAGCAGCAGTGTCACCACCTTCACGTGGGCGGGCACACGGTGAACCCATGAATGGCCGTGAAGGTAGAGCGCCCCACCCGGACCGTGACGATGTCCCCCGCCCATCTCAGCCGACCTCCCCACGGCGCCGACGCACGATCACGACGAGTCCACCGGAGATCGCGAATGTGACAGCCACTCCGACAACCCCGGCGACCGCCTTCGATGCGCGTGGATTGCCGACCCCAGTGACGTCGTAACCGGCGAGCGGGGTCGTCGCGGATATCGGCGGTGACGACGTCGCGAGGCCCTGATCCGCGGCGATCTTGTTCAGCCCATCCGGGGAGGTCGACGCGTAGTAACTCACGAACCCGGCCAAGACCACCACGAGAGTGACCGCCCCGAGAACGAACCAGCGCGCCTTCACGCGACAGGGACGGGCACACCTGAACGGAGCTCGAGACGGGGCATCATCCCGCGCGCGCCGTAGACCAGATCGGGCCGTGTGGCCAGCAACGCTCCCACCGTGAGCCCGGTGATGACAGCCTCTCCGATCCCGATAAGCACGTGCACACCCGTCATCGCGATGAGCACCTGCCCGAAGGAGAAGGACGCTGTTCCTCCGAACGCGTACTCGGCGGTGAACGCGAGTGCCGCGGCGGGAACCGAGGAGAACGCCGCGACAGCGGCGGCGGCCATGATCGACGAGCGCCCGCGGGGAAGTACACGCACCAGGGCCCGGAACACCAGCCATCCGACCAGAGCGGTGACCAGCGCCATGTTGATCACGTTCAGACCCAGCGCCGACAGCCCACCGTCGGCAAACAGCAGCGACTGCACGACCAGCACCGTGGTGACTGCGAGTGCACCCACATAGGGGCCCACCAAGATCGCCGCCAGGGCGCCACCGAGCAAGTGCCCGCTGGTACCTGCGGCCACCGGGAAGTTGAGCATCTGGACCGCGAAGATGAAGGCCGCCGTCAGACCCGCCAACGGCGCGATCCGCTCATCGAGATTGCGACGGGCGCCTCGGATGCAGATCGCGACCCCGGCGACGGCGACGGCGCCCGCGGCGATCGAGACGGGGACATCGATGAATCCGTCAGGAATGTGCACGTGCCTCGACCCCTTCCCCGTACGCGATCACTACTCGTGCCCACCGACGATCGGCGCGTGCTGCCACATTCTCGCACTTGCAAAGACTATGCATCTAGAGGGGCTCTCTGGCGACCGGTCACCTCGCCCCGATCCCCTCTCCCCCTGTCTGGAAGGCTCTCCCCATGACATCCGACCGCCTCCAGCCCGGCGACCTCGCTCCCGCCCTCGACATCGCCGACGACACCGGAACCGTGCACCGCTGGGCCGATCATCAGGGCACGCGCGTGGTCCTCTACGCCTACTCCTCGGCCATGACGCCCGGATGCACCAAGCAGGCGTGCGATTTCCGCGACTCACTCGCTGCGCTTCGCGCCGAGGGCATCACGGTGTTGGGGATCTCACCCGACTCCGTCGCCCGGCTCGCGAAGTTCCGCGACCGCGACTCGCTGACCTTCCCCCTGCTCTCAGACCCCGATAAGCACGTGCTGGCCGCCTATGGCGCCTACGGCGAGAAGCAGCTCTACGGCAAGACGGTCACGGGCGTGATCCGCTCGACATTCGTGATCGACGTCGACGCCGCAGGAGTCGCCCGTATCGAGCGGGCGATGTACGCGGTGAAGGCGACCGGGCACGTGGCCCGCCTCGTCAAGGAACTCGGCATCTGACGCGAAGCGCCCACGGGCAGACGCTCAGTGGACGGGATGCCCCGCGCTGATCCAATCGCCCGTGCCGCCCTCGACGTTCACGACGTCGTACCCCTGCTCGGCGAGCCAGCCACAGGCGCGCGCGGACCGGCCACCGGCCTGGCACACGACGTACACCGTGCGATCGCGCGGCAGTTCGGCGTGACGCACCGAGACGATCGACAGTGGCATCGACACCGCACTCGGCAGGTGCCCTGCGGCGTATTCGTCAGTCTCGCGGACATCGACGACCGGGGTCGACGGATCGGCCGCGATGATCACTGCGAGCTCGGCGACGGACACGGACGGAAGAGATGGCTGCGGACTGGACATCGGAACTCCATAGGGATCATGAGATGCGCTGGGCGCACCACGGGTTGACGGAGGCTAGCGGGGTCGATGACGACGACCTCGCGCGGGGCCGAACTGGTCAGGCGAGGGAGAGGAAGAGCTTCTCGAGCCGCGCGCGCTCCATGGGCGGATCTTCACCGCGCGACTCGGCTTCGATACAGGCTTGGAGACCACATGCCACAATCGTGAACGCGGCCCGGTCGACGGCCTTAGAGGCCGCCGAGAGCTGGGTGATGATCGCCTCGCAGTCGCGGCCGTCGTCGATCATCGCAAGCACGCCCTCGAGTTGACCTCGGGCGCGTCGAAGTCGAGTGGTGACCGCGGCCGCCGACGCTGGATCCATCTTCATGCCGGTCTCCTGTGGGTTAACTCTGCTGTTGATCCCCGCCTTGCTCACGATCTCATCGCCTCCGCGAAGTCCGATCCCACCACGAGCGGCGCGTCGGGGCGGATCGCGAGGAGGGTCTGTAGCCCGCCATCGAGACTCGCGGAGTCGATTCCGTGCGCGCTCAACACCCGGTGCGCGAGATAGGACCGGAATCCACTGGCACACAGCACCCTGACGGGACGGCCAACTGCCGCCGTGATGACCTCGTCGATCCTGGCTCGGAGGTCGACGTGCGCGATGTTCAGCGAGCCCGGAAGGTGACCAGACTCGAACTCCTGCGCGGACCGCACATCCAGGACCAGAACCGAGCCGTCGAGTGTGGAGTCGAGATCGGTGCCCGACCAGTTGCTGAGGGTGCCGTCCAGCAGGTTCTGGGCGAGGAACCCGGCCATGTTGACGGCATCCTTCGCACTGCCGAAGGGAGGCGCGTACGCGAGCTCGAGCTCGGCGAGATCGTCGACATCCATTCCGGCACGCAGTGCAGTGGCCAGGACATCGATGCGCTTGTCGACGCCCGCGCCGCCCACGGCCTGGGCGCCGAGAAGTCGGCCTGAGGGCGTGAAGATCACCTTGAGGTGGATGGACTCCGCTCCCGGGTAGTACCCGGCATGGTTGCCTGGGTGCAGGTGCACGACTCGGTGCTCAACACCCGCGGCCGTGAGACGGCGGGAGGTCGGGCCGGTGACGGCGGCGTTGAGTTCGAAGACCCGAACGATCGCCGTGCCCAGCACAGGGCTGGAGGCAACGGAGCGGCCCATGATCGCATCGGCCGCGATGCGTCCCTGGCGGTTGGCCGGGCCGGCTAGTGGCACGACCCCGGGGGCTCCGGTGACGGCGTCGACCACCTGGATCGCATCGCCTACCGCGTAGATGTGAGGGTCGCTGGTCTGTTGCGCCTGGGTGACGACCACAGCCCCGGACGGTGCAAGTTCGAGACCGGCAGCGCGCGCCAGCGCAGTCGAAGGACGCACTCCGACACCGAGAAGCACGACGTCGGCGGGCACCCGAGTACCGTCGGCGAGCACGACGTCGATCGGGTGCTCTGTCGCCGAATCCTCGACAGCGACAAAGCCGATACCGACACGAACATCAACGTCGTGGGCGCGCAGTTCGGCTTCGACGAGCTGGGCCATCTCGGCATCGATCGCGGGAAGTACCTGTGGCGCAAGCTCAATCAGCGTCACCTCGAGCCCTCTGTTGCGGAAGGCCTCCACCGTTTCGAGCCCGATGAAGCCCGCGCCGATCACCACAGCCTTGCGTGCGCCCTCATCGAGCATGCGGCGAAGGACGTCGGCGTCGGGCACATTGCGCAGGGTGCGGACCTCGGGGCGATCGAGCCCGGGAAGCGGCGGCACGATCGGCTCTGCGCCAGTGGCCAGCACCAGATCGTCGTAGGTGAGGTCGTAGTCACGCTGTGCTTCGAGGTCGCGCACCGTGACGGTGCGGGCCGAGCGATTGATCGCGATGACCTCATGCCGCGTCCTGACATCGAGGTTCAGCGACGCGCGCAACGAGGCGGGGGTGTGCAGCAGGAGTGAATCGCGATGGGTGATCTCGCCGCCCACGTGATACGGCAGGCCACAGTTGGCGAAGGACACATCGCCACCTCGCTCGAGCACCACGATCTCCGCGCTCTCATCGAGCCGTCTCAAGCGCGCTGCCGCGGACATACCTCCGGCGACTCCTCCGACGATCACGATGCGCATGGCAGATCTCCTTCATGTGGGCACTCAACCGGCTACTTCCCCAGGTCCAACGTTATACCCCTAGGGGTATGTTCCAGTCCCTGGGGTGACGGTCGTCTCCCCACTGCGTGCCAGGCTTCTCCCATGCGTCGTGCCTGGCTGACCCGCAATCTGGTCGTCCTCACCCTGGTGTCACTCACCCAGGACGCCGCGAGCGAGTTGCTCTACCCGCTGCTGCCGCTACTCGTGACCGGCCTGCTCGCCGCGCCACCCGTGGTGCTGGGCATCGTCGAGGGTTCGGCCGAGGCCGCGGCGGGCATCTCGAAGTACGTCGCCGGGCGGTGGTCGGATAAGCGATCACGTAGGCCGTTCGTCACTGCCGGCTACGGTCTCGCGGCACTGGGCAAAATCCTCGTGGCCCTCGCGTTCGCCTGGCCGCTCGTCCTCCTGGGCCGGGTCGTCGACCGGCTTGGCAAGGGGGTGCGCTCGGCGCCGCGCGATGCCCTCATCGCCGGATCGGTGCCGCGCGAACACCTCGGCCGGGCCTTCGGCTTCCATCGGGCGGGCGACACCCTGGGTGCGGTAATCGGGCCGCTGATCGCACTCGCCGGCCTGGCGCTGCTGAATGGGAACGTCCGCGCAGTCTTGTGGTGGGCCATCGTCCCGGCCGTGCTCTCGATGGCGCTCACCTTCTTGGTGGTCGAGCGCAAGCGTCAGCGCAGCGTCGACGAGCCAGCCGACACCCCCACACCAATTCCGATCCCACTGCGAGTCGCGCCTAGCCCGCTGCCGCGGAGCTTCTGGCGCGTGACGGTAGTGCTGGTCGCGATCACAATCGTGAACTTCCCCGACGTCCTGCTACTTCTGCGCGTGTCGGACCTCGGGTTCACCACCACACAGGTGGTGCTCGCGTATGTCGTCTTCAACCTCGTCTACACCCTCGCGTCCTACCCGGCCGGCGCATGGTCGGACCGCCTCCCCCGGCCCCTCGTCTACGGCATCGGACTGATCGCCTTTGCTGCCGCGTACGCCGGGCTCGCCCTCGTCGGCAAGGGCCCGTGGGTGTTCGTGCTCATGGGGTTCTACGGCCTGTTCCCCGCGTTCACCGATGGGGTCGGCAAGGCATGGATCTCCTCACTTGTCACCGATGAGCATCGAGGTCGGGCGCAGGGTGTCTTCCAGTCACTGAGCAATGGCGGTGTGCTCGTCGCCGGGCTCTGGGCCGGACTGACGTGGACCCTGGGCCCGGGTGCGGGAGTCGTGCCGCTCATGATCTCCGGCTGCCTGGGCCTAGTGGCAGGGCTCGCTCTTGTGATCGGGCGGCACCGCGTGACTGGGGTTCATCCCCCTCTCGCCTAGGCTGACGCCCACGCGGGAGTGGTGGAATTGGCAGACACGCAGGACTTAGGATCCTGTGCTTTCGAGCGTGCGGGTTCAAGTCCCGCCTTCCGCACACGACGGCCCTAGGAAACCTATGGTTTCCCAGGGCCGTCGAGGCTTGTGGCGGGTGAGCGGTCAGCTATCGGTGCTGAGCTTCTTCGAGAACGCGAGCACACACGCCAGCGCTCCGAGCAGGGTGCCGATCCCAAGGCACACGTGCCAGTAGGTGGCGTTTGCCGCGTTCGCCGGATCAAAGGCCCCCAGGAACGGGTTGGCCGCGTATACCAGCGGCGCGAGGATCCCGGCGATCACCGCCAGCAGGCCGATCCGGGGGACGAGGTGCTCAACGTGGCTGATCACTCCGATCGCCGCCAGCACCGAACCCACGCACATCAGGACCAGCGGTCCGCGACCGGTGACGTTGGCCATCCCCATGATGCCGATCCCGTACAGGACGAATCCGAGTGCGGCGGTGATCAGGGAGAAGAATGAGGCGTACACCGTCACCCGAGCTTGCCACGGGGCGCCCGCGACGTAGTCGGCGAGCGTGGCCTTCATCTGACCCTCCTTGTGGACCGCCACCATGGCCACACCCACACCCGCGAGCGCGAAGCCCGCGCCGACAAACCACAGCGGACCTTTACTACTGGCGTTCAACGCCCCCAACAGGTTCCCGATGCCAACGGCGATCGCACCAATGATCACCAGCACAACCGCGCTGCGCCCGAGCCGGAAACTGAGGTGATCAACATGCAATACCACAGCAACCACAAGCACCGCAGTGCCCACGAACGCGATCGCGGAACCCAACTGACCATGGGCCGAACCGAAAATTGCCGAACCCAACAGGCGGCCGACACCATAAATGGCCAGCCCGATCGCGCCGAGGATCAGCACCGTGGGCGATGCGTGAATTCTCTCGGACTCAAAACGTCGCGCCTGCGGGTTCGATTCCTTCGTTGCCGTGGCCATGATCTCGCTCTCCCTCTGCTCACTACCACGAACCAGACGGCCCGAGAGTACTTATCTTGCACGCCCCAGAGCGGTTTGCCTACGGTCCGCCGCTGTGCCACGCCGGCGCCTGCACCACGCCACATCAGGGCACAATGGAGCGCATGGGAGACATCCTCGTCGTGGACAACACCGACCTCTCGCGAGTCGAGGCGCTCATCGAGTCAGAGGTCGCCGGATTCGCGGCGTATCGCGAACGCGAGAGCACCCGGATCTTCACCCACACTGTCGTCGCTCCCGAATTCGCCGGCCGCGGAGTGGGCTCGACTCTTGCCCAAGGCGCGCTCGACCTCGCGCGGGCCGAGGGCAAAGCGGTGGTGCCGCTGTGCCCGTTCATCAAGGGGTGGATCTCGAAGCACCCCGACTACGCCGACCTCGTCGTCCCCTACTGAGGCACTGCGGGCCCGTCGGGTGCGAGCACCTCACGCAGCACTGGCACCAGCGCACGCAGCGCATTGCCACGGTGGCTGATGGCGTCCTTCTCCTGGGCTGAGAGCTCGGCGCTCGTCCGGGTAACTCCGTCGGGCACGAAGATCGGGTCGTAGCCGAATCCGTTGGCGCCCTTGGGTTCACGGACGAGCGCTCCGATCATCTCGCCCTCGACCACCGACTCACGCCCATCGGGGAGTACCAAGGCCACCGCGCACCGGAACCGCGCGGCCAGCCGCTCGTCGGGGGTGTCGGTGAGCTGGTCGAGGAGGAGCCACATGTTCGCGGTATCGTCGCCGTGCCCACCGGCCCATCTGGCCGACAAGATCCCGGGCATCCCGTTCAACTCATCGACACAGAGGCCGGAATCATCTGCAACCGCGGGCTCGCCCGTGGCGCGGCAGACCGCGCGCGCCTTGAGCAGGGCGTTGTCGGCGAAGGTTTGCCCTGTCTCGGCGACCTCGGGTACTCCCTCGAATGCGTCGATGCCGAGCACCTCGATGGCGAGACCGGCATCGGCGAGGATCCGTGCCATCTCCTCGACCTTGTGCGCATTGCGCGAGGCGAGGACGAGCCGGGTCACACCTGGCCGAGCGCCGCGGCCTGCAGCCGGGTGAGCTCGGCACATCCCGAAGCTGCGAGTGCGAGCAACTCATCGAGCAGCCCGCGGTCGAAGGGCTGGCCCTCGGCCGTGCCCTGCACCTCGATATAGCGTCCGTCGCCGGTCATCACGACGTTCATGTCGGTGTCGGCGGCAACATCGTCGTCGTAGTGCAAGTCGAGGCGTGCCTCGCCGCCGACGATGCCCACACTGACCGCTGCGACAGAGTTCGCGATCGGCTTGGCATTCGCCTTGACCAGTCCCTGACCGCGCGCCCAGGTGATCGCGTCGACGAGTGCGACGTAAGCACCGGTGATCGCGGCGGTGCGCGTGCCGCCGTCGGCCTGCAGCACGTCGCAGTCGATGAAGATCGAGTTCTCGCCGAGTGCCCCGAGGTCGACCGCCGCACGTAGCGATCGCCCGACAAGCCGGGAGATCTCATGGGTGCGTCCACCGACCTTGCCGCGCACGGACTCACGGTCGTTGCGGGTGTTCGTAGCCCGCGGCAGCATCGCGTACTCGCCGGTGACCCACCCCTGTCCGGAGTCCTTGCGCCAGCGCGGCACGCCGGCCGTGAACGATGCGGCGCACAGCACCCGAGTGCGACCGAACTCCACCAGGCACGAACCTTCGGCGTGGTCGAGCCACCCGCGCTGGAAGCTGATGGGGCGGAGCTGGTCTGCGGCGCGGCCGTCACTACGAGTCATATCCGTGACCCTAACCGTCGGACGTCAGACCTCGAGGACCGCACCCGCACGCGCGAGGGAGAGATCTCCCCTGAATACCTCGGCGGCCTCGGCCAGAGATTCGGCGTCGTCATTCCATGGGACGAGGTGGGTGAGGATGAGCCGCTCGACCCCTGCCTGCACGGCATGCTCCGCCGCCTCGGCCGCGGTCAGGTGGAGCCCCGGCGGGTTGTGATGGCGGCGCAGGAACGACGCCTCGAACAGCGCGACGTCGGCGCCTTGTGCCAGCTCGACGAGCGCCTCGCTCACTCCGGTGTCGCCGCTGTAGACGAGGGCTCGGCCACCTGCCTCGACCCGGATCGCGTAGGCCGGAACCGGATGCACCACAAGGGATGTCGTGATCCGAAAAGGCCCGATGTCGGTGACCTCGACATGGTCGCGAAACTCGAACACGCCCGTCATTCCCGGGGAAGCGGGCATGTCATAGGCCCGAGCAAGACGTTCCGCCGTGCCGGCAGGTCCCAGAACTGCGAGCGGCGAACCTGGCCCACCGGGGCGGTACTTGCGCGCGACGTAGTAGGCGGTGAGGTCCAGACAGTGATCAGGGTGAAGGTGTGAGAGCACCACCGCGTCGATGGAGTCGGACGCCAGGACGTCAACGTGACGCTGGAGTGCGCCGAACGCACCGCTGCCGAGGTCGAGCACGATATGGCGGCCCTCGTGCTCCACGACGTAGCACGACGCCGGGGATTCGGGCCCGGGGAAACTGCCGGAGCAGCCCACGATCGCTAGGCGCATCAGCTCATCAGCCCGCGTGCGCGCTCGACCGCACCCACCTCCGGGCCCAGGAATCTGCGCGCGAGGGCGGCAAATGGCGCGGGGTCTCCGGTGGCAAGGAATCGGTGAGTGGGAGGAGGCAGCGACACGTCACGCTCGAGACCTCGTGCGATCAGGGTTCGATAGACATCCTGAGCGGTCTCATCCGCACTGCTCACGAGGGTGACGTCCTCCCCCACGACGTAGGAAATCACTCCTGCGAGTAGCGGGTAGTGCGTGCAGCCGAGCACGAGGGTGTCGACCCCCTGCTCGACGAGTGGGTCGAGGTACTCGTGCGCCACCTGCTGCAGTTCAGTGCCTCCCGTGACTCCAGCCTCGACGAACTCGACGAATCGAGGGCAGGCCTGCTGCACGAGGCTGATATCGGGCGCCGCCGCGAAGGCGTCGGCATACGCATCACTCGTGACGGTCGCGCGAGTGCCGATGACGCCCACCCTGCCCGTGCGCGTGACACGAACAGCGCGACGCACGGCCGGCGCGATCACCTCGACTACCGGAACGTCGTACCGCTCACGGGCATCGCGCAGCACAGCCGCACTCGCGGAGTTGCACGCGATGACCAGCATCTTGACGCCTTGCTCCACGAGATGGTCCATGACATCGAGTGCGAAGGCACGCACCTCGCCGATGGGCCGCGGGCCGTACGGCCCGCGCGCAGTGTCACCAACGTAGAGCACCGGCTCATGCGGCAATTGGTCGAGCACCGCACGGGCGACGGTGAGGCCACCCACCCCGGAGTCGAAGATCCCGATCGGCGCATCCGTCACGATCAGGCCCAGAGCTGACCGTCGAGGGCATTCTCGGCCTCGTCGAGAGTGCCCTCGTAGGCACCCGTTGAGAGGTACTTCCAGCCTCCGTCGCAGACCACGAACGCAATGTCGGCGGGAGATCCCGCCTTCACCATGCGAGCCGCGATACCCAGGGCCGCATGGAGAATCGCGCCCGTGGAGATGCCGGCGAAGATGCCCTCCTCCTCGAGCAACTGGCGGGTGCGACGCACGGCGTCCCGAGGACCCACGGAGTAGCGGGTGGTGAGCACCGAGGCGTCGTACAGCTCGGGGACGAATCCCTCGTCGAGGTTGCGCAGTCCGTAGACGAGCTCGCCGTAGCGAGGCTCGGCAGCGACGATCTCGATCCCCGGCACTTTCTCCCGTAGGAAGCGTCCGGTTCCCATCAATGTGCCGGTGGTGCCCAGCCCGGCGACGAAGTGCGTGATCGTCGGTAGGTCGTCGAGGATCTCCGGGCCCGTGGTGTCGTAGTGGGCCATGGCATTGGCCTCGTTGCCGTACTGGTAGAGCATCACCCAGTCGGGGTGATCGGCTGCGAGGAGCTTGGCGACCCGAACGGCCTCGTTGGATCCACCGGCCGCTGGTGAGGAGACGATTTCGGCGCCCCACATGCGCAACAACTGCTTGCGCTCGACTGAGGTGTTCTCCGGCATCACGCAGACGAGTCGGTAGCCCTTGAGCTTGGCGGCCATGGCCAGGGAGATCCCGGTGTTACCACTCGTGGGTTCGAGGATCGTGCAGCCCGGTCGCAGCAGCCCCTCGGCCTCGGCCGCGGCCACCATCGCGAGCGCCGCACGGTCCTTGATCGACCCAGTGGGATTGCGGTCCTCGAGCTTGGCCCACAGCCGCACATCCGGCGATGGCGAGAGCCGAGGCAGCCCCACGAGAGGGGTGCGGCCCACCGAGTCCAGCAGCGAGTCGAAGCGCATGACGGTCGCTCAGCCTCCCGCGACTGCGGGCAGCACCGTGACGACGTCACCGTCGGCCACGACGGTCTCGATGCCGTCGAGGAATCGGACGTCCTCGTCGTTGAGATACACGTTGACGAACCTGCGGAGCCCCGCGTCATCGACGATGCGCGAGTGGATACCCGGGTGACGGGTCTCCAGGTCATCAAGCAGTGCCCGCAGGGTGCCACCAGAGCCCTCGACCGCACGCGCGCCATCGGTATAGGTACGCAGGATGGTCGGGATTCGGACCTCGATGGCCATGGCGGTCGTACTCCACTCGGATGTCTGGGGTCTGGCGGGTCTGTGGTGCGGGTGATGCGGGTCGTGCGCGGTCACTGGAACCAAGGCCGAGCCTAGGGCGCGCCACTCCCGGCGGCCCCCGCCGGGTGCGGTGTCGGCGCCCCGAGATCGCTGGCCGGGTCAGATGATCGTGATCTCTTCCTCGGAGATCACCCCGTCGACGATCCGGTAGGACCGCAGTTCGAAGGGGCCATCCCCAGCGCCGGTCTCGCGCGTGGACACCACGACATAGTGCGCGTCGGGCTCGGACGCATACGACACATCCGTGCGCGAGGGATAGGCCTCGGTGGCGGTGTGCGAGTGATAGATCACGACCGGGACTTCGTCGTTGTCATCCATGGCGCGGTACAGGCGAAGCAGATCCATCGAGTCGAACTCGTAGAACGTGGGTGAGCGTGCCGCGTTGAGCATCGGGATGAACCGGTCGGGGAGGTCCGCGCCCGCTGGCCCGGCGATCACCCCGCAGGCCTCGTCGGGGTGGTCGGCGCGGGCATGGGACACGATGGCATCGACCAAGTCCTGGCGGATCCTCAACATGGTCCGACCCTAACGCGAGCGCGCGACGCGGCCGGTCGCGACAGGTCAGCGGGCGTCGGTCGGCTCATGGTGCAACTCGTCAGGCTCGCCCGGCTCGTCGGCGACGAGCTCGGCGTCGAATCCTGTCAGTGCGCGAATGAGGGTGTCCTGAAGGAAGGTCAGCCAGTCATAGACGTGGTACAGCGCGAATGTCGGGTGATCCTCGGGCAGCGCGAGGAAGTCCTCGTGATTGTCCTCGTCGATCCCCAGACGGCTTCCCAGGGTGAGCCGCAGGTCGTTCAGGGTGCCGAGCCAGGCCTGAGCGTCAGCGTCCCCGAGCACGATCTTGTTTCCCGAGCGATCGATGGAGTGCGCCACCGTGCGCGCATGCGCCATCTTGGTCTCGCGCAGGGAGCGCTCGGTGAACCGACGGAACTCCGAGGCCGCCTCTTCATCGTCTGAGTAGGCATCGGGGAAGAGCCGGGCCAGCGCGGGATCATCGGATCGTTCGGCGTTGGGGTCGATGCTGACGAGACGGGCGAGGGGGTCGAGGTCGTCGCCCCAGAGGTGCTCGTCATCGGGGGTGACGAACTCGAGCAATTGCGCAACGAGATCGCCCAGGATGCCGCGCTCAATGTCATCGCACCGCAGGACGATCCTGCCCCCCAGGCTGCGACGGAAGCCCTGCACCGCCACGTCAGTCATCCTTCTGGAGGGTGGCCCAAAGCCCGTAGGAGTGCATCGCGGTGACGTCGCGCTCCATCTCCTCGCGCGTACCCGTCGACACGGCCGCGCGACCGACGTTGTGCACATCGGACATCAACGCCTGCGCCTTGTCCTTGGAGTACCCGAAGTAGGTCATGAACACGTAGGTGACATACGACATGAGATTGACGGGGTCGTTCCAGACAAGGGTGACCCAGGGGCGGTCCAGGGCGGTCACGCTCTCGGTCTCGGGCCGCTCAAGCTCCACCGGCGCAATTCCCACGAGAGCCATCGTGCCACGCGACACCGCCCCCATGTCTCGATGCGTACCCTGGGGGCGTGTCCGACCAGTCGATCGTCGTCCCGGCAAGGAATCTCTCGTTGCCCGAACCAGCGTTGCTCGCCCACATCCGCGACAGCGTGATCGGCGACGACCAGGTGATGTATGGGCCTTATGGCCCGCGACGGGTCACTTATGCCGACTACACGGCCTCTGGGCGCGCGCTCACCTTCTTCGAGGACTTCATCCGCGACGAGGTCCTGCCCCGATATGCCAACACCCACACCGAGAGCAGCGGCACCGGCCTCCAAACCACGAGGCTGCGCGAGGATGCCCGCGCGATCATCCACGAAAGCCTTGGGTGCGGCGACGACGCCGTAGTGATCTTCGCTGGCTCGGGCACCACCGGTGCCATCGACCGGCTCGTGGGCATCCTCAATCTCCGCATCCCTGCAGACCTCGATCAGCAGTACCGCCTCTCTGCGCAGATCCCCGCGTCGAAGCGCCCGGTCGTCTTCATCGGCCCCTACGAGCACCACAGCAACGAGCTTCCCTGGCGCGAGTCGATCGCCGACGTCGTCACGATCCCCGAGGACGCCGATGGGCACATCGACACCGGCCGCCTGGCCTCCGAGCTGGCCGCGCACGCCGACCGGCCGCTGAAGATTGGGTCGTTCAGCGCCGCCTCAAATGTCACGGGCATCGTCACCGACACCGATGCGATCTCTCGACTTCTTCACGCCCATGGCGCGCTCGCGGTCTGGGACTACGCAGCGGCCGCGCCCTATCTCGATATCGACATGGCCGGCGATCACCTCGACCCCGCGACCTACAAAGACGCCGTCGTGCTCTCGCCCCACAAGTTCGTCGGTGGTCCGGGCACGCCAGGGGTGCTGGCGATCAGGCGCGACCTGCTCACAAACTCCGTGCCCGTGGTCGTGGGCGGTGGCACCGTGGCCTACGTGAATCCGGCCGAGCACGTCTACCTCTCGGACCCGGTGCACCGCGAGGAGGCCGGCACGCCGGCGATCATCGAGTCGATCCGCGCCGGACTCGTATTCGATCTCAAGCGCAACGTCGGCGTCGAGGTGATCCGCGCTCACGAGCATGACTACTTGCGTCGGGCGATCTCCGCCTGGAACGACCAACCCGGAATAGACGTTCTAGGAAACCTCGAAGCCGAGCGACTCTCGATCCTGTCCTTCACCGTGCGTCGCCCCGGCGGGCGCTATCTGCACCACAACGTCGTGGTCTCGATACTCAATGACCTGTTCGGGATCCAGAGCCGTGGTGGCTGCTCGTGCGCGGGCCCCTACGGGCACAGGCTCCTGGGCATCGACCTCGAACGCAGCCACGAGTTCGAGCGCGAGATCACCCACGGCTGCGAGGGCATCAAGCCCGGCTGGGTGCGTGTGAACTTCAACTACTTCATCAGTGAGGAGGTGTTCGAGTACATCGTGCGCGCAGTCGCACTAGTGGCCGAGCATGGTTGGCGCCTCGTGCCCGACTACCGCTTCGATGTGGCCTCGGGTCGCTGGCGTCATAAGAACGGCCCCGTCGAGCCGCCGCTGCGCCTCTCCCAGCTCAACTACGTCGACGGCGTGCTGACCTACCCACGACGCGACGACCGCGCGCCGGAGTCCGACCTCGCGGGCTATCTCACCTTCGCGCAGGAACTCATGACCTCCCTGCCCGAACCCGGCGCCGACGTCGATGCGCACAAGGTCAGCGCGGACTTCGAGCACCTGCGTTGGTTCGAGCTGCCCGACATCTGCCTGAGCTGAGCGCGCTCTGCCCAGCCTGACCCGAGCCGGTGCCCGGCCCTAGGTGCCCGTGATCGTGAATCCCGCCGTGGCACCGGTGACTGTCGGTGTACCGACCGCCACCAGGCGATAGGTCCTGGTCACACCCACGTTCCCCGCAGTGAACCTGAACCCCACCCGGCCGAGCGAATCGGCGGAGGCAGTCGCCAAGGTGATCCACTGGCCGCTCGACTGCAGGATCTGTCGCAGAACCTTCTGGCCTGAGATCGCCGGCAATAGCACAGCCGAGACTCGGACCAACTGCCCGTGCGCCACGTTCGGACCGTTGGTGTAGAGACGAATCGCGGTTCGCAGCCCAACGGCCTTGGTAGCCGATCCCGTGAGGCGTTCGAACGTGCCCTGCACCACCACGTGGTACTGGCCGGCGGCCACCACCGCCATCGCGAATCTGACGGCTCCGGTGGAGTCCGTGGTACCGGTCGCCACCTTCGTCCACGGCGTGACGCCCGTCTTGCGGAAGTAGAGGATCGCCGGAACCCCGTCGACTGCCACACCACTGGACAGTGCTTGCGCGAGGATCCCGGCCCGTACACCGTAGGTGACCACCGGTGAGGCGGTCAGAGTCACCACGGTGGGAGTCGGGGCGATCGTGCTGGCGTAGGTCCGAAGCGAACTCCATTGCGCGGGGTCCTCACCACCAACGGTCCATTCGGCGATCCCGCCGAGGTGGTACTTGGGGACGAGGGCAGCGCGTGCGACGGCGGCCCTCGCCTCGTCGTACCAGACCTCACGTGCGACGACGCAGGACGTCGCCGCACCCAGCGCGGTCGTACCCCTGTAGGTGACGTTGTAGCGGAACGACTGCTCCTGATAAGTCGCGTCCCAGTGACCGGCTGCCGTGACCCCGCGTGCCGCCAGCACCCCGGGCACCGCCGCCGCAGTGAAGGTCTTGCGCGTGTAGTCAGGCACATTGTCGACGGGGCACACCCCGGTGACGAGAAGGTTGTTCGCCGCGTCGCGCCGCACCCAGTCGCGGCCGTATTGCGCAACACCTGCGAAGACCTTGCCCGAGGCAACCTGCGTTGTCGCGAATGCGACCACTCGTTCCACCCACGGGAACGGGGAGATCGGGCCAGGAGTGGAGACGTGGTAGTCGTAGGTCATGATCCGAAGGCGGTCGATGTAGGTCGAGATTCCGGCCCAGTCGTAGACCCAATAGCCCGACGTCGTACTGCAGGGATTGAACCCTGGCACTGTCATGGCAGTGCGATATGTGGCGTCGTACATCGCTGGCGTCGTCACCGACAGAAGTGCGCCATGTGCGTGCAAAGCCGCTGAGAGCTGGGCGATGAACGTCACCCAGGCAGGTCGCGTGGTGGCCCAGCTGCTGCAGCCGTCGCTGAACGCGAAGTTCTCGAAGTCCAGGTCGATGCCCGCGTAGCCGTTGGTGGTCACGAGGTCGGTGATTCGGCCGACGAAGAGGTCTCGCTCCGTGGGCGATGCCAGGGTCGCGGCGAGCTGGCGGGCGGCCATGCCGTCGGTGATCGAAGGGATGACCTTGACACCCGCGGCCTGCAACTGCGGCAGATACGTGGTCTTGGACGAATCGCTCACCTGTTGGATCAGGGACGATGTGGCGCCGGTCCATGTCGCGGAGTACCAGAACGGCGACACGTCCGTGAAGAGGTCTGCATTGGCCACCACCGAAGCTGTGGACGCGGCGCTGGTCCAATAGGGCAGCCACCCGGACACGATCCGTCGCGGCGGCGCGGGCGTGACGGCGGCGGACGCCGGCACGAGCCCCCCCGCGAGAACGAGGACGATGATCCCCGCCACGGCTGAGGTGACACGACCGCGACGGTGGCGGTGGGCCGACTCGGCAGGCAGGCCGGAGGCGGTCGAGTGGGTCATGCTTCTCCCGGGGTGTGGCGGCATATGCCGCGCCGAGGGCTCGTTCCCGGCCCTTGACTCCATCTTCGTCGGCCGGTGCCGAAACCTTGACCATTTCGGCCACCCGCGAGTCCCGATTGATCTCACAATGTCCGAGTTCCGGCGGAGGTGACCGGCATCAAGCAGCGCTAGTGATCGCGTAACGTGACCGTGGTGTCCTCGCCCACCCCCGCCCCCACCCCCGCCGGCGCGGCCGGCCTCCTCCCCGAACGCGCCACTGCCTTCCTCGTCGGCATCGTCGATGACGCCGAGGCCGTCGCTCCCGGTTCGACCTCACTGGCCGATGCGATCCAGACCCATCGCAGCCACCGCCACGAGCCGCACGGGCTGGTCGTCGGCCCACTCCTCGCCCAAGTCTCACGACTGGCCGAGGTGCTCGACGCACTCGATGCCCACGCCTCGAGCGATCCTCTCGATCTCGTCCTGATCGCCGATACCGGCCTCGTGGAGGCCGCAGAAGCCCGCGCCGTGCTCCTCGATGACGACCGCGTCGAACTCGTCGGGCTCGAGGTCGCGCTCCCCCGAGATTCCTCGATGGCGCTCGCCGCACACACAACACTCGACAGCCTGGATTTCGCGTTACCCGCGGCGATCGAACTGCCCCGGGCCGCCGGTTGGCAGGAGGCTCTGGGGGTGATCGCCAGCGACGGCGCTGAGCGAGTCGGCTTTCGCGCGGGGGGAACCGGCGAGTTCGTGCCCGACCACGATCTCGCTGAGTTCGTCCATGCGGCGGTGCAACGTGGTGCTTCGTTCAAGCTCACCACCGGACCCGGGCGCGCACTGAGGCACACCGATCCGGCCAGTGGCACCGAGCACCACGGATTCCTCAATGTGCTAGCGGCCACGGCCGAAGCACTCGACGGCCGAGGGCTTGAGCACCTGGTGGCGGTGATCGCCGAGCGCGATCCGCTGCCATTGCTCGCGATCCTGGGCGATGCCGAACCCCGCACCGTGCGGGCCCGATTCACCTCGTTCGACTCCGACTCCCTGGGCCAGACCATCGAGGACATGCGCACACTGGGAATGCTCGATCTCCCCTGACCCCACGTCGTGACACCACGACAGGATGAGCACGGTGATCAGCGACGGGTCGACACCACCACAGTGCGCGCCGTCTTGTCGTGCAACGCCTGTCGCCACGGCTTGTCCCACAACGGCCAGAGGTAATCGAGCAACGTGAACACGCCGTAGCCGACCAGCGACCCGATCGTGGAGGTCGCCCAACGGATCGTCGCCTGCACCCAGGTGAGCGCGATGTCCTGTGCCTTCGGGCGGATCCTGATACCCGTCGCGCGCTTTCCCAAGGTGCGGCCCCAGATCACGTTCTGCGGCACCTCGTAGAGGAAACTGACGACGGCCGACACGATCGAGAGCGTGAGAGAAACCCCGACCACGTCGGCCTGGAAGGACGCCATTGCCTGCTCGGACGGCGCCGAGCCGTCGGCCGGAACGGCGTCGAGAAGTCGTTGGAGCGGCGGCCAGACTAGCCACAAGTAGAACGGGGCGGTGAGGATCGCCTCGATGAGTGAATCCAGGATTCTCGCCCAAGCCCGCGATCCCCACATGGCGAGTGGCACGTTCGCCGCCACGTCGGCTTCTGCCGATCCTGGGTAGGCGGGCGCGCCGAAACCGCCACGACCAGCAGGTGGCGGAGGTGGCATTGGGACGGGTGTGCCGGGCTGGTCGGACGCGGGCGCTGCGGTCTCGAGCGAGGTCGAGGCACCCCATCGCTGACCGTCCCACCAGCGGATGTAGCCGCCGTTGGAGAACGGGTCCGGGTACCACCCGGGTTCCATGGACACGTGGTCAGCCTAGGTCGTCGCTGGCAGGGCATGGTGGCCGCCCCGTCCACGCCAGTTGGGGGGCCGTCCGAGCCTCAGTGGTGACAGGACACGATTCCCCCCGGCCAACGGATATCACGCGGAGGAGTACCCATGCACGCCACGGTGCGCAGTTACGAAGGCCACGTCGTCCTGCACCGCTAGCGTTCACGCCGTGGGATCCGGGCAGGCGCTCCCGTTCGGAGCCACTGGCATCTGATGACGTGGACGACCTGCGTTGCGGTCACCGCAGCGCGCGAGCGACCTCGCCTGCCGCGCGCAACACCTTGGGGCCGACCTCCTCGACGGCCAGGTCGGCGAGCGCGAACACCCCGACCGCCGCTTCAATGCCGGCGACGCCGAGCAGGGGTGAGGCCACGCCGTAGCCGCCCGCCTGCGGTTCGCCGATCGACACCACCCACCCTGGCTCGAAAGGTCGCCCCTGGGTGGAACGAGCCGCGAGCACCGCCTTGCCCGCTGCGCCTCGATCGAGCGCATGCCTCGCCCCCACGCGATAGGCGACATGGAAGTCCGAACGTGTTGGTTCCACGACCGCGACCGACAGGGCGTCGGTGCCATCGACGACGGTCAGATGCGCCGTGGCCCCGACCGAATCGGCCAAGCGCCGCAGTGCCGGCATCGCTGCCTCACGCAACACCGGCTGCACCTGCCGCGCGAGGGCCAGCACGGCCATGCCGAGGCGACATCGGCCATCCGTCCCTCGGCGCAGCAGTGCGTGCATCTCGAGAGTGACCACGAGCCGATAGACCACGGTGCGCGAGACCCCGAGACGCGCTGCGATCTCGGTGACCGTGAGCCCGTCCGAGGCATCGGACAGCAACTCGAGCACAGTCAGCCCGCGGTCTAGTGTCTGGCTGGTCTCGGCGACCACGCGCCCACCCCATCCCGAGAACCTGACCCGACGATCCCTGACAAGGCCTACTCTGCCGGAATGTACCCATCCGCGTCTCGTTGAGGCCGAGAGCGCGGTAGCAGGATCCTCGCGTAGGTCAGGCCCCCGCGAGTTTCTTTACCTGGAAGGAGGTCGCGATCTCGCTCAGGCCCACGATGATGAGCATGATCCCCGAGATCGACACGAGTGCGCCCAGAGCCAAGCTCGGGTAAACGAACACCACGATGGCACCGACGATAAGCAGCAGCGCGCTGATCATCAGCCAGCCTCGGCCATCAGCACCCTTGCTCTGCAAGGCGACAAGGAATTGGATGATCCCGCGGAGCAGCCAGGCGAGGCCGATGAACAATGCAAGCAACTCGGCCTGGTTGTCGTTGTGGATGGCCTTGAAGCAGTAGACCGCGAGGATGATCGACAAGATGCCCGAGATCGCGAGCAGCCCTCGGTTGGCCGCGTTCGAGAACGACTGGGCAAGGGTGAGGATTCCGCTCACGAGCAGGTACAAACCGAACAGCACTGCGAGCAGGGTGACGGTCTTGTCCGTCCACACCACACATGCGAGACCAAGGATCACGGTGAGGGCGCCAGCGGCCAACAACAGCCACCAACTGCGCCCGAGGGCCGCAAGCGTGTCGCGCTCAGCCAGGGAATCGCTGGTTGTGGACATAGTTCCTCCTCGGAGAGTGTGCGACCTCGTGGCCGCACGCTCGTCATAGGTTAGGGCCCGACCGTGTCGCTCACGCGGATTTGGCCCAGGCGCGCCCCAACCACCTCCGCCCATCGGTGGCGTCAGCGAGCCCTGACCCGCGCCAGGAAGTCTCGTGTGCGCTGCTCCCGGGCATCGCCGAACACTTGTTGCGCCGTGCCCTCCTCGAGCACCGCTCCCCCATCAAGGAAGCACACGCGGTCCGCGCACTCCTGCGCAAAGGCCATCTCATGGGTTGCCATGAGGATCGTCATGCCAGCGTGAGACAGGCCGCGCACAACATCGAGAACCTCGCCGACGAGCTGAGGGTCGAGCGCCGACGTGATCTCGTCGAAGAGCATGATCTCGGGATCCATAGCAAGTGCCCGCACGATGGCCACACGTTGCTGCTGCCCGCCCGAGAGACGGTCAGGGAAGCTCATCGCCTTGTCCGACAGGCCAAATGAGGTGAGCAGGTCATGCCCATGCTGCTCAGCCTCGGCCTTCGAGCGCCCGAGCACCTTGCGCTGTGCCAGCGTCACATTGTCCAGAACACTGCGATGCGGGAAGAGATTGAAACTCTGGAAGACGATGCCCACCCGTCGCCGAACCTCGTCGAGATCCGCGCCGAGGGCTGTCACCTCGATGTCGTCGTCGAGCATGATGCGGCCCGCGTCAACCGGAAGGAGTCCGTTGATACATCTGAGCAACGTGGACTTGCCCGAGCCCGACGCTCCGATCAGCACCACGACCTCGTGCTCAGCGACACGCAGGTCGAGCGCGCGCAACACCGGGTTAGTACCGAAGGCCTTGTGAACACCTTCGATCGCGAGCGTCGTGCCACTCACGTCGAACCTCCCGCGCCGCGCTCGCGCGCGGACCGCGCATTGAGCCAGTCCGCACAACGCGTCATGGGAACCGTGAGCGCGATGAAGAGCACTGCGGCGACGACATACGGAGTGAAGTTGAAGGTGAACGATGAATCAATCTGCGCCTGTCGCAGCGCCTCGATGGGCCCGATGACAGACACGAGAGCCGTGTCCTTCTGCAAGGAGATGAAGTCGTTGAGGAGCGGGGGCACCACGCGCCTGACGGCCTGGGGCAGCACAACGTAGCGGGTGGTCTGAACCGACGAAAGCCCGAGGGACCGCGCCGCCGCACGCTGCGAGGGATGAACAGAGTCGATCCCCGCCCGGAACACCTCAGCGACGTAGGCGCTGTAGGAGATCACGAGCGCAACGGTGCCCCAGACCAGTGGGTCATTCGGCACTCCGGAGAGCCCGAGGGCCGGGACTCCGAAACCGAGCAGGAATACGAGCAGAATCGTGGGAATGCCGCGGAAGATGTCGGTGTAGACGGTGGCGACTACCCGAAGGGGAAAGGTCAGCGGACTTCTCGTGCCGCGCGAGAGAGCGATTGCCAGGCCCACGACAAGAATCAATGGCTCTGCGACCAGGAAGATCCGGACGTTCAACCAGAACGCCGATGCGATCTCCGGCAGCGTGGAGCCGATCTGTTCGCCACTGAAGAAGGTGTCGCGCACCAGAGGCCAGCCCGCAGCGGACGTCACGAGCGCGACACCAGCCACCACCACGACGGCGATCGATACGGACGCGATCACCGTGTCCCGGATCGCCTTGCGACGCTGGAGATCGCGACGAACAGGATCGACGTAGGGAATCGGTGCCCCGGTGTCGGGCTCCGTACCGGAAGTCGTCACCCCGGGTGTCCGTCGCGGCCTCGAGATGGCAGAACTAGGAAGTGAAGTACGGCGCGCCCACGCCAGCCAGCCACGTGTCCTGGATCTTCTGGAGCTCGCCTGAGGTCTTGAGGTCGGCAAGCACCTTGTTCACACACGGCAGGAGCGGGCTGTCCTTCTGGAACAGCATGCCGTACTGCTCGGCACCAGCTGCGTCGACGGCCGCGAACTGACCGACAATCTTGCTGCCGTCAATCTCTGCCGCCGTGACGTAGTAAGCCGTCGGGAGGTCGACGACGATGCCGTCGATCTGGCCGCTCGCCAACGCCGCCTTGGCGCCGTTGGTGTCGTTGTACACGAAGGGCTGCTGCGTGGGCTTGATGTCGCTGAGGATGTACTTCAGGCTCGTCGTCCCGACCTGTGCGCCAAGCTTGGCCGCCTGCAACGCCGCGAGGGTCGTAGCTCCTGCGATCTTCGATGTCGTGAGCGCGACGACCGCCTGGTTGACGGTGTAGTACCCGTCGGAGAACGACACCACCTTCGCGCGCTCGGGCGTGATCGAGATCTGGTTGATGTCGAAGTCGAATGTCTTCTTGCCCGGGGCGTATGAGTTGTTGAACGGCACCACGACCCACGTGACATCAGCACTCGCGAAGCCGAGCTTCTCTGCCACGGCGTAGGCCACCGCCGACTCGAATCCCTGGCCGTTCGCCGGCTTGTCGTCGGCGAAGTACGGCGGGTATGCGGGAGTGTCCGTGCCGACCGTGAGCTTTCCGGCCGTCACTGTCGTGAGTGCGCCGGTCGCACAGGGGTCAGCGGATGCGGAGGGGCTCTCGGAGGCCGTCGTCGACCCGGGGGCCGACACGCTCTCAGTGATCGACGGGTCGACGGTCGTGGACGAGCCACAGCCGGCCAGAAGCAGGCCTGCGAAGGCGGGCACGAGGACGGTCAAACTACGGCGCATGGAAAACCTCCGAATAGGCGCGGGCGTTCCCCCACCTGTCCACAGTCTGCCAAGGTCCCTACGATTCAGCCACGCCGACCTCCCGGATCGCCCCGAGGGCTCGATCAGCACGCGCGCGGCGCCCGTTCAGTGCCGGCTGTTCAGCGGCGCCCGACCGCCCACGCGCGTACCTTCTCGATCCGCGCCCGCAACTCCAGGCCACTCGCCCGAGCGACCTCCGGCCCACCACAAGCTCGCCGCAGCTCGGCGTGGACCAGGGCTTGCGAGGATGCACTCTGCCGGGCGTAGCCCTTCACGCACTCGTTCAGCTCGCGCTTGAGCGCCGGTATGTCGGCGGTGATCACCGCGGGCTCCGCATCGAGCCTGGCTGCGGCTCTGCCACCTCGTGCGCGCAGCAGGTCAGTCACTTGCGCGGCATCGAGCAGGCCGGGGATGCCCAGGAACTCCTCCTCCTCAGCGCTGCCCGAGGTGATCGCACCCCCGAACTCACCGCCGTCGAAGAGCACACGGTCGAAGGTCGCCTCACTCTCCAGCGCTTCGAAACTGAGCTGGTCGTCGACTAGATGATCGGCGGTGTCGCGCTGAGCGAGTGCCTGGGCCATGAGGATGTCCTCCTCACTCCAGGTGCCGTCGCTGGCACGACCGAGGACGTGATCGCGCTCCTCCTCGAGTTCGCCAGCCAGACGCAGCAGCAGGGGCACGCTGGGAAGAAAGATATTGGCGGTCTCACCGCGGCGCCGGGCGCGCACGAACCGGCCTACGGCCTGGGCGAAGTAGAGCGGGGTCGAGGTGGAGGTCGCATAGACCCCCACCATCAAACGAGGCACATCAACCCCCTCGCTGACCATCCTCACCGCCACCATCCAACGGTCGGCGCCATCGGCGAACGCGCTGATGCGCGCCCCGGCCTTGGGGTCGTCCGACAAGACGAGCGTCGGCTTGTGCCCCGTGATCGACTCGAGCTGTTTGGCGTAGGCGCGTGCCTTCGTCTGGTCGGTGGCGATCACGAGGCCCGCCGCGTCGGGGACGTGCTTGCGTACCTCAGTCAGCCGTCTGTCGGCCGCACGCAGTACTTGCGGAATCCACTCCCCCTGCGGATCGAGCGCGGTGCGCCAGGCTTGCTGGGTGACGTCCTTGGCCTGGTCTGCGCCGAGCACGGCGCTCACCTCGTCACCTGCCCGGGTGCGCCATCGCATCCGGCCGCTGTAGGCGAGAAACATCACGGGGCGGACGACGTGGTCGCGGAGCGCGTCCGCGTAGCCATACACGTGGTCGGCCGCGCTGCGGGGGATGCCGTCGGGGCCCGGCGCGTACGTCACGAACGGGATCGGGTTGATATCACTGCGGAAGGGCGTCCCCGTCAGGGACAGTCGACGAGTCGCCGGCTCGAATGCCTCTCGGATCGATTCACCCCACGAGAGTGAATCGGCGGCGTGGTGCACCTCGTCGAGGATCACGAGGGTCTTGCGATCTTCGGTGCGGCGACGGTAGAGAAGTGAGTTGGCCGCCACCCCGGCATAGGTGACGGCGATGCCGAGGTAATCACTGCTCGTCGCGCCTCGAGCGCCGGAGAAGTCCGGATCGAGGGGGATCCCGACGCGGGCAGCCACCTGCGCCCACTGCGTCTTGAGATGCTCGGTCGGGGCGACCACGATCACCCGCTCGATGATGTGACGCTCGAGGAGCTCCCCTGCCAGTCGCAGCGCGTAGGTGGTCTTGCCAGCACCCGGTGTCGCGACCGTGAGGAAATCCCGCGGCTGACGCTCGAGGTAGGCATCGACCGCGGCCTGCTGCCATGCCCTCAATCGCTCCGCGGCACCACGCGGCGCGCGAGCCGGGTAGGCCGGCGGCAGGTGCGAAGCGAGTGGCATAGAACGGCGACTCTAGGCGAGCCCAGACAACGACATGCCCGGGTACGTGGTGGCGTGTGTCACCCAGGATTGCGTGCTAACGGGGCCGGCGCGGAGCCTCGATCAGGCGTCGTCGCCCTTGCCCTTGTCCTTGCCCTTGCCCTTGTCCTTGCGCTCGGGTATGCCGTCGTAGATCCGCTTGCAGTCCGGGCACACCGGGAACTTCGCCGGGTCGCGTCCGGGGATCCACGTCTTGCCGCACAGGGCGATGACCGGGGTGCCGGTGACCGCCGACTCGACGATCTTGTCCTTCTTCACGTAGTGCGCAAAGCGTTCGTGGTCGCCGTCGCCGTGCGAGGTGGCGGGGCGGTCCTCCACCATCGTGCCGCCCCCGATTTCGGGCTCGGGCATCGGCAGCGGCTCGAAAGGCGTTGTCATGCGCGACATCGTACGGCGCTCGGCATCCCCCACAAGGCCCGCGCCTCGAGTGGGGAACGCGGCAACGCAGCTGTGACGATTCAGTTCAACGAAGGGTCGCGTGAGGGCGTGGCCACGAAGGCCAGATCACCCTGCTGCCGACGAAGCACGCGATGCCACAGCCCCTCCGGGTCGTGGTCGAACACATCGTCGGGGCCGCCGTCGATGACGTACCACGCACCTTCGGCGACCTCGTCGTCCAGTTGACCCGAACCCCATCCGGCATACCCGGCATAGATCCGGATCGCACCGAGGGCGGCACGAGCGTTCTCGGGGTCCAGGTCGAGATCGACGAGCCCGAACGGCCCAGCCACCCGTCGGAACCCCTCCGGCTCGGGTCCGTCGAATGGGCCGGGCAGGAGTCCAAGGGCGAGGGCGCTGTCATCGGCCACCGGCCCGCCGGTGAACAGGACATCCGTTCCGGTGGTGAGACCGTCCCAGGGAGGGAGTACGACGCCCACGGGCACGTGCGAGGGCCGGTTGAGCACGATGCCGAGGCTCCCGTCCTCGTCATGGTCGAGCAAGAGGATGACCGTGCGTGAGAAGTTCGGATCCGAGAGCGCCGGGGCGGCCACCAGCAGTCGGCCAGCAAGGGGGATGGCCAGCGGGACATCCAACGGTTCGAGAGTCACACCACCCAGGATGCCTTGTCCTGAGCGAAAAGGGCACGCGTAACCGAGGTCACTGGGTACCGTGGTCAAAGTCAGGCGGGAATGTTGATCTCGGCGTAGCCTGACGAAGAGTAAGGAACTGTTCACGAGGCGTAGCAAGGAGTCGCCGCGTGGGGGTCAGGCAAGACTGCAACGAGGAGGTCGTGACATGCCACAGCAACCACTCGCGCAGGTCCCACTGGACGCCACCTGGGACTGGCAGGAGCACGGCGCATGCCGTGAGGCCGACACAGCCCTGTTCTTCCACCCGCAGAACGAACGCGGACTCTCACGCGTCCGCCGTGACCGGGCAGCGAAGTCGGTCTGCGCCCGATGCGATGTCCGGCTCGACTGCGCCGACTATGCGATCCGCGCGCGCGAACCATATGGCGTATGGGGCGGCCTCACCGAGGAGGAACGGGAGCGCATCTATACCCGCAGCACCCTGAGTGAGTACGGCCGCGAGAAGGGCGCCGGCCTCCGCGCTGCGGCCGACTCCACCCCGCTGTAATCCTTCGCCCCCACACGCGGACGCCCCCGCGCTGCGACCACCACGTGCCCTCGTCGGCCACAATGGTGGCGAGAGGGTGACAACTACGCGCTCGTAGTTCGAGAACAGCGCGCAGGGCCACCGACTCAGCGTGACTTTCCCTGACTCGCCCCATCACGTGTGCCGCCGCGTCCTGACCACGTGACCGGCAGCGTTCCTTAGCCCCACTGGAGACGACGCCATGCCGGTGAACCTGCGCGACCGCGACTTCCTCAAGGAGGTCGACTTCACCACGGCGGAGCTCCAGTACCTGCTCGACCTCTCCGCAGACCTCAAGCACGCCAAGCGCACCCGCACCGAAGTGCCGCGCATGAGCGGCAGGAACGTCGCCCTCATCTTCGAGAAGACCTCCACTCGGACGCGCTGCGCATTCGAGGTCGGGTGCTACGACCAAGGCGCACGCGTCACCTACCTTGATCCGACCTCATCCCAGCTCGGTCACAAGGAATCGGCGGCTGACACGGCCCGCGTCCTGTCGCGGATGTTCGATGCCATCGAGTTCCGTGGCAGTGCCCAGGAGACGGTGGAGACACTCGCGGAGTTCTCCGACGTCCCTGTCTACAACGGGCTCACCGACGAATGGCACCCCACCCAGATGCTGGCGGACTACCTCACGATGCTCGAGCACGGCAAGGGCCGTGTCGCCGCCGACATCAGCTACTGCTACCTGGGCGACGCCCGCTCGAACATGGGCCACTCGCTCCTGGTGATGGGCGCGATCATGGGCTCCGACGTCCGCATCGCCGCCCCGAAGGCGCTCTGGCCCAGCGCCGAAGTCCGGGCCATCGCGGCGGAACGCGCTGCCATGTCGGGCGCGCGGATCACCATCACCGATGATCCTGCCGAGGCGCTACGTGGGGCTGCGTTCGTCCACACCGATGTCTGGGTCTCGATGGGTGAACCCAAGGAGGTATGGGACGAACGCGTCGCGCTGCTGACCCCGTACCAGGTCAATGCCGCGACACTCGCGAGCACCGGCGACCCCGACGTGAGGTTCATGCACTGCCTGCCTGCCTTCCACGACAGCAACACGGTCGTGGGCAAGGAGATCCTTGAGCGCACCGGGATGAGCGAGGGCCTCGAGGTCACCCATGACGTCTTCGAGTCGCCGGCCAACATCGCCTTCGACCAGGCCGAGAACCGCTTGCACACGATCAAGGCCGTGATGGTGGCCACGATCGGCGACTGAGCCCACGACATGACAGTGCCCGGCCCCCCGAGGGGTGCCGGGCACTGTCATGTGAACGATCAGGCTGAGGGGGCGACCAACCTGGCGCGCAGGTTGTCGAGCTCGGTCAGCAGTTCCGCGGGGACCTGATCACCGAACTGGGCGAAGTACTCACCCGTGAGGTCGGCCTCGGCCAACCACGATGCGCGATCGACCGCGAAGAGCTCGGTGAGCACCTCGTCGGCGATGTCGAGCCCCGTGACATCAAGATCACCGGGCATGGGCAGGCGGCCGATCGGCGTGTCGAGAGCGTCGACGTTGCCTTCGAGCCGATCGATGATCCAGGCCAGCACACGGCTGTTCTCGCCGTATCCGGGCCAGATGTAGTTGTCATCGGCGTCCTTGCGGAACCAGTTGACCTGGTAGAGCCGAGGAAGCTTGTCAGCGTCGGTGGAGCGCCCCACCGAGAGCCAGTGGCCCCAGTAGTCGGCCATGTTGTATCCGCAGAAGGGCAGCATGGCGAATGGGTCACGTCGCAGTTCGCCGACCGTGCCCTCAGCGGCAGCGGTCTTCTCCGAGGCAATGGTCGCTCCGATGAACACCCCGTGCTGCCAGCTGAGCGACTCATTGACCAGCGGCACGTTCGTGGCACGACGGCCGCCGAACAGGATCGCCGAGATCGGAACGCCAGCCGGGTCTTCCCAGTTGGGGGCGATCGACGGGCACTGCTCAGCCGGGGCCGTGAAGCGGGCGTTGGGGTGTGCGGCGGGGGTGCCGGACTCGGGGGTCCAGTCGTTGCCCTTCCAGTCGATCAGGTGCGCGGGAGCCTCGTCCGTGAGGCCTTCCCACCAGAAGTCGCCATCATCGGTGAGTGCGACGTTGGTGTAGATGCAGTTGGCCTTGAGGGACTTGATGGCGTTGGCATTGGTCGCCACGCTCGTGCCGGGCGCAACCCCGAAGAACCCGGCCTCGGGATTGATGGCGTAGAGCCGGCCGTCCTCACCGAAACGCATCCAGCAAATATCGTCGCCGACGGTCTCGACCTTCCAGCCCGCCAGGCTCGGCTCGAGCATCGCGAGGTTGGTCTTGCCACACGCGGACGGGAACGCTGCGGTCACGTACTTCTCATGACCGTTCGGATGCGTGAGCTTGAGGATGAGCATGTGCTCAGCGAGCCAACCCTCGTCACGGGCCATCACCGACGCGATGCGCAGGGCGAAGCACTTCTTCCCCAGCAGGGCGTTGCCGCCATAACCCGATCCGAACGACCAGATCTCGCGTGACTCGGGGAAGTGGACGATGTACTTCGTGTCGCTGCACGGCCAGGCGACATCGGCCTGTCCCTCGGCGAGCGGGTGACCCACCGAGTGAAGGGCGGGAACGAAGTCGCCGTTCTCTCCGATGAGGTCGAGAGCCTCTTGCCCCATGCGGGTCATGATTCGCATGTTGACCACGACGTAGGGCGAGTCGGTGATCTCGACACCGAGCTGGGAGATGCGCGAGCCGAGGGGGCCCATGGAGAACGGGATGACGTACATGGTGCGGCCGCGCATGCAGCCGGCGAAGAGGCCGTTGAGGGTGGTGCGCATCTCGACGGGGTCGGCCCAGTTGTTGGTGGGCCCGGCATCCTGCTGGCGGAGCGAGCAGATGTAGGTGCGGTCCTCCACGCGCGCAACGTCGCTGGGGTGCGAGCGGGCGAGGAAGGAGTTGGGACGGGTCTTCTCATTCAGGCGCGTGAACACACCACTGCTGACGAGGAGTTCGGTGAGCCGGTCCCACTCTTCCTGGGAGCCGTTCGCCCATTCGACCCTGTCAGGCTGGGTGAGGGCGGCAACTTCTTCTACCCACTCGAGCAACTTCTTGTTGCGCGTGGGCGGGTTCTCGAGACCGGGGATCGCCGACATGACTTCGTTGTCCTATCGAGAGTCGCTACGACCTTCTTCATGAAGGATCCCGTAAGGATGCCCTCACCCGCAGCCTTACCTGCAGCCGGGGGGTCGATTTCCATGACCTATGTGACCAAGGGCACAGGGTGGCGAGCATGCGCTGGACTGGTTACGACACGACGAAGCGCCCGCCCCCCGAAGGGGACGAGCGCTTCACCAGGTAATCCGCGAGATCAGACAGCGCGGACGTTCTCGGCCTGGGGGCCCTTCTGGCCTGTGCCGATCTCGAACTCAACGCGCTGGTTCTCCTCGAGCGAGCGGTAGCCGCTGCCGACGATTGCGCTGAAGTGAACGAACACATCCGTGTCGCTGCCGTCCGGGGAGATGAAGCCGAAGCCCTTCTCCGCGTTGAACCACTTGACAGTTCCTTGCGCCATTACGTGTCTCCTCATGGGGACGGTGCAGATCGAGCACTTTGCCCGATCCGGGCTGCTTCCCGTCGTTGTGTCAGACCTGCCCATGGGGACGTGTCTTGCGAGGCCACCGGAGGTCTCCCACCGGAACCCAGTACGAACGAAGTACTGCAACCACGATGAGCATACTCACGTAAAGTGCTCCGGCACCATGCCCAATGGCGAATGAGTTACGCGGCGACCTTCTCCCTCGCCGAGCAACGGCCGCTCACGGGCGTCTTTAGGTGACGGCGCCCACCTGGCACCCTCCGAAACTTGAGCGTATTCAGCGTCCATCTTGAGGGGCAGGAGAGGTTTGTCCGTCATAGTCGAGCCACAACTTGATGAGGGAAGGCTGCCCTATCCCAGCCGCGCTCCTCGGTCGCACAGACCTCAGCGCGGTGAGGGCACTTCCCCTCCTAGACAGGACCCGGTACCCCCCCACCGTGGTCCGTACGCTGACGGCCCCCCTCACCCCCCCGAGGCGGGGCCGTCAGCGCGTGCGCGCCATGTCGCTGGCACCGCGTGTCGGCGAGCACCTGAAGATGCTGACTCGTTGATCAGCAACGGCGTACGCTCGCCGCCATGTCGGACCCAGTCCTCCCCTCTCGCGCCAGGGTTGTCGTCATCGGGGGCGGAGTCATCGGCACCTCAGTCGCCTACCACCTCGCCGATATGGGCTGGGCCGACATCGTCCTGCTCGAGCGCGACCGACTCACCTCCGGCACGACATGGCACGCAGCCGGGCTGATGGTCACCTTCGGATCGACATCGGAGACGTCCACCGAATTCCGCAAGTACACCCGTGATCTCTACTCGCGGCTCGAAGCCGAGACCGGTCAGTCAACCGGCTTCTCGCCCGTGGGGTTCATCGAAATCGCCACGGACGCCGGAAGGCTTGAGGAGTACCGCCGGGTGTCGGCGTTCAACCGGCACTGCGGAGTCGACGTCCAGGAGATCTCCGCACGCGAGGTCGAGAACCTGTTCCCGCTGGCCCGAGTCGATGACGTACTCGCGGGCTTCTATGTCGCGGCGGACGGTCGCGCCAACCCCGTCGACGTGACGATGGCCCTCGCCAAGGGTGCACGCCTCAAGGGCGCCACCGTCATCGAAGGCGTTCCCGTCACCGCGGTCACCACCAAGGCCGGCGCTGTCACCGGCGTGCAGACCCCCTATGGCGACATCGAGGCCGACTACGTCGTGAACTGTGCGGGCATGTGGGCAAGGCAGCTCGGTGAGCAGGCAGGGGTGAACATCCCGCTGCAGGCCGCCGAGCATTACTACCTGATCACCGAGCCATTCGACGGGATCTCCAGGTCGTTCCCGGTACTCGAGGACCCGGCTAACTTCGGCTATTTCCGCGAGGAAGGGGGCGGGCTGATGGTGGGCCTGTTCGAGGCCGAGTGTGCTCCCTGGAACGTCGGGCGCATCCCCGACGCCTTCTCCTTCGGCAGCCTGCCTCCCGACTGGGAGCGCATGACGCCCTATCTCGATGCCGCGATGAGCCGCATCCCCATCTCGCGCGAGGTCGGGGTGCGCACATTCTTCTGTGGTCCCGAGAGTTTCACGGCCGATCTGCAGCCCGTCGTCGGCGAGGCCCCTGAGGTCCGCAACTACTTCGTCGCAGCCGGGCTGAACTCGATCGGCATCCTCACCGGCGGCGGGCTCGGGCGTGCGCTGGCCCACTGGATCGTCAACGGATCAGCCGACGTCGACATCACCGGCTTCAACATCGACCGGCTGCACACCTACCAGCGCAATCCGGAGTACCGCGCGACGCGCACCGTCGAGAGCCTCGGCATGGTCTACGCCTGCCACTTCCCCGGGCGCTCGATGACGACAGCACGCGGCGCCAAACTCTCGCCGATACATCACCGTCTCGCCGAGCAGCGCGCCTACTTCAAGGATGTCAGCGGCTGGGAAAGCCCCGATTGGTATGCGCCGGAGGGCGTCTCCCCCAAGGTCGATGAGTTGTCATGGACGCGCCAGAACTGGTTCCCCTACTGGGAAGCCGAGCACCACGCCGCGCGCAATGACGTGATCTTGATGGACATGTCGTTCATGTCCAAGTTCCTCGTCCAGGGGAAAGAGGCCGGGGCAAGGTTGAACTGGATCTCGGCCAATGACGTCGACGGGCCGACCGGCGTCATCACCTACACCCAGTGGCTCAATGAACTCGGACGCCTCGAGGCCGACCTCACGGTGACCAAGTTGGCCGAGGACCGCTTCTGGGTCGTCGCCTCAGATACCGCGCACCGACATGTCGAGACCCACATGCGCCGTCACTTCGAGGGCCATCACGCGTTCACGGCCGACATCACGGGCGCGTACGCCCAAATCAACATCCAAGGCCCACGTTCACGCGCGCTGCTCTCTGCCCTGACCACCGCGGACCTGTCGAATGAGGCGTTCGCCTTCCGTGCGGCGCGCGAGATCGATCTCGGGTTCGCTCGCGTGCTGTGCATCCGCATCACCTATCTCGGTGAGCTCGGCTATGAGCTCTACGTCCCGAGTGAGCAGGCGGTGCACGTCTATGACCGGCTCACGGCCGCCGGGGAGGAGTTCGGCCTTCGCCACGCCGGCCTCAAGGCCCTGGCGAGCCTGAGGATGGAGAAGGGATACCGCGACTACGGCCACGACATCGACAACACCGACTCTGTGCTCGACGTCGGTCTCGGGTTCGCCGTCGCACTCGATAAGCCCGGCGGCTTCCTCGGGCGAGATGCGGTGGCGGCTCAGAAGGCCGCCGGACCGTTGCGCAAGCGCCTGGTGCAGATCCTGATCACCGACCCTGAGCCGCTGATGTTCCACGCTGAGATCGTGCGCCGGAACGGTGTCGCGGTGGGCTATATCCGCGCGGCTTCCTACGGCCATACGCTCGGCGGCGCTGTCGGCCTTGCGATGATCGAAGCCGACGTGCCAATCGACGCCGCGTGGATCGATTCCGGGTCCTGGACCGTCGAGGTCGCCGACCGGCACTGGCCGGCCCGTGCCTCACTAAGGCCGATGTACGACCCAGGGAACGAGCGGATCAGGGCCTGAGCGATCACCCGTTCGGGCCAGAACCACATCGGCCGCTGGTGACTGACAGGACACCTCGCTAGGCTCCATTCCCGTGTCAAACAACCGGTCTCACACCACGCGCTTCGTCGCGGTCCTCGCAGCCCTCCTCGTCGCCGGGGGGGTCGCCGTAGGTACAACCGCCACCGCGTCCCCGGGGCCGAACCCCTCGACGTCGTCGACCTGGCGCGAGACCGAGGGCTCACCGCGCACCCCGGTACCGCCCGTGGTTCTTCTCACCCAGAAATCGACGACCTCGCTCGACCAGCCCTTCAGCTACCCCACCGAGCATCCGGCACAGGTGTCGTCGTCGATCATCACGCTGCTTCCCGGGGAGCAGACAGGGCGGCACTTCCACCAGACACCGATGTACGCCTACATTCTCTCGGGCTCGCTCACCGTGACCTACGAGACCGGTCCGGGCATCACCACGGTCATGACCTATCGCAAGGGTGCGGCCTTCGTCGAAGCCATCGGCACCTGGCACAACGGGGCGAACACCGGCCGCGAGCCGGTGCGCATCCTGGTCGTCCAGATGGGCGCCAGCGGAGTGGCGAACACCGTCAAGTAGTCGCGTAGGCACCGTCGCGCCGGACGATTCCCGTCGAGGCGAGGCCGATCGCCAGGATGCGCCGCAGATTCACCACCGAGTGGTGCACCGAGCGAGCGGCCGACCAGTCCATCGCGGGGTGACCTTCTTCATCGCCGAGCCCGGGATCGAGTCGACGGGCGCCAGGGGAGGATCACGACATACCCGACATGTAGCCGCCCCGCGAAGTAGGACAACGCGCAGAATCGAGAGTGAATCTTGAGCGAAGGAAGGCGCATTCGCCGGCTCCGATAGTGGACCATCACAGAATGATCAAGACGCGCCCGGCTCACCGTCGCGACGCCGACGAAGCCCCGCGATGCCGACACCTGACTCGCGACGAATTTGTCACCGCCTTGAACTGGTCAACGCAGGTCGGGTCGCACCTGGGTCTGGACGACTCCGCCGTGTTCTGGGCCGCCGACCCCGAGGGCTGGTGGGGCATCGAGCTCGACGGTGCACTCGTCGGCTTCTGCGGAACGATCGCTCACACATCCGATTTCGGATCTCTCGCAGGGCCGTACGTCCTCCCGGACCTGCGCGGACGAGGTATCGGGTCGGCCACCACTCCGTTCTTCCTCCAGCACCTGAGCAGCCTGCTGGGCGAGGATCACTCCATCACCACCGACACGAGTCCAGGGCACCGGAGATTCTTCGAAGACGTGGGATTTCGCGTCACTCAAGTCGGTATGCGCATGTCCGGCAAGGGGGAAAGACTCCCCTGGGGACCGGGCCCATGCGAACTTCGTCCGCTCGCACTTATCCCGTTTGACGAGGTGGAGGCCTACGACGCCGAGCACGCCGGCATCTCCAGACGCGACCTCATCCGGCGTTGGATCGCCCCCGCCGGGGGGCTCGCCCTCGCCGCACTCGTCGGCGGGCGGATCGCCGGCATCGGCGTGATCCGTCCTTCGAGGGAGGGGTACTGCACAGGTCCACTGGTCGCGGACACTCCCGAGATCGCCGAGCAACTCCTCGATTCACTCTGTTCCCACGCCGACGGCCAGGTCATGGCTCTCGACGTCCCCGAGTCGAACTCGGATGCGCTCACGCTGGCGGCGTCACACGGGTTCCGTACAGGGGCAGTCATCGTCCGCATGACGCGAGGCCCAGCACCGAACACCCAGTGGCAGCAAATCTACGGGTTCAACGCGCTGCACCCGGGCTAGTCCCGCATCGCATCGTCACAACCCGAGGGGCGTGACGACACGACACGACTGTGGGTCAGCCCTTCTTGGTCGACGCGATGATCTCGTTCGCTGCCGAGCCGGACGCCTTGGCCTTCTTGTCGAGTCGCTTCTCCTTCAGCGACTTCCCAACCTTCTTCTGACTGTTCTTGCTCGGGGACTTCTCCGCCATGACCGCTCCCTGGGCCGGGAGCCCGAACAGCTCCGTCGAACTCGACAGTACGCCCCTTCGGCCCGGCTTCGGCGGGATCGCGAATGCGGATCCGTCGCGAATCGCGGCAAACCAGGCCAGCAGGCCCGGACGGCTGGGCTTAAACCGTTTCCAGAGGCACCTCGCGAGCCAATAGTGTCGGCGCATGGCAATCGATAACGAAGATCTGAGCAGCGCCCCGTCCATGGGCAACCAGGACAAGGGCGCGGACTCCGAAGCAGCGACCATCGATGCCCAGAAGCCTCTCCAAGCACTATTTCGTGACCTGCGCAGCGATCCTCATGGGCTAAGCGACCGTGAAGCCACCCATCGTCTGGCTCACCACGGCCCCAACGAATTGCACCGAACCAGTCGGCGCCATCCACTGCGGGATCTCATCGATCAACTCGTCCATCCACTCGCACTCCTGCTCTGGGTGGCCGCTGGACTCTCGATCATCACCCATACGCCTGCGCTGTCATTGGCGATCGTGCTGGTGATCTGCCTCAATGCCGGCTTCGCATTCGTCCAAGAGAGGCAAGGTGAGCAGGCGGTCGAAGCCCTCAGCCACTATCTGCCGCAGCGGGCCGAGGTCGTCCGGGAGGGCCAACGGCGTGAGATCGAAGCCCGAGATCTCGTCCCGGGAGACGTGATCGTCATCTCGGAAGGTGTCCGGGTCTGCGCGGATGCACGACTGATCGAGGGCGCCCTGGAGATCGACGCGTCCACCTTGACAGGCGAGGCTCTTCCGGTGATGAGGTCAGCGGATGCACCCGACACCGGAGCGCCGTTGCTCCAATCACCCAATGTCGTGTTCAGCGGAACCGCGTGCACCGGGGGCGAGGCCGTAGCTGTTGTCGTGCGAACGGGGATGCAAACCGAGCTCGGGCGCATCGCCGCAATGACCCAGCGCGTGGTCCGCGAGCCAAGCCCACTCGAGATTCAGGTCCGACGGCTGGCCTGGCTGATCTCCTTCGCCGGGGTGGGGGTGGCATTGGCCTTCATCCCACTCGGAGCGCTGATCGCAGGGCTCTCGATCGGGGACTCCGTGAACTTCGCCATCGGGCTCATCGTCGCGAACGTCCCCGAGGGCCTCCTCCCAACGATCACGCTGGCTCTCGCCGTCGCAGTGCGGGAACTCGCACGCAAGGGCGCACTCGTGAAGAGACTGAGCGCGGTCGAAACCCTCGGCTCGACGAGCGTGATCTGCACGGACAAGACCGGCACCCTGACGGAAAACCGAATGCATGCCGTCGCGGCGTGGACGCCCGCCGGCGAGATCTCCATGGGCGCAGCGCTGCCTGTCACCCCGCAAGACGCCGTCACCGTCAACGCCTTCGGACCCGCAGTCAGAGCCCTGCTAGCCGAGGTCCTCTCGAGGTGCAACACGTCCGAGCTTGACCCGAGCCGCCCGGGGCAAGGGGTCGGCGACCCCACGGACCTAGCTCTACTCGATGCCGCTCGCGCACTCGGCGCTGATGTCGATCCGCAACGTCGCACAGCGAATCGCCTGCGCATGTTCCACTTCGATCCCCAACTGCGGCTGATGAGCACCATCGACACCGAAACACGCGGGACCGTGGTCCACACGAAGGGCGCCCCCGAGGAAGTCCTGGCGCGCTGCACATCACTGATCGACTCCGAGGGCATCGCTCGGCCCTTGACCGCCGCACTGCGCGAGGAAGTTGCGTCGGCCGTGGCCAGTTACGCGGCCCGAGGACTACGGCTCCTTGCGGTCGCTTCCCGCGAGATCGACGGAGACGTCGTCCCCGATCGTCGCGACGAGGCCGAGGCCGGCCTCACGATGGTGGGGTTCGTTGCGCTCCTCGACCCAGCCAGGCCCGAGGTCAGGGCCGCAGTCGAGGCCTGCCACACAGCAGGGATACGAATCATCGTCGTGACGGGTGATCACCGGCTCACCGCGGGTGAGATCGCGCGCGAGGTGGGGATCGGCGGCGAGAATCCCTTCACCATCAACGCGGACGAACTCGATTCGCTCACTGAGGCCGAGTTCGACGAGTTCCTCGTCGGAACCCGCGAGATCGTGCTGGCTCGCAGTTCACCCGAGATGAAGATGCGCGTGACCGACTCGTTGCAGCAAGCAGGTGACATTGTTGCCATGACAGGCGACGGGGTAAACGATGCGCCTGCACTCCGCCAAGCCGACATCGGCGTGGCCATGGGCATGAACGGCACGGATGTCGCCCGAGAGGCGGCCACGATGGTTCTCACAGACGACAACTTCGGAACCATCGTGGGGGCCGTCGAGGCCGGACGGCGGGTCTATGACAACGTCCGGAAGTTCGTGCTCTACATCTTCGCCCATGCCACACCCGAGGTCGTGCCCTTCCTGGTGTTCGCCCTGTCAGGAGGTCGCGTTCCGCTGCCCATCACCGTGCTGCAGATCCTCGCGATCGACATCGGCACGGAGACGCTGCCCGCACTCGCCCTCGGTCGTGAACGCGCCGAGCCGGGGCTCATGGATCGTCCGCCAAGGCCGCGAAGTGAACGGCTCATCCGCGGCGGCCTTCTCATACGGGCGTGGCTACTTCTCGGGGGTGTCTCCGCAGTCCTCGTGATGGGTGCATTCTTCTGGGTCCTGCTCGACGGCGGCTGGACTCTGGGCGCGAATGTCGATGCCGGGAGCCCTCTGCGCGAGACCTACCTCCAGGCCACGACCATGACCTTCCTTGCGATCGTCGCATGTCAGGTCGGTACGGCGTTCGCGGCTCGCACCGAGCGTGCATCACTGTTCTCGATCGGTGTATTCAGTAATCGCTTGCTGCTCTGGGGAATCGCGTTCGAGCTCGTGTTCAGCTTCGCGATCGTCACTATCCCCGTCGTCGCGCCCGCACTCGGGATGGCGCTGCCGCCGTGGCGGCACCTCGCGGTGCTACCACTGTTCCCGATCATCGTGTGGGGAATCGATGAACTGGTACGGGCGCTACGCCGGCGCCTGGTTCCCTGATCCGCCGCACCGCGGGCCTCACCTGGCGCGGGTGGCCGGATCAGATCTCCCATCCGGCACTGTGACCCGTGCTTGGCGGTGCCATGTCGGTGTAGACGTCCTCGCGTGCCGCGATTGCGCCCAGAAGATATGGCGGGGGATCAAGCCGACCCTCGAGTGAGGCCGCCGTGAGCCACTCAGTGCGACCCGGCAGCACCGCGAGAGCTGACCCAGTGCGCGAGGCTGTGAGCCGAGGCAGGAGCGGCTCGCGACTTGCCAAAACGAAACCAAGGGGCCGCGAATAGCACGGCGCATCAATGGAATACGGCGCGACATAGGGGAATTCGGCGTGGAGGGTGCGAATCACCTTCGCGTGCAGTGCGATCTCGACCGGCGATACAGGCCCAGCCTGAACCACAAGCACTCCACTATCTGTGAGTACCTCGGACACCGACGCGAAGTATTCGCGTGTGAAGCAGAACGTGGCCGGGCCCTCCTCCACGGGATCGGTCATATCGCTGATCACCACGTCATACTTCGCCCCCGAACCCCCCTGGGTCTTCAGGTAGCCGACGGCGTCCGCATGCACGAGGGCTAGGCGCGGATCGTCGAAGGCGCCCTGATGATGACGCGGCAGGTGTTCTCGGCAGGCCGCCACCACTTCGGCGTCGATGTCCACCATGTCCAAGCGGACAATCGACGACCATCTCAGCACCTCACGAGCCGTGGCGCCCTCTCCGCCACCGAGGATCAGCACCCACCTCGGCGAACCGGCAGCGAGCATCGCCGGCTGCACGATCCCCTCGTGATAGATGAACTCGTCGGCCTCGGTGCTCTGGATCACCCCATCGAGCGCCAGCATTCGCCCGAAGGCAGGATTCTCGCCGATCACGTAGTGCTGGAAAGCGGACTGCCCTGACGCGTGCACGACCGTGAGGTCATGGACGAATGTGTCGAAGGGCGTGACACTCTCGCGAATCACGGCCACCGGCTCGTACGTCGACCCCATGTCAGGCACGGGCACTCGACGGCCACGGGATCGGCCTCGACTCCAGCGAATCGCCACCGCGTGCTAACTCGACGAGCCGGACACCCCCGGGCTCTAGGACACGCAGGACGTGGTCGATCGCTCTGCGCGGATCCGCATGGTCGCCACAGGTGTACGCGTCGAGGGTTGCAGCGCCGAGCTCTGGCCAGGTGTGAATTGAGATGTGAGATTCCGAGAGCACACACATCGCTGATGCACCGAACGGCTCGAACCGGTGGTGGTGCGCGCTGAGCAATGTTGCGCCCGCCACCCGGGCTGCCTCTCGCAGAAGTAGTTCCAGGCCTGCGGCGTCGTCGAGCAGTTCGTGAGTGCAGCTATCGACGTCGGCGACCACGTGGCGGCCCAGACGTGGCATGGCGAGGGGAGACATGAGGCGCGACACTATCGCGAATCGACGCCCTCAACGAAATTGGGAGGGTCGAAAGGTACTGTCCTGCATGGACATTCAGGATTCATGTCCTGCGGCGTCGGCTATTCCTTAGGCGATCTCGCGTACTTTGCGAGGGCCAATCAGCCGTTGAGCCATTCGGTGCGGGTCAGCGGCAGACCACTCGCGGCACGCTCGCCCTGGCGGACGGCAACCACCTGATGAATCGTGATATTGCCGTGCTCGAATGCGAGCGCACATGCGGCGAGGTACAGCAGCCACGTGCGGGCACGGGCCTCCCCCACCATCTCGACGGCTTGCGGCCAGGCGTCGCGCAGGTTGTCGACCCAGGCGCGGAGCGTGAGCCCGTAGTGCTCACGCAGTGCCTGGGAGTCGCGAACCTCGAAGCCGACCTTCTCGAGTGCGTCAAGAGTCGTACTTAGCGGCGGCACTTCGCCGTCGGGGAAGATGTAGCGCTGGATGAATCCGGAATCTCTTCTGCTCGGCGCAGGAAGGGTGCGCACCGAGGCGATCGCGTGGTTAAGCAGGCGACCGCCCGGGGGCAACAGGTTCATCAAGGTTTGGGTGTAGGCCGTCATCTTGGCCAGGCCTACGTGCTCGGACATACCCACGCTCGAGATCGCGTCGTAGGGGCCGTCGACGACGTCGCGATAGTCCTGGATGCGGATCTCGACCCGATCGGAGAGGCCCTCTGCCTCGACCCGGGCACGGGCAAATGCCGCCTGCTCCTGGCTCAGGGTGACGCCGACGACGCTGACGCCGTGCTTGGACGCCGCATGTATGGCGAGTGACCCCCAGCCACAGCCGACATCGAGCATGCGCATTCCTGGGCGGAGGCTGAGCTTGGTGCAGATCAGCTCGCACTTGTCGTGCTGGGCGTTCTCGAGCCGGTAAGTCTCACTCGGCTGCTCGGTCCAGTAGGCGCAGGAGTAGACCATGCTCGGGCCCAGGATCAGCCGGTAGAAGTCGTTGCCGACGTCGTAGTGGTGCGAGATCGACGCGGCGTCGCGGCTCTTGGTGTGGATGGGGCCGCGTCGTGGGCGAAGTTCCTCGGGCGGAGGCGCGGGTGGCATCCCGAGCGCGCCCAACTTGGCGACCGTGGCCAGGGCCCGGAGGCGCTGGCCTGCGGTGAGGCCGACCTTCTCGTGGTAAGCGATGCGCTTGATGACATCCTGCATGTCCAGAACGCTGTAGATATCGCCCTCGAAGTCGAGGTCGCCCGAGACGTAGGCGCGCACCAGGCCCAGCTCGTTGGGTGCCCAGAGAAGTCGGCTGAGCGCGCGGCTATTGACCAGCACGAGCGTGGCGTCGGCGTCGGGATTGCCCGCCTCGGAGCCGTCCCAGCACCGGATCTTGATGGGGAGCCGAACACCCAGGGCCGTCTCGATGATGGCCAGGACATCCGCAGCCGCGCCCGCACCGGATCCTGGGACCGCGGGTCCTGACGCCGTGCCCTGGCGTGATTCCTCGTGCACCGACACGTCGTCTCCTCAGATTCGGCCACCACCCGAAGGACCTGGCCAGTCAGATTCCCGACCCGATGGTAGGAGTAGGACTCTGCCCACGAGCAGGCGACCCGCCGCAGCGCGTTGTTCCGCGGCACGCAACCGATCCGGAGGCCAGCAGCGATCGAGCTCAGAGCCGGTCGACAGCCATGAGTGTGAGCACCGCTTCGCCCGCCTCATCGGAGGCCGCCAGGTCGATATCCACGGTGAATCCCCAGTCGTGGTCGCCCGCGGGGTCGTCCAGGATCTGACGCACACTCCAGTGTCCGGGCACCTCCTCGATGATCAACCGGGCCGGGCCGCGGGCGTCGGGGCCCGTTCCGATATCGCGGTGCTCCGCGAAGTACGGCTCTAGCGCTTCCCGCCACTCGTCGGCGCCCCAGCCGTCGGCGGAGTCAAGATCGCCGAGGGCCAGCCAATCGCGACGGGCGGCGAGTTCGACCCGGCGGAACAACGCATTGCGCACCAGGACCCGGAACGCGCGGGTATTCGCGGTGACCCTGGGCGGGCCCGCCGGTGTCGGACGCGCGCCCGCGCCATCCTCATCCGTTCCGGCGCGCAATTGTTCCCACTCATCGAGCAGGCTGGAATCGACCTGCCGGACCATCTCGCCGAGCCATTCGATGATGTCGTCGAGTTCCTCGGTACGCGCGGAGTCCGGCACGGTCTGGCGCAAGGTGCGATACGCGTCGGCGAGATAGCGCAGCACGAGGCCCTCGGATCGTGCGAGCTGATAGAAGCCGACGAACTCCACGAAGTTCATGGCCCGCTCGAACATGTCCCGCACGACGGACTTAGGACGCAGTGCATAGTCGGCGACCCACGGGTGGCCCTGCTTGTAGATCTCATACCCGACGCCAAGCAGCTCGGCGAGTGGCCGCGGATGGGTGACGCTCTGCAGCAGCTCCATGCGCTCGTCGTACTCGATGCCCTCGGACTTCATCACCGCGACGGCCTCACCCCGAGCCTTATTCGTCTGGGCATGCAGAACCTGCCGAGGATCGTCCAGGATCGACTCGATCACCGAGACGACATCGAGCGCGTAGGTCGGTTCCTCGATGTCGAGAAGATCAAGAGCGCCGAGGGCGAATGGCGAGAGCGGCTGGTTGAGGGCGAAGTTGGCCGGCAGGTCGACGGTGAGGCGGATCGTGCGACCGTCGTCCTCGGGCGCGTCAAGCCTCTCGATAACCCCACCGGCCAAGAGTGCACGGTAGATCGCGATGGCTCGCCGGATGTGACGGCGCTGTGCGGCTTCGGAGTCGTGGTTCTCCGTCAGCAAGGTCCGCATCGCGGCGACCGGGTCACCGGGACGGGCGAGGATGTTGAGGATCGTGGAGTGGGTGACAGAGAACTGCGAGGTGAGCGTCTCGGGCTCGGAGGATACGAGCCGGTCGTACGTCGGCTGGCCCCATGACACGAAACCCTCGGCGGGCTTCTTGCGCACGACCTGGCGTCGCTTACGTGGGTCGTCACCGGCCTTGGCCAGCGCCTTCTCGTTCGCGATCACATGTTCGGGCGCCTGGACGACGACACCCCCAGCGTCGTCGTAGCCAGCGCGGCCCGCGCGCCCGGCGATCTGGTGGAACTCGCGCACTCGAAGGTGGCGCGTGGTGACGCCGTCGTACTTGCTCAGGCCCGTGAACAGCACGGTGCGGATCGGCACGTTGATCCCGACCCCGAGGGTGTCGGTGCCGCAGATGATTTTCAGGAGCCCCGCCTGGGCGAGGGTTTCGACAAGTCGTCGGTACTTCGGCAGCATCCCGGCGTGGTGCACGCCGATGCCATGGCGCACCAGACGAGAGAGCGTTCGGCCGAAGCCGGCAGTGAACCGGAAGTCACCGATCAGTTCGGCGATCCTGTCCTTCTCCTCGCGGGTGCACACGTTGATGCTCATCAACGCCTGCGCCCGCTCGATGGCCGATTCCTGGGTGAAGTGCACGACGTAGACCGGCGCCTGCCCACCGGCGAGCAGGCCCTCGATCGTCTCCTGGATCGGGGTGAGGACGTAGTCGTAGTAGAGCGGCACGGGCCGCTGGGTGGAACTCACGAGCGCCGTTGGCCTCCCGGTGCGCTTGGTGAGGTCGCTGGTGAAGAAACCGACATCGCCGAGAGTGGCTGAGAGCAAAAGGAACTGGGCCTGCGGCAACTCGAGCAGGGGCACCTGCCAGGCCCAGCCGCGGTCGGGCTCGGCGTAGAAGTGGAACTCATCCATCACCACGAGGCCAACGTCGGCCTCGCGTCCGGTGCGCAGTGCAATGTTGGCCAGCACCTCCGCCGTGCAGCAGATGATCGCTGCATCGGGGTTCACGCTCGCGTCGCCGGTGAGCATGCCGACGTTCTCGGCACCAAAGGTGTCGCAGAGGGCGAAGAACTTCTCCGACACAAGCGCCTTGATCGGGGCGGTGTAGAAACTTCGCCGCTTGCCGGCGAGTGCCACGAAGTGTGCGGCCGTCGCCACCAGGCTCTTCCCCGACCCCGTCGGAGTGGCCAGGATGACGTTCGCCCCGGTGATCAGTTCGAGCACGGCCTCCTGCTGCGCCGCGTACATCGTCAGGCCCTGCGCCTGCGTCCAGGTCGTGAACGCGTCGTAGAGGGAGTCCTCGTCCGGGGTGGCGGGCATGAGGTCGGCGAGCGTGGGGGCAGCCATGAGGTTTCCATGGTGCCTCGTCGCACTCGGATGGACGACAGCGGCCTTGCGGGCACGCTCGGATCATGTTCGGTGCGAGCAGCTGCTCGCTCGATTCGCCAGTGATGACAGGGGATTTGGCCAACGGAGGGGTCGCCTATGGCACCCCACCGGGACACGCCCTCGACTAGAAGGGTGGTGGGTCTGGTGGTTGTTCGGGTGGAGGGGGTTCGTTCGGTTGGTCTGGTGGTTGTTCAGGTGGTTGGGGTGGTTGGTCTCCCAGCGTGGTGTGGTGGCCG
>CAFBPU010000003.1_pt1 | contig 73672 bp, 64 predicted proteins | sample 7269791 | NCBI WGS metagenome assembly CAFBPU01 (sample SAMEA6814154, study PRJEB35770) | freshwater metagenome | biome: Freshwater; feature: Freshwater reservoir; material: water | place: Czech Republic | collected 2017-06-27 | depth 30m m
AGTTCAGCACGTGGCAGTTGCGCAACCCGAGCTCGATCACCGGGCTTGCTGACCTGCTCTCTGGAACCCCCGGCTGGACGAAGTACTCCTCGATCACGCCCGGCTCGACCACGTGGTCCGGCGGCAACGTCCTCCTCGGTGGGGCGGGCAACGACCAGATCGCCCTCAACGGGGGTGAGAATGTCGCCAGCGGAAGCACAGCGCTGCGTACCTGCATCAAGGTCACGCATCTCGGGTCGGCATTCACCACCAACTCGGACACCCCGTGCGCCGGCGGACGCGGATACTCCAACATGTCGCTGCTCGCGGCCTTCATGGACGCCGGCACACTGTCGCCGGCCGACCTCCAGTCGGTTCGCGAGCTCGCGTCGACCTCGTCGCCGGTCACCTCGGTGGTCGCGACGGGCACGGCGGTCACCTACACCGCGGCCAACACCTTCGTCGTGGGCGACTCCGTGACCGTCTCGGGTCTCAACCTTGCTGCCTACAACATCACGAACGCGATCGTCACCGCGGCGACCGCGACCACGTTCACCATCGCGAGCCGTGCTGCGATCATCGTGGCGACGCCCACGACAACTGGCGTGGTGCTGGCCACCGACACCCTGGTCCTGCCGGGTGCGGAGATCACCTACACGATCGTGCCGGTGAGCCCGCTGCCTGCGGGCATCACCACGGGTGTGCGGATCACGGGCCCGACTGGGCTGATCGACACGGTCTACGACATGCAGATGGTCAGCTTCGCCGGTGCTGCCGCGAAGCCCCTGATTGCGACGGGCGCCAACCTCTCTGCGCTCACAGCGTCCTCAGGCACCCTCTCGCCGGCCTTCGCCAGTGGGACGTACGCCTACCAGGTGGGCGTGCCTGGCGGCACCAACTCCGTCACCGTCACCCCGACCGCCGCCAATGCCGGCTCGACCATTCTGGTCAACGGTGTCGCGGTTCCCACGGGAACCAGGTCTGGGGGGATCACGCTCACGGCAGGCGCTGCCACCGTTGTCACGATCGTGGTGACCGCGCCTGATCTGAGGACGACAGCGACGTACACGCTCACCATCGCTCAGGCGGGGTTGACCCCGGCCTTGAGTGTGCCTGTCGGCACCGCTGACGGGTTCACGGTGAACGTGACGAACTACAACGCCAACTACTCCTTCACCGAGGTGAGTTCACCCGGTGTGCTCGTGGCTGGCGCGGTGAACGGCTCGACCCTGCCGCTGACGATCTCCGGACTCACACCGGGCCAGTCTGCGACGGTCGTTGTCACGACAACTCGGCCTAGTTACACCACCGGCACGACATCGGTGACGGTCGTCGCCGGGCTCGCCGGGCTGACACCCACGTTCTCCACCCCGGTCGCCACGGCCGCCGGGTTTACGGTGAACGTGACCAACTACAACGCCAACTACACCTTTACCCCCACCACGACCGCTGGGGTGGTCACCCCAGGCACGGTGAACGGCTCGACCCTGCCGCTGACAGTTACCGGCCTCAGCACCGCTCAGTCGGCTACGGTCACCGTGGCGGTTACCCGTGCCGGCGGCTACCGCGACGCCACGGCAAGTGTGACGGCGACCGCGACCCAGCTCGGATTGGCGCCGACGCTCTCGAGCGCGGTGTCAACGGCGAACGGATTCACCACGAGCATCACCAACTACGACCCCCTCTATACCTTCACCTGCACGAGCACGTCGGGGTCGTGCGCGCTCGGAACTGTGTCGGGTGCGACGCGACCGCTCACCATCACTGGGCTCAGCGCGGGGCAGTCCGCCACGATCACGGTCACGACGACCCGCACGGGCTACGCCAACGGTGTCACGACATTGCTCGGCACTGCCGCCGCGCTCAACCCGACGTTCTCCACACCGGTGGGGACAACAACCGGGTTCACGGTGAACGTGACTAACTACAACGCCTCCTATACCTTCACGTGCACGACGACAGCGGGAGCGTGCGCACTAGGGACGGCGTCGGGCTCGACGAGGCCCCTCACCGTCACGGGGCTCACCGCCGGGCAGTCGGCGACCATCACGGTGGGAACCACTCGGACTGGCTACGCCGCCGGGTCCGCACAGGTGACGGCGGCGGCGTTGTTCGCTGCGCGAATCACAACCCGCTCCACACCGGTGCGTGCCAGCACTTCTCTCACGGTCAACATCACCAACTACGACGCGACCTTCACCTACACGATCACCGCGTCGAGCGGGACGGTGACGCGCGGCACGGCCGTCGGGTCCACGCTTCCCATCTCGGTGACGGGCCTCACCCGCAATCGCACCACGACGGTGACGATCGTGACCAGTAAGACTGGCTACGCGTCGAGCACCATCTCGTTCACGGCGTAACGCGACATGCACCAGCCGGTGCGGCTAGTGCATCGGATGTGACGCGCACAGGGCCGTGAGGATGAGGTCGTCCTTGGGCTCGATGAGCTCGACCGTCACGCCGTCGGGGTCACGCACGTAGACCATCTTCGTGTCACCCACGAGCTTGGTCTGCCGGGTGTGGAACACCACCCCGCGTGCGGTCATATCCGCGACCGTGCGGTCAAGGTCGTCGACGGTGACGCAGATGTGGGCGGCCCCGGCATCACAGTTGCGCAGTTGGTAGCGCTCGCCGACTGGATTGCGGTAGCACAGCAGCTCGATGAGGATGTTCGAGCCGACGAGCAGGGCGACGTCGAGCTCGGTCTCGGGAAGGTCGGTCTGCAGCGAGATCCTCTCCCCGTCGAGGGAGGAACGGCCGATCTCCCGCAGACCAAGGTTGGTGGAGTACCACGCGGCCGAGCGGTCCAGGTCGGATACGGTCAGGCCGATGTGGTGGACTTCGTTGCTCATGGGGCAGTGCCTCTCGTAGAGGTGGTGCCGGGATGTTTCGCTACATCATGGCGCGCAGTCGCCGGTCGCGTAAGGGCCTGTGGCGTGGGGCAGAGGGCCCGAGGATGCCTCCGCGACCGCGACGGTGGTGGCCGCGAGGAGATGATCAGCGGCGCTGAGTCAGCCGCTGGAGGCTGGTATGTCGTCGCTCTTGGGGGTGCAGGTAGGTTTGCGGCTCGAGCTACGTGCCGCTAGTACAGAGATGAGTGGAGTTCTTCATGTCCGTCATGGTTGCCCGTTACACCGGGGTCACAGACATCGTCGCCTATCAGGCCGCCGTTGCGCGGCACGAGGCGGCACATGCCGCCATCTGTCCGCCGCGAAGCCCCTGCCGGATTGAGTCCACAGTGCGACGCCTGCAGAGCGTGGAAGACCCCACCGTGGTCCTCATGATCATCGATGGTGGCACGCCCGAGGCGTGGGCCGCCTACATGGCCTGCCAACACGCCGAGGCTCACCGCAAGGTCGATCAAGGGCTCGATGAGCATTCCGACCCGGCGACTGTCGAGACCTACACCGAGGTGTCGTCCGGCACCTACACGTAGCCGCCCTTGGCCCTCGCCTTGGAGGGAGCCATCAAGTGGAACGTCACGTACGGCCGGAGCCCCGCTCTCAGGGGCCCCGGCTCGTTGACGCGTGAACGAGACCTAGGAGCCTTCGCCGCGGAACAGGTGGAGCACCCGGTGCTCGACCCGCTCGAGCGGGCTGGTGATCAACGGCTCGACGGCTGCGGCGAACGCCGCCGAGGCCGGCAGGCTCATCACGGAGTCGGCGGTGGCCTTGTCGGAGTAGAGCCCGAAACCGCGCACCAGGCCTGATCCGCGATCGACACTCGAGAGCAGCACCCAGGTGCCGGAGACGTTGGTCTTCACGTACTCGAGGAAGTCGTCGTAGGCGGCGAGGACCTCGTCGACCTCGCCGAAGCGTGCGTGCAGCGTGATCTCGGCGACGGTGAGCTGGGCGCCTTCGACCTTGGCTCCGTCGCCGAAGAAGATGTGGTGGACATCGAACTCGAGCCGCTCAGTCGGGCCCGTGAGGTGGGGTTCTGCGGCAGTCATGAAGTTCGAGAAGAACGGGACGTTGGTGAAGCCCTCGGGCACGTTGGCGTGTTCGTAGAGCCCGATACCGCGCAGCATTCCGGTGGTGGGATCTGAGACGACCAGGATCATCCGGGTGTCGGCGACATCGTGCTCGATCGTCTCCACCATGGTGGTGTAGGCATCGTTCAACTGATCGAAGTGGCCCGGCTTGGCGTGCATGGTGAGCTCGAGAATGGTGGACACGGAATCCCCTGAAGATTGAATCGGCGCAAGTCGCAGAGCGATTCTGCCTGATGGCGAGATGACCGGATGCGCGGGGCTCGATCCCTGGCCTTCGTCGGGATGGGCCCCGACACCCCTGACCCTCACAAGTCTCGCTCTGGCCAGCGGGGGTGCCGGTACGTCATCATGGCGGCATGAGCCTCACTGACACCGGCGTATCACACGAGCAGACCGCCAGCCGTGCCTCCCGCCGCACCCGCCGCATGGTGATCGTGGGCGCGCTCGCGATCGTTCTGGTTGCCGGGTTGGTGCTCGTGGGCGCCAAGACCAACGGCGCGAGGTCGGGTGCGCTTGTTGCCGGGACTATGTCCTGTTCCCCCAGTGGCTCGACCACGTCCGTGACCTTGAAGTGGAAGGACGACGTGGATAGAAGCGCAGGAGCACCAAATGCCGGCACGTTCACCGTCACGCCAACTACTGGCGACGCCAGCGCTCAGTCCGGTATTGCCGGGAAAGTGGCGAGCGATGAGTACTCCGTCAGTTTCACGGGCACGCGTAAATTTTCGTGGGCTTTCTCCGTCAGTTTCACGGGATCCGCCCCTCGCTCCTCGGCCATTGTTTACGTCGCAACTTTCTCCTGCCCCGCCTAATCACCCCGATCGGGACTGCACCACCATTAGCCAGGTCGTGACAGTCTGATCCGCGCCACGCTTGCGGCCGCGACCCCAGGCGTGCCTTACCGGCTCTGACCTTCGACGAAGCCTGCCCTGAGGGGCTCGGGCCACCGTCGGATCTCACCGCGGAAAGCAACGAACCCCGAGGTCTCGGGAACCTCGGGGTTCGTTGCGGACCGGCGCCCTCTCCGGGAGGTGAGCGCGACGGGGTCGGGTGCGGTGGCTGGGCAACCGCGTCGGTGCTGCGTCAGAGAGTTGGCTAAGCGGCGGTGCGCGCGCTGGCGGGCTCGTCCTCGAACTCATCAGCGGCGAAGGCCGGGTTATCGTCAGCGCTCTTCATGCGCGCAATCTTGTAGATGACCAAGCCGTAGAGACACTTGGCGAGGACGTCTGCAACGGAGTAGCCGACCTGTCGGGCGACGAAGGCGTCGGAACCGTCAAGCCCGAACACCGGGAAGAGGAACGAGATCGGGTAGACGCCCCACGTCGCGATGAGGAGTAGGCGGAGACGTCCGACGGTTGCTGAGACCTCGGGCGACTGGCGGTCCAAGGACTTGGTGAGCTGCACGAACAGGACGTAGAGGATGAACAGGAACGGGATCGTCGAGAGAGCACCCCAGATCATCTTTGGAGCCGTGTCGGCGGCGATCTCACCCGGGTAGCCCAGCACGATCATCAGAGCCGAGGCTGGGATCAGCTTGTTGAGCAGGGAGGCGCGCGTCACCTTCGGGAGGGCCAGCACCGCGACGGTCTCCAGGAGTAGCAGCGGCACTGTGAGGAGCCAGTCGACGTAGCGGTAAGCCTCGTTGAATCCCATGGGGGACAGGGCGTAGTCGCCTCCGAGCGTCGTCGGGAGGTAGGCCTCATTGAATGAGTTGAAGATGCGGATGTAGTGGTAGGCCGCGATGCCGCAGACCATGGCCGAGATGACGAGCGCCTGGCGATAGCGAGGAAGAACGCGACCCTGCGAGACAAGCAGGAAGATCGAGGTGAACAGCATGGATGCGAGGGCGAAGGAGAAGACGTTATAGACCGTCTGATACTGCCCGTGCGTAAGAGAAGTGATGGCGGAAGACACAGTGGCTCCAGTGGAATCGCACGTGGATTGCCGTCGTCTCCCGGAACGGCGGACCTCGGCGCGGACCGAGGCGCGACCATAGTGTTGGCAGTGGGAGAACCTTGCAACTTGAACACGGCTTGGCGTGTTTGGCGGTGCGGGCATCGAAGTGTGAGTAGAACGCTGGATCGGGCCCACTGCAGTGGTTCCGCCACGTCGCGCACCGAGGACACTGCGTGGCTCGGGGCGGGCGCATGCGGAGGTCATAGCCTGAGAGAGTGCGCCCGGAGGGACTCGAACCCCCAACCAGCCGGGTGCAGAAGTGCGTCCCACAGGGACTCGTTTCGTGTTCATGTTGGGACCTGGAGTCCGGGGGAGTGCCGGACTGAACCGGACGGTGACACCTCTTATGCCGTCAACTGTGCCGTCAGAATCGCGCCCCAGTCTGCCCGGGGCTCATTCGCTTGCAGCGTTCAGGCTGCAACGCACGCAACCAGTGCCGCCGTCGGTTGAGTCGGCGCCGCGTGGGTCGCTTCGTGCGTGGAGATCATCGCGCTCGTGCTGTCCGGGCTGGCGCTCGTTCCAGCCGGAGTAGGCGGCCTGCTTCACGATGGAATCGATGTTGCGGACGAGTACTTTTTCCAACAGCGGGGTTCCGTCAGGCTTGAACTCATCGACGATCTGGGTGAGGGCACCGATGTTCGGGTCGAGAAGGAACTCCCGCCTCGTCCCGTGGCTAGGGCGTGACGTCCATCTCGAGTGCACTGGGTGTGAGCCGAGCCAGCGTGAACCGACTGCTCGCTGGTGGCCGTCCCGAGTAGACCTAGTCAGTGGCCGGGGGCGGGACGACTGTCGATCACCGGGCCTGCGTGGAGATCGGCTTCAGGAAGAACAGACACGAATCGGGGTCGTAGTGGTCCACTGTCGCAACGAAGTGGAACAAATCGTCGACTCCGACGTAGGGGATGTCGAGATTGGGGAAGTTCAAGTCGAAGAGGTTCACGTCGTCGTACTTGAACAGTGGACCCGTGCCAGACGATGATCCCTTGTCCCCAGGGGCGATCCCGATGTCGTAACGCGTCGTGTAGTCCTCATGGTTCGTCATCGCCAAGATGCTGCCGTTGAACTCGATGGTGCGTCCTTCGTACTTGGCAGCGAACGCGACAAGGGAGTACTCGCATTCGCCACCAATTAGCGCGGCCGCGAATTCCTTGTTGTTCTTCGCGTTGATTTCTTGCTCTGCCGTCGCGGAGGGGGGCGCATACGTCTGGGACGTCTGCGCCTGGCTCGGCTCCTGCGAGGGTGGCGGGCTCGACTGGGTTGGCTGCGCTGCCGAAGGGGTTGACTGCACCGTCGGCGCGATCGACTCTGGGCTGCTGGCGCAGCCTGCAAGCAGAGCTGCAAGTGCCAGCGTCGGGGCGAGTATTCCGGTCCGCATCGTCGCCTCCTCTGGTGATCACTACATTTTGGCAGTGTGCGGCTCCGGATGGTCACTTGAAGCACCCTCCTGGACGATCGCCGCTCCTGCACTCGCGCGCATTCCACCGCTTGCGCATGGAAGGAGTCCAAGGCCGCCCGTGTTCCTCGGCTGAGTCGACTCCCCTCTATCGCGACGCGGTAAGGCAGGGCTCGGCCACGACCGCGGATCACGTCCGCCAAGGAGTCACCTGCGCGGCTCTCCCTAGTCGTCCTGCCACGGCTTCGGCTCGGAGGCTAGAAACAGGAAGTGGTTCGGGGTTGCGCGCTCGATCCAGAACTAGTGGGCATCGGGCCCCTGCGACTCAATGACTGTCTTCGCCTCCGCCTCGCTCCACGGCAGACACCTCCAGATGGCACACCGGGCACGCGAGGGACCTAATCGTTCCACCGGCAGGAGGCCGGGACTCGGCTCGGCTCGGAGGAGGGCGGGACACCTCGTCTGGAGGTAAACCCAGGTCGATGCCGAGCTTGGACAGAGGCTGGCAGGGCGCCACAGGCCGATCGGCGGCGGAGATACCGCCAGGAACACTCGATGCGCGGATCTTCTTCACGAGGGGATCCACATTCGACCATGCGCGGTTCCCTCCCTGGCGTGCCTTGGCAGGGGGGCTACGGACGTGCGTCGCCGAGGCCTTCCTCGACAGAACGGACGTCGAGGACCACGCACGTCCAGGTCACCTTTGGCCCCACGACCGCGACCCGGTCGCCGACCTTCTTGCCGAGAAGGGCGTGCGACAAGGGGGAGTCCACTGAGATCCGCTCTTCGTCGAGGAACGCCTCGACCGGGTGCACCGGTCGGACCCAGATGTGCTCACCGTCGGGCATCTGGATCTGCACTCGGTTTCCGGGCTCGACCTGCTCGCAGTCGGTCGGGGCCAGCGTCACTGAGGTGCCCAGCAGGTGCTCGAGGGAGAGCGCCTCGGCGCACAGCCGCTCGAAATCCGCGACGTCGCGCTCGTCACGCTCACGAAGTGACAGCAGTGGACGCAAGCGACGCAAGTGCACGTCGCGAATCTCCCGCAACCTCTCATCGAGGCTGGCCCGGCCCTGGGGCGTGAGGGCGATGCTGCCCTCGTGTCCGACAGCGGTGGGGGATCCGACGACGAGGGACGCCGATGGTGCGACGGGCGACGAACGTCGGGTGGGGACGTGGGTGCTCATGACGAACCTCCTGTTGGGGTGGTGCGGGTGGGCTGGTGGCGGGTGGGGCCCAGGTCATCGGGAGCCGGATCGACGGGCGGTGTGACGACCGCGTCGGTAAGGGTGGGGCGAGTGGCACGAAGACTGGCGACCACGGAGATCGTCAGGATGAGCACGACGACCCCGAGCGAGGTCAAGGTCGGGACCTTCCAGACCTCGAGCAGCAGCATCTTGGCGCCGACCCACACGAGCACGGCCGAGAGGCCGAGCTTGAGATAGGCGAAGCGGTGGATGAGGTCGGCCAGCAAGAAGTACATCGAGCGCAGGCCGAGGATCGCGAACGCGTTGGAGGTGATGACGAGGAAGCTCTCCTGTGTCACGGCGAAAATCGCGGGGATCGAGTCGACGGCGAAGATGACGTCGGTCACCTCGATGAGGACCAGGACGGTGAAGAGTGGAGTTGCCACCCACTTACGGCCCTGACGAATCCAGAACCGCTGCCCGTGGTAGTGGTCCGTGGTCGGCACCACGCGCCGAATGAAACGGACCAAGCGACTGTTTCCCGGGTCGGAGTGACTATTGCGCGACGTGGCCATCCGCCACCCGGTGACGACGAGGAAGGCGCCGAAGACGTAGAGGATCCAGGAGAACTCCGCAATGAGAGTGGCACCTGCGCCGATGAGCAACGTGCGCAGGACGAGTGCGCCGAGCACTCCGTAGAACAGCACCCGGTGCTGGTATTCGCGCGGCACCGCGAAGTAGCTGAACATGATCGCGAACACGAAGACGTTGTCGACGGCCAGTGACTTCTCGATGACGTAGCCGGCGAAATACTGAGCGCCGTAGTCGGCACCGTAGATCGCCCACACGACGCCCCCGAAGGCCACGCCGAGCGCAACCCAGACGGCGCTCCAGATCGCAGCCTCACGGACCCTGATGACGTGTGCGCGACGGTGCGCAAGCAGGTCGACGAGCAGCATGATCACGATGACCGCGAGAACCGCGAGCCATCCCCAAAGAGGAACCGACATTCACATACCTCCGACGCAGGGGCGCGTGCGCCCGCCTGATGTCGAAGGTCTCCCGCCGCCGCGACCCATTACTGGCCGCGACCCACCATGCCGGACACTGATCCACAGGGGCGGTGTCGTACTGACGACATAGCGGCGAGGGGGTACTCCCCTTCTGATTGCTCCTCAAGAGTGCGGGGAGCGAGTCACCTTGTCAACTCCGAAGCGCGATCACGCGCCCTGCTGCGTCAGCGGTTCATGATCGAGAGCAGGCGCAGCAGTTCGAGGTAGAGCCAGATGATCGACGATGCCGGGGACATCCCGAGCGACTACGTTTAGGAGCGGGGCGCGCCCGAGGCGATCGCACGGTCAGCGATGCCGATGGCGCAGAGTGCGAGGCCCAAACCCGAAACGCCTTAGAAGCCCAAGCCGCCGCCGACTCCCATCACCCTGGCAACGACTGATGCGAGCGAGATCACGAGGTAGTCGATCGCCAGGCCGGAGAATAGCTTGACCGAGCGCGATGCCTTGAGCCCGAACGGCGTTGAATAGGCGACCAGCATTCCGATCTAGTCGCCGATGGTGCCGAGAACGGCCTGGGTGATGAGTGCGAAGTTGCCGCCCTGGCCCGTTGCTATGTGGGAGAACGCGCCGACAATGAGTCCGAGGACGGCGCTGTAGCCGAGTGCGAGAGCAGAGCTGACCGGGGCGCGGCGGGCGACGTAGATGCCGAGGAACATCGAGAAGACAAACAGGCCGAGGTAGATGGCCAAGCTGCCTGACAGGAAGATCCAGCCGGGGACGCGGAACACCACGACGGCACCCAGGCAGGCACCAGTGGTGACGATGACGTCGGGGAGGGTAAGCGTGCCCTGGTCCGGGCCGCGCGTTCGATCCTGGCGAAGGACCGGATTCTCACCGCTCAGCAGTGGATCTCGGCTATTCGCGATCAATCACGCATCTCCGGGAGCCGCTGGGTCGGGTCAAGAAGTCACCTATCCGTGCAGCAGACCCGAGCCTGAGAGAGTGCGCCCGGAGGGACTCGAACCCCCAACCAGCCGGGTAGAAACCGGCTGCTCTATCCGTTGAGCTACGGGCGCCGTGCCCCGATGTGTGAGGCGACGACGACATTGTGCCGTGTCAGGGGTGTGGCCTTCCACAGCGCGCCACGGCAGCCATTCGTCCACATGGACCCACTGAGCGCACTCGCCCGTGTGGCTGGGTACCCGGCAGGGTCAGGCTCCTCGGATCGGTGCGGCCGGTCCTCGATCAGAAGGGGAAGGCCCGACATGCAGTCAACGGTCACGCTCTCGGGAAATGTCGTCACGGATGTCACGCTGCGCAGCACCACTGGCGGCTCGGTCGCCAACTTCAGGATGGCGGTGAGCAACGGATATTTCGACAAGCGCACCCAGCAGTACGTCGAGCGCACCACCTTCCTGAACGTGTCGGCCTGGCGCCAGTTGGGGGAGAACGTCGCCGCCTCCCTTGTGAAGGGCCACCCGGTTGTGGTGGTGGGCCGACTTCGCCAGCGTGAGTTCGAGCGTGAAGGACAGCGCATCACGGTCGTCGAGGTCGATGCCGACGCCGTTGGACACGATCTGAGCCGGGGGGAGGGCACCTTTCGTCGCAATACCCGCGGGCCGCAGACCTCCGACCTTGCGCAGGTCGCGTGGGCCATGCCCGGCGCGGGTACCCCGGACCTCGACGGCTCCAACCCCGACCATGCCCACGCGGGCGTAGGTTCGCCACTTGCCGCGGAATCCGCGGCCTGACCCACCCCGTAGGATCTGGCCTTATGGCGGAGTACATCTACACCCTGCGTAAGGCTCGTAAGGCTCACGGCGACAAGGTCGTCCTCGACGACGTCACGCTGTCGTTCCTCCCCGGCGCGAAGATCGGGGTGGTGGGCCCCAACGGCGCGGGTAAGTCCTCGCTGCTCAAGATCATGGCGGGCCTCGATACCGCCTCGAACGGCGACGCGATCTTGAGCCCCGGGTACACCGTAGGAATGCTCGCGCAGGAGCCGCACCTCGACGAGACCAAGACTGTTCTCGAGAACGTCCAAGAGGGACTCGGGCCCACGATGGCCAAGGTCAACAGGTTCAACGAGATCGGCGTCGAACTCGGGGAGCCCGACGCCGATTACGACAAGCTCCTCGCGGAGATGGGCAAGCTCCAAGAGGAGATCGACCACCTCAACGCCTGGGATCTCGACTCCCAGCTCGAGCAGGCCATGGACGCGCTGCGCTGCCCAGCGCCGGAGTCCGATGTCTCTGTGCTCTCCGGCGGTGAGAAGCGCCGCGTGGCACTGTGCAAGCTGCTGCTCCAGCAGCCCGACCTCCTCCTCCTCGACGAGCCCACCAACCACCTCGACGCCGAGAGTGTGCAGTGGCTCGAGCAGCACCTCGAGAAGTACCCCGGCACCATCATCGCCATCACCCACGACCGCTACTTCCTCGATAATGTCGCGCAGTGGATCCTCGAACTCGATCGCGGCCGCGCCTACCCCTATGAGGGCAACTACTCCACCTACCTGGAGAAGAAGCAGGACCGCCTCAAAGTAGAAGGTGCCAAGGACGCCAAGCTCAAGCGCCGTCTCTCCGATGAGCTCGAGTGGGTTCGTTCGAACGCCAAGGCCCGCCAGACCAAGAGCCGGGCTCGCCTCGATCGCTACGAGGAGATGGCCAACGAGGCTGACAAGACCCGCAAGATGGACTTCGACGAAATCGCGATCCCGCCGGGCCCGCGCCTGGGCAGCCTGGTCGTCGAGGCCAAGGGCCTCACCAAGGGCTTCGACGACAAGCTCCTCATCGACGAACTCTCCTTCACGATGCCGCGCAACGGAATCGTCGGGGTGATCGGGCCCAACGGTGTCGGCAAGACCACGCTGTTCAAGATGATCGTCGCGGCCGCCGAGGGCGGTAGCGACGATAAGGACGTCATGCCGAACTCCGGCGAGCTCCGGATCGGCGAGACCGTCAAGCTCTCCTACGTCGATCAGACCCGTGGCGGAATCGACCCGGACAAGACCCTCTGGGAGGTCGTGTCCGACGGACTCGACTGGATCAAGGTCGGCCAGGTCGAGATGCCGAGCCGGGCCTATGTGGCCGCCTTCGGCTTCAAGGGCCCCGATCAGCAGAAGCGCGCGGGCATCCTCTCCGGCGGTGAGCGCAACCGCCTCAACCTCGCTCTCACCCTCAAGCAGGGCGGCAACCTGCTGCTGCTCGACGAGCCCACCAACGACCTCGATGTCGAGACCCTGGGCTCACTGGAGAACGCGCTCTTGGAGTTCCCGGGCTGCGCCGTGATCACCTCTCACGATCGCTGGTTCCTCGACCGCGTTGCCACGCACATCCTGGCCTATGAGGGCGACTCCACCTGGTACTGGTTCGAGGGCAACTTCGACTCCTACGAGAAGAACAAGATCGAGCGTCTCGGCGCCGACGCGGCGCGTCCTCATCGCGCGACCTACCGCAAGCTCACGCGCGGCTGAGCCTGTGACACATCAGATCCGACGCCGCGCGCGGCGCACCTCGCCTCACGCGGCGCGCGTCACCCCATGACCTCTCTGCGGATGGCCAAGGACGAGGCCTCCTACCTCGCGGCATACCTCGCTCGCGTCGTGGGCTGGGACGAGCGCGCCGCGGTGCGGTTGCAGGCTCGCGGCGGTGTGGTGGGCATCTATTCACCGAGCCCGCTCGACGTACTCGCACTCGTGGTCCTGCCGCTCGCCGAGGCCGTCGTTGATCCGTTCGACTCCACTGTGTCGGCCGGCCGGCTCCGCGATGTGATCGGTGACGTCTCACGCCTTGCCCCCGTCTCTGACCTCGTGATCCCCGACTCTGTCACCGGGTCTGCATCACTAGCTGTCCTTCCCCCGACGGTGAATTGGCACCAGGGCGAACGCGGGATCGCGGGGGATATCTCAGCCAAAGTTGACGCCGCCGTCGCGGCCTTCCGGCTCTCGGTTCCCGCCACCGGCTCCTTCCATGCGGAGCTCCTCGCCGAAGCCACATGGGATGCCCCTGGGTGGGGCGCCCTGCCGATGCGTGCACTGCATGCGGCCCGGCTGCACGGGTTCCTGGCACATCCGGGGGCGCGGGTCGAGTCGGCCACCACCACCGGTTGGAAGAGGCTCGTCACCCCGGGTGGGCAGGTCTTCGTCCGCAGCGAGTCGGGGCCGGTGCGCCTGAGCCTGGTACCGACGTTGCGCTGATCTCCTAGGTGCGCGCAGTCACTCGCCGGCGTCGGCCAGTGATTCCAGCGCGGGGAGGGCGGCAGAGAGCAACTGCCGTTCATCGGTTGTGAGGCGCTCCACGCTCGCGCGCACGACCAAGGCTCGGTCCTTGCGAGCCTTGGTCAACATCCGTCGCCCTGCTGGAGTGACCTCGAGGAATGACGAGCGGCGATCGGACTCATCCGAACTCCGTCTCGCATATCCCTCCTCCTCGAGCACCGCGATGATGCGCGAGAGTGTCGCGGGGGTGATTCCCTCGATCTTGGCCAGATCACCGAGCCGTGTCGGCCCCTGGTCGACAACGATGGCAAGGGCGCTGATCGAACTCGCACCGAGGGGCAGCTTCGTGCGGCGGCGAGTCGTACGCGTGATCCGCGCCAATGCCGCGGCGAGACGCTCGATCTCCGCGGCGTCACCGAGTGGCGAGGCGGTCATAGTCCCTGCTGGCGATTGGCGGCGGGATCACCTGATGGTGGGCCCGCGTCCGAGGCCGTGGTGGCCGGGCCGTCGGCGGTGGGGTCGCCCTCGATCAGGTGGTAGTCGCGCGGCTCTTCCCCGAGACGCTCTCCGCTCGTGGCGCTCGACGTCGACGAGCGGTGGCCCGTGAGCCAGGATGCCGTCGCGGCGATGGTCATCATGCAGGCCCCGATGATGAATACCAGGGTGAGCCCATCTTGGAAGGGCCGAGACAACAGTGACGGGAAGAGGTCGATGCCCAGCAGCGCATCGACATTCACACTCGGCAACTGATGAAGCACCCCGCTTGGCTCGAGCAGGGTGCCGAGTGGGTTGATCCCAAGGAACGCGGAGAACAGGGTGCCAACCGGCGGGGCTGACCCCAACTGGTTCGCCAGTGTGCTCGGCACCCCCTGGCCGCTGAGCCCTGCGCTCAACGATGCGGGCAGCCTGCCGGCGAGCCCGATCACCAGGAGGGAGAAGAAGACCCCGATCGAGAGCGCCGACCCCGCGGTGTAGTTCGTCATGCGCATCCCCGAGGCAACGCCTCGTCTCGCCGCGGGGACACTGTTCATGATCACCGTCGCATTGGGCGAGCTGAACATACCGGCTCCGACGCCGTTGAAGAAGATCAGAAGCGCAAACTCGGGGTAAGGGAAGTCGACGGGCACGAGGGTCAACCCTATGAAGGCCAGCACCGAGATGACCGCTCCGGCGACGGCGAACGGGCGGCCCCCGAAACGATCGCTAAGCCATCCCGAGACGGGCCCTGCGACCAGGAATCCCACAGTGAGGGGGAGTAGGAACACGCTGGCCCATAGGGGTGCGCTGTCGAATGAGTATCCGTGTGCGGGCAGCCAGATGCCCTGCAGCCAGATGATGAGCACCAACTGCATGCCCCCGCGGGACACAGCTGCCATCAACCCCGCGAGGTTGCCAAAGGTGAAAGCTCGGATTCGGAACAAGGTGAGATCGAACATCGGATCGAGGACACGCGACTCGATGGCGACGAAGGCCGCGAGTAGGGCGAGGCCCCCGATGAGCGCGGACAGCACCCAGGGATTCGTCCACCCCATGGGATTGCCGCCGTAGGGCTGCACGCCGTAGGTGACCCCGGCGAGTATGAGCCCGAGCCCCAGCGCGAAGGAGATGTTCCCCGGGATATCGATTCGCCCCTTGTGGCGTTCGCCGATCTCGTGCAGGGACGTGTACGCCCAGATGGCGCCGAGCACCCCAACCGGGACCGTGACCCAGAAGACCGCTCGCCAGTGCCACTGCGAGACCACGCCCCCGATGATGAGGCCGAGGAACGATCCGGAGATCACCGCGATCTGATTGACCCCTAGCGCCATACCCCGCTGACGGACAGGGAAGGAGTCGGTGAGGATGGCCGTGGCGTTGGCCAGCAGCATCGCAGCCCCGACAGCCTCAACTGCGCGCCATCCGATGAGCCAGAGTGCACCTGCGCCTCCCTGCCAGGGTACGAGCGAGAGTGCGACGGAGGCGAAGGCGAACACGAGGAAGCCGAGGTTGTAGATCCGAACCCGGCCCATGATGTCGCCGAGCCGCCCGAATGTGACGACGAGCATGCCCGAGACGAGCAGGAACCCCGTCAGCATCCAGAGCAGGTAGCTCACATTGGCCGGGTCGAGCGGGTTGAGGTTGATGCCGCGGAAGATTGCCGGGAGAGAGATGAGCACGATCGACCCGTTGATCGTGGCCATCGACATGCCGACCGTGGTGTTGGTCAGCACGACCCACTTGTATCGAGGGTGGTCGCGGGCTATGCCCCGGCCTGCGGCGCGTCGATCGGCGCGGCGGATGGCGGAGAATCCCATGGGGCTATCTTGGTCAGGATTAGTTGCTTCATGCAAACTAAATTTCCGGCGTGTCCGAGATGTGTCCCAGAGGTGTCCCAGCGCCCGATCACGAACGAGTGCGTGGCTCAGCCCGCGGCGGTATTGACCATCGCGTCTGCCGCTGTGACGAGATAGGCGCGCAACTCCTGCTCCATGCCGGGGTCGAGTCCGTGAACCGCGATGGCGTGATCAAGTGCGGCCCCCATGTGGGTCAGCCAGCGATCGCGAGCGGCCACGTCGATGACGTAGGGGTGGTGACGCATCCGCAGTCGAGGGTGGCCTCGCTCGTCGGAATAGGTGGTCGGTCCGCCCCAGTACTGCTCGAGAAACATCCGCAGCCTGATCTCGGCTGGCTCGAGGTCGGCATCGGGGTACATCGGCCGCAGGGCCGGGTCTGCGCCCACGCCCTCGTAGAACCGGTGCACGAGTGTTGTGAAGAACGGCGCGCCGCCCATCTGCTCATACGGTGTGGGCTGCGACATGAGTCCATTGTGCCGCGTCTGTTCCGGCTCGCTCGTCAGGCCTAGGACGCCAGCCGTCGTGGCTCGACCTGATCAAGGGCCTCAGCGCTATCGCGGATATTGCGCAGCATCGATCCGAAGATGATCCCGTGGAACGGGGCGACGCTTCGCCAGTAGAGGTGTCCGGGAACGCCCTGCGGGTGGAATAGTGCCCGCTGGGTATAGACGGTCACGGGCCGACCTCGTGACCCACCCTCGGTGTGGATCCGAAGCTCGAGCCAGGCCAGGCCTGGCATCCGGAACTCACCCCGGAGCCTGAGCAACTGCTCGGGGATTCGCTCCTCGACGCGCCAGAAGTCGAGTGGGTCGCCCACGCGCAACCGATCGGGGTCGCGGCGCCCTCGCGCCAGCCCAACCCCGCCGGAGAACCGGTCGATCCAGCCGCGCGCCGCCCACGCGAGGGGGAATGAGTAGTACCCGCGTTCGCCGCCGAGACCTTCGATCACCTTCCAGAGCGAGTTCGGGCTCGAGTGCACCACGGTTGAGCGCTCATCGAGGTACATCGAGCCGCCTGCCCAGTCTGGGTCCGAGGGCAGCGGGTCGCTCGGTGCACCGGGCAGGCTCGAGCTCGACCAGGTGGTGTGCACGTCGGCCTGTTGGATCTTGCTCAATGCGAGGTGGACCGCGCGCTCGTAGGGCACGAGCCCCTCGGGTGGATCGGGGATGTACTGGGCGATGTCGTGCTCATGGCAGACGGTGCGCATGGTCAGGCTCTCGACAAGCGGCTTCGCCATCGCGCGCGGGACCGGCGTGATCAGGCCCACCCACCTGCTTGAGAGGCGCGGGGTGAGCACCGGCATCGGCAGCACGAGGCGCTTGCGCAGCCCCGCCGTTTGGGCGAAGCCGCGCATCATGCCCTCGTAGCTCATGACATCGGGCCCACCGAGTTCGAAGGTGCGATTTACCTCAGGCGGCAGGCCGGCAGCGGCGACGAGGTAGTAGAGGACATCCCGGATTGCCATCGGCTGGGTGGGGGTGCGCACCCACGACGGGGTGACCATCACCGGAAGTCGCTCACTGAGATAGCGCACCATCTCAAAACTCACTGAGCCGCTCCCGATGATGACGGCGGCTCGCAGTTCGGCGGTGGGGACGCCACTGGCGAGCAGGATCTCGCCGACCTCCCGGCGACTGCGCATGTGCCGGCTGAGGGATTCAGGGGCGATGTCTGGTTGGAGGGCGCCCAGGTAGACGATCCGCTTGACTCCCTGATCGCGCGCATTGGACGCGAACAGGCGGGCGATGTGGCGCTCGACCTCGTCGTAGCCCACGCCACTCATAAGTGAGTGGAGCAGGTAGTAAGCGGCGTCGATCCCCTCGAGGGATGCCTTGACGGAGTCCGGGTTGCCGGCGTCTCCCGCGACCACCTCGACGTCGCCCACCCACGTGCGGTCGGCGAGGCGCTCGGGATGGCGCGCCAAGACTCGGACTTCGTGGCCGGCGGCGAGCAGTTCGGGCACGAGGCGCCCGCCGATGTAGCCGGTCGCCCCGGTGACCAAACAGCGCATGGTCTTAGTCTGCAGTGGGGAGGCCGAGGTCGCACGCCCAAGGCGTGGTGGCCTCACACGCGGGGCGTGTTACCGGTGGAGCCGTATCCGGAGGAGCCCGATGATCCTGTGGGGCCGGGGAGGGTGCCACGTTGCAGAACCGGGACGCGTACCCCGGCGGCGTCGAAGGCGAGCTTGACGCGTTCGCGCAACGCGCGCGCCGCGACCATCTGCTGGTCCGGTGCCGCCTTGGCCGTGATGCGGATGAACACGGCATCGCCACTGACGCTCTCGACACCCGCATAGATCGGAGTGCCGAACAGGATCGCGTCGTACGAGGGATCGGCGTCCATCGCGGCCCCGACTTCCTCGACGATCCGCCGTACCCGGTCGAGATCTTCGTTGTACGCGATAGGAACGTCGACAACGGCCATAGTCCAGCCCTGCGAACGGTTTCCGACTCGCAGGATCTCGCCATTGCGGACGTACCAGACGATTCCCGACATGTCGCGCACGCGCGTGACCCGGAGCGTGACCTCCTCAACCGTGCCGATCGCCGGACCGAGATCGACGAAGTCGCCCACGCCGTATTGGTCCTCCAGTACGAGGAAGATCCCCGAGAGGAAGTCCTTCACCATCGTCTGCGCGCCGAACCCGAGCGCCACGCCGATGACGCCCGCACTTGCCAGGAGCGGACCGAGATTCACGCCGATCTGTGCGAGGACGACGAGCGATGCAACCCCGAACACGGTGAACGTCGCGGTGCTCTTGAGCAGCTGGCCCATGGCTTCCGCACGCTGTTCGCGACGCGCGCCCATGAGCACCGAGGTGAGTTCCTGGGTGTGCTCGGCGGCCCGCGCCTGTCCGGGGCGTTCCTCTCGCAGGCGACCCTTGGCGTTGTTGGTGATGCGGTGGATGATCCGCACGAGAAGCCACCAGAGCAGGAACGACAACGCAACCGTGACGATGATCACGAGCGCATTCGTCGAGAGCCATGCGCCGATCTGGAGTCTGATCGAATCCACGTTCGTGGCGGCCAGCAAAGGGTGCATGGCTGGAAGCCTAGGTCAGGACAGTCGCAGACCGGTCCAACGCGCGGTGAAGGCGAGCATCTCCGCACTCTCCTCGACCGACTTCGAGACCGAGCGGGCCCCGTGACCCACATCGCTCGCGGCGCGGATGAGGATCGGCCGGGTGCCGCTGGAGGCGTGTTGGAGCGCGGCGCACAGCTTGCGTCCGTGCATGGGGTCGGTGCGGGTGTCGTTGTCGAACACCATGAACAATGTGGCTGGGTAGTCGACGCCCTCCATCACGTGGTGGTAGGGGGAATAGCTGAGCAGCCAGTCGAGCTCCTCGGGCACGGCGGGGTCGCCGTACTCCACCGTCCAGGTAGGCCCGAGCTGCGAGGTCACGTAGCGCACCATGTCCAGCAGTGGAGCCATGCAGACCACGGTGCCGTAGAGGTCGGGGCGTTGCGTGAGGGCTGCGCCGACAAGTAGCCCGCCGTTGCTGCCGCCGGACACTGCGAGGTGCTCGCGCGAAGTCCAGCCTTCGTCGGTGAGCCACTGGGCCGCGGCGTGGAAGTCGTCGAAGACATTCTGCTTGTTGCCGAGCATGCCGTCGCGGTGCCAGTCCTCGCCCTCTTCGCCGCCGCCGCGGATGCCCGCGACGGCATACACGCCTCCGGCCTCGACCCACGCGAGCATCGTGGCTGAGTAGCCCGGCTGCATCGAGATCCCGAAACCGCCATAGCCGTAGAGGATTGTGGGCCGCGGCCGGTCGGGGATCTCGGTGGGGGAGAGCACGAACATGCGTACCTCGGTGCCGTCGGCCGAGGTGTAGGTGACCTGTCGACTGTGCACGCGAGGCACCTCGACCGTGCCGGGAGGTGAGGCGTACAGGGCAACCTCACCGGTGCGCGCGTCATAGGAGTAGACGTTGGGCAGCGTCGTGTAGTCGGTGTAGACGAACCAGATCATCGGGCCGCCGTCGGGGCGCTCGACGAGGCCCCCCAGTGTGCCGACCCCGGGCAGGGGGATGCGTCCGACGAACTCGCCCGTGGCGAGGTCGTGCAGCGTGAGATCTCCGACGGTGTGCCTGGTCCACGACACGGCCAGGAGCGGGCGCTCGAGGTCGTCGCCGTCGAGGATCGCGTAGTCCTCGACGACGGCGTCGGGGTCTTCGGGGATGAGATCGACCCAGTGCTCGATGGTCGGGGTGGTGGGGTCGGCAACGGCGATGCGACCTCGGGGTGCGTCGCGGTCGGTGGAGATGTAGGCGCGCCCGTCGCGCCCGAAGTGCAGGGAGGTCTGGGCATCGACGTCGATCTGCACCTCGACCAGCAGCGGCGCCTCGGGGGAGGACGTGGTGAGGTCGGCGATCCACAGGTCGTTGCGGGGCTCGGTGCCCTCCGAGCTTGAGATCTGGAGCCAGCGTCCGTCGCGGCTCACGGATGCGCCGTAGTAGTTGGTGGCGACGAGGCCATCGCCGAACACCATGACGTCGGTGTCGGGGTCGGTGCCCACGCGGTGCAGCCACACGCGGCGGTGGAACTGCTGTTCATCCTCGGGCAGCAATGCCGGGTCGAGCCGGCGCACGTAGTAGTACGACTCGCCGCCCGGGAGCCAGGCGATGGGGGAGTAGCGGGCCCGGTCGATCGGGCCGTCGACGACCTCGCCGGTGACGACATCCATCACCCGGACGATCGACTCCTCGGTGCCGCCCTCGGACAGCTGGTAGGCCAGCAGGTGGCCTTCCTTGCTCGGCTGCCAGGAGTCGAGGGTGGTGAGGCCACTCGGATCGATCGCCATGGGGTCGAGCAGGATCCGCTCGGTGCCGTCAGGGTCGATCGTCCAGAGCACGGCAAACTGCTGATCCCCGGTGCGCCGCATGAAGAAACAGCGATCGTCGCGGAAGTAGGGCGGTGAGATGCCGCCGGCCGACAGTAGCTCGCCGACGCGCGCGCGGAAGTGGTCGACGGTGGTCCACTCGTCCGATTCCGCTGCGAAGAGCGCGGACTGCGCGGCGGACCACTCAACCGTGCGTTCGTCATCGGACTTCTCGAGCCACCGGTAGGGGTCGGCGACGAGCCGGCCGTGGAGATCCTCGACGAGGTCGAGGCGCGGGGCATCGGGATATGTCGGCACTCGATCACCCTAGGAGTGCGACGGGCCCCGGGCGTGGACCCTCGGAGTGTGGTGTGTCACCGCAGTGCAGGGTCAGTGGTGCGGCGACATTCCACCCGACAGGATGAGTTCGTGAACATCGACCTCGCCGAGCTCGCGGCGGCACATGGTGTGGCGACCGAGTTCTGGGATCAGGCGGGCCAGCACCACGACGTGTCGGAGGAGACGGTCGTCGCGGTGCTCGCGGCCCTCGACGTCGAGGCTGGCACCGCCGAGCAGGTGGCTGCCGCGAAAGCCGAGCACCTGCTTCGAGATTGGCGCAGAACCCTGGCGCCGGTGTACGTCCGGCGCGAGGATGAGGAATCCACGGCGTGGGTGCATGTCCCGCATGGCGCGGGTGTGCGGATGTGGGTCGATCTCGAGGATGGCGGCGCGCGGATCGATCTCTCGCAGGTCGATCGGTGGGTCGACCCTGTGGAGGTCGATGGCGCGATGGTGGGCGAGGCGACGTTCGCACTCCCAAACGACCTGCCCACGGGGTGGCACCGCCTCGGGGTCGAGATCACGGCGGCAGCAGCCGAGCAGGCCTCGACGAGTCTGGTGATCACACCGCACCACCTCGAACTACCGGAGCGCCTCACCCGTAGTAGGGGTTGGGGCTTCGCCGCGCAGTTGTACTCGGTGCGATCGCATCAGTCCTGGGGGCTCGGCGATCTCTCCGACCTCTCCGAGCTTGCGCAATGGAGTGGCCGCGATCTCGGTGCCGACTTCGTCCTTGTCAACCCACTTCATGCGGCCTCGCCCGTGCCCCCGATGGCGCCGTCGCCCTATCTCCCGGTGACTCGCCGGTTCGCCAACCCCATCTACCTTCGGGTTGAGGCGATCCCTGAGTTCGCCCAACTCGCTGACCTCGACCGCGTCGAGTGCGACTCGCTCGCGGGCTCAGTGAGGCCGATGAACGCCTCGCCCGAATTGCTTGATCGTGATCGCGTCTGGGCGGCGAAGAGGCGCGCGCTCGAGCTCGTTCACCGCGTCCCATTGACCTCCGAACGCTCTGCTGCCTATGAGGCTTTCCGTGAGAGGGAGGGAGAGGGCCTCGCGGACTTCGCCCTGTGGTGCGCGCTCGCCGATACCTATGGCCAGCCGGCGTCGTGGCCCATAGATCTCGCCGATCCGCATGGCGCGGCCGCCTCGCTCGCTCGAGAGACGCTGGCTGGGCTCGTCGATTTCCACACGTGGTGCCAGTGGGCGCTCGACGCGCAACTGGCCGCGGCACAAGCCGCCGCACGCGAGTCGGGGATGTCGATCGGGATCATGCACGACCTCGCCGTCGGCGTTCACCCCGAGGGCGCCGACTCCTGGGCGCTGCGCGATGTGCTCGCGCGCGGGATTGCGGTGGGCGCTCCGCCGGACATGTACAACCAGATCGGGCAAGACTGGTCGCAACCACCGTGGCGCCCCGATTCCCTTGCAGAACAAGGGTTTGTGCCCTACCGAGACATGTTGCGCACGGTGCTGAGGCATTCCGGTGGAATCCGTGTCGACCATGTCCTGGGGTTGTTCCGGCTGTGGTGGATACCCCGAGGCATGTCCTCGGGTCAGGGCACCTACGTCCGTTACGACCACGACGCCCTCGTGGGAATCCTGGCGCTCGAGGCGCAGCGGGCCGGCGCGGTCGTGATCGGGGAGGACCTCGGCACTGTCGAGTCATGGGTGCAGGACGTCCTGCGCGACCGAGGTGTGCTCGGCACGTCGATCCTGTGGTTTGAGAACGAGGCCGACGGCACCCCTCGGGCCCCCGAGCACTGGCGGGAGCTCGCACTCGCGAGCGTGACGACCCACGACCTTCCCCCTACGGCCGGGTACCTCGAGGGGGAGCACGTGCGCCTGCGTCACGAGCTCGGGTTGCTGGCCACGTCCTACGACGACGAGCTCGCGGGACATCGACGCACCCTCGAGGCGTGGACGGGCGCACTTGCGGCGGCGGGTTTGCTTGCGGACGAGCACGCCGACGCGGACACCGGGTACACCATGGGGGCAGGGGATGTTGACGGCATCGTCGAGGCGCTCCACCGCTATCTCGCCATGACACCGGCCAGGCTGCTTGCGATCTCTCTCGCCGATGCCGTCGGTGATCGTCGGGCCCAGAACCAGCCCGGTACCGACCAGGAGTACCCCAACTGGCGGGTTCCGCTCACCGACGCGGCCGGTCGGGTCGTGCTTCTCGAGGACCTCCCTGGGATCGAGTTGCTGAACCGGCTTGTGAGCCACATCGCCAGTGGATCGAACGTAAGATCACCCTCATGACTACGTCCCCCCGCGTCCACATCCGCACGCGCGCCGCTGCCGCTGCGTTCGTTTCCCTCGTTGCGTTCGTCCTCATGGCGAACCCCGCGATGGCCGAGGACCGCGGGGATTCCGGCGACCCGATGTCTATTGGTCAGGTCTTGCTGATCTTCGCGGGGATCCCGATCCTCGTCGTTGCCCTTGTGTGGCTCCTCGTCGCTGCGCCCGGCTGGACCCGCGCCGGGCGCACGGGAGCCCCCGAGGTGTGGTCGGGTGACCCGGTCGCACTAGGCGGATCGCCGGCTGCGGACGCCGCACCTGCGGCGATCGGCAGCGAGCCACCCACGAACGAGTCAGCCGGGGGTGCCAGTGCAACCTGGTGACGGATTCACGTCTGAGCAGCGCGCCGAGCTCGCGCACCTGCTCGCGTCTGCGGATGCCGCCTCCGGGCTCTCGTTCCGCCTCCGTGTCGGCGGCTTGGCCGAGGGTCGCACCAGCGCCGAGGATGCACTCGCCGCCGAGGGCGTGCGCGCCTCGGACACCGTGCTGATTGCGATCGACCCTGGCTCACGCGTCCTTGAGATCGTCACAGGCACTCGGGCCGCGGCTCGACTCACTGATCGATCGTGCGCCCTCGCCGCGCTCGCGATGACCTCCTCGTTCTCGGCGGGCGATCTCGTGGGCGGTATCCGCAACGGGATTCAGGTGCTCGCCGATCACGCCGCCGCGCAGCCAACCGTGCACCTCGACACGTTCTAGGGCTGGCCCGCGCGTCGTTCTGGCCTGTATCTCACCGGGTATGTTCGCCGCGACAAGACGAGGAGATCGACACCGTGGTCGACGTACGCCCCTTCCGCGCCCTGCGCCCCCAGCCCGAGCTCGCCCCCAGACTCGTGTCACCGCCCTATGACGTGGTCGATGTCGAAGAGGCGCGAGCCTATGCCGCTGGCGATCCCGACTCCTTTCTGCGCATTTCGCGCCCCGAGATCGACTTTCCGTCGAGCCTCGACGCCCATGCCGACGAGGTCTACGCCCAGGGCCGACGCAATCTCGAGGAGTTCCAGGCCCGCGGCGTTCTCGTTCGCGACGAGGTGCCGACCTACTCGGTCTACCGCCAGGTGATGGGCGGTGTCGTCCAGGTCGGGGTCGTGGCTGTGGTCGCGGTCGCCGACTACGACGCCCAGCGGATTCGCATCCACGAGTACACCCGACCCGACAAGGAGCTCGACCGCGTCCGTCACATTGACGCCCTCGACGCACAGGACGAGCCGGTGTTCCTGATCTCGAGGCGGTCGGCCGATGTCGACGCAGTGCTGGCCCAGGTCACCGCGCGCGAGCCGGCGGTCGACCTCGTCTCACGGGACGGGATCTCGCACACCGTCTGGGTCGTCGATGATCCCGCTGAGGTCGGCGCGCTGCGCCTGGCCCTGGCCGCCACTGGAGATCTCTATGTCGCCGACGGGCACCACCGCAGCGCGGCGGCGTCGCGCGTCCATGCGCAGCGGGTGGACGCGAGCGGTGAACACGACGCCTTCATGGCCGTGATCTTCCCGCTTGATTCGGTGCATGTCATGGCCTACAACCGCGTCGTGGCCGACCTCCTCGGCCGCACGCCAGCGAGCTTCCTCGAGGCAATGGGCGAGCACTTCGACATCGTTGAGTCACCGGTGGCAGTGCTGCCACGTCGTCGCCATGAATTCGGGGTGCATCTCGCGGGTCAGTGGTACGTCGCCACCGCGCGCGACGAGGTGGTCGACGAGGGCGACGAGTTGGGCTGCCTCGACGTCTCGGTGCTGCAGGAACGCGTGCTCGCGCCATTGCTGGGCATCGAGAACCCCCGCACCGACGAGCGCATCGCGTTCGTCGGGGGTATCCGCGGCACTGCCGAGATCGAGCGACTGGTGTCCTCGGGCGCGGCCGAGGTCGGGTTCACACTGTTCCCGACCTCGACTCACGAACTCGTCGTCGTGGCCGACGCCGGAATGGTGATGCCGCCGAAGTCGACGTGGTTCGAGCCCAAGCTCGCGAGTGGGCTGTTCGTTCACACGATCAACTAGCCGAGCAGTTTCCTCGCGGCGTGTACATGGAAGTCGCTGGCGAGCGCGATGTCGGCGACATGGATCCGCTCGTCCTTGTTGTGGAAGCCGGCCTCGACGATGTCGGTGGGGGTGCTCAGGAACGGGCTGTATCCGTAGGCCACCGTGGCGAACTCCCGTCGGAGGTGCACGGAGTCGGTGAACCCGGTGCACAGCACTGGCAGGGGCTCGGCGGCGAGACGGTCGGTGACGTAGTCGCGGATGACCTCCCAAAGCGGGCCCGCGGCCTCGGACGCATTGCCGTGCACAGGGGGCTCAGCGAGCGAGAGTTCATAGGAGACGTCGTCGCCGAGCCGCAGTCGCACCGCCGCAAGTACCTCCTCGACTGTGGTCCCTGGGAGGGTGCGGCAGTCGATCTCGACGGCGGCACGCGCGGGCATGACATTGCGGGCGAGAGATCCATGAAGGATTGTCGGGGCCATCGTCGTACCGGCGATCGCCGGAATCGCGTGCTCCCACATCGGGTGCAGGGCCGAGGCCTCGCGCAGTGCTTCCCTCAGGCCGAGCCGGTGCACGGCGTCGTCACCGAGCAGTGCCGCGAGCATTGAGCGGACGGCAGGGTGGTCGATCGGCTCGGCCTGGCCTTGGCCGATGCGGCGCAGGAGTTCACCGAGCAGGGGCACCGCGTTCTGCCCGAGTGTCGGCATCGACGCGTGGCCGGCCTCGCCGTGCGCATCGACCCTGATGGGGCAGGTGCCCTTCTCGCCCACGGCCACCTCGACGACCAGTCGACCGTCGCGCAGGGCGAACGGGAGGCCGCCACCCTCGTTGAGGGCGAAGTCGGTGGCGATGTCCGGCCGCTCGTTGACCAGCCAGTTCATGCCGACCTCGGCCGAGCCGTCCTCCTCGTCGGCGACGATGAGCAGGAGCAGGTCGCCGCGGCCACGCCAGCCCGAGCGAGCCAGGGAGGCGAGCGCCGCGGCCCGTGCGGCCACCTCGTTCTTCATGTCGACCGCGCCGCGTCCCCACAGGTAGCCGTCATCGTCGAGGACTCCGGCGAAGGGTGGGTGCGTCCAGTCGCGAGGGTCGGCGGGGACGACGTCGCTGTGCCCGACGAAGGCGAGCGACGGCCCGCCACCCGTTCCGGCGATGCGAGCGAGGAGGTTGGCCCTCGCGGGGTCGCGTGCCACGATCTCGACCTCGACGCCATTGGATTCGAGATAGGCGGCAATGAGATCGGTCACCGCGGTCTCGTTACCGTTGGTGGAGTCGACGCGGATCAGGTCGGTCGCGAGCGAGATCGACTCGGCTCGGCGCCGGTCGTCCTCGCCGTCGGGAGTCGGACTCGGTGTCCCCTCGGCTGGCCGTGTGGCGCTCATGGGTGCAGGCTATCGAGGTGGGCAACGGGGTGGCCCACGTGCTCGGACGAGACTCCCTGCATCTGCCCTGTGGCACAGGTCACGCCGGAAGGGCGCCTCCAGGGCTCGGCGCGGACCCCCCTCACCTGACACACTCACCCCGGACCACTGGACCGACGAAAGACAGGCAGGAAGCCGCATGGCCACGACCGGCATCGAATCACCGGGACGAGCGCAGATCGGGGTCAAGACCCTGCGCACCGACCGTTGGTGGATAGCGCCGCTTCTGACATTCCTCGCGTTGACCGCGTTTGTGGTCTATTCGGGCTGGCGGGTCTTCAGCAACCAGTACTACTTCGCCGAGCCGTACATCTCCGTGTACTACTCCCCGTGTATCACCACCACCTGCGTGCCGGGGTCGGGCTTCGGTGATGGGTTCGTCTCGTGGTGGGCGCTGTCACCCGCGCTGCTCACGGCCTGGATCCCGCTGGCCTTCCGGTTCACTTGCTACTACTACCGCAAGGCCTACTTCCGGTCGTTCTGGCTCTCGCCGCCCGCGTGCGCCGTCGCCGAGCCCCACGGGAAGTACACCGGCGAGCGTCGCCTCCCGCTGATCCTCAACAACGGTCACCGCTACGCCTTCTACCTCGGACTCCTGCTGAACGTGGTCCTCACGTGGGATGCGATCATCGCCTTCCGCAACTCTGAGGGCCAGTGGGGCCACATGGGTCTGGGCACCGTGATCCTCGTCGCCAACGCTGTGTGCCTGTGGATGTACAGCCTGTCGTGCCACTCATGTCGCAATGCGGTCGGCGGGCGCATCACCCACTTCTCCAAGCACCCGCTGCGCTACCGCATGTGGACCTTGATCTCGAAGCTGAACACGCGCCACATGCAGTGGGCCTGGATCTCGTTGTGCACCGTGGTGCTGGCCGACTTCTACGTCTACCTTCTCGCCTCGGGTCGGATCTCCGACCTCACGTTCTTCTAGACACTCACCTCTGTTCGACCAGCGTGACTTGCGGAAAAGGACATCCATGACCGACCTCGAGCGCCACTCCTACGACGTTGTCGTGATCGGAGCCGGCGGAGCTGGCCTCCGCGCGGCTATCGAGGCGCGCAGCCATGGCAAGCGCACCGCCATCGTGTGCAAGTCGCTGTTCGGCAAGGCCCACACCGTCATGGCTGAGGGTGGTATTGCCGCGGCCATGGGCAATGTGAACTCCAAGGACAACTGGCAGGTCCACTTCCGCGACACGATGCGGGGCGGAAAGTTCCTCAACTCCTGGCGCATGGCCGAACTCCACGCCAAGGAGGCGCCGCAGCGTGTCTGGGAGCTCGAGACCTACGGAGCCCTCTTCGACCGCACGCCCGAGGGCAAGATCAGCCAGCGGAACTTCGGCGGACACGAGTACCCCCGCCTCGCCCACGTCGGCGACCGCACCGGCCTTGAGCTGATCCGCACCCTGCAGCAGAAGATCGTCTCGCTGCAGCAGGAGGACTTCCACGCCACCGGCGACTACGAGTCGCACATCAAGGTCTTCGCCGAGTGCACGATCACACGCCTACTCACTGACGAGTCCGGCGCGATCGCGGGTGCCTACGGCTACTTCCGCGAGACGGGCGACTTCGTCCTGTTCGAGTCGCCCGCGGTGGTGCTTGCCACCGGCGGTATCGGCAAGTCCTTCAAGGTCACCAGCAACTCCTGGGAGTACACCGGCGACGGCCACGCGCTCGCCATGCGCGCCGGCGGCAGCACCTTGAACATGGAGTTCATCCAGTTCCACCCCACGGGCATGGTCTGGCCGCCCTCGGTCAAGGGCATCCTGGTCACCGAGTCGGTGCGCGGCGACGGCGGTGTGCTCACTAACTCTGAGGGCACCCGGTTCATGTTCGACTACATCCCGGACGTGTTCAAGGACAAGTACGCGACCACCCCCGAAGAGGGTGATCGCTGGTACACCGACCCCGACAACAACCGTCGCCCACCCGAGTTGCTGCCCCGTGACGAAGTGGCTCGCGCCATCAACTCCGAGGTCAAGGCCGGTCGGGGCACGCCTCACGGCGGTGTCTACCTCGATGTCTCGAGCCGCCTTCCCGCCGAGACGATCCGCAAGAAGCTGCCCTCGATGTACCACCAGTTCAAGGAACTGGCCGACGTCGACATCACGGCTGTTCCGATGGAGGTCGGCCCGACGTGTCACTACGTCATGGGTGGCGTCGAGGTCGAGCCCGACACCGGCTCGGCGAAGGTGCCCGGCCTGTTTGCAGCGGGTGAGGTCTCCGGCGGTATGCACGGCTCGAACCGTCTTGGCGGCAACTCGCTCTCGGATCTCCTCGTCTTTGGCCGCCGTGCCGGGCTCGGTGCCGCCGAGTACGTCGAATCGCTCGGCGAGAGTCGTCCGCAGGTGACCGACGCGATGGTCGCGGCCGCCGAGCTCGAAGCTCTGGCACCGTTTACCACCGAGGGCGGCGAGAACCCCTACACGATCCACTCCGAGCTCCAGGAATCGATGAACGACCTCGTGGGGATCATCCGCACGCAGGCGGAGGTCGAGCAGGCACTCGAGCGGCTCGAGGGTTTCAAGGCCCGCGTGGCCCATGTCACCGTCAAGGGCGGGCGCGCGTTCAACCCGGGCTGGCACCTCGCACTCGACCTGAAGAACATGCTGCTCGTCTCCGAGTGCGTGGCTCGCGCCGCTCTCGAACGCCAGGAGAGCCGTGGCGGTCACACCCGCGAGGACTACCCGGTGATGAGCCCCGAATGGCGCCAGGTCAACATCGTGTGCCGCGCCGACGGCGACGGGGCTGCGATTGTTCGTCAGCCTCTCGTCCCGATGCGTGAAGACCTCCTCGACCTGTTCGACGTCGATGAACTGAAGAAGTACCTGACCGAGGCCGAGCTCCCGAAGGGTGCGCACTGATGGGCTACAAAGCACGATTCAAGGTCTGGCGCGGAGATAAGTCAGGCGGAGGTCTCGAGGACTTCTCCGTCGATGTCAACGAGGGCGAGGTCGTTCTCGACATCGTCCACCGTCTCCAGGCGACCGACGCGCCCGATCTTGCTGTTCGCTGGAACTGCAAGGCCGGCAAGTGTGGCTCCTGCAGCGCCGAGATTAACGGCCGTCCGCGACTGATGTGCATGACGCGCATGAGTACATTCGCCGAGGACGAGACCATCACCATCACGCCGATGCGTACCTTCCCCGTGATTCGTGACCTCGTCACCGACGTGTCATACAACTACGAGAAGGCCCGCATGGTTCCGGCGTTCTCGCCGCCCGCGGACCTTGAGCCGGGCGACTACCGGATGGCGCAGGTCGACGTCGAGCGCAGCCAGGAGTTCCGCAAGTGCATCGAGTGCTTCCTGTGCAACGACACCTGCCACGCGGTGCGTGACCACGAGGAGAACAAGACGTCCTTCTCGGGGCCGCGATTCCTCATGCGCATCTCCGAACTCGACATGCACCCGCTCGACACCGTCGATCGCCGTGAGGTCGCTGTCCAGGAGCACGGTCTGGGCTACTGCAACATCACCAAGTGCTGCACCGATGTGTGCCCCGAGCACATCAAGATCACCGACAACGCGATCATCCCGCTGAAGGAGCGCGTCGCCGACAAGAAGTACGACCCGATCTTCTCGATCGCGTCACTGTTCGGAAAGACCAAAGAGCGGGCGCGACGCACGCCCCCTCCGGGCAAGAACGCCTGAGCGATTCATTCGCTCGCGAGGACGCGGCACGGACCCAATAGGGTCCGTGCCGCTCGCGTGTGGCGGGGCCACGCCCGCGGTCATGGCCCACAAGGGCCGGTAAGGTTGCCCCATGCCTGATTCCCGCAGCCCGGCAGCCTCGATGGCCGCTCGTGTTCGCGTCGTCAGGTACGGCCCGTCGGCCCCCGACGACCGGGCGGACTTCGTGGTGGTCGAGGAGCCGCTGCGGGTTCACCTCGAGCAGCGCGGGCTCCAACATCTGCTCGGCTCCACGATGCGCACCCCGGGGCACGATCTCGAGCTGGCTGCTGGTCTCGCGGTCGGCGAGGGTGTGGTGCGCGTGACCCAGGACCTGCTGACGGTGCGTCCCTGCCGCGATGGTCGACGGGCCGCGGCCAACGACGTCACGGTGGTCCTCGCTGAGCATGTGAGCATCGACCACGGCCGACTCGGCCGCGTGTCGACCCCCTCGAGTGCATGCGGGCTCTGCGGCCGCGATGAGATCGAGGCGATTGTGGCGGCCGCACCGCGCGTCACGCGGTCGGTGAGCCTCGACCCTGAGGTTCTCGCCTCGCTACCTGATCACATGCGCGAGCGCCAGAGTGTGTTTCGTCGCACGGGCGGGCTCCACGCGGCGGCCCTCGCCACTGCTGCCGGCGAGATCATGGTTGTCCGTGAGGATGTCGGGCGCCACAACGCGGTCGATAAGGTCATCGGACATGCGGTGATGCACGCGGTGTCGGCGGACGTTCTGGTCGTGAGCGGGCGAGCGGGGTTCGAGATCGTGCAGAAGGCAGCGATGGCGGGTATCCCGGTGGTGGCCTCGGTGTCGGCACCCACGTCACTGTCGGTCGAGATCGCCCAGGCCTGTGGCATCACCCTTGCCGCATTCGTGCGCGAGGGTCGCCTCAATATCTACTCCGGCGCCGAGCGCCTCACGAGCATGAAGGATGTCGCATCATGGTGAAGCGGGCACCGCGCGAGGATCTTGCGCAGGACCGGCCCAGTGTCAGCGCCCCCGCTACATCGGGCGTGGGAAACAAGGCGGTACTGAGCCTCACCCATGAACTGCTCACCAAACTCGGGTTGCGACGTGGCGCGACCCTGTTGAGGGTTGTCAACCAGAAGGATGGTTTCGACTGCCCGGGTTGTGCGTGGCCCGACCCCGACACCCGGCACAAGCTCGAGTTCTGCGAGAACGGGGTCAAAGCGATCGCAGAGGAGGCCACGCCGCGACGGGTGGACCGTGCCTTCTTCGCCGAGCACTCGGTTGCCGACCTTGGCCAGCGCAGCGACTACTGGCTCGGCCAGCAGGGTCGGCTCACCGAGCCGATGCTGCTGCGTGAGGGGGCCGCCCACTACGAGCCGATCACCTGGGATGAGGCCTACTCGGTGATCGCCGAGGAGATGGGTGCGCTGGCATCCCCGGATGAGGCCGTCTTCTACACCTCAGGCCGCACGAGTAACGAAGCCGCGTTCCTCTACCAACTCGTTGCGCGGATGTTCGGCACCAACAATCTGCCGGACTGTTCGAACATGTGCCATGAGTCCAGTGGTACCGCATTGACGCAGACCCTCGGCATCGGCAAGGGCGAGGTCACCCTCGAGGGACTCGACGCTGCTGGGCTGGTCGTCATCTGCGGCCAGAACCCTGGCACCAACCACCCTCGGATGCTCACCGCACTCGAGAAGGCCAAGAGCACCGGCACCCGCATCGTTGCGGTAAACCCGCTGCCCGAGGCCGGGTTGCTCGCCTTCGCGAACCCGCAGAAGCCCGGAGCCTACGTCGGACGCAGCACCGAGATCGCCGACCGCTTCCTGCAGATCCGACTCGGTGGCGACCAGGCGCTGTTCGCGGCTGTGGGTCAGCTGATCCTCGAGGCCGAGGACGCCGCACCGGGAACCGTGCTCGATCACGCCTTCATCGCCCAACACACGAGTGGGTTCGACGCCTATGCCGCCCATGTGCGAGCCGTCGAGCGCGACACCGTGATTCGCGCGACGGGCCTGGCATGGGATGACATCGTTGCCCTGGCGGAGGAGATTCGCACGGCTAAATCGGTCGTGATCTCTTGGGCCATGGGTGTGACACAGCACCGCGATGCCGTGGCGACGATCCGTGAGTTCGTCAATGTCCTTCTCCTACAAGGGAATATCGGACGCCTTGGTTCCGGCGTGTGCCCGGTTCGCGGGCACTCCAATGTGCAGGGTGATCGCACAATGGGCATCTCCCCGAAGATGCCCGACCAGTGGCTGACCCGCCTCGGTGCGCACTTCGAGTTCGAGCCGCCGCGTGTGCACGGGCTCGACACGGTGGATTCGATCCGCGCGATGCGCGATGGTGCCGTGCGCGTGTTCTTCGCCCTCGGTGGCAACTTCGTACGGGCCTCATCCGATTCCGATGTCACCGAGGCAGCGATGCGTCGCACGGCACTCTCGGTGCAGGTCTCGACCAAGCTCAACCGTTCACACACTGTCACCGGCCGTCGGGCCCTGATCCTCCCGACCCTCGGGCGCACCGACCGCGACCGCACCCGGGGTCGCGAGCAACTCGTGTCGGTCGAGGACTCCATGCTTCTCGTGCACTCCTCGCGCGGCCGGCTCCAGCCGGCGTCCGAGCACCTGCGTTCGGAGGTCGACATCGTGGCTCAGCTGGGCGCGCGACTCCTGCCGGACGCTGCGGACTGGGAGGGCATGACCTCCGACTACGCGAACGTGCGCAAGCACATCGAGGCTGTTGTCCCGGGTTTCGAGGACTTCGAGAACCGGCTGGCCCGTCCGGGTGGGTTCATGCTGCCGCACGGTCCGCGCGATGAGAGGCGATTCGACACCTCGGATGGGTTCGCGCAGTTCTCGGTGAACGAGTTGCGTCCGCTGGAGATCCCCGAGGGCCGTCTCCTGCTCCAGACTCTGCGCAGCCACGATCAGTTCAACACCACGATCTATGGACTCGACGACCGCAACCGGGGTATCAAGAACGGCCGTCGCGTGGTGTTCGTCAATCCCGACGATCTCATCGCCTTGGGCATCGCGGACGAGTCCTACGTCGACATCGTCAGCGAGTGGGTCGATGGCGAACGCCGGGCCCCGGGGTTCCGCGTCGTGTCCTACCCCACCACCCGGGGGTGCGCCGCAGCATATTTCCCCGAGGCCAATGTGCTCGTGCCGCTCGACAGTGTTGCCGAGGGCAGCAACACCCCCACGAGCAAGGCGATCGTGATCCGGCTCGAGCCGGTCACCTAAGCGGCTGCCTCGCCGCGGCTGCCTCGACCAGGGCTGAGATGATCGGGTGTGAAGATCCCGCGGCCCGCCGCACCCACGGCCCCAGGCCCCGCCGGTGGCGTGATGATGCGCTCGATCGGGCTGATCCGTCGCGATCCCCTGGCCTTCCTGGCCCAGATGCGCGAGGCCTACGGCGACGTGCTGCAGTTTCCGATCCCGTCGCCGCCCACCTACCTGGTGACGGACCCCGAGGCTGTGCGCCGGGTACTGGTCACCAATGCCAAGGGGTATGGCAAACGCACCTTGCAGTACACGACCCTCTCACTGGTCACCGGGGAGGGTCTGCTCACCGCCGACACCGAGGCCTGGCGGCCACAACGGCGGCTGGTGCAGCCCGCGTTCCATCACGCCTCACTCGAACTCGTGGCGACCCACGTGCGCGACGCGGTCGACCGACTCGTCGATCGTTGGGCCGAGCGCGACGGTGAGGTGGTCGATGTCGACGAGGCGATGATGCACCTCACCCTCGAGGTCGTGGGTGCCGCACTGTTCGGTGCAGACCTCTCGGGTGACGCCCGTCACCTCGCCGAGGCCACGCTGGATGCACTTGAGGTCGTGGTGAAGAAGGCGCGCAGCCCGTTCTCGCTGCCGCTGCGCTTCCCGACTCCCACGAACATCGTGCTCAGACGCGCGGTGAGGGTACTCGATAGGGCAGTGGAGTCGATACTTGTTCAGCGGCAAGGGAATCCGCTGATCGATGGTCAGGCGCCACGAGACATGCTCGATCTCCTTCTCGCTGCTCACGATGACGATGGTTCTACCCTCTCGCGTCGGCAGATCCGAGATCAGGTGGTCACGTTCATCGTCGCCGGACACGAGACGGTGGCCAGTACCCTCACCTGGGCGTGGCACCTGCTCTCGACGAACCCCGGCCCGGCACGCCAGCTTCGCGACGAGGTCGACGCGGTGTGCGGCCCCGCGGGCCCCACGTTCGACGATCTCGCGCGCCTCCCGTGGACGACCGCGGTGCTCGACGAGGTGCTGCGTCTGTATCCGCCGGCCTGGTTGGTGACCCGGCGGTCGTTGGTTCCCGACGTGCTGGCCGGCGTCGAGATCGCGGCCGGATCTCTCGTGATCGTGAGCCCGTGGCTCGTCCATCGTGATGTGAACGCCTGGCCCGATCCGGAGATATTCGACCCGTCGCGTTTCCTCGACGAATCCGGGATACGCCGGCGCGATGTGCTCACCTCGCCGGCCTACCTACCGTTCGGCGCCGGGCCGCGGATGTGTATTGGGCGCGATATGGCGCTCCTCGAGGGTGTTCTCGTCCTCGCCGGCCTCGCGTGCAGGGTGGACCTCGAGCCGCTCGAGCCGCCTCCGAGAGCCGTGCCGCTGGTGACTATCCGTCCGGCGGCAGGGCTTCCGATGCGACTGCGCATCCGCCCCGACCGCGTACGTTCGGGGAGTACCTCTCCGTCCTGATCATCGACGTGCGAGGCAGTGATTAGCGCTGACGTGCGGCCCAGTCGCGCACAATGTCGCGCACCGAGAGCATGCCGCTGACCTCATTGCCCTCGAGCACCACGAGATGCCGGAATCCGCCTCGCATCATGGCGTCTGCGGCCTGGCCCAGCGTCCAGTCCGAGGTCGCGTAGACGATGTCGGTGGTCTGGTGTTCCTGTGCCGTCTCGATGTCGGGGTCTTGCCCCGCCGCGATCGAGACCAGGATGTCGCGTTCGGTGATGATGCCCGCGCCCGCGCTGTCGGTGTCGATCACGACGGCGGCTCCGACCTTGCGGTCGGTCATGGCCTGCGCGATCTGACGCAGGGTGTGGCCCGGTCCGACGGTGAGGACCTCGCGATTCATCGAGGTGGCCACAGTGGTGTTCTCATCGATCTGCATGTGGGCTCCCTTCCGATCTGGGTCAAGAACCCGACTGTGACAGTGTTCTCAGGGAGTGTCCATCACAATCGCACAATCGGTGCTCCCCATCGTCATGGACACTGGTGGCATGACCAAGGGCTGGAGCGACACGCGAGCCCTCCTCATCGCCCTGATGTGGATCCCCGCGACCCTCTGGCTCGACCGCTCGGTCTCAACCGCCGGCCAGCTCGCTCTGGGGGCCCTCACCTGGGTTCTGCTGCTGTGGTGGCTCTCGCACGAGCGTGACCTCGTCCGGGCCCAGACCCTCGTGGTGGTTGTGCTCGCGACGATCGTGGAGTACGTCTTCTCAGGCTGGTTGGGGGTGTATCTCTACCGGCTCGACCATGTGCCCGCCTATGTCCCGCCGGGCCACGGCTTGGTCTACCTCGCTGCCTTGACCTTCGGCCGACTGCCAGCGGTCCGCCGCCACGCGTCGCTGGCAATCAAGGCCACTGTGGTGCTGGCCGGCGCCTGGGCACTGTGGGGACTCGCGCTTTCGCCCCGTCGCGATGTGCTCGGATTCCTCTGGTACCTATGCCTTCTCGGCTTCTTGCGTTGGGGCAGGTCGACTCTGCTCTACGTCGGCGCGTTCGTCGCGGTGAGTTACCTGGAGATCCTGGGCACGACCTGGGGCGTATGGACCTGGCAGCCCGTCGACACGATCATGGGCTGGGTGTCGATGGGCAACCCGCCGAGTATCGCCGCGGGAGGCTATGGCTGGTTCGACCTCTACGCGGTGCTGCTGGCACCTGCGCTGGTGCGGCTGTACCGAACTCGTCGCGGGCGTCCGCGTCCCACCGGGCTAGCGCAGGGCAGAGATCACGAGGTCGTGGAGCAGCCCGTTGGTCGAGACGCCACTGCCGCGATCGGGGCCGTCGATGCCATCGACACCGGTGAAGCGTCCACCCGCCTCGGTGACCACGAGTGACACCCCCGCGACGTCGTAGAGGTTGAGTTCGGGCTCGGCGGCGATATCGACCGATCCCTCGGCAACCAGGACATGGCTCCAGAAGTCGCCGTAGGCACGTGTGCGCCAGACCGAGGCCATGAGGGAATCCCACTGGGGCTGCCGATTCTGGGGCACCCAGGTGATGTCGGAGTAGGACAGTGACGCGTCGGCGAGCGCAGACACCTGGGAGACGGCGAGCTGGCGCGGGTGTGCTGATCCGGGCTCGGTGACCCAAGCACCCCCTCCGAGCGTGGCCCACCAGCGCCGTGCCAGTGCCGGAGCGGAGACGACCCCGACGATGATGCGACCGTCGGCGTCCTGCAGCCCGATCACCGTGGCCCACACGGGAACTCCGCGCACGAAGTTCTTCGTGCCATCCACGGGGTCGACGATCCATCGTCGGCCGTTCACGCCCGCGATCTCGCCGTACTCCTCCCCGAGCACCCCGTCGTGCTGGCGCTCGGCCTCGACCAGATCGCGAACCGCGCGCTCGACGGCCTTGTCGGCGTCGCTCACGGGGGTGAGGTCGGGTTTGGTTTCCACGACGAGGTCGCGGGCGTTGAACCTGTCCATCGTGATGGCATCCGCGCGGTCGGCCATGAGCATGGCCAGCGCGAGATCTGACGAGTGCGGGGTTGTGGTCACGTGCGCGAGGCTACCGGGACTGACGCGTTCTCCGAGCGAGTCCCTCAAGACGACGGTGTCGCGTAGCGTCGGGAGCCAGAGCGCAACGAGCCGGAGGCCGCACATGTTCGACACCATCCTGGGTTTACCCCTACACCCGCTCGTCGTGCACGTGGTCGTGGTGCTGCTGCCGCTGGCCTGCGTCGGGGCGGTCGCCATCGCGATTGTGCCGGGGTGGAACCGGCGCTTCGGGATTCTCGTCGTGGGGTGTGCGTTCGTCGCCACCGGCGCCGCAGTGTTGGCCAAGGAGAGCGGCGAGCGACTCGCCTCCAGGGTGGGGCTCCCGATCACTCACGCTGCTGAGGCGAAGTGGGTACCGGTGTTCTCGGGCCTGTTGTTCCTGGCGGTGGCCGCCCTGTGGTGGTACGACCGGTCCCAGCCTGAGCGTCGTGCGAATGTCACGAAGGCGATCGCGGTCGTCACGGTCGTCGTGGCCGTAATCGCACTGGGGTGGGTTGCCGTGGCTGGGCACTCCGGAGCCACCGACGTATGGACGAAGGTCATCCAGAGCACGACCCCAGGGGCCTACCCGTCAGAGTGAGCGAGCCTGGTTCCCGCTAGCGGGGGGACTCATCGAGCGGCGGAGTGTCGTCGGTGCCGGCTCGGCTTCGCAGGAGGCGGCGCAGGGATACCAGGCGCGCTTGGCCACCACTGCCGGCGCGTCCGAGGGCCACCCAGTCGTCGAGGCCACACTCGACCTCGTCATGGGTGCAGGCGCGGGGACATTGCTCGGTGCCCGCACCGAGATCAGGGAAGGCGAGGATCACCCGTTGCGGATCGACATGGGCCAGCCCGAATGAGCGAACGCCCGGAGTGTCGACCACCCATCCACCGCTCGGAAGTCGAAGTGCCACAGCCGATGTCGAGGTGTGACGTCCCCTTCCGGTGACCTCATTGACATGGCCGGTGGTGCGCGCCGCGTCCGGAACGAGAGCGTTGACGAGGGTGGACTTCCCCACGCCCGAGTGCCCGATCAGAACTGAGACCCGGCCTGAGAGTCGCTCGAGGAGGGCGGCGACCTCGATCGGGTCTGTGCCGTCCTGGCGGGTCACGACGAAGGGGACGTCGAGCGCACCGTAGGACTCGAGCAGTGAGTTGGCGGGGCGCAAGTCGCTCTTGGTGAGAACCAGGAGGGGTGAGAGGCCCGAGTCGTAGGCCGCGACGAGGCAGCGGTCGATCATGCGCGGACGGGGTTCGGGATCGGCTAGCGCAGTGACCAGCACCAGTTGGTCGGCATTGGCCACGAGCACGCGCTCGATCGGATCCTCATCGTCGGCACTGCGGCGCAAGGAGGTCGTGCGGGTCTCGACCCGTACGACGCGCGCGAGGGTGTCGGGGGTGCCGCTGAGATCACCAACCAGGGCGACGCGGTCGCCGACGACGACGCCCTTGCGGCCGAGCTCGCGGGCCTTGACCGCGTAGACCTCTACCCCGGGATCGTCAGGGAGCCCGAGAACGATCGTGAACCGCCCGCGGTCGACGGCGACCACGAAGCCGCCTCCGGCATCGTCGTGGCTCGGGCGCTCTTTGCTCCGCGGCCGCGATTTGCCCCGCCCGGGGCGAATCCGGACGTCGTCCTCGTCGAGCTCGCGGCGGCTCACGCGGTGCGGCCGCCCTGGCCGAGCATGGCCTGCCACATACCGGGGAAGTCCGGAAGGGTCTTGCCCGTCGTGGCGATGTCGACGACCTCGACCCCCGGAATCACCAGCCCGATCACGGCTCCCGCGGTGGCCATGCGGTGGTCGTCGTAAGTCTGGAAGAGTCCGCCATGGAGGGGCCGTGGACGGATCACCAGTGAATCGGGAGTCTCCTCGACGTCGCCCCCGAGGCCAGTGATCTCGCGTGCCAGGGCCGCGAGTCGATCGGTCTCGTGCCCGCGCAGGTGTCCGATCCCGCGCAGGTGGGACGGGGTGGAGGCCAGGGCGCAGATCGCCGCGAGCACGGGGGTGAGCTCGCCGACATCGCGCAGGTCGGCGTCGAGCCCGATCAGCGTGTCACCGCCGCGAACGGTCAGCCTTGCTCCTCCGAGCCCTGTTCGTCCGAGCCCTGTGCCTGCGGCTTCTGTGCCGGTGAACTCCACGTGTGCGCCCATGTGCACGAGGAGTCGGCGCAGGGCGTCACCGGCCTGTGTCGTGTGCGCTGGCCATCCCGGCACGGTGACCGACCCGCCCGTGACGACCGCTGCGGCGAGGAACGGTGCGGCGTTGGAGAGGTCGGGCTCGACGTGCCGGTCGAGTGCGTGGATCGGGCCGGGCCTGACCGTCCACGACGCCGAGGTGGGGTCGTCGGCGTCGACCTCGACGTCGACCCCGTGCTCGCGGAGCAGATCGACGCTCATCTCGATATGCGGCATCGAGGGCACGGGTGCCCCCCGGTGGTGCACCACGAGTCCGCGTTCGAATCGGGGGGCCGAGAGCAGCAACGCACTCACGAACTGGCTCGAGGCGGAGGCATCGAGGGTGACCTCACCACCGCGAACCGAGCCGGTTCCCTTGACGGTGAACGGGAGTGTGCGACGGGCATCGTCGTCGATGAACACGCCGAGGGATTCCAGGGCGCTGATGACGCCCCCCATGGGTCTGACTCGGGCCCGAGGGTCGCCGTCGAACCTGGTGTCGCCATGGGCGAGGGCTGCTACCGGGGGCATGAAGCGCATCACGGTGCCGGCGAGGCCGCAGTCGATGTGGGCAGGACCGAGCAATGCCGCCGGATCGATCGCGAGGGATTCGTCGCTCTCGAGGCCCCGGATCCCGACCCCGAGTGCCTCCAGGGCCTTGCCCATCAAGATCGTGTCACGTGCTCGCAGGGCACCGGAGATCCGCGAGGGTCCGTCGGCCAGCGCAGCCAGGATGAGCGCTCGGTTGGTGAGCGACTTTGATCCGGGCACGCAGACCACGGCATCGACCGGCCCGAGTGCCAGCGGTGCCGGCCACGGATGGTCGTCTGATCCCACGGCCCGAATCGTACTTGTTCGCGGGCCACTCCTTTCCGACATCGGCCCGTCGGCTCGCTCCGATACGGCATGCTCGCCTCCATGTGTGGGAGGTATGCGGCCAGTCGCAACGTCGACGACCTCAGGGTGGAGTTCGAGCTAGCGGCGGTTCCCGAGCGCGCACTAGCCCCAGATTGGAACGTCGCGCCCACCAAGGAGGTCTACGCCGTCATCGGGCGCCAGGGGCCCGGGGGTGCTGGCGGGTCCGAGGTTCGTCGTGAGCTCGCGATCGCGCGCTGGGGGCTGGTGCCCTCCTGGGCCAAGGACCCTTCGATCGGCAACCGAATGATCAACGCCCGTGCAGAGACGGTCGACTCCAAGCCCGCGTTTCGGCGTGCGTTCGCCAAGCGACGCTGCCTGGTGCCGGCGGATGGCTACTACGAGTGGTACATCCCGTCCCAGGGCCCGACAGGACGTGGCTCGCGGCCGCTCAAGCAGCCGTTCCTTATTCATCGGGCCGACGGCGGAATGATGGCCATGGCGGGTCTCTACGAGATCTGGCGCGATCCCTCGCGGGCACAGGATGACTCCCCAGACGATGCCGAGGGCTGGCTCACGACAGTCACGGTGATCACCACTGCCGCGGAGGTGGCTATCGGCCAGATCCACGACCGCATGCCGCTACTCCTCGAGCGCGACCGCTGGAACCGGTGGCTCGACCCTTCATTCGACGGCTCCCAGGGTGATCTCCGTGATCTCCTCCGACCTCCTGTGCCGGGGGCACTCGAGGCCCATCCGGTCTCGACGGCGGTGAACTCCGTCCGCAACAACGGGCCAGATCTCCTCCTGCCGATCGGGGCCGAGGTCGAGGTCGCCGTCGAAGAGCAGGACGCGCCCGGTCTGTTCTGAGGTGTGTGGTCGGAGGGTATGCCCCGCTGTGGCAGGCCGGGGAATGTCGGGGGTGGTCGCGGTTGTTGGCACCGAGTACCGATGCCGCCCAGGAGAGGGGCCACTGTGCTCGTCCTCACGACTTTCGAGGATCGTCTTGGACTGCTTGAGCAGGTCAGCGGTGCGTCCGCGCCACTACGCTCTGCCCTGATGACCCAGGACAGCGCTCCCGAGACCCCTGCCGACGACGTCGTCGAGACCCTCGACGAGCGCAACGCGCGGTTCGAGCGTGACGCCCTCCCTTTCCTCGATCAGCTCTACGCTGCGGCACTGCGGATGACGCGCAACCCCTCGGATGCCGAGGATGTGCTTCAGGAGACCTTCGTCCGCGCCTTCTCGGCCTTTCACCAGTACCGCGACGGCACCAATCTCAAGGCCTGGCTCTATCGGATCCTCACCAACACCTTCATCAACGGCTATCGCAAGAAGCAGCGTGAGCCGCTGCAGTCCAACACCGATGACATCGAGGACTGGCAGATGGCCCGAGCCGAGGCGCACACCTCGACCGGTCTGCGGTCCGCCGAGGCCGAGGCCCTCGACCATCTGCCCGATTCCGATGTCAAGGATGCACTTCAGGCCATCCCGGAGGACTTCCGCATCGCGGTCTACCTCGCTGATGTCGAGGGCTTTGCCTACAAAGAGATCGCCGAGATCATGGGTACGCCCATCGGCACGGTGATGTCACGGCTCCACCGCGGGAGACGCCTCTTGCGCGATCTGCTCGAGGACTACGCCCGCGAGCGTGGCTTCGTCCCGGCTGCGGCGCAATCGGCTGGTGAGGGTTCATGAGTTGCGGCGGCCACCACGACACGCCCTGTGGCGAGGTCCTCGACGCAGTCTCGGCTTATCTCGACGGTGAGATGACCGAGCACGAGCGCGAGCGGATCTCCACCCATGTCGAGGAGTGCAGCCCGTGCCTGCGCGAGGTGGGGATCTACCAGGAGGTCAAGCTGCTCGTCGCACGTTCCTGCGGGTGTGATCACGTGCCCGAGGAGGTCCGGTCGCGGGTCCTGGGCCGCATACGCGCGGTCTCGGTCCAATGGCGTACCGACTCTCTCGACCCATCCGAGAGCTGACCTGGCCCGAGAATGACGATGGCCCACCCCATGGGGGTGGGCCATCGTGAGGATCGGGGGGTGCTACTGCCTCAGGCGTTCGGGCGGTTGCCGTGGTTGGCCCCGCTCTTCTTGCGGCTACGACGCTTGCGACCACGCTTGCTCATGACTGGCTCCTGTGTGTACCGACGCTGAGGACTATGGGCCGGCAGTATGCCCGGCCTCGTGGCGGTCAGTCTCCCACACCGGGTGACCTCCCGGCGACGGCAGGTGCTCAACCTGCCAATCGACGGTTGACCGCGGCCAGCACCGACCGGGCCACTGCGTCCTCGGCATCGCCGCGAACAAGGGCGCTGCCGCACAGGATTTGGTCGCCGAGGCGGGGAATAGTCACATTCACCGTGGTGACGGCGACTTCGCGCGTACCCATCTCCAACACCTGGGAGGTCTCGATCTGTGCGGGGATGCCGAGGAGATCGGTGAGTGCGGCCAGAGTGGCCGTGGCCACGATGCGGGCCCGGTGGACCTGGGAGGACGGCCCGCTGGCGCGACCGGAGAAGACGCTGCCCGCGATGGCGAGCACCACCGAGATCTCGCTCTCGCCCTCACTGTTGCGCACCGTGATGCTCGTGAGGGCGGGGCGGGGGAGTGACTGCTCGGCTGGCTCCGCATCGGAGGGCGTCGATGTCGCGCCTCCGGGGACATCGGAGTTGTCGTCGGCGATCTGGACGACGCTCACGATTCGGTGGTCGATGTCGAGGTCGAACTGCGCCATGGCGACGGACTGCACGTCACGGACGACCTGCTTGGCCGCTTTGCCGGGGCTGGCAAGGACGTGTACCTCGGTGGGTCGGGCGTCGGGGCCGGTCACGACGCTCGCCTCGCGGATCCCGGGGATCGCGCGGAGCGACACCTCGAGCTCGGGGAGCAGGCGCAGTGCGGTCATGAGTCCTCCGGGGAGACGGACGGACGCAAGTCCGGCCGCGTCGAGGTGGTCGCAGGGTGATCGGTGATCTGGGTGGCACTGGTGACGCGGATGGAACTGTCCTGCTTACTGTCAGCCACGACGGTAAGCCCGGTGAACGGCAAAAGCGGCTGTGGCGCGCCGGAGTCGACGTGATCAGACCCGGTTGCCGGCTCGCCACCGTCGACGGGCTCTCGGGTCGTGCCATGCGCGCGCGACCAGGAGGTGGCGCTGGCCGAGACGGAGGCAGCGGCGTCACGTTCGGACTCCGCCAGGTTCGCGAGCAGGTCGGGGAGCACGGTCGCGAGGTGGTCGGACAGGCCGCGCACGGACTCGCGCTGCCACCAGCGCAGGGTGCGGGCGGTGGCCTCGTCGATCGAGCCGGCCAACTCGGCCTCAGCGATTTCCAGGTCAAAGCGTGCGCTCGCGGGGTCAGTCCGCACGGCCACGAGGGCGCTCAGTAGTTCCGCATAGGCGCCCGAACGACGAGGGTCGGCCATGGGGCAGGCACCTCCTGTGCTGGGAGGGCCAGGCCGCACATGGCGGACTCCCTCTGCTGGTGGTCGAACACTAGTGAAGGCCTCACGCCCCGTAAGCAGGGCCCGTGCCCCATTCGCCCGAATGGGGCATCTGGTGACACTGCGTAGCCAAACGTCCGAAATTCGGATGTTGGGGCGGTGTCAGGTCCAGCCAAGCTTGTCCGAGGGGTCACAACGGCACCACGTGGGGCACAAGACACTTGACGCCACAGGGTCCTCTCCTGCCACAGTGGTCTCTGCAACCCCATAATGTGGGGAGACACCGCCGTGCCCCGGCGCGGTGGGCCCACGTCCACCACCAGCGCCACGACATAGGTATCGGCAGCAATCACCACAACTCAATAGCGGCAGGAACGGGATCGGCAGTCGGGGAGAGGAACTTCTGCATCGTCGACGGGCACACCTCTGCGTGCCCGTGAGCGAAACAGGGACTTCGTACTTCACGGCGAGAGCCGGTAGATCGCGAGCGGAGCGGAGTGCGCACGGGCGAACAGCGGTGCCCGTGACACGCATCGCGAGGAGTTGGTCATCTCATGAAGAAGATCGTCGCCGTCGTTGAGCGCATGCTCTCGACAGAGGCGCACTGGTCCTGGCGTTAATCGCCCGGTGCCATCAGTGAGTGAAGTTCAATTTCGGGCCTTGGCTGCCGATCCCGATCCTGCCGACATCGAGTGACCGGTGTGCTCCACCGCGCCAGAGAGGATCGACCAGATGCGCGACCTGCCGATCAGGTCCCGGCTGTACGTGGCCGCGGTCGTGGTTGTCGGCATGCTTGTGCTGGTCGTCGGAATTCGCAACGTCGCGATTGGCGACCTCAGCACCGTGCTGATCCTGGCCACCTTGTTCGTCATGATGAACTTCCTCAAGAGCCCGTTGCGTCGCGGTGTCGCGGTGCGCGAGGGGATCGACATCAGCGTGCAGATGCCCATCTCGATGGCCTCGGTGCTGTTGCTGGGCCCATTCGGTGCGCCCATCGTTGCGGCGTCGATGGCCCTGACCCCGAACACTCCGTGGTTCAAGCGACTGTTCAACGGCGGTATGGCCGCGATCACCGCTTGGGTGGCCAGTGAGGCCTACCTTCGCGTCGGCGGCCACCCCATCAACGTCGATTTCACCTTCTCGCCGCGTCACGTGCTGCTCCCGGTGATCGTGACCGCCCTGGTGATGGAGTTGGTCAACGGTCTGCTCATGGTGGCCGTGATCGCTCTGACTGAAAGGGTTTCCCCGATCCGCGTGTGGTTCGGGACGCTCTCGGAGTCGGCGTTCCCGATGTTCATCTACTCGATCTTCGGCCTCATGCTCGCGGTGGTGTGGTCCTACGTCGGGCCGATCTCGGCCGCTCTCGTGCTCGCGCCACTGATGGTCGCGCGCTGGGTCTTCGCCCAGTTCGCAGCGCGCCAGGAGGCTTACGAAGCCACCATGCGTTCGCTGATCCAGGCGGTGGAGACCAAGGACGCCTACACCCGCGGCCACTCCGAGCGGGTCTCGCGTGCGTCCGTCCTGATCGGTCGACGATCGGGCATGCGCGAGGATCGCGTCGCCACCCTGCGCTATGCGGGCATGCTGCACGATGTTGGCAAGCTCGGCGTGCCGACCTTGGTGCTTCAGAAGGCGGGGCGCCTGAGCGAGGAAGAGTTCGACGCCATCCAGCAGCATCCTTCACGTGGACGTGAGATCACCAAGGAGCTCGAGTTCCTCGGCGAGGCGGTCGAGGGCATCCACCTTCATCACGAGCGCATCGATGGCCGTGGGTACCCGCTCGGCCTCAAGGGCATGGAGATCCCTGAGTTCGCGCGCATCATCGCGGTCGCCGACGCCTTCGACTCCATGACCACGACGCGGTCATACCGCGGTGCCCGCAGTGTCGAGGACGCCGTGCTCGAACTTCGTCGCTGCAAGGGCTCGCAGTTCGACCCGGACTTGGTAGAGGCTCTCGTCGAGGGCATCGAGGTCGACGGATGGGATGCCACTGACACCATGCCGAGTGATCTTCCGGTCGCGTTGCCCGGTGCCTCGGAGATCGGGGTCCCCTCCTTCGGAAGTGACGACGACGACCCCACCGCGGCCCGCCAGTTGGGGATCGGCGGTCCTGCCGGGGCCGCGGCGATCCCCGATGATGCCTCCGAACTCGACGCCCTGATGGACGTCTCGGGCGAGGAACGTCGATGAAGGACGATCGCGAGCTCCGCGCGGCAGGCCCACTGCTGATTGCCGCTGCTCTGGTGGTTGTCGCATCCGTCACGATCACAGCGGCGGCGCAGCCTGAGAGCAGTGCCTCCAGCGACGTCTGGCGCATCTCGCTGGCCTTCGCACTATTCATCGCTGTGGGCGAGATCCTGCGCATCACCCTGCCCGGTGGTCGCCAGACTGCCCCGCTCGCCTCTGCCGGAGCTCTGGCCTTCGCACTTCTGCCGGGCTTCCTCGGGGCTGAGGGGGTCTTCGGGGCCGAGGGGATCTTCGGGTCGCCCGAGGACATGAGCGCCGGACGTCTGGCGGCTGCGGCCGCGCTCGCCGTCACGGTGGTCACCGTCGGCTCGGTGGTGGGCGCCTTCCCGAGGGCTCTCGTCGGGCGCGGGATGCATCTGGACGAACTGGCCCGGCGCATCCTCACCACGATGTTCGCGGCGGCGTTGTTCCGCCCGCTCATCCGCGTCCTGCAGCCTGATGTCAACCAGCACGCCTGGAAGATCGCGGTGGCGATGACGTTCGCGGCGGCGCTCGCCGGGATCCTGGATGCGGTCCTGGCCGCCGCCGTGCGCGCTAGTCAGTCCCGTTCACCGTTCCGCACCGCTGTGGTCGACGAGTTCCGTGCCCTGGCAGGTATCGCGTCCGCCATCGCAGCGACCGGAGTCCTGATCGCCCTGGCTGCGCCGCAAATGGGGTTCCTGGCCCTTCCGGTGTTCGCTGTGCCCCTGCTGCTCACCCAGTTCTCCTTCCGCAGGTACGCGACGATCGAAGCGACCTACCTGCAGACCATCCGGTCCTTGTCGAAGGTCACTGAGGTGGGCGGTTACACCGAGACCGGGCACTCCCGGCGGGTGAGCCGGCTTGCGGTCACGGTCGGACGTGAGATGGGCGTCAGCGAGCGCGACCTCACCGATCTTGAGTACGCCGCGCTCATGCACGACATCGGCCAGCTCTCGCTCCCCGAGCCAATCCCCGGCGGAGCGACGACCTTGGTCGCACCTGTCGACCAGCGACGGATCGCCGAGCTGGGAGCGGCGGTCATCCGCCAGACAGGTGTTCTCGACAACGCGGCAAATATCGTCGAGCGGCAGTCCGACCCGTACCGCCCGCATCGCGGCAGCCTGGATCCCGACCTCCCGCTTGAGAGCCGGATCATCAAGGCGGTCAATGCCTATGACGATCTCGTGGGCGCCTCGCTCGAGAGTGACCGCAAGCTGCAGGCGATCGGTCGTCTCGAGCTCGGTGTCGACCGCGAATTCGATCCGGCCGTCGTCGACGCCCTCGCGCGCATCATCGAGCGCCAGACCGAATACGCGTACTAACCCCGACGGACCCGCTCGCGAGCGTCAAGGTGCGCACCGAGGATCGCCCGGCGTGCCAGGATGACCCGACACACGTGATCGATATGCAGGAGGACCCGTGGCCATCGAGATCCATGCCGAAATGGTCGCCAATGTGATCCAGATCCTGGTGACGGCCGATGAGCAGGTCGCGGCCGGCGACACGCTGCTGATCCTGGAGTCGATGAAGATGGAGATCCCTGTACTGGCCGAGGATGGCGGAACCGTGTCCGAAGTCCGGGTTCGTGAGGGCGATGTCGTCCAAGAGGGCGACGTCCTCGTCGTTCTGGGCTAGGAGCCCCGCTCCCAAGCGAACTCTCCGCTGTATTGCGCGCCCAAGTCCTCAAGCAATGCCCCTTGGCGGTCGATGCCTCTCACGTGACGCAGACTGTCGAATCACCTCAGGCCGCCCCGGCGCCGGAGCACCGAGAGTGGGAGCCCGTGCCCCAGCCTGGCCAACGTGATCTAGATGCCGTTGCCCGCGACCCCCACACCCCGAGTGGGCCTGTGTCCGTGCTCCCACTGCTGCGCGCCCTCGTCGAGAGCGGCGGATCTGACCTGCACTGCAAGGTGGGCTCCGCCCCCCGGGTACGCGTCGACGGTGTCCTTCGCCAGTTGACCGAACTGGAGCTTCGCCCTGAGGACACCGAGCATTTCGTCCGCGAGGTGCTGCGCGCCGATCTCATCGAGGAGTTCGCTCGAACCAACGAGGCGGATTTCGCCTACGGCATCGAAGGGGTGGGTCGCTTCCGGGTCAACGCCTTCCGTCAGCGCGGCTACGCGGGCCTGGTCTTCCGCCGGGTGTCCCTGGGCGCCATCGCCCTTGATGACCTTGGGCTGCCGGCAGTTCTGTCGGCGCTGTCACTCGAACCTCGCGGGCTCGTCCTGGTCACCGGCCCCACCGGTTCGGGCAAGTCGACGACCCTCTCGGGCATGGTCGACCACATCAACCTCCACCGAGACGCTCACATTGTCACGATCGAGGACCCGATCGAAGTCATGCATGTCGACAAGCGCAGCATGATCAATCAACGCGAGGTTCGCGTCGACACGGCGGACTTCTCCGCCGCCCTGCGTGCCGCCATGCGCCAGGACCCCGATGTCATCCTGGTGGGCGAGATGCGCGACCAGGAGACGGTCAAAGCGGCGCTGGCGGCGTCCGAGACCGGCCACTTCGTGATGTCGACCCTGCACACGACCGATGCACAGGAAACCATCGCGCGTGTCATCGACTTCTTCCCACCGCATGAGCAGGCGCAGGTGCGACTCTCCCTGGCCAGTTCACTTCGCGGCATCCTGTGCCAGCGACTGGTTCCGCGTGCCGATGGCCAAGGCCGTTGCGTGGCGATGGAGATCTGCATCAACACCGGTCGGGTGGCCGACGCGATCGCAGACCCTGACAAGACCAACTCGATCCACTCGCTGATCGCCGAGGGTGGCTTCTACGGGATGCAGACCTTCGACCAGCACCTCATGGTGCTCTTCCGTGACGGGGTCATCTCCCTTGACGCGGCGCTCGACGCCTCGACGAGCCCGCACGACCTCATGGTCGAACTTCGACGTCTCGGCCTCATCAGCTGATCATCCAGATCCCCTTCACCATCCGATCGCCGAGCCGCGCTCAGCCACGTCAGCGGGACGCCACGCGCGGTTCGCGTAGCGCACACGCGGCCTCGGGGCCGCTAGCGTGGTGGTCGTGGCCAGGTTCGACGATGTCGCGCGCGAGCGCACCGATCTGTCCGAGGCCGACCTTGACCACCTGCGGAGCCTGGTCGCCGACTGGACTCTTCTCGCTGATCTTGCTTTCGCAGATCTCGTCCTGTGGCTCCCGACCTGGAACGGCGGCGGGTTCGTCGCGGCCGACCAGGTGCGTCCGACCACCGGGCCCACCGGACTGTTCGACGACATCGTGGGCGAGTACACCGCGCGGGGTCGCCGCCCCATGCTCGACCGCGCGGTGTCTGCGCGCGCGGTGATCGCTGAGCGGGGAACCACCGGGCCGGCGAAGATCGAAGCCATTCCGGTGATGCGCGACGGTCATCTTGTCGGAGTGGTCGAGCGCCACTCGTCGCTCTCTGGCCGCGAATTCGGGCCGCTCGAGCAGGCCTATCTCAAGGCTGCGGACGAGTTGGCGGACATGGTCGTCGACGGAACCTTCCCACCGTCACAACCGTTGGCGCGCACGGGATCACAGCCGCGGGTGGGCGACGGGTTCATCCGGGTCGACACCCAGGGTGTGGTCGAGTTCGCCAGCCCCAACGCGCGTTCGGCGTTCCACCGGCTCGGACTGGCCACCGATCTGGTCGGCGTTGACCTCGCGCGCACCAGCGCCAAACTCGCGCGTCGTCCCGGACCGGTCGACGAGGCACTGGCAGTGATCGCGTCGGGGCGTGCCGCGGGGGGTGCCGAGGTCGAGAACGCAGGCGCGGTGATCACGTTGCGAGGTGTGCCGCTACATCACGGTGGACGTCGCACCGGCGGACTGGTACTCGTGCGCGATGCCACCGAGATTCGACGACGCGACAGGGCGTTGCTGAGCAAGGACGCCACGATTCGCGAGATCCATCACCGGGTGAAGAACAATCTTCAGACCGTCGCCGCGCTGCTGCGGCTTCAGGCCCGACGCATTGACATTCCCGAGGCGCGCGCGGCACTCGAGGAGGCCGTGCGACGGGTCGGCGCGATTGCGGTGGTGCACGAGACCCTCGCGCACACACCCGGCGAACGGGTTGATGCCGACGAGGTCGCAGATCGCCTCATCGCGTTGGTACGCGACATGTCGCTGACCTCCAGATCGGTGTCGGTCACGCGCACGGCCAGCTTCGGGATCCTGCCCGCTGAGGTGGTCACACCGTTGGCGATGGCGCTCGGAGAACTCCTACAGAACGCCGTCGAGCACGGGGGCGGGGCCGACGTGCACCTGATCCCGGCCCGACAAGACTCCTGGCTCCTGGTTGAGGTCATCGACGAGGGCCCGGGTATTCGCGAGGACGTCGATCCTTTTGCGACCGGGCGACTCGGACTACAGATCGTCCGGACCCTCGTCAGCGACGAGCTCGGCGGCGAACTCGAACTCGGCCCAGGCCCTGGAGGCACCGGCACCTGCGTACGGGTGAGGATTCCGCTCTCGGGCTGAGGCCACGTGAGTGCGGCGACGGCTGTTCGGCGCCGTGTGAGCTAGAGGCCGGCGCGTGCCGCGCGAGCGCGGGCGTTGCGGCGCTTGAGCGCGCGTCGCTCGTCCTCGGACAGGGCACCCCAGACACCCGCGTCCTGGCCGCTCTCGAGCGCCCAGGTCAGGCAGGTGGAGACCACCGGACAGCGACGACAGACCGCCTTGGCCTCCTCGATCTGCATCAGCGCGGGGCCGGTGTTGCCGATCGGGAAGAACAGCTCGGGGTCTTCGTCACGGCAGGCTGCCTCGTGGCGCCAGTCCATGATCTTCCTCCTGGTATTCCGGCGATGTAGTGCCGGAGTAGTTCCTGATGGTGCCTGATGGGCGTTGTGTGAACGCCGTCACAAGCCTTGTCCGTGTCAATGGCACCGGCCCGGAGGTCGGCAATCTTCAACCTGGATGTGTCGGCGCAACGGGGGCAGCCGACATGAAGGAGCCTCACATACCGAGTGCACGCTGTCCAGGCTTGTGGGTCCAGTGTTGCGGATGGGACCTGTCGTCTTGGTCACATCCAGAGCCGATAAGCGGGAAATCCTGGCTCAAATGAGGACTCTCAGCGCTCGCGGGACCGATTGAAAGGTGACAACAGACACCTGGCCCGCAGCGTCACCGTCGATCTGGAGGGGGGTGGGGCGCGAGGCTACGACGGTGAACTCGGACTGGTCGTGCAGGGTAAGCAGCCCGGCGAACGGGTAGCGCATGCGACGGCGTTGCAGCATCCGGCTCACGTTCCCGAGCGTGTGGAGCACCGCGAGACTCCGGGGCGCGAACAAGTCGAGCCCGGTGTCGAAGGAGGCATGTGGGCACGGATCCACGGGAAGTGGGCCCAGGAAGGTCCACGGTGAAGAGTTGGCGATGATGGTGAGGAAGATTCCTTCGATGTCCTGTACCCCTGCCCGGCGGACGGTCAGTGCCGGTTCGTGGCGCTCGGTGCGCAGCAGAATCTGCCGCAGAGCAGTGTTGAAGTAGCGGATCGGGGTGGCCTCATGTCCTTCGGCTCGCTGACGTTCCATCTCCTCGACGATCTCGGCGTCGACCCCGAGCCCGGCATTGCAGGCGAACCAACGTTGGCGATCGTCATAGAGGGCGAGCCCGAGCCCAATCGTGCGAGTGCGCTCCTCCTCCAGTGCTTCGATCAGCACCCCGGTGGCCTCGACGGGATCAGCCGGCAACCCGAGGCTGCGCGCGACCACGTTCGCGCTGCCGCCGGGGAGGGTGCCCAGGATCGGGACATCAGGCCCTGGGCCGTCAGCGAGCAGGCCGTTGACGACCTCGTTGACCGTACCGTCGCCGCCGAGTGCGAGAACCACTTCGACCCCGTCTAGCCGCGCCTGCCGGGCGAGGTCGGTGGCATGTGCTCGACGCGTGGTGTCGGCCACCGCCAGCTCCATCCTGGCGGTTGAGGACAGCGCACGGACGATCACCTCACGGGTGCGCGCACCCGTGGTGGTGGCGCGTGGGTTGACGATCAACAGTGCGCGCATGGGCACAGGCTACGACCTCACCTCTCACCCGTGCCGCGCCTGTCGAGGTTGGACAATCCTTCTGGCAGGCTGAGTACCGTGAGTGATACGCAGGTTCCTGACCCCCGTGACGCCTCGGCCGCCGCCGACCGCCGTCCGGTGCCGCTCATCGCGGCGATCGTCATCGCACTCGTCGAGGCCGTGGCATTGGTCGTCCACTGCGTGGCCATCGCGATCTCGGCGTCGAATACACCGGGCACCGTGTCGGCGGCTCCCGTCGAGATCGTGATCTATCTCGTGTTCGCCGTCGGCATCCTGGCGTGCGGGCGCGGGCTGTGGCGGCGTCGCCGGTCGGCGCGCACCCCCTTCGCCGTCGTGCAGATGTTCGGGCTTGTCGTCGGGTGGACGCTCACCTCAGGCGACGGTGATCTCACCCAACGGATCGGGATGCTCGTTCTCGCCGTATCGGTCGTGGCGATCGCGTTGGTGATCAGCCCGCAGGTCGGTCAGTCGCTCGAGTCCTGAGATGTGGTTGCGAGGGCTACCAGGGCCTCGCCGCTGAGTCGGTGCACCGTCCACTCGTCCATGGCCACCGCGCCGATTGAGCGGTAGAAACTCAGGGCGGGCTCGTTCCAATCGAGCACTGACCACTCGAGGCGACGGTAGCCACGGTCGAGGCAAACCTTCGCGAGGGTCTGGAGCAGCGCCGTGCCGTAACCGCGCCCGCGCAGGTGCGGGCGCACGTAGAGATCCTCGAGATAGACGCCGTGGGTTCCCGTCCAGGTCGAGGTGTTGAGGAACCACAGGGCGATCGCCCCGAGTGTGGTGCCCTCGCCCGGGTGGTCGATCACGTGGGCGTAGGCCGCGGGTGCGCCGCTGGGGGTATGTGCCGCCACACCGGGCGCACCGCCGGTGCCGCCGAAGAGCAGGGCGGTGAGCTGCTCGACGGTGGTCACCACGCTGTCGGCCGCGCGCTCATACTCCGCGAGCTTGCCGATGAGTGCCAGGATCTCGGGGACGTCCCCGACAGTGGCGGGCCGGATCCGTCCAGCGAACGGTTCACGGCTCTGCTCCTTGCCCAATTCAGTGGCCATGGGTGCTACTGGGCGGCCCGGCGGTTGTCGATGACATCGCTGACATCGGTGATCGACCCCTGCCAGTGGGTGATCACGCCGGACTCGTCGCGAATCGCGCTGGTGCGGTCGATCACCTGGCGGATGCTGCCGTCGCGCGTGACGAGGCGGTACTCCATATCGATGACGTCGACGGTGCCGTCATACATCCTCTGGACACTCGCCATCACTGCCGGGCGATCGTCCTCATGTACGAAGTCGGGGAAGGAGAAGAGCCCGGCTCTGGCATCCTCGACGCTGTAGCCGAAGCGGATGACATTGGAGGAGGTGTAGACCTTCTCGAACGACTCGTTCGCCAGGGTGAGGTGGAGCACAGTGCTGCTCTCGGCCACGATGATGTTGGCGTAGTTCAGTTCATCCTCGAGGCGCTTGCGATCGGTGATGTCGGTGGAGATGCCGGCCATGCCGAGCAGCCGTCCGGTGCCGTCGAAAACCGGGCGCTTCACTGTCCAGTAGGTGCGCTTCTCACCGGTGGCCTTGATGACGTTGTGTTCCTCGCGCTCGACGAGTGCTCCGTCGGCCATCACCTGACGGTCGTTGGTGCGGAGCTCCTCAGACAGGGCGAGGTCAAAGAAGGCGCTGTCGTCCTTGCCCCTGATCTGCTCGAGCGTGGCGCCGAACACGGCCTGAACCGCCTTGTTGGCGTAGACATAGCGGCCCTGGAGGTCTTTCGAATAGACGGCCGCGTCCATGTCGTCGAGCAGCGCCCGAAGGCCGGCGTTCTCCTCGCGTAGGCGAGCGAGCTCCGCGTCGGGCGCGATCGTTGATTCGGACAAGGGAGCCTCCGCGGGGGGAAGAACTGACGCCGGTGTGAGTCCAGTGCATCATGGCGTGCGGAGGACCTCATTGGCGAGCGGCCCAGGTCTCCGTGTAGTCAACGCCTCACACGACCAGGCGTACCAGCGGGATGGCGATGAGCGAGGTGAGCACCGCGGCCGATCCCATAGCGATCGACGATGCTGCCCCGGTGAGATCACCCTCGTGAAGGGCCTCGGCTGTTCCCTGTCCGTGGGAGATGGTGCCCAGTGCCTCACCGCGGGCCTCGGCGCGGGTGATCCTCATCCTGGTGAGCAGCCACGGGCCGAACATGCTTCCCACGAGGCCGGTGATGATCACGAAGCCAGCCGTGAGGGTGGGGTCGGCGTCGATCTTCGGGGCGAGTGCGATGGCGATGGGCGCCGTGACGGACTTGATGCTCAGCGCTGCCTGCAGCTCCGGAGAGAGCCCGAGCAACTTCGCACATCCGATCGCCGCAATCATCGTGGAGAACGTGCCGGAGACGAGCCCCACGCAGAATGGCAGCGCATCCTTGATGAGCACATGGCGGTGGCGGTAGAGCGGCACGGCCAGCGCCACCGTGGCGGGGCCGAGTAAGTACGTCATGATCGATTTCGCTTGGCTGTAGCCCGACAGGTCGATATGGGTTCCCCAGAGAACCAGCATCACCAGAGGGGTGCTCAGGAATACCGGCACGGTGAGCGGTGAGGGGTAGCGGCGCCCGATCGCCCTGCTCACGGCGTAGGCGCCGATCGTGATCGCGATGCAGTAGACCGTCAGGAGGGTCATGAGCCCTCCGGCGGGTGACTGCGCAGCAGCCTCGACACCGTGCCCCCCGTCACCATGATTCCGACAATGGCGCTGGCGATGAGGGTGGCGAGGATCGCGGCGCCCTCGGTGCGCAGGAGAGTGCCATAGGCCATGAGCCCCACCGCGATCGGCACGAAGAAGAACGCCAGGTGTCGGGTGAAAATCGCGGCGCTCGCTGCGAACCACTCAATCCGTACAACTCGCGTCAGCAGAAGGGCGAGCAGGATCAGCATTCCGACGAGGTTGCCGGGTAGTGGTAAGTGCATCCAGGACGCCAGATACTCGCCGGCGATGTTGAGGGCCACGAGGCCGAGCACCTGCAAGGCGAGTAGGGCGACGTCGGCCGGGCGTGGCATCTCGATCCTGCGCCGACGGGGATCAGGGGCAGGGGGTGTGGTTGACACAGACAGGAAATCTACACGGGTGGCGCCGCGCTGCCACCTAGATGTGCGGCACCGTGAGCTCGAGCGTGACGGCGAACACCATCAGGGCGAGCACTCGGTAGAACGGGGCCTTGAATCTGGGGCGGAGGTACCACCGGGTATCACCGGGGTGGGCCTTGCGACCGAACAACTTGAGGACGTCGATCAGGAAGACGGGCACCACCGCGAGCATGAAACCCCAACGGGCCATCTCGACGCCGGGCTCGAAGATCTGGCCGATCCCGATGACCACCAGGGCCCCGAGGGCAAGCTCGACCATCAGCTTCGGCAGGCCGGACGGGATCACCTGCCAGAGCTTGGGCTGGTTCTTGATCCCGCCGAAGAACATCCCGAGTAGGTGGGGCACCGTCAGCATGGCCGCCGCCGCATAGAGCTGCCAGACGTTTCCGACCAGCGCTACGGACACGAACGCGAACAGGGATCCCTTGATCAGCAGCGCGATCGTCTTGTGGAGCTTGGTCGCCTCTTCATTCGAGGTCTTGGAGTATCGCGCCAACCTCTCGGAGAACCAGCGGTTGGCGACCTCGTCGATCGTGACCCGAACAATCATCGCGATGACGACGACCAACCCAATGAGGCGCGCATCGGACATGATCGGCAGTTCGAGCTCATGCATCGGTGACAGCATCAGGACGATCTTGATCATTGCCCAGCCGGCCACGAGCGGCGCCACGACGAAATCGGCGATGCGCTCGAGCCAGGCTGCGATGGTGCTCGGCGGGGGACGTCGGTAGTTGCGGATGTAGGTCGCCAGAATGCCTGGGGCACAGCCCATGAGAAGGATGCCCAGGATGTACCTGATGTCGCCGAGTCCTGTGACACCGCCGCCGATGAGGACGCTCAGGGCGTAGATTCCCGTCGCGAATACTCCCGCCAACGCGTCGAGACATCCGACGGCAACGATGGCGGCGACGATCCAGGTGGCTGGAGGGAGCGATTGCCCGCCGGCGTCGTTCGCGGCGATGACGCCGAGCGCGATACCGAGAGCCGGCAAGAGGAGCGAGAAGCCACCGAGGACGGCGCGCATGGGCGCGGCATCGGCGATGATGCGGCTGGCCAGCGGTGATCTTGAGTGGGTGAAGGTCACCAGATACACCGTGATCGCCTCCAGAGCGTGGTGGCTGAAGATCCTCATCCCGCGAACCCGGTCGCGCCAGCGCTTGTGCTTGGTCTTCTCCCCTTGCTGCCGGTGCTCAAGCTCTTCGAGGCCGTCGACATTCCCCTCCTGCTGGCCACCCTCGTTCCCGCCGCTGTGTCCGCCGCCACCGGCCAGGGACAACAGACTGGCGGTGGCCACCGCGGCCACGGTCAGCGTGACGGGGTTGTCGAGTGCGTGGAAGGTGTTGAGCGCACCTTCGACCGGCTCGCGGGTGGGGTCACCGGCGCCATTTGCGGACACCACACCGTCGGAGTCGACCTTGAAGCCGATGCGCCCCTCGACCTTGCTGCCATCGGCGTTAACACCTCGGGCGAGCAGCGTGTGTTCGCCCGATTCGAGACCGCTCGGGATCGCCAACGTGGCGGTGTAGTCACCTGCCGCATCGATCTTCTCGTCCAGGAGTTTGATCTGGTTGGAGAAGGCCCACGCGTCGATGCCGGTGCCCGGCTTCAGATGGGCGGCCGTGATCATGAATTGGGCGACCCCCAACTTGAGTCCGATCGCCGACTTGAGGTCGAGGATGATCGGAGGGATGACGGGAGGCTTGGGGAGGTCGACTGGGCTCGAGAGGGAGGTGGCTGGGCCAAGACCGGCTTCGTTGCGGGCCGAGACGCGAGCCTGTACCGAGTCTCCGAGGGAGGCGTCGAGTGAGACAGGGGAGATGGTGGCGACCACCTGCGTCCACGAGGAACTCGCCGACTTGCGGTACTCGACCATGTAGTCGATCACGGGTGATCCGCCGACATCGAGCGGCGGCGTCCAGGCGATCGCGACCTTCGTGCCGGTAAGAGTGCCTGTGATCGACGCGATCGCGCCCGGAACAGTGAACGGGGTGATCGGGTCGCTCACCGCGCCAGCAGCTGCGTCGCCGGCCTCGTTCTGCGCCGTCACAGTGAGGGTGTAGGGGGTGCCGTTGGTGAGCCCCGTGCAGGTAGTGGTGGTGGCGGTGCCCGACACCGGACAGGTGCTCACCGCAGCCGAGGGCTCGGCCGAGGAGGCGCTGACTCGATAGCCGGTGATGTCAGAGCCCCCGTCGTCGGTGGGGGCCTTCCAGGTCAGGGCGATGGTGCCGTTGCCGGCGACGCCTGCCAAGGCGGTGGGAGTGCCCGGGACGGTGAGCGGGGTGACCGAGGTGGAGGGGATGCTCGCCTTGGAATCACCGATCGAGTTCTGGGCGATCACCGTGACGGTGTAACGCATGCCATTGGCCATACCGGTGCACAGGGCGGTGGTGTCTGTGGGCGTGGGCGTGACGGTGGGGCTCGCTGCGCCAGCGCCGATCACGCAGGGGCCGCCCAGGGGCGAGGTTGTCACCACGTAGGCGGTGATCGGGGATCCCCCGTCGGTGGCTGGGGGAGTCCAGGTGACAGCCAGGGTGGTGTCGCCGGGGACTGCGACCACCGACGTGGGAGCACCGGGAACCGTGATCGGTGTGATGACGGCACTCGAGGTGCCCGTCGCGGAATAGCCCGCCGCGTTGACGGCAAGGACAGTGACCGTATACGCGGCTCCGTTGGTGAGCCCCGTGCACCTGACGGCTGTCGCGGAACCGACGGCGGGGCACGAGCCAGCCGTTGCCGTGGGCGAGGTGGAGGATGCGGTGACGCTGTATTGGGTGATGGGCGCGCCGCCGTCGTCGACCGGGGGAGTCCACGTGAGGTCGATGAGGGCATCGCCCGCGGTGCCGGAGACGGAATCGGGAGCACCCGGGATGGTGCGCGGTGCGATGGCGGCGCTGAGGGCACCCCTGGCCACACCCACCGCAGCGTTCTGAGCGGTGACGGTGAAGGTGTACGAGGTTCCGTTGGTGAGACCTGTACACGTGGCGGTGGTGCCCAACGGTGGAGCGTCAATCACGCAGATTCCATCGGCAGGCTCGACCGTGATCGTGTAGCCGGTGATCGGCGAGCCGCCGTCATAGGGTGCCGTCCACGCCAAGCGGATGGCAGTGTTGTCGGGCTTGGGGGCTTTGAGGAGCGGCGCTCCCGGCACGGTGCGCGGTGTCGAGGCGGGGCTGAGACCGCCCGTGGCGGAGTCGCCCACGATGTTCTGTGCGATCACGGTGAAGACGTAGGTCGCGCCGTTAGTCAGGCCGCTGCAGATGCTGGTGATCGCGCCTGTCACACCGTCGGCGACGGGGGCGTCGCACGTGCCGGTGGATGTTGACGCGCCAGAGGCTGGCGAGGTGATGCTCGTGACGGCCACCACGTAGCCGGTGATCGCTGAGCCGCCGTCATCGGCCGGGGCCGTCCAGCCCAGTGTGATCGTGCCGTCTCCCGGCGCGGCGGTATCGACAGTGGGGGCGCCCGGGATCGTGCGAGGTGTGATCGGATCGCTCTCCGCACTCGGGGCGGAATCTCCCGCGATGTTCTGGGCGATCACGTTGAAGGTGTAGGCAGTTCCGTTCGCGAGGTTCCTGCAGGTCACGGAGGTGGCGGCGCCGACGACGACACAGGATCCGGCCGGCGACGTGGGCGAGGTGGTCACGACGTACCCGGTGACCACCGAACCGCCATTGTCGGCCGGTGCGCTCCAGGTGAGGTCGACCGTGGTGTCGTGGGGGGTTCCGGTGACGGTGGTGGGTGATCCCGGCACGCTGCGCGGGGTCACAGCGGCACTGTCGCCGCCGACGAGTGAGTCGCCCGCCGCGTTGTGAGCCTTGACGGTGAACGTGTACGACCTACCGTTTGTCAGCCCCGTGCAGCTGGCGCTTCGGGTGACCGTGATGACGGTGCAGTAGCCATCGGCTGGGGTGGTCACGACGGAGTACCCGTTGATCACCGAGCCACCGCTGTCGGATGGGGCCGCCCAGGACAACTCCACGGAAGCGTCGCCCGCTACTGCGCCCACAGCCGTGGGCGCGCTTGGGGTGGTGCGCGGCGTCGCTGCGGGACTCGTGCCCCCGGTGACCGACTCCCCGGCGATGTTGTGTGCGAAGACGGTGAAGGTGTAAGGCGTGCCATTGGTCAGCCCCGAGCAGAGCGCCGTGACACCCGATACCTGGCAGGATCCGTTGGCCGGTGAGGGTTGCACGGTGTAGGACGTGATCTGTGAACCGCCATCGTCGGTCGGGACGCTCCAGATGAGAGCTACCGAGCCCTCACCCTCAGTGCCGGCGACGTTGGATGGGGCTCCGGGCACGGTTCGCGGTGTCACCTCGGGGCTCGAGCCGCCGGTGAGGGATGCCCCGGCAACGTTCAGGGCCAGAACTGTCACGGTGTACGGGGTGCCGTTATCCAGTCCCTCGCAGACCGCCGTTGTCGTGGTTCCGTTGGTGACGCACGACACCGGCGACCCCGGCGGGGTCGTGGCCGCAGAGGCGGTGACGGCGTAGCCGGTGATGGCCGAGCCGCCGTTGTCGCTCGGTGGAGTCCAGGTGACTGTCACCGAGCTGTCATCCGGTGTCACGGTGTCGACGGTGGGCGCGCCGGGCACAGTCCGCGGTGTCGCAGCATCGCTGGCGATACTGGGATCTGACGAACCCGCGATGTTCTGCGCGACGACCGTGACGGTGTAGGGCGTGCCGTTCGTCAAGCCCGTGCAGGTCACGGTGTTGGCCGCGCCAGCGACGAGACACGAACCGGGCTCGGACGCGGGGGTGGTCGTCACCGAGTAGCCGGTGATCGGCGAGCCGCCGTCGAAAATCGGTTCTGCCCACGACAGAGCCAAGGTCGTGTCGCCCGCTACGGCCGTCACGGAGGTGGGAACGTCGGGAACGGTGCGCGGGATGATCGGGTCGAGGTTTGCCCCGCCCGTCACGGAGGCTCCCGCCGCGTTATGCGCTGTCACGGTGAATGTGTAGCCAATGCCGTTGCGCAGTCCCGTGCATTGCGCGGTCGTCGAGGTGCCGACCCCGACACAGGATGCGCCAGCGTCGGCGGGCGCCACGGTGACTGAGTAGCTCGAGACCGCGTCACCGCCATTGTCGTCCGGGGCGATCCACGAGAGCCTGGCCGCGCGGTCATCTTCAATCCCGGTCACACCCGAGGGGGGCCCAGGCAGGGTGCGCGGAATGATCGGATCGGCGTTGGTGCCGCCGGTAAGAGACGGGCCCGCCGAGTTATGGGCGATCACTGTGAACGTGTACGAGGTTCCGTTCGACAGGCCCGTGCAGGTGGCGCTGGTGCCGACGACAACGCACGATCCGCCCGTGGGGTCGTGGGTCTCGGTGTACTCGGTGATGGGAGATCCGCCGGTGTCGACCGGGGGAGTCCACGTCAGGGCTGCCGTGTGGTTGCCCACATCACCGCGGACGCCGGTCGGGGGATCCGGGACGGTGCGAGGTGTGCCGCTGACGGTCGTGACCGCGCCGAGCCCGACCACATTGCGCGCCTGAACGCCCAGGGTGTACGAGGTGCCGTTGGTGAGGCCGTCAACGACGGCCGACCCGGAGTCGCCCGCGACGTCGGCCGTCAGTTCGGGGTGGCCGACCACCTCGATGTGGTAGCCGGTGACGGGGATATCGCCGTTGGATGTGGGGGCGTCCCAGGCGAGCGTGAGCTCTCGCCCACCGGGCTCTGCGGTGAGGTTGCGTGGGGTGAGCGGTGGCGGCCACGAGGTGACCGTCACCGCATCGGATGAGGTTGCCCCGATCGAGGTCCTCACGGTGACTCTCATCGAGACCGGCACAGCGTTCGTCAGGCCCGACACCACGACGGAGCGGGTCGCCCCGACGAGCGAGGCGGCCGACGCGGTGATCGTGGCACCAGCGGCGGGCACTGGTGTCCAGACGCCGGTGGGCTGCTCGATCTCGATCGACCTCGAGGTGATGGGCGCGCCGCCGTCGGCCGGATCCGTCCATGTCAGTGTGGCTTCGCGGTCGCCGGGGGTCGATGTGAGGTCGACGACCGTGCCTGGATTGATCGCCGCCGTGAGGTTGATCGTCGAGGTGAGTTGTTCGATCGGCGCCTGCCCGGCGAGCCCGCCGTATTCCACGACATACGAGGCCAGGGTGGTGCTCGCTAATCCATCGCTCCACAGGCCCGTGCTCGCGCTGAACATCCCGAAATTGGAACTTCTGGTGGTGACCCCGGGGCCGCAGTCGTTGGGCTCCCTCAGAACGACAGGGGTCACTCCACTGGCGGAAGCTTGGATCCAGGCATTGAACTGAGACCTGCCTGCCACCACAGCGGGAAGTGATGCGGCATAGGTGCAGGTATTGGACCGGAGCCCCTGCTCGGTCAGCGGCTGACCTTTCTCGGGGCCGGCAACCCAGTACCAGTGGCCCTCCGATGTGGTGTCGGTGGCGTAGGTCGTGGTTCCCGTGGCGGCGTTGATCGGGGCAGACGCGTCCGAGGCGCCGAGCCAACCACCGCTATTGACCTTTGCGCGGAGAAAGTCGAACTCGTTTTGGCTGGTGACGGTGACGAGGTATCCCGTGAGCCCGTTGAAGGCGCGGCTCGCCGTCGCGGTCTGTGCATCAGCCCAGGTGACGGCTGAGCCGGTGACGATCTCGTAGTAGTGCCCGTTCTCGACGTTGTACGCGGCTCCGCCTCGCGTTGCCGTGACGGTGATCGTGCCCGTCTGCGCAACAGCCGGTACGGGCGTCGTGGTGGTGACGCTCAGGCTGGCCAGTGCTGCGTTGACTGCGGCAACGGATCCTTCGATCCCGATGGTGCTTCCGGTCAGCGGGTAGCCCGTGATCTGCGAGGTCGATCCTTGATCGACGGCGATTGTGCCGAGTGTGGACTTCACGACGACCCGGACGTTGCCTGCGAAGCCGTCGCTCACGGACACTCCCGGGACCGCGACCGTGCTGCCGCTGGTGACGGTGACATCGGTTGGAGCCGCGATCGCGGCCGCCCCTGCGGCCGCCTGCGAGACCATCGGCACGGCGACTGCGGCTACCAGTGCGGCCGCGCCGACAAGATATCGGCGCACCACCGCGGGCGCCGGCCAGAAGGTGATCCGTGGTGAGCGGTGCGGGTGACCAGCGCGGCGTGGCGAGCGGTGTCTCGCTGAACGCGATGCCACTCACCCTCCAACGGGCCGGTGAACGAGACCTCTCGTGAGGTCTGGAACGGGCTGACTCGGCCTGGCACGTCCCAAGACCGAGGGCGGGCGATGACCGGTGGAAGACCGGACGGGTTCCGCGGCCGCGTGATGGGGGGACGCAGGCTGCACGATACGCGAAATTCGGCCTCGGGAGACTGACCGTCCTGAGGGAAATTGAGTGAAAACCGAGGGTCTGGCCGCGAGCTCACGCGGCGGGGGCCAACCCCTCCGGGCTCAGGGAAGTTCACCCGCTGGGCCGGCGGCGCTCGAGGAGGCATCCGTGTGATGGTGCACGAGCGTCCAGCCCTGGGGCTCGCGTCGGAAGATGTTGGTCGCACGGTGTGTGAGGCTCACGCTCTCCCCGTTGATGACGTGATCGAGACCGTGCTCGGTGCACGCCGTGTAGCCCATGTCGGTGCCCTCCACCATGTGCACATCGGACACCTCGATCCGACCGCCCAGACGAATCGCTGCCGAGCGCGCGAACTCGGCGGTGACGGCCGCGCTCCCGGTGATGAAGCCACCGAACGGCCCGGCGTAGGTGACGTCATCGTGCGTCGACCACAGCGCCTGGACTGGTGCGGGATCTCCCGTGAGCATCACGTTGAGGGCTTCATACAGGCGGTCATGCGCTGATGCGAGTGTGTCGTCGGCCATGGGGTGTCCCTCGGTATGGAGTAATCGCGCGGTCAGGCTGTCTGGTAGATCGTGAGTTCAGCGAGATGCTCCTCGGGGGCGTTGTCGAAGCCGCCCTCGAGTCCGCTGAGTGCTGACATGAGCCGGTCGACGACGAACGTCTCGAATGCCTGCCGGGATTCCCACACCGCGCTGATGATCCATCCACCATCACAAGGTCCGGCGGCGCTGGAGATCTGACCGGCAGGAAGGTTGCCACCAGGGTGAACGGCGTCGAGAACCACCGCGTACTGATCCGCTGTACCTCCGGCGTAGAAATGGGTGATCAGGAACGGCATGGGGTCTCCTTACCAGCGCGTTCGGCTGTGCGCGGTCGTCGTAGGTGGGTGATCGAGAATACCGGTGAGGCCTCCGACCGGCGTACCGGTGGAGGCCCCATGGCGCAATCTGTGATCAGCCCCGTGTCCCAGCGTAGAACGCCGCGGGCAATCGGGACGAGTTTGTACTAAGCCTTCTTGGTCTCCCAGAAGATCTCGGCGATCTCGTCGATCTTGGCGATCAAGTTGTCGGCGACGGCGACGTCCAGGCTGCCCTTGGTGCCACCGGCACCGGCGAGCTTGGTGGCCTCGTTGAACAGCCCGTTCAAGTTCGGGTACTTCTCGAAGTGCGGGGCCTTGAAGTAGTCGGTCCACAGCACCCAGAGGTGGTGCTTGACGAGGTCCGAGCGCTCCTCCTTGATGGAGACTGCGCGACCCTGGAAGACGGGGTCGGTGCTCGCGTGGTATTTCTCGATGCAGGCCTTCACCGACTGCGCCTCGATCTTGGCCTGCGCGGGGTCGTAAACACCGCAGGGCAGGTCGCAGTGGGCGTGAACGGTGACGGTGGGGGAGAACAGGCGACGCAACATGAAGGGCCTCTCGTCGTCGATATGGATCGGATCGGGCTCATCGGGGAGACTACTCCCGCGGGCTTGAGCCAGCACCAGGGAGGGGCGGTTGCGGATGGGAGTCGGCCGGGCCGTGTCGTGGCCCCTCCTACGTGTCGCGGTCTCGGGTGACTCCATGGGGCCGACGCTCTCCGCGGGCGACTGGCTCCTGTGCCGCTACGTGCCCGCGGCCGCGACGGTGCGAGCAGGGCAGATCGTTGTGGTCGAGCGTCCGGATCGCACCGGATTCCTTCTCGTCAAGCGTGCGGTCCGTCGAGAAGGGGATGGCTGGTGGGTCGAGGGCGACAACGTCGCTGCGAGTGATGACTCCCGCACCTTCGGGGTGGTTCCGGACGACCTCGTCATCGCACGCGTTCTCGCCCGCTACGCCCCGCGATTTCGACGGCTCTAAGCCGCTCGATCGTCGACGGCCGCGATGGTCGACTGCGGTGTGGGAGGATGGGGGCCTGCGGGTGATCCCCGCACGGCAGTCGACCCGGAGACCCCCACAGTTGCGTCCCGCCTCGACCCTCATGCCTACGTCCCACACCACTCGCGAAGGATCCACGTGCACCCGGCATCGGAACGTGCGGCCAGCGCCGCATCTGGCAAGAAGCCCCACAACCACGATCTCGACCCCGCATTCCCGATCCACCGCGGCGGCAAGATCGAGCTCCGGCCGACGGTCCGAGTGCGCGACAACGCGGGCTTGGCGCTCGCATACACCCCTGGTGTGGGTCGCGTCTCGCAGGCGATCGCGGCCGACGAGTCGCTGTCGTGGGAGTACACGTGGCGCTCGAACTCCATTCTCATCGTCACCGACGGCACAGCTGTGCTTGGCCTTGGTGACATCGGACCCGTCGCCGCATTGCCGGTGATGGAGGGGAAGTCCTTGCTGTTCAAGGAGTTCGGCAATATTGACTGCGTGCCCATCTGCCTCGCGACCACCGATGTCGACGAGATCATCGACACCGTGGTGCGCATCGCCCCGGCTTACGGAGGCATCAATCTCGAGGACATCAGCGCACCGCGCTGCTTCGAGATCGAACGTCGACTCCAGGATCGTCTGGACATCCCCGTGTTCCATGACGACCAGCACGGTACTGCCGTGGTGGTCACGGCCGCTCTCGCGAACGCGGCGATCCTGACAGGTAAAGACCTCCCGAACTTGCGGGTCGTGATCTCTGGCGCGGGTGCCGCAGGAGTCGCCGTCACCAACATGTTGCTGGCCTCGGGTGTCGGCGACATCGTCGTGTGCGATAGGGCCGGGGCCATCTCGCGGGATCGCGCCGACCTCACCGAGGTCAAGGCGGATCTTGCGTTGCGCACCAACCGAGACGGCTTCCACGGCTCGCTCTTCGATGCCATCCGCGGCGCCGACGTCTTCATCGGGGTCTCGTCGGGCACGGTGCCCGAGGCCGTGATCGCCACGATGGCCCCCGACGCCATCGTCTTCGCTCTCGCGAACCCGCACCCCGAAGTTCACCCCGACGTGGCACATGCGGCCGGCGCGGCGATCGTCGCCACCGGACGCAGTGACTTCCCGAACCAGATCAACAACGTGCTCGCGTTCCCCGGTATCTTCCGCGGTGCTCTCGACGTGGGTGCAACGAAGATCACCGAGGGAATGAAACTGGCCGCAGCGGAGGCGATTGCCAAGCTCGTCGCGGGTGACCTCAGCCCGGAGTGCATCGTGCCTGATCCGTTCCACGCCCACTTGTCCTCGAGTGTGGCCGAAGCCGTCGCTGCTGCTGCCGTGGCAGAGGGCGTCACTCGCACTTCCTGACCCCTACGTCACCGTGAAGAGGCTGCTCGGTCCCGACGCAGGGGATGGCTAGCATGGGGACATGTTTGCTGTCACCGCCACCTCATTCGATGCCGACCAGCCCCTGAACGGGCTTGCGCTCGGGGAGGTGCCTGACACCGTCGTGCCCGAGGGCTGGGTTCGGGTCAGTGTCCGCGCAGCCAGCCTCAATCACCACGACTTGTGGACGTTACGCGGCGTTGGCATCCGCGAGGAGCAACTGCCGATGATCCTGGGATGTGACGCGGCCGGGGTTCTCGATGACGGAACGCCGGTTGTCGTCCACGGTGTCATCGCCGATCCCGCCGCAGGCCGGGGCGACGAGACACTCGACCCCAAGCGTTCACTGCTCTCGGAGATCCACCCGGGCACCTTCGCCGAAACCGTCGCTGTTCCCGTGCGTAACGTCCTGGCCATGCCGACGGGCCTCACCTTCGCCGAGGCCGCTTGTCTGCCCACCGCGTGGCTCACGGCATATCGGATGCTCGCGACGAAGTCGGGCTTGCGTCCCGGGGACACCGTGCTCGTTCAGGGCGCGGGGGGCGGGGTATCGAGTGCGGCGATCGCGCTGGCGCACGCCATGGGTTGTCGAGTGTGGGCCACGAGCCGTGAGGAATCCAAGCGGGCCAAGGCCCTCGAGCTCGGAGCCGATGGGGTGTTCGAGCCCGGTGCGCGGCTTCCGGAACGGGTCGACGCCGTCATCGAGACGGTGGGCGAGGCGACCTGGTCGCACTCGCTCAAGTCCCTCCGTCCGGGGGGCACGGTCGTGATCTCTGGAGCGACCAGCGGCTCGAACCCGCCGGCCGATCTCAGCCGCGTGTTCTTCCTCCAGCTCAACGTCGCCGGTTCCACAATGGGCACGCGCGAGGAGCTCGACTCCCTCATCGCACTTCTCGTTGCGACCGGACTACGCCCCACGATCTCGGCGACATTCGACTTGCGCGATGCGAGGGCCGCCTTCGAGAGCCTTCACTCCGGCGACATCTTCGGCAAGATCGTTCTACTCAACGATTGAGCGGACTCAGGGCCGGCCAAGATCAGGTGATCGGCTCGACCCTGGACATCTGCGCCAACGGGTGCTTGGCCAGCAGGTCGGACACCCGGATGAGCATGAGCTCGGCTGAGGGGCCGTAGAGATAGACAGCCGTGTCGTCGGGCCCTTCCCAGTACGACTGCAGGCCGCCGGTGTCACCGAGAGAATCCTGAAGGTCGTCCAGCAGTTCGTTCACATCGTGCGTTGCGTAGACCTCGTCGGAGAGGTCCTTGCCGTTGAGATAGACAGCCACGCCGTCGGTGGTGCCGAACTCGCGTTCGGGCAACCCGTCGACGCGGGCCGTCGAGCCACGGGGTGCACCGACATCATCGAGGAACCCCACGGTGGCCTCGAGCACATCCGCGGGATCGCCGACGATGTGGGCGTCGACACGACATGAGAGTGGCTCACCGAGTGTGCTGAGCAGGGTGCCGCCACCGGTGACGACGCTGCCAGGGAAGCGCGCCTCCAGGAAATACGCGAGCGGATCTTCATACCGATCGCCTCGCTGTACCGGGCCCAAGCGCGCGTTGAGGCGGACCTCGAGAACCACATCGTCGCCATCGTCATCGCCACGTTCGAACAGACTCATGCGGGCATCGTGGCAGACCTGGGGTGGCGAAGCGCGACGAGGCCCCCACCGGGCAGCCATGAGGTCAATGGGCGTCTGCCCAGGTGTCGGCCACCGACACCTCGGCGACGAGACGCACACCGCTGCCCGCGCACCACCAGGACGCCGTCGACTCCAGAGCAGTGCCCATCAAGGCCACCACCCGCGCGGAATCGGGTTCGTTCGCCTCCACAAGCAACTCATCGTGAAGGCACATCACGATACGGGCGTCGAGGCCGACAAGCCCCGCGCGGACAGTCGCGGTCCAGGCCTTGAACAGCTCCGCGGCCGCGCCTTGGACGACGGCGTTGCGCGCGAAACGTCCCCGGCCATGTGCACTGTCGGAGTCGGGCCCCTCGGCCGCAGGGGAGCCTGCAAGTTTCGACAGCGGCAGCAGTCTTCCCCCGTACGTGCGCAGGTCCGCACCTCGTCGACCCGATTCCTCGGCAGCGCGCAAGAAGGCCATGGCGGTCGGGTACGTGCGGTCCATGTCGCGCAGGGCAGCTCCCGCCGCACCGCTCGTTTGCCCGTACATCGCCGCGAGGACCGCGATCTTCGCAGTGGCGCGGTCACTCGAGAGGGCTCGGGCGACGGGCGCGTACATGTCATCCTCGCGTGCCGCTTCGGCCAGGGCCGCATCTCCTGACACTGCGGCAAGCACCCGTGGCTCGATCTGCCCAAGATCGGCTCTCACGAGCACCCGGCCTTCCAACGGGCGAACCGAAGGTCGAAGCTCGCTCGGAAGATTGTGGAGCCCGGCCGACGCGGTCATGCGTCCTGCGCCCTCGGCTGCGGTCCACGTGCCTCTGAGACGACCATCGCCGCCGATATCGCGTTCCGCCCAGGCCCAGCCATAGGTGGTTGCCACCCGTTCGGCCTTGCGCCAGGCGAGAAGTGCGGAGATGCCCGGTGATGTGGCGGCGTAGGGCTCGAGGCGCCATGAGCGGGTGTCGGGCACCTCGATGCCAGCTCTGGCGAGGAGGTCGCGGACGGTGGACGGGTTGCGCAGATCGACTGGCTCTCCCGGGAAGTGACGCCACACCTCGCGATCGCGGCGATGGCGGGCGCTCACCTCCTCGACCTCGGTTCGGGGACGAGGCCCGACGGTCGTCGTGAGAAATTCCTCGAGCACGGCGCGATCGACGGGGAGCCCGTCATGGGCGAGTTCGACGCACACCAGAGCGGCCATCGACTCCGAGAGCGCGATGAAGTAGGGCAGGGTCGTGGAGCCGCGACCAGTCCGACGGTCAGGCAACGCACGAACGAGTTCCTCTTGCACCGCGTGGAGACGGAGGGCGACATCTGCCCATCGCTGCGCTCGATCGAGGTCGTCGGCCCAGCCTCCCCGCAGCCACTCCCGACTGAGGTGGCCGTCTTCGCGCACGGCGTCACCGGCCTCGCCCGCGAGGTCGAGCAGGGAGAGCTCTCCCTCGGCCCTCGGGGGTTGCTCGAGTCCGAAAGCCGCGGCCCACACAGCGCCCGCGTCGTCGCGCGAGAGGCCGTGAAGCAGGCGTCCGACGGCCCCGAGGTCCCAGCAGGCCCGGGGGCGGATGCCCGACGCGACGAGGGGTTCGGCGTCCTCTCGTGAGGTCCACCAGATCCAGCGCGGTCCGAGCGTGTCGACCTCGGCGACCACGCGCAGCGGATCCTTGTCCGCTATCACTCGACGGCCGGAGTTCCAGGAAAGGGCTATCCCGACACCGGGCGCGACGACGAGGGCGACGGGCACGCCGGGCGCGACGCCCTCATCGACCAGCTCGTGGATCAGCGACACGTCGCCGTCAGATTCCTTGCAGCGCAGGAGATCTCGTGACGAGGAGTGCAGTTCGTGATCGACCGGCGCTCATAAGTTAGTCACTCTCGTCGTCATCGTCGTCGAGTCGTGCGAGCCACACGGCAAGCCGCTCGATTGGGGTCTCGAAATCGGGGTTGAGGTCGACGAATGTGCGCAGGCGCTCGGCGAGCCAGGCAATGGAGACCTCATCCTCGCCACGGCGCCTCTCGAGCTCCTCGATCCCGCGATCGGTGAAGTACATGCGCATCTCCTACTAGGCGAAGGCGGCGGTCACGATGTCGGCTTGCTCGCGCTCGTGGACCTTATGGGTGCCGACCGCGGGTGATGACGAGGCACTTCGTGAGATGCGTCGCAGGACGCGCCCGTCGAGGTGCTCCTGGAGGTTGAGTGCGACGTAGGGCCACGCACCTTGGTTTGCAGGTTCCTCTTGCACGAACACCAGTTCTGCGTCGCGGGGGAACGCGGCCAGTGCGGCCGTGAGTTCCTCGACGGGAAGTGGTGCCAGGCGCTCGAGGCGCACGACAGCGACGTCGGTGCGGCCGGTGCGCTCACGTTCGGCGAGCAGGTCATAGGTGACCTTGCCTGTGCAGAGAAGAACGCGTGTGACCGTGGATGCCTCGACCGTGGCGTCCGTGATCACCGGACGGAAGGTGCCGGAGGTGAAGTCCTCGCGGGACGAGCCGGCCGCCTTCAGTCGCAGCATCGACTTGGGCGTGAACACCACGAGCGGCTTGTGGTGTGGCGCGATCGCCTGCCAGCGCAAGAGATGGAAGTACGACGCCGGCGTTGAGGGCATTGCAACCGTCATGTTGTCCTGCGCGCACATTTGCAAGTAGCGCTCGATCCGGGCCGATGAGTGGTCGGGGCCCTGTCCCTCATAGCCGTGCGGGAGAAGTAGGACGACGCCCGAGAGTTGGCCCCACTTCTGCTCGCCGGTGGTGATGAACTCATCGATGATGGTCTGTGCGCCGTCGGCGAAGTCGCCGAACTGGGCCTCCCACAGCACGAGGGCCTCAGGTCGGAACACCGAATAGCCGTATTCGAATCCCATGGCGGCATACTCGGAGAGCAGAGAGTCGTAGACGAAAAACGAACCTTGGCTCTCACTGAGATGAGCGAGAGGCGTGTGCTCGAGGCCCGTGATTCGGTCAACAAACACCGCGTGGCGTTGCCCGAACGTGCCTCGACGTGAGTCCTGGCCCGCGAGTCGGATCGTCCGTCCTTCAAGCAGTAGCGATCCGAACGCGAGAGTCTCGCCTAGGGCCCAGTCGATGGTGCCGTCCTCGACCATCTGCGCGCGACGCTGCATCTGCGGGGCGAGGCGGGGATGCACGGTGAACCCTTCGGGCGGGCTCACCTGGGAGGTGACGACTCGCTGCACGGTCTCCGCGCTGATCGCCGTCGCGACAACTGCGGGATAGGGCGCCGGGAGCGGATGTGACATTTCGCGGGGGTGGGCGAGGTCGTCGCGCGTCTCGGCGAAGACCCGCTCGAGTTGCTCCTGGAAGTCGCGCAGCGCTGTCTCTGCCTCCTCGACGCTGATGTCGCCACGGCCGATCAGGCCCTCGGTGTAGAGCTTGCGGGTCGACCGCTTTGCGTCGATGAGGTTGTACATCAGCGGCTGAGTAAGTGAAGGGTCGTCTGCCTCGTTGTGCCCTCGACGGCGGTAGCAGACGAGATCGATCACGACGTCTTTGTTGAACTGCTGGCGGAAATCGAACGCGAGCCGACCCACGCGGACGACGGCTTCGGGGTCGTCGCCGTTGACGTGGAAGATCGGAGCCTGCACCATACGGGCGACATCGGTGCAGTAGACGGACGAGCGCGAGGCCTCGGGTGCGGTGGTGAAGCCGACCTGGTTGTTCACGACGATGTGCACCGTGCCCCCGGTGCGATAGCCGCGGAGTTGGGAGAGGTTGAGGGTTTCGGTTACTACGCCCTGGCCTGCGAAGGCCGCATCGCCATGAAGAAGAATTGGCAGCACCGAGAACACGTGCCCCCGAGGCAGGATGTCCTGCTTGGCGCGCACGATTCCCTCGAGCACGGGGTTCACGGCTTCAAGGTGCGAGGGGTTGGCCGCGAGATAGACAGGCATTTCAGCGCCCGACTCGGTGGTGAAGGTACCGCTCGTGCCGAGGTGGTACTTCACGTCTCCGGAGCCCTGCACGGACCCCTCGACCTCGAAGTCGCCCTCGAACTCGCGGAATATCTGGCCGTAAGACTTTCCGGCGATGTTGGCGAGCACGTTCAAGCGCCCTCGGTGCGGCATGCCGATGCACGCCTCGTCCAGGCCGCTCTCGGCCGCCGCGGTGATGATCGCGTCCATGAGTGGGATCACCGATTCGGCGCCCTCGAGGGAGAACCTCTTCTGGCCCACGTACTTGGTCTGCAGGAAGGTCTCGAAGGCCTCGGCGGCGTTGAGGCGTCTGAGGATTCGTAGCTGCTCCGCTGCGGCGGGCTTGTCGTATCGGCGCTCGACACGTTCCTGGATCCAAGCGCGCTGTTCGGGGTCCTGCATGTGCATGTACTCGATGCCGATGGTGCGGCAATACGCGTCACGGAGGACGCCGAGGATGTCGCGCAGCTTCTTGAATGGCTTGCCGCCGAAGCCGCCTGTCGCGAACTCGCGATCGAGGTCCCAGAGTGTGAGCCCGTGGCTGGAGACGTCGAGATCGGCGTGGCCGCGCTGGGTGTACTCGAGAGGATCGGTGTCGGCCATCAGGTGCCCGCGCACGCGGAAGGCGTGGATGAGTTCTTGGACCCGCGAGGTCTTGTCGAGGTCGTCGTCGTGGGCGGTGGCGATGTCGGAGGCCCAGCGGATCGGCGCATAGGGGATCTTGAGAGCAGCGAAGATCTTGTCGTAGAAGCCCTGCTCGCCAAGCAGTAGCGAGTGGACTAGGCGCAGGAAGTCACCTGACTGCGCGCCCTGGATGATGCGGTGGTCGTAGGTCGAGGTGAGGGTGACAGTCTTGCTGATCGCGTGTCGTTCGATGGTTTCCAGTGCCGCGCCCTGCCATTCGGCGGGGTATTCCATGGCGCCCACGCCGATGATCGCGCCCTGACCCTGCATCAGGCGGGGCACCGAGTGAACCGTACCGATGGTGCCCGGGTTCGTGAGGCTGATCGTGGTGCCCGCGAAGTCGTCGGCGGTGAGCCTGCCCGAGCGGGCTTTGCGCACCACCTCCTCGTAGGTGGACCAGAAGGTGGCGAAGTCCATCGACTCGGCACCCTTGATTGCCGGGACGAGAAGCTGGCGCGATCCATCAGGTTTCGCCAAGTCGATTGCGAGGCCGAGGTTGATGCGGTCGTTCTTGATGATCGCGGGCTTACCGTCGACCTCGGCGAAGGCCCAGTTCATCTCGGGCATCGACGTCAGCGCCTGAACGATGGCCCACCCGATCAGGTGGGTGAAGGAGACCTTGCCGCCACGCCCGCGGGCGAGGTGGTTGTTGACCACGATCCGGTTGTCGATCAGTAGCTTCGCCGGGATGGCCCGAACGCTCGTCGCGGTGGGTACACCGAGGCTGCTCTCCATATTGGCGACCACGCGGGCAGACCCACCCTTGATCGGCGTGGGAACGACAGCGGCAGGGGTGGCTGCAACCTGCGCCACCGGAACGGCGGCGGGGGCGGTCGAGACCGGGGCCGCCTGTGCGGGTGTGCTCGTGGTGACGAGTGGCTGAGGCGAGTCATGCGCCGCGATCTCGGCGTCCTGGGCGGCTTCGGCGGCATCAGACTCGGCGCGCGCTGCGACGCGTGCTGCGGTGGCAGCGGCGACGACGTCGGCTCCTGCGTGCTCGGTAGGGAGGTAGTCGGCGAAGAAGTCCCACCAGGCCGGATCGACGCTGGCGCTGTCGGCGAGGTACTGCTGGTAGATCTCGTCGACGAGCCATTCGTTGGGTCCGAAGTCTGCCCGCCGGCGGTTCGGCTCCGAGTGATCCGAGGACTCGGGCTGTTGCGGCGACGACATCGACGACCCTTCACATGCAGGCAGAAAATCCCGACTCGGCGTCGGGGGGACTATGTGCGCAGCCTACGCCCGGGCATGTGCGAGGTGATCCCGAGGGCGGGCCGAGGTGCGGGTCGGGCACAGCCCCGCCATCGTGGGGCCATGGACCCTGACCGAGTACTCGACGATGTCCCCTCACGTGCCTTGGAAGGCAAGATTGCGCTCATCACCGGCGGCTCACGCGGGATCGGCTTCGCGATCGGCGAGGAGATGGCTCGTCGTGGGGCAAGCGTCGTGCTCGTGGGTCTGCGCGAATCCGCTGCCCTCGAGGCGGCGTCGCGGCTGAGGAGGTCGGGGTTCGACGCTGTGGGCCGGGGGTGCGATGTCTCGGACGCGTCAGCGGTATCTCGCATGAAGGGCTCGCTCGGGTCGTTGGTCGAACTCGACGTGCTGGTGTGTGCGGCCGGTGTCATGAGTGGCCGCAACTCCAAGACGCTGCGCACCGCCCCTGATGAATGGCGCGCGGTGATGGGGACGAATGTCGATGGCGTGCACCACATGGTGGCCGAGTTCGTGCCGGGCATGGTCGAGCGTCGCAGCGGACGGGTAGTGATCTTGAGCGCCTGCCTGGGACGGTTCAGCGGACCCGG
>CAFBPU010000004.1_pt1 | contig 72212 bp, 65 predicted proteins | sample 7269791 | NCBI WGS metagenome assembly CAFBPU01 (sample SAMEA6814154, study PRJEB35770) | freshwater metagenome | biome: Freshwater; feature: Freshwater reservoir; material: water | place: Czech Republic | collected 2017-06-27 | depth 30m m
CCACCGGGAGCAAGCCGCAAGAGATCGCGTTCGACGGCACCCACAGGTGGGTGCCCAACTCCGATTCGAACAACGTGTCGGTGTTCAACCTCGACGGCACCCAGATCACCGGCAGCCCCTTCGCCACCGGGAGCCTCCCGGTCGGGGTCGCGTTCGACGGCACCCACACGTGGGTGTCCAACTTGAATGGGAACACCGTGTCGGTGTTCAACCTGGACGGCACCCAGATCATCGGCAGCCCCTTCACGACCGGGACGCATCCAGGGGCAGGCGCATCCGACGGAACCCACATGTGGGTGCCCAACTACTTCGCGAACACCGTGTCGGTGTTCAACCTCGACGGCACCCTGGCAGGTACCTACGCCACCGGGACCGGCCCCTACGCGGTCGCGTTCGATGGTTCCCACATGTGGGTGACCAACTACTACGCGAACACCGTGTCGGTGTTCAACCTCGACGGTAGCGTGGGGGGCACCTACAACACCGGGGCGTCCCCGGCCCTAACCGCGTTCGATGGTTCCAACATGTGGGTCACCAACGAGAACGACAACACCGTCAGCAAGTTCCGCATCCCCTAGGAACCGCACCGCTGCCAGATCCCTCAGCCGTCCCCCGCTCATCTGATCGGCTGAACCCTCACGCCACGTGGCGCAGCACGGTCATGACTGGGACAGGCTCGTCACCGCGATGGAGATCTCCTTCTTCACCATGCAGGGGATCAGGGGATTGCCAACGACCAGATGGCTAGGACGATGGGTCTGCTGCAGGTTCAGTTGACATTGTGACCTGCCCTACGGCTGAGTTACCTCGGAGGGTGTGGAGCGGGACAGGCCCCACAGGGGTCGCGTTCGACGGAAGCCAGATCTGGGTCACCAACTTCTATTCCGGCAACGTCAGAAGGCTCCGCATCCGGTGAACCGTGCGGCGTGAGCGCGACGTGTGCGCAGGCCCGTCATCTCATTGGCACCGACAAGGCGCCTGGCTGACTTCGGCCACGATCACGCTGCCCCACCAGTGTGAAGGCGACGGATGTCCCGCTATCGACGCCTCTTGCCTCGCATGCTCTACCCGCGCACCCGATAGCGCGGTAGATTTCGCACATCATCCTCGCGACGGCCCACCCGGCCGCCTCGGAAGATCGAGAGGGAGCACCCCGATGAGCCTCATCACCGTTCTTCGTCCAGACAAGCCCGCGGAGATTCCAGGTTCGGGCCCCGCGCCGCACCCCGCTGCAGTGCGCACCCCGATCCCTGACGGTTCGGTGCTCACCCTGATCGACAACGGAAAGTCGCACGCCAAGATCGTGCTGGAGATGGTCGCCGAGCAGGTGATGAAGCGGATCCCTCAGATCACGACCGTCGAGATCCTGAGCAAGACCTCCGCTGGCCTCATCGTCACCGACGCGCAGGCCCGTGACATCGCGTCCCGCTCGGCTCTGGTGATCACCGGCCTTGGCGACTGCGGCGCCTGCTCGTCCTGCAGCACGCTCGACGCGATTGCGTTCGAGAAGCTGGGCATCCCCGCCACCGTGATCATCACGGACCCATTTGTCGGCCTCGTCGAGCGTTTCGCCAAGAAGGCCGGGATGCCCGGCTACCACACCGTCGTGCTTCCACACCCGATGGCAACCCGCCCCGATGCTGAAGTGCGGGCCCTTGTCGCGGGTATCGCCGACGAAGTCGTGGCCCATCTCACGGCACCGGTGGGCGCTGTGGAACGCACTCTGGTCGGGGTGCTGTGACTGCCGGAACGTCCACCCTCACCTCGGCGCTTGAGGAGTACCGCGAGGTTCTCCAGATCGACGGGGCGGATCTTGAACTCACGGGTGTCGACGCAGGCATCGTTCATCTTCGCCTCATCGTCGGGCCCGATACCTGCACCGACTGCATCCTGAGCAAGCCCATGCTCGAGACGATCCTTCTCGATGTACTTCAGGAAGCAGATCCCGCCGTCACGCTGGTCGTCGTCGACGACCCGCGCTCAGCCCTGTAACCCCAAGAGGAATCACGTGGCGGAGTCGCTGCAGCTCGATGAGTCAGACGTCCAAGAGCTCTACTTCGAGCGAGGGTGGACTGACGGCCTGCCCGTGATTCCCCCGACCCCGGAGCGGGTGAAAGCCTTCCTCGACGCAGCCCGCCTCGAGCCGGGGGAGATCCTCGGCGAGGTCCGCGAGCGCGTGTGCACCGTCTCCGCCGAGGAGACGGCGATCAATGCCGTCATGGCCGGATGTCGTCCCGACTACGCGCCCGTCGTGGTCGCGGGTGTTCGGGCACTGCTCGATCCCGCATACAACGCCAATGCCGCGCTCACCAGTACGGGCGGCACCGCGATCTGCGTCGTTGTCAGCGGGCCGTATGCGGCAGCGATCGGCATGAACTCCGCGCACAACTGCCTGGGCCAGGGCAACCGCGCGAATGCCACGATCGGCCGGGCCCTGCGCCTGGTGGCGATGAATGTCGTCGGCGCGAAGGTGGGCGTCATGGACGGCAGCTCGCTGGGCAATCCGGGCAAGTACTCCCTCTGCTTCGCCGAATCCGACCCGATCGCGCCGTGGCAGCCGCTGCGAGTCGAGCTCGGTTACGCCGTCGAGGACACCACCGTCACGATCCTCGCGACCGAGGGGCCGCGTCAGATCGCGAACATCCTCTCGGGTCAGCCCGACGAGGTTCTGCGCACGATGGCCTCGTCGATCCGCGCCGGGCACACCTACATTGCCGGCAAGGGCGGCGAGTGCATCGTGGTTCTCGGCCCCGAGCACGCGGCCGCAGTCCGCGACGCCGGCTGGACGCGCGCACAGGCACGCGACTACCTCGTGGAGCAGACGATGATCACCGAGGCGGATCTGGCCGCGGCAGGTCTGCCGGTGGAGTCGACCGGGGCGCACACCATGCACGCGAGGCCCGACGGGCGCTACGCCACATTCCGCGATCCGTCGGACATCCTGCTGGTATGTGCCGGCGGGGGCGGCGCCGGATGGTCTGCGTGCATCCCGGCGTGGGCGCCCACCAACAACTCCAAGGCCGTCACCGAACTCGTGCGCCTATAGGCCGCGCGCCTGGAGGCGATCAGGACGTCAGCGAGATCGTGGCGTTCAGCGCAACAGCGCTTCCCAGGGACTTCTTGCGCGAGCCGCTCCAGGAACCGGAACCGCTGGCGTTCGCGTAGTCCTTCGTGCCTCCGATCACGGTCAGAGTCGACTCGAAGGTGGCATCGGACGTGTCGGCGCTGGCCACGGTCTTCCCCAGCATGGTCAATCCCAGCGTCGACCCATCCGCCGTCGTGATCGTCATCAAGCCGACGAAAGGCCCATTACCCGCGACGTAGGTGATCAACACGGTCATGTCGATGGTGGCCTGCTTGCCGTCGAATGTCGTAGAGCCACCTTCAAGGACGACGCCGTACAGGGCCTCACCGTGTGGGCCGGCCGCTGTCGTGCGCTTGTCCGTGGACGCGACGCTGCTGGAGAAGGACACCTCATGCGCCGAGCCCGTGGGCGCCAACGACATGCTCGGCGCCACCATCGCGGACAGGGGAGTCGGGTCCGCTGTCGAAGTGGTACATCCCGCGAGAAGCACTGTCCCCATCAGCGGTCCAACGATGAGGGAGATAGAGCGGTTCATGGCGAGCAAGTCCATTCAGTCGTGGGGAGCGGGAGCGTAGCAGCCAGAGACGCAGACCCGCGCCTCACGTGTCAGTCACAGGGGCAGGGCGATCGCGAGCAGCACCACCTGCTGAGGCGCCCCTTAGGCAAGCCGCGTGAATCCGGTTTGGGCGACTGGGCCTCGGAGCCGCTCCACTACTGTGCCGGTCTTCACCGCATCGGCAAGCCCCACGAAGACCTCGTCAACCGCTGAAAGATAGCTGTCGATCTGAGCATCGGTGTGAGCGAACGAGGGGTAGAAAGACCGACTCGCAAGGAAGCCGCGGTCGAGTAGTTCCTGGGTGAACAAGGTCGCCGTAGCCTGCGGCTCATCGGCGAAGCCCAAGTGAGATAACGGGGGGATTCCCGTGACCGAGACAGCCAACCCTGCGCGCGCCGCGGCCGATTCCCAGCCGGCTTGCACCTTCCGCCCCACCTCGTCCAAGCGCGCTCCGACGTCATGGAGCCGGTGTTGCCGCAGCGTCGCGATGGCCGCGACCGGACCGATGAGTTCAGTCCAGTAAGTGCTGCTGATGAAGGATCGCTGCGCATGCTCCATCACGGCCTGGACGCCGATGATGGCCGCCATCGGGTAGCCGTTCGCCAATGCCTTCGCGAAGACGGCTATGTCGGGATTCACTCCGTAGGTGAGATGGATTCCTCCAGTGTTGAGCCGCAGGGCGCTGGTGACCTCGTCGAATACCAGCACCGCTCCCGCGCGATGAGCCAGATCGCGCACCCCCTCTAGGAACCCAGGGTCCGGGTTTGTGCCGCGTACCGGTTCCATCACAACGGCAGCGAGCTCCCCACCGCGCGCCGCCACGATTTCCTCGAGGTCCGCGAGGTTGTTGTAGCGAAATGGGAGGGACGTTCCGGTCAGTTCGCGTGGCACGCCGAGCGGGTCAAGGCCTGGCAGCAGATGTCCATCCAATTCACCTGAGCCAGCCAGGTTCGCGGAAAGGTACCAGTCGTGCCAACCGTGATAGCCGCAGAACGCGACGACCGAGCGCCCGGTTGCGGCGCGAGCCAGCCTGATGGCGACGGCCATTGCTTCGCCTCCGGTCCGCGCATAGCGGACCATCTCCGCCCATGGATGCAGTTCGATAAGCAGCTCGGCGAGCTCGAGGTCCTCGATGCAGTTCAACGAGCTCATCGACCCTCTATCAACCGCGGCGTGCACTGCGGCATTCACCTCGGCATTGGCGAACCCGAGCGAGCAGGTGCCGATGCCGCTGGTGCTCATGTCGAGGAACTCCCGACCCGATGAATCCCACACCCTCGCGCCCTCAGCTCGGTCATAGAACCTCGGCCACTGGCCTGGTGCGAACTGCTCCGGTCGCTTGGACAGGAGCTGGGTACCACCGGGTACGAGCTCCAAGAGGCGCCGCTCCGCGACGTCCAGGTCAGCAGCACGACGACCGCTCATCAATTACCCTCTCAGTGCATACCGGGTGAGCAACTACAGTAGACAATAGTTCCATTGAGCGGAAGAGAAGTGCCATCTAGTGGCACTCGTACACCCTTGACGAATGGACGGCGGGGACCATGAACGAAAGCGCTAAGGCAGGGAGCGGCTATCCGATCCGGGCCGTCGAGCGCGTGTGCGACATCCTCGATCTGCTCCAGATCGAGCCAGAGGGTGTGTCGCTCGTTGCCGTCACCGCCGCAACGGAGCTCCCTAAGAGTTCCGCCTATCGCTACCTGCTCGCGCTCGAAGCGAGGCAGTATGCCGAGCGCGACGCTGACACTGGGCTCTTCCGTCTCGGACCCGCCTACCGTCCCCAGCGGGCCCGCCAGTTGGGACGCCTCCTCGAATGCGCCCACCCTGCGCTCGAGCAGTTACGCAACAAGGTCAACGAGACGGTGAACATCGGCGTTCTCGACGGCGGTGAGGTCGTACATGTCGCCGTTATCGAATCTCAGCAGATGATGCGGCTGGCAGCTCGGGTTGGTGAGCGCGGGCCAGTGCATGCAACCGCCTTGGGGAAGGTCATCGCTGCCGGGATGCCGGAGGAGAACGTACGAACCATTCTGAGCGGACACGGGATGAGAACTTTCACGCCCGCGACAATCGTCACGGCCGAAGCGTTCGTGCGCGAGCTCGCCAGAGTCGCCAAGCTCGGCTACGCGATTGATGACCTTGAGGCCCAGGACGACGGCCGTTGCGTCGCGGTTCCGCTGCCCGGACTGCCATTCCTGGCCGGACTAAGCGTCAGCGCTCCTTCGAGCAGGTTGTCCAACGATGGTGTTCCGCTGGTCGTGACGCGCCTCAAGAAGGCTGCCACAGCCATAGTGAAGGCGTATGAGCGGTCACCTCTCTGAGCGCCTGCGCTACCCATAGGCGGACATTGCTTGACCGCTGGCATGGGCTCGGATACCGTCGCTTGGATTCCATCTGGTGGGTTCTCTGTCCCATCTGTTAGAACTCCTGCCAGGTTCTGTCCGATGCGATCACGGCGCCTCCTGGGGGCCGTGAGACGAAGGGACACCCCGCGTGGCTCAGACGAGCGTCCGCACTAAGTCCGACATCCTGAACAGCCGCGCCCTCGTATCGATCCCCGGCGGGGTCAACTCAAATGTGCGTCTCAGTGCACCGCGCGTGTTCTTCGAGCACGGACGCGGATCGCGACTGTGGGACGTCGACGGCAACGAATACGTCGACTACGTCCTTGGCCAGGGGCCCTGCTTCCTCGGCCACGCGCACCCCATCGTGAACCGCGCAGTCGCACAGGCCTGTGACACCGGCATGGTCTTCGGAGCCCAGCACGAACTCGAGGTCGAGGCTGTCGAGCGGCTACTCGGTGCCGTCGGATGGGCCGAGCAAGGTCGCCTCGGAGCGACGGGGACCGAATGCGTTCAAGCAGCGCTGCGACTGGCGCGAGCAGCCACGGGCCGGACGCGGTTCGTGCACTTCGAAGGGCACTATCACGGGTGGCTGGACAACATCCTGATGCGAGTAGACGACGGCCATGCGGTGCCCGTGTCACTCGGCCAGGTCGCAGGACAACTGGCCGAAACATCTGTGCTTCCCTGGAATGACGCAGAAGCGCTCGAGCAATTGCTTGCCGAGTCAGGGGACACCATCGCCGCCGTCATCATGGAACCAGTCATGATCAACAATGGCTCGATCGAGCCGCTGCCCGGCTACTTGGCACGGGTCCGCGAACTCTGTGATGAATACGGCGTGATCCTGATCTTCGACGAGGTCATCACCGGCTTTCGAGTAGCCCGCGGCGGTGCCGCTGCCCGTTACGGCGTGACACCCGACCTCGCCACCTACGGCAAGGCAATGGCCGGGGGGTGGCCCGTAGGGGCGATCCTCGGGCGCGCGGATCTCCTCTCGCTGCTCAGCGACGGGAGGGTCAACCACTCAGGAACATTCAACGGTGCGGTGATGGCCGCCGCCGCCGTGGTCGCAACGCAGCAGGTGCTCGACGAGAACCCTCCTTACGAGGCGATCGAGGCCTACGGGACAACACTGATGGCGGGCCTGCACAAGATCGGAGAGGCCCACGGACTCGACCTTCACATGCAGGGGCTCCCCGCCGGGTTCCACGTGTCCTTCGGGCCGCCGGGACCCGTCCTCGATTTCGCCGGCATGAACCGGCTCGATCTCGCCCGCTATTCGCGGTTCGCTACCCGCTTGGCCGAGCACGGCCTCTGGGTGACCGGGCGCGGGATCTGGTACGTCTCAGCGGCTCACGGCCCTACCGAACTCGCTGACTCCCTCGAGCGCTTCGACAACGCCATCAGGGCGTCGCTGCCATGAGCCGCCGCGTCGGAGTGGTCGGGATGTGGCATGAGACCAATACCTTTTCGAGCATTCCGAACACGCTTGCGGACTTCGAGTCCTTTGAGTTGCTGTCTGGGCAGGCCATCGCAGAACACAACGCCGGAACCGGAACCGTCATCGGCGGCTTCTACGACAGCCCCGAGTTGGAGCTCGTTCCGATCTTCTCTGCGGGCGCGTGGCCCTCAGGCCCCACCGAGGCCGAGGTACTCCATCACTTGTTCGAGCGACTCGACGACGGGCTCAAGAAGGCGGGCCCACTCGACGGCGTGTTGATCAACCTTCATGGCGCGATGGTGGCGACCGGTACCGATGACGTCGAGGCCGCAACCCTCGACGTCGTGCGCGCAGTTCTGGGCGACGTCCCCATCGGCGCGGTTCTCGACCTCCACGCAAATCCTTCTTCCGCCCTGGTGGCTGCGTGCTCCGCGATCATCAGCTATGACACGTACCCGCACATCGACATGCGCGAGCGAGGAGCGGAGGTGGCTGCCCTGCTGAGCAGGGTCCTGGACGGGCGCCCGCTGCACACCACCTTGGGAAAGATCCCCCTGCTGGTATGCCCACTCGCCCAGGCCACCGGCGACGGCCCCATGCGCGAGCTACAGGAAGCCGCAACGGCGCGGGGGAAGGACGCGGGCGTGGAACGAGTCTGCGTGGTGGGCGGATTCGCCTACAGCGACGTTGAGCGCGCCGGCATGAGCGTCCTCGTCGTACACGATCCCGATGCGAGCGAGGCCGCTCAAGAAGTCGTCGACGCGACCATCGCCGACATAGCGCGGAAGGCCGACGAGTTCACCGTCGTCCGCGACGATGCCCGCACGGCCGTCGCGCGCGCCCGCGTCTCCACTCATCGACCGGTCTTCCTCGCCGACGTGGCCGACAACATCGGCGGCGGCAGCCCTGGCGACGGCACAGAACTCCTGCGCGAGATCCTGCTGGCGGGAGTCACCGGCGCCGTGGTGACCTTGGCTGACCGCGATGTGGCGCTGGAATGCAGCAGACTCGGCATCGGCAAGTACCTCGATGCGCTGGTCGGTGGGAAGACCGATCGGCATCACGGGGAACCCATCCGGATCCGCGGCACGATCGAGAGACTGACTGACGGTGTCTACCGGGCAAGTGGCTATTACATGGGCGGGCTCACGTTCTCAATGGGGACGACAGCAGTGCTGTCTGTCGCGGGGAACACGATCGTCATCACCGAGCGACCGACACCGCCGTTCCATGCCGAACAGCTTTCCTCGGTCGGGGTAGACGTCACCAGGGCATCCATGGTGGTGGTCAAGGGAGCGATCGGCTGGCGAGGTGCTTACGATTCCGTCGCAGGCGAGATCATCGAGGTGGCCACGCCCGGCATCTGCCCTATAGACGTGACGTCCCTACCGCGGCGTACCGTTCCTATGTCGCTGTGAGCGAGGCGACCCTGAGTGATGTGTGGGTCGACGGAGGCCGACAGTGATGGATGACGCGACGTGGTGGCTGCGCTGTCGATCATGCGCCGTTCTTCGCGTGCCAGGCTCGGTCGACTATGTGTGCGCCGGATGTGGCGGCGAACTGGTCGTCGAGTACGCAGCACCGAGCGCCACTCCACGCGCCGGAATCACGGGCTTATGGCGATGGGGCGATCGACTGCCGCTGCGCAGCGCTGCCCACATCATCACCCTCGGCGAAGGTGGCACTCCCCAGGTGCGACTGGGAACGCGCATCCATCAAGAACTGGGCGTCGCCTCGGCGGAAGTGAAGTGCGAGCACTTGAACCCGACAGGGTCATTCAAGGACCGCATCGCATCCGTCGCGGTCTCCTTGGCGGCAGAGCGCGGCCTCTCCGGACTCGCCGGCACCTCATCAGGAAATGGCGGCGCAGCTGCCGCTGCCTACACCGCGCGATCAGGAATGCCCCTCACCCTGTTCTCCCTCTCGGACGTAGCACCCCAAAAGCTCCTGCAGATCCGTGCGCTCGGTGGCCGGGTGCTCCTGGTCCAAGGCCTCGGCCACGATGGCAGCGCCACCATGCGAGCAGCCACGGCGGTAGCGCGGCACTCGGCCGAGAAGGGCGTCATGCCGTTCCTCACCGGTGGGCGGTATTCCCCCGAGGCCATGGAGGGCGCGGTGACGATCGCCTATGAGATCGCGGAGGATCGCCCCGCTACGACGGTGGTGTACTGCCCCGTCGGCGGCGGCGGCCTTCTGTCGGCGATTGGACGCGGCTTCCGGGCACAGGCCCCGCACGTGCGGTTGGTCGGAGTGCAGCCTCGTGGCTGCGCCACCTTGTCACGGGCCATGCGCGGGGATTTTTCCGGACTTCCAGGCCCCGTGACCACGGGTGTATCGGGGCTGCAGGTGGGGGTGCTCTTCGACGGCCCCGGATCGGTTGAGGCAATCACCCAATCAGGGGGTCACCTCACCGAGGTCGACGACGACGCAATTGCCGCGGCACAGCGTCTTCTCGCGCGCGAAGAAGGAATCCTGGTAGAGCCTGCAGGCGCCACGGCTCTCGCGGGAGCCCTCGCCGATGCCGCGCGCGGTCTGTTGCGATCTGATGACCACGTCGTTCTCGTCGCCACCGGCGCGGGATGGAAGGATACGGCTTCCCTCCAGCATCTTCTCTCCGACGCTGGCGGATTGGTCCCATCCGTCCCGGTCATCACCATTGACGAGATCGAGGAGGTTCTCGGTGAGCGGCTCTAAGGATTTGTTCTCACTTGCGGGCAAGGTCGCACTCGTCAGTGGAGGCGCGGGGCTCTACGGGCGCCACATCGCCTCGGCGCTTGCAACCGCAGGCGCGCATGTCGTCCTTGCCGCGAGAGGTACCGAGGCGTGCGAGATCACGGCGGCGGACCTTCGAGCGCAAGGCCTGAAGGCGAGTGCGATGCCCCTGGACCTCGCCGACGAAGGCTCGATCCGGACACTGCGCGACGCGGTGGTCTCACAGCACGGCCGAATCGATGTTCTGATCAACAATGCCGTGGCTCGCGTCGGTGGGGACATCGATCACACCACGCGAGAGCAGTGGGAGATGACCTCGCAGGTGAACTCCACCGGGCTGTTCCTGATGTCGCGTGACGTGGGAGCCCAGATGGTGGCGCAGGGGTCAGGCTCCATCGTGAACATCGCCTCTATCTACGGCGTGGTGGGTCCCGACTTCTCGATATACGGCTCGACGGGCATGACCAACCCAGCGTTCTATGCCTACGACAAGGGCGGCATGATCAGCTTCACGAGATACCTGGCCGCCTATTACGCCCCGCACAACATCAGAGTCAACTGCCTGAGCCCCGGCGGGCTCGCAAGCCCCGGACAGCCGGCCGAATTCGTCGCCAACTACGAGGCGCGAGTGCCACTTGGCCGACTCGCCGGGCCCGATGACATCAAGGGGCCGGTGGTCTTCCTCGCCTCTGACGCATCTGGCTATGTCACCGGCGTGAATATTCCGGTCGACGGCGGCTGGACCGCTCACTGATTCAGCCCGCCGTGCGTGCAACTGCGATGTCCTTGGGCCTCACGAGGATTCACGGGACGAGTTGAGGTGGAACTCGACCTGTGTCGAACGCGTCGAGGGCCATCCGGAGGTGATCGCCCGCGCGGCTCAGGACAAACGAACCGTGACCCGGGAGCAGCACATCAGGCCGCACCTTCGCAAGCCTTCGAATACTCTCGGCGAGGACCGCAGGGCGGGAGTCCTCAGTCGAGAGCAGTGCCACACGGCCACGGGCGAAGACCAAGTCGCCGGTGAATACCGCCATCAATGGGCCGATCGTCACTCGGAAGCACAGATGCCCATCCGCATGTCCCGGAGTAGCGAGGGCAGTGATCACCAGACCGCCAACCCTGATGTCGTCATTGTCCAGCAGCACTCCACAGTGCGTCGGCGTGAGCACGACCTCCTCTGGGTAGGTACCGGCTGCCCGGGCGCGACTGAGTCCTGACGCGAACTCGTCACCCGCGGCGACGATCTCCGCCACCCGCGCTGAGGCAAGAATCTCGGCGCCCAGAGCGTCGGCAAGGAAACGAGCTCCCGCCGCGTGATCAGCGTGAGCGTGTGTCAAAAGCACTCGGGACACTGAGGTCGGTTCGACGCCTGCGGCGATGATCCTCGCGATGATGTCGTCGGTCGCGAGTCCGCATCCCGCGTCGATGAGCACCGCGTCGCTTCCGCCGTCAATCAGGTAGACGTGGGAGTCGTGGGGGTCGGTGATCGAGTGTCCAAGCGAACCGCTCCCCACGAGATGGACACCTGGGAGAAGCCTCATGGAATCTCATACATCGTGGGGTGAGCGGCCGGAACCAAACCTGGACGGACCGTTTCGTGACGACCCGTGAGCATCGAGAGCTCCGCCGCAGCGAGCGTGCTGCAGACATTGAGGCTGGCGCGGCCGGAGAAGGGCCATGAGCCTGTGCCCTCGACGGCAGAGATAAATGCGGAGATCTCAGCGTCGTATACCTGCTCGAGAACCTCGGCCCAATCCGCTATGTGCCGAACGTCGTCAGTGCGCGCGCCTGGGAGGCGACGCTCGACACTGCCCGCCAGCAGATCGAAGGCCACAACACCGTTCTCGCCAGCGACCCATCCTCGTCGGGCAACCTGGGGCGACGCCATCAGAACGCTCAGTTGGCCCACTGCGCCCGTCTCGGTGACCAGTTGCAAGCAGTAGGTGTCTTCCGCATCGCCGTCGAGGGTGCCTCGCTTCTCGACCCGCCCGGACACAGAGCGCGTCGGACCGACAATTCCGTGAAGCCCGATGAGTTCGAAGGCGGTCATCTCCCGGGCTGGCGCTGTCGCGCGGTGACGCGCGTAGTACTCCTGGCCTTCCCCGGGGTGCCAACTCGGCGCGTCGACCGAGAGTAGGTAACCAAATGCATGCACGGCCCCGAGCTCGTGGCGCACGATCCGCGCCACCTCCTCGACCACCGGGTGGAACAGCAGCGTCGCCGAGGGGGCGAAAACCACGCCGCCACGTTCCGCGATGGCCTCGGCCTCCGGTTGGGAGGGCCAGATATCGGCTTCTGAGAAGACATGTCGTCCCGTGTCGAGCGCGAGGCGCACCAGATCCGAGTGCTGGTCCGGAGGCGTCGAGACGATGAAGATCTCTGGGTCCCACGCGAGTGCCTCGTCCAGGGAGTTGAACCCGACAATTCCGAACGCCGCCAGCGCACGAGCGCGGCGATCCTCACGCCCATCCAGCAGGCGGATCTCGATCCCCGGCCGAACGCGCAGGTCGCGCATTCGGCGCGTCCCCATGGATCCGCCACCGATCTGCAGCACGCGCATCGCGCTTGTCTCCTCCCTCGTGGTTGACACGTCAGTACGCGAGCCAGCCGCCATCGACCACAACCGTCTCGCCCGTGATGAATGCGGCCTCGTCCGATACGAGGAAGGCGACTACGGCCGCCACATCGTCGGGCGTGCCGCGACGACCGAGCGGAGTTCTCCGCCCCCAAGGATCGGCCAGAATCCGCCCATCAGAAGCCGGCCTCGTCGAGGAAGTCACGTCGACGTCGCCCGGAGCGACCCCGACAACTCTGATTCCGTTCGGCGCCAACTCGAAGGCCAAACCCTTCGTGAGTCCCAGGAGAGCGGCCTTGGTCGCAACGTAGGCGGTGGCCTGCTGCTGGGCGGCGTAGGCGCCGACGGAGGTGATGTTGACGATCACGCCTGAACCTCGGGTGCTCATGTCCCGGGCTGCTTCTCGGCTGCACCTGAACGCCGCCTTGAGATTTACGTCCACCACACGGTCGAGATGGCCATCAGTGAAGTCGAGGAGAGGTCCGATTGCAGCGGGCCCTGTCACCGCCGCGTTGTTCACCAGAATATCGATCCTCCCGTGGCGATCCAGAGTGGTCCGGACCACGGCTGCGCACGCGTCGGCCGAGGCAAGATCGCCACCGACCCCGGACAGCACTCGGCCGGTCGACGAGAGCGATTCGACAGCGGCAGCGGCCCTTTCCCCTGTGCTCTGTGCAATCACGACGATGGCCCCCAGATCGGCCAGCCGACAGGTGATCGCTGCACCAATGCCCGTCCCACCCCCGGTTACCAAGGCCACACGGCCGGCGATCGGGCGGGAAGGCGTCGACAGGTCAGTCATAGCGAGGCCGCAGCTATCGGGGCCGGCCCGAGCATGGCAATCGCATCGCCCGGTGTGACGATCGCCGTTTGTCGAAGCATCATCACGGTCGCGGGTCCTGGCCGAGGGTTCCGGATCTGCTGCACAACCCGTGCGGCATCGTCGATGATCTCGGCGATGACCTGACCGGTGCTCACGACATCTCCGGCTGCCGACCGAGTCACGCAGTAGCCAGCGAAAGTCGAGGCCAAGGAAGAGTCCACATCACCGTCATCTCCGCTCAACCATGTGCTTTCGATATGCGGACCAGGGGTCTCATGGCCCATCCCGAAATGGGCTAGGAGCCGAGTCAGGCCGCGAACGTAGGTATCGAGGTCGGTTCCGGCTAGTCCGCCGCCGCCACTACCTTCGACGTAGATCGAGGGAACCCCCAGATCGGCTGCAGCTGACAGGCTTCGGCCTGGTCCGCTGCCTTCATGCTGCCATGTGAGTGGTGCGCCGAAGGCGGTTGCCGCTTCCCGCGACATCGGTGACGTAACGAGGTGGTCGACGAAGCCAACGAACAGCGGCATGGAGTAATGGACACCGGCGGAATGGAGGTCGACGAGGAGGTCCGCGCCCCGAATCACCCGCTCGGTGAGAGCGTGTGCGATCTGTTTGGTGACACTTGCCGACGCGTCGCCGGGGAACACTCTCGCCAAGTTCTCGCCGTCAAGCGGACTCGTGCGGGTTCGTGCCTCGAAGGCAGGCGGGTTGCACACCGGCACCACGCGCAGGGTTCCCCTGAGTAGCCCTTGGGCATCCAACAGCTCTGCCAGGTTGATCAGCATTCGCGCAGCAGCGACACCCTCGATCTCGTCCCCATGAACTCCGCCAAGAACAGCCAGGGTCGGGCCGTTGCCGTCGCCGATTTCGTGCATGTACAGGCCCACACCAGGACCAAGGTCCAGGGTTCTGCTTGTCACGGCTGGGGCGTCAAACGCAGGGGCAGGATACGTTCGCGTAGTTCAGCCCCTCGCTCCAGAAGCGCCGCGGCGTGCGAACGAATACCGTCGTCCGACTGAGTGAGCGGGCGGCTCGTGGTGGCGTGCGCGATGATTCCCCTCTGCACGAGCGCCTCCTTCACGACGGCGAAGAACTGCGCGGAGAAGCTCGCACCGGGCAGGGGGTGGAAGTACAGATCCATGAGCCCAATGATGCCGTTCTGAATCTCGGCAGCTCCCGACCAGTCGCCCACCGCAGCGCGACCCATGAGAGCGACATGGAATTCCGGGAACACGTTCGCGAGTCCCGGGATCGCACCGCTGAAGCCACCCAGCATCGAGGCGTCGATGCACTGCTCACACCCGGTATAGCTGACAAACCCTGGGAGGTGCCGCGTGGCCTGGGAGATCATTCGACCGCCGACGATGTCCCCGGAGGAGTCCTTAACCCCGGCGATAGTCCCCGCCTCCGCGAGCCGGCGGATCAGGTCGGGCCCGAGAAGGGTCCCGACGCGCGAGGGAACCTCGTAGGCGATCAACGGGACATCGACCCGCACGGCGATCTGCTCGTAGTGGCGCACCAGTTCAGCCGGGGAGGGACGGTCGCCCGCCGGGGCCGAGACCAACAGCGAGCCGGGGTCGAGCGCGCCGAGCTTGGCCGCGGCATCAGCGCTGTCTGCAGTGCCCTGATGAGGAACACCCAGCATGACGTGAGTCAGGGATGAGGCGTAGGCCGTCGCCCGCGCGGCGACTTTCATCCGCTCCGCGGCTGCTAGCCAGAGCCACTCCCCGGAGGAGCCCAGCACCAGGACGCCATCCACTCCCGAGCCTGTGGTGAAGTCGATCAGCGAGGTCAGTGAATCGAGGTCTACGGAACCGTCGGGATTCAGCGGAGTCACGAGGGGTACCAGTACGCCTCGCGCGGGAAGCGGACGCGCCCCTACGCGCGGCGCTGGGGATACATCAGTCATGAAGGTGGTTGTTCTCCGCATCCTCGTGACGCGCCAGCCCCGTGAGGGGTTTTGCCAGCTGAAACCACAGTGTTGCTCGTCGGAACAGCATCTACGCTTGCTCTGCGCAGTGTCAACCATCTCCAGCGATTGGCCTCGCGCGTGATCCCAGTGGACAGAGCATTCGGGACCATCTCCGAAAATGAAACTACGGTGCCGACTGTTGACACGCGAGATACCTCAAGTCAGACTCCGGTTGTGCTCGCGAAACTACGTCGCGGCACCACGTGGCGATCGACATCGACTCCGGGCGTTCGTGCGCTGCGAGCCGCACATGAGGCGACATCGACGCCGTCGCTCGCCCACCGGTTGCTGGCCTAAGGACGGGATTGCCCGATGGATCCACTCGGTGTCGGAGTCATTGGCTCCGGCTTCATGGGCCGAACGTGGGCCCGGGTCGCCACATTGTGTGAAGGAACCGAGCTCCGCGCTGTCGCGGGTGGCAAACGCGCACCTGGCCTCGGAGCCGACTTCGGAGTTGAGGTCATGGACTCGGTCGGGGCGTTGATCGCTCGCGACGACGTCGACATCGTGGTGGTCACCTCGCCACCGAATGCCCATGTGGGGCAAGTGCTGGCAGCGGCCGAGAACGGCAAGCATGTACTTGTCGAGAAGCCCATGGCCCGAGACTCCGCAGAGTGCGTCGCCATGATCGAGGCCTGCGAGAGGGCTGGAACGCAACTCGCCGTGGTGTCCCAGCATCGCTACCGCGACGCACCACTCGCCGCGAAGCGACTGATCGACGAGGGCGCAATCGGTTCGGTCCGCATGGTGCGGGTCTCCGGGCTCGACGCCTGGTGGGACATGACGGAGACCCACGACGAATGGAAGCTAGACCACGAACAGATCCGCGTCTTCGCCGACTGGGGCGCACACGGCTGTGACGTGCTTCGCTGGTTCGTCGGCTCCCCCGCCGTTCTCGCCTATGCGCAGTACCACACGTACGCAGATCAACCACCTCCCGGACAAAGCATCTTGGCCACGTATCGGTTCGCGAACGATGTGATGGCAAGTGTCTGGATGACATATGAGGTTCCCGAACCGCGGCTCGGCTCGGCCCTTCAATTCCTGATTACGGGCTCCGAGGGAATGATCGACGTGGACGCCTATGGAGCGGTGAAGCTGGCTCGTGACGGCGAGTGGAGCACCGTGTTCGAACAGGTTCCTTTCGACTCGCTCGACACAGGCAGCGCCGGACGCCTCGAGGCATACCGGCGGGAGTTGGACGATGTGGTTCAGGCGGTGCGCACAGGCCTGCCCGCGCCGGTCAGCGGGCGCGAGGGCCTGTTGACGCAACGCATGCTTGACGCCGTGGAGTTGTGCGCCCAGACAGGCATCGCTGTCGACCTGACTGAACCGGCCTGATGACATCGGCGATGGTGCCACGTGGCGACGACCGTCCGCTCGTTCTCATCTACGACCCCATTCGCGATGTTCCCTGGGACTACGAGGTCGAGCGCGAACTGCTCCATGCCGCAGGAGTCGATCTCGTCATCCCCGCGCAGGCCCTGGCAGGTGAGGATTTGCTCGCACGCAGCGATGTGGTCGTGGTCTCGGGCGAGTTTCCTATCGAAGCCATGAATCAGCTTGAACGTTGCGTGGGCCTGCTGTGCTACAGCGTCGGCATGGACAACATCGATCACTCCGCGGCGCAGGAACGGGGCATACCCGTGACGAATATCGCCGGCTACTGCACGGATGAGGTGTCCGACCATGCCCTGGCTTTGCTCCTCGCTTCTCAGCGCCGGTTGATCCCGTTCGCCGTGGAGGCCGACTCGGGGAACTGGGACGTGTACCACCGCGACGAGATGACTCAGATCAGGCGACTTCGTGGCCAGGTCGCCGGCATCATCGGCGTCGGGCGCATCGGCACTCAGGTTGCGCACAAGGTCGCAGCTTTCGGAATGCAGGTCCTCGGCTACGACCCCTTCCTCGACCCGAAGCAGGTTGACTTCCTGGATCTGGTCGGGCTTGACGAGCTTCTCGAACGCAGCGATGTCGTCGTTCTCTGCAGCGCGCTCGTGGAGTCCTCCCGCAACTTGATCAATGCCCAGCGCCTTGGCCAGATGAAGCCGGGAGCGACCCTCGTCAACGTCGCACGGGGCGGCCTGGTCGACGAGCTAGCGCTTGCGGCGGCCCTGCGATCAGGTCATCTCGGGGGCGCGGCCCTCGACGTCCGCGCACACGAGCCGCCAGATGGCACCGACGATCCATTGAGGGGCGCGCCGAACCTGCTGCAGACCCAGCATCTAGGCGCGTTGTCACGGGAGTCCCGCGTCGATCTGCACGTCTTTGCAGCGCAACGGATTGTGGAACTGCTCGTCTCCGCGCGCCGAATCGTTGACCCATCCGCACCCCAGGAGGCAATCTCGTGAGTGAGAGACCCGGCGTCACACGCGTGGACCGAACTGCCGTCGTTGCTGATGGCGCCTCCAAACCAGCAGGGCCGTACTCGCATGCGGTTCGAAGTGGTGACCTGCTCTTCATCTCAGGCCAAGGGCCCTTCGACAACCAGGGCGCCCTGGTGGGCACAACCTTCGCTGAACACCTTCGAAGTGTCTTCGACAACCTCGCCATCATCGCTCGTGCCGCGGGTGGCGACATCAACGACATTGTCAGGTTGGGTGCCTATCTCGAGGACTACAGCAACTTCCAGGAATACAACGCCTTCATGGGCGAATACCTGCGGCCGCCCTACCCGGCACGCACGACTATCCCCGTGCCCACACTCGGTATTCCGATCGAACTTGACGCGGTGATCGCGATGCCACCAAGGGCGACTCAACCTCCCACCGCGTGAGGGCGTATGCGCTTGTCACATCCGAGCCAATACTCCGGGCCGTCGGCGAAGCAGAGCAAACACAATCACCCCCGCCAGGAATGTCATGCCCGCACCAAGGCTGAATGCGGCCGCGTATCCGTGGACGGTGGCGTCCATGATCTCCGTTGCCGAGGCGTCCGCGCCGAACCCAGCGATCCAGTTCGCTGTCGTTGTCGTCACCACGGTGTTGAGCAGAGCTGCACCGAGTGCGCCCCCCACCTGTTGAGTGGCAAGGTACGCCGCTGACCCAGCGCCCGTGTCGTCGGCGGCAATTCCATGAAGGGCAATACTCGACAACGGAACGAACGCTAGGCCGAGCCCCACGCTCAGCAGCACCTCCCCTGGCAGCACGTGGGCGAGGTACGAAGAACTGATCGAGAGTTGGGCAAGCAACAGCAGGCCACTCATCAGCGAGCCGAGGCCCGCCAGCGTGACGGCCGTCCCCCCGAAGCGTGGGATGAGTTCTCCGGCAGCGACGCTGCTCAACACAGTGCCCACGGAGATCGGGACTAGCGCCAGGCCTGTGCCGAGGGCTGTATAGCCAAGTACCCGCTGAAGGTAGAGGGTCAGCATGAGGACTGGGAGCACTCCGAGGCAGACCACGAACGTGGCGAGCATCGCGCCTCCTCGACGGCGGTCGAGCAAGATCAATGGTGGCAGCAGGGGGTCGGGCGACCGCCTCTCGATCATCCAGAAGGTCGCCAGTAGGAAGGCACCCGCCAGAATCAGCCCCCCGCCGAAGACCGATCCGATCGCGCCACCATGTCCACCGAGCCGGGTGATCCCGTAGGCAAGGAGAACCACGCCACCCGTCCCGGTGATCGCCCCGGGGACGTCATGGCTCCGGCCCCGTTCAGCCTTGCTCTCGCGCAGAATTGCCAACGCTGCCAATGCAATGACCGCCGCAATCGGCACGCTCGCATACAAGCACCACCGCCATGATTCGACCTCAGTGAGCAAGCCTCCGAGCAGTAGGCCAATGACCGATCCCGCGGCGGCCACCCCGCCATAGATGCCGAAGGCACGCGCACGTTCACGGGCGTGGGGGAACATCCCCGTCAAGATCGCCAGTGCTGCTGGTGTGAGCAACCCAGCGCAGGCACCCTGCAGCGCTCGTCCGGCGATGAGGGTGGCTGGACCGGTCGCACTCCCCGCAATGATCGAGGCGCCGGCGAACCCGAGGAGGCCCACCACCAGTGTTCGTTTCCGTCCGGCGTAGTCGGCGACCCTGCCGCCCAGCAACAGCAGGGCACCCCAGGTGAGTGTGGCGGTGTTTGTGATCCACAGCCTGTCCAGGTCGCTCACGCCAAGGTCCGCTTGGGCAGAGGGAAGTGCGACGGTCACCGCGCAGGCATCGATGACGATAAGCATCTGCGCGCACGAAACCACGGCAAGGGCCCACCACCTGCCTGCGCCCGCCGAGGAGCTCGCCCTCAGCTGGAGTTGCCGACTGAGGAAGTGCCTCGTGCGCAGCCAGTCGGCGATCGTGATGTCGCTCCCTTTGAAGACGATCTAGGGGCGGAAACAGGGGGCAGTTCAGACGACGGCCGCAGTCTCCGGGAAGAGGGGAGACCGGCCGAAAACCTCCTGGACGAGTGGCGCGAAATACTCCAGGGGCAATGAGGCGTAGTTCGGATCGAAGCAGTTCTCGTCATAGTGCTCGCAGAAGTACGCAGTGTCGTCGAACCACTCGTGGCCCCGGTAACGCTCGCGGGCATCGCGGGTTCCGCCCATGTGCGGGGCGTAGAAGTACATCTGGAACACCGGGTGGTGTTCGACGATCCACGTGATCCTCGGTGACACGAAGGGCTTCAAGACCGAACCTGCGAGGCGTCCGTGCGAAAAGGGCGCGAGTGAATCGCCGATGTCATGCACGAGCGCCGCGACGACGTAGTCCGTCTCCTCGCCCGCTCTCAGCGCGCGAGTCGCTGACTGAAGACTGTGCTGAGTCCGGTCGACGGCATAACCGCCTAGCCCTTCACTGGCCAAGCCCGCCACGGCTGCCATGATGCGGCCAGGCAACTCGCTGAAGTAGCCAGCATCGATCACGTCAATCCTGGCGTAGTCGTCCGGGCCCCCATCCTGCATGCGGGTGAATGTGGCGCGCGCGGTATGCCCAGACATGATCGGACCCCCGCTCAGATGTTCCGCAGGAAGTGATCCAGAACGCGTTCGCCGAACAACAAGGCGTCCACGGGAACTCGCTCATCGACGCCATGAAAGAGCCCACCGAAGTCGACGTCCGCGGGCAGCCGCAGCGGCGAGAAACCAAAACAGCGCATACCCAGGAGCGCGAAGGCCTTTGCGTCCGTGCCACCGGACATCATGTAGGGCACCGGGACAGCGCCGGGGTCCTCCGACAGAAGTGCTGCAGACATGGCATCGACGAGTGGGCCGTCAAAACCGGTCTCCATCGCGATGTCCTGAAGAATGAGCTCCCAGGTGATGTCCGGGCCGAGAACCTCGGTGATCTGAGCGTGGAACTCTTCCTCGTAGCCTGGGAGGAACCGACCGTCGAAGTAGGCCGTGGCCACGCCCGGCACGACATTGACGCTCGCCCCTGCTTGGAGCATGGTCGGATTCGCCGTGTTCCGCAGCGTGGCACCGATCATCTTGGAAATGGGCCCGAGCTTCTCGACCTCGGCGTCGAGATCATCGGCAGATAAGTCGAGCCCCGTCGCCTTGGCCGCCGCCTCAAGGAATCCGCGAACGGACTCAGTAATCCGGGTGGGGAACTGATGTGTTCCAAGGCGGGTCACTGCGGCGCTCAGGGCGAGGATTGCGTTGTCGTGGTTAACCATCGACCCGTGGCCCGCTGTGCCCTGCGCGGTCAGGCGCATCCAGGTCTTGCCCTTCTCGGCTGTCATGATCGGGTAGAGCCTGAGGTCATCGTTGACGGTGTAGCTGAAGCCGCCAACCTCGCCAATAGCCTCAGTACATCCTTCAAAGAGATCGGGGTGGTTCTTCACGATCCAATGTCCGCCGAGCTTACTTCCGAGCTCTTCGTCAGCCAGAAAGGCAAGCACGATGTCCCGCTCGGGCCGGTATCCGCTCTTGGCCCAGGACCCGATGACGCTGAGGACCATCGCGCACATGTCCTTCATGTCGACGGCGCCGCGGCCCCAGACTTGCCCGTCGTGTACCTCGCCGGAGAAGGGGTGGATGGTCCAGTCGGCTGCAACCGCGGGCACAACGTCGAGATGGCAGTGCAACAACAATGCCGGCCTGCTGGGGTCTGTCCCGGTGATCCGACCCACGACATTCGCACGTCCCGGCTCGGACTCGTAGATCGTCGCCGTGACTCCAGCGCTCTCCATGAGAGCTGCCACGTATTCGGCAGCCGGACGTTCGTTAGCGCCGATCTCACCCCCGTAGTTCGAGGTATCGATCCGGATTAGGTCGCTGCAGATTCTGACGACGTCGCTACTTGCCTCTGTGCTGGTCACGCGATGACTCCAGGTTCAGCCCCGGAACGAGCTGCTCGGGTGTATCAGGAGGGTGGTCCATTTACTGTTTGGTCGTGGCCTTCGCTACTCGCTGAGGCTTGTTGGCGTTGGGAACCGGGTTCTGATCCGATCCGGTGAGGTACTCGCGGATCCACTCGAGGGTCCACATGAGTGCCTCGTTGAGTGCGCCTTCGGCGGCCGCGCCATCCTTGGCCTCGACCGCGTCATAGAAGCGCTCCCAGAAGCGTGACGTCAGCACGGAATCGCCACCGCCAGCGACGGCGATCCGCAGGTACCGCTCTGCCGATCGGCGGAGGTCCTCCACCATCCGGGTAAGCCGGGGCCACCCAGAGGCCTGGTAGCACACGTCTTCGAACGCGCGCAGGTGAGCGACGTAGCCGTCGATGTCCTTGCTCTTGATCGATTTCTGCAGCGACGCGAGGTGCCTGCGCATCTCTGCAAGGCCCACCTCGTCGACGTTTGGGGCGCCTGTTCGGGCCGCCAGCCCCTCTATCCGGGAACGCATCATCTGGATCTCTTCGATGTCCTCGACCCTCAGCGGGGCAACACGGGATCCGCGCCGGGGGAGGGTCGTGACCAAACCCTCGGACTCTAGGCGTCGCAGAGCGACCCGCACCGGCATGGTGCTGACGGCCAAGGAAGCGGCAAGGTGGTTCAGACGCAGAGGTGTGAGCGGCGCAAGCCCGTGGATGATCTGATCCCTGAGCGCCTCGTACACCTGGTCCTCAGCGCTTCGAATCGTCAGCGGCTCTGGCCTCACCACACTCATGTCGACACGCCCATCTCAGTGCGAAGTAGCGGCGGACCGCACACATGGCGGTCGCGTCGTCCGACCAACCGTGGTCGGAATCAGAACCATAGGCAACTCGTCACGGTAACACAACTTTTGATCAAAGATCATTGACATCATCCACGGGCCATTGCTAACTTGCGCCAACGGAAGCGGTCCCGATCGGGGATCCCTGGCTTGCGGCGTGGGAGGGCACCAGGTGACGGAATGTCGACGACGACCCTGACTCAACTTCCAGGGCGCCTCGCTAGGCGGCTCGACAGGCTTAGCGACGGGAAATTCGGGGCGCTCTTCTCCCTGCCGGGGATGCTCGTCGTCGCGATCGTCGTAGTGCCGCCCGTCCTGTCAGTCTTTGGGATGAGCCTGTTTCGAATCGACCTTCTGAAGGACAACGGGATCGCCTTCGTCGGGCTTCGAAACTTCACCAACATGGTGACGGATCAGGACTTCCTCGACTCGATCCCGCGCACGCTGATCTTCGCTGCCGCCACGACCGCACTCACCGTGCCCCTTGCACTGGGAGCAGCACTCGGACTCAACCGGATCTTCCGTGGGCAGAAGGTGCTCAGCGTCGTTCTGTTGTTGCCCTGGGCAGTTGCCCCGATCGTCACCGGACTGTTCTGGAGGTTCATCTTCCAGCCACAGTTCGGGATTGCCACGGGGTTCGCCAAGGTTCTTGGGTTCGGCGGAAGCTCCATCGATTGGCTCGGGGACTCGCACCGAGCCATGGCCGTTGCCGTGATTGCGACGGCATGGCGCTCAGTTCCGCTGCTGGCACTGCTGATCGGAACCGCCCTACGCACGATACCGACGAACCAGATCAAGGCAGCGCAGCTCGACGGCGCCGGCGCCTGGGCGATCTTCCGATACATCACGTTCCCGGCCATCCGAAACATGCTTCTCGTCGGCACTGTGCTGCAGGTGATCCTCGCCCTGCAGGTCTTCGACATCATCTTCACGCTCACGCGCGGAGGTCCTGGGCTCGAGACCACGGTCATGTACTACTTCATCTACAACACCGCGTTCGGCACTCTCAATTTCGGCTACTCGGCAGCGCTGAGCGTGACCCTCGTCGCCTTCGTCGTGGTATTCGCCGCACCGCTCGTCTATCTGCGACAGCGCTCCCGCTACCGACGCGCCGCCACGTCCGTCGATCCGACACGGGATGAGGATGAGACGGCGCTTAGCCAGGCCCTACGGGGACGTTCAGGTCGCTTCGACGCGGACTCCACGCTCGGGGCGCCGACAAGCCACTACTTCGATGACAACTCGCGGGTGCGACGAAAGATCCTGCCGAGTTGGGTCAAGACGCTCGCGACGCGGACAGGCATCGTCCTACTTTTCGGCTGGCTCGCAGGACCCATCGTGTGGATCATGGTCGCGAGCGTCCAACCGACAAGCGCGATCACTCACGCGCCACCTCAGTTGACCTTCGCCCTCACGTGGCAGCACTTCAGCGATTTGCTCACGGGGGCCGGCTGGTATCAGTCGATCTGGGTGAGCCTGCAAGTGGCCGTGCTTACGACACTGTTCACGATCGTCATTGCCTCGCTCGTTGCTTATCCGCTTGCCCGGCTCGAAGTCCCTGGCAAAGGGGTGCTGCTCGCTGGCCTGCTGTTTATCCAGATGGTGCCCGGGATCAGTCTGGCGATCCCGATTCTGCTGATGTTTCGCTGGGTGCACCTCCAGGACACGGTCGCCGCGCTGGTCATCGTCGACACGGCATTCCTGACACCTCTCGCAATTTGGATCTTGAGGAATGTATTCGAGGACGTCCCTCGCGAGATGGAGTCTGCCGCGCGGCTAGATGGGTGCTCACGCATCGGCACGCTGTTCCGAATCATCATCCCCGTGGCGAAGTCCGGCGTAGCAGCAGCAGCAATCCTCGTCATGGTGTCTGCGTGGAACGACTTCCTGTTTGCCGTCGTTCTCGGCAATCGCGATGCGGTCACGGTCACGCGGCGGATCGGCTTCCTGGAAACCCCGCACAGCTTGGGGAACTCCTATTCCTACGACCTGCTCGCCGCCGGCGGAGTCCTTGCCGCGCTCCCGTGCATCGTCCTCGTCATCATCTTCCACCGTCGCATCGTCTCTGGCCTCACAGAAGGGTATGGCAAGGGGTAGCGAGGACGGCGAGGACCAGTTACGCCTGCGCGCTATCGCATCTGAACGTTCGCCCGGCCAACGCACTGAGCCCGACACCCATCCAGGTTCATCAAACACGAAGGGCACGTAATGACCGACTCTGAGAACACGGGATCTCTCGCGGATGGTGGCATCAGTCGCCGATCGCTCATCAAGGCGGGCCTGTTCGTGCCGCTCGGCGGACTCGCCCTCGCCGCTTGTTCGTCAGGTGCAGCGGAAACACCTGCGTCTTCGAGTCCTCCGCCCTCCGCAGCCTCAAGCAGCGCAGGAGGTGGCACCACCTCCTTCGAGGGAGTGACGCTGCAGATCGGAACCAACCCCGGCGACCTGCCGGCGCTGGAGGAGTACGCCGCAGGCTGGAAAGCCCTTACCGGCGGCAACGCGGTTGTGGCCGTCGTCCCCTACGCCGAGCGCGCGATCAAGTTTGCCGGGCTCGTCGCCGCCCAGGACCCAGCTATCGACCTGCTCTACGGGGACCCGGCCTTCACTCACAAGTTCGGCGAGCGCCTCTACATGGATCTCTCGGACAAGCTCGACACCAGTCAGCTTCTCAGCTCGGTGGTCGACGCACACAAGGTCAACGGCAAGCTGCTCGCCGCCCCGTTGAGCTCGGACATGATGATGTTCATCTACAACAAGGAAATGTTCGCGGCCGCGGGTGCTGACCCCGAGAACCCGCCCGCGACATTCGATGCGCTCTACGCCCTCGCCGACAAGCTCCACGTGGGCGACCGTTTCGGCATGGTCCTTCCGTGGCTGGCGGCCTATGCCCGCACCTACTGGGTGGCGATGTACAACGGAAGTGGCCAGAAGATGTTCAACGAGGACAACACGCAGGTGCTGTTCAACAACGCTGACGGTCTTGCCGTCTTCGACTCCATCAAGAAGGGTCTCGACACCAAGTTCTACGACCCGAACGTGCTGAGCGACCCCGGCGCAGACCAGGACACGGCGATCCTGTTCGCCCAGGGCAAGGGTGCCTCACAGCTCGGCACCTCGCAGTACTGGTCCATGGCCTACACGGGCAAAGACACGCTGCTCAAGCCCGAGAACGTCGGCGTCGCGTCGATTCCGGCCATCACCGCTGGCAAGGGCGGAACGGTCAATGCGTTCGAGGGCGTCGGGGTCAACAAGTACACCTCGAACCCTGAGGCGTGCCTGAGCTTCCTGGAATACATGACGAGCAAGGACGCACAGAAGAAGATGATGACGGAAGGCAAGTCGGGTCTACCCGCTGTGCGTAGCGATGTTCTGACCGACCCGGATGTCGTCAAGATCTTCCCGATCGGTGGCGTGCTCGCCAAGCAGGGCTCCCTGCCTTCGAGCGGGTGGCCGACTCCGTTCGACACCTACCCTGTCTTCGACAAGGCAGTGAACGGCATCTCCAAGAACGGTGACTCGGCACAGCAGGCGCTCGACAGCGCCGTCAAGGGCTGCAACGACCTCATCACCAAGTACCTCAGCGCCTGATTGGTATCGCCGACCACCCAAACCCCGCCAACCGAAGTAGATCAAGGGAGCGAATCTCGTGCTGCGCGTCTTTGCACAACTCGGAGAACCGGTGGTGAGGGAGGTCGGCGAGCCAGAGGTCCGTCCTGGGGAGGTGCTGGTCGACACGGCGTACTCGACGGTCAGCACCGGCACGGAGACCCTCATTCTTCGACGAAGCCGGGAAAATCCCGGCGTTGACGAGGAGTACCCCGGAAGCAATCCCCGTTGGCCCAAGATTCGTGACGGGCTGGTGGGAGAGCGCTTCCCGCGGAATCCCGAAGTCGAGTTGGGAACATCCCTGGGATACAGCGCCTCCGGGGTTGTGCGTGCAGTCGGAGAGGGCGTCACAGACGTCGCCGCCGGTATGACGGTGGCGTGTTCAGGTAGTCAGTGCGCGCACCACGCTGAAGTAATTGCCGTTCCTCGTAACCTCGTCTCGGTCCTGCCCGACGGCGTCTCTCTGCGTCAGGGAGCGTTTGTCACGCTTGGGGCGATCGCTGTCGAGGCGCTTCGCAAGGCAGACGTCAAGTTCGGGGAGACCGTGGTTATCTACGGCCTCGGTCTCCTCGGACTGCTCGCCGCGCAGATCGCCAGGGCAGGCGGGCTCTATGTCATCGGTATGGACATCGACCCGAATCGTCTCGAGCTCGCGCGGACCCTCGGGTTCCCCCACGTGTTCGACCCACGCGATGCGGCGACGGACGGGCGCGTCCGCGATTTGACCGGTGGGTTCGGGGCAGATGCTGTGCTTCTGGGCATCGTCACTGATTCCAACGATCCGCTGAATCACGCCCTAGATCTGTGTCGGCAGCGAGGCACCGTTGTGGGTGTCGGTGTGTTTGGCATGACGATCGATCGATCCCGCATGGGCGGCAACGACGTCACGATCAAGCAGTCCATTGCTTACGGCCCCGGCAGGTATGACCCCCGCTACGAAGAGGGTGGGGTCGACTACCCAATCGGACTCGTGCGCTGGACTGAGCATCGCAACATGGCCCACTTCCTCCGACTTCTCGCCGAGGGAGCCGTCGACGTCTCGCTGCTGGCGCCCGAGCCCATCTTGATCGCCGATGCGCCACAGGGCTATGCGCTCCTGGCTGGCCCAGACCGACCCCCCACGGTGCAGTTCCGTCACAACGCCTGAGATGTCTGACGTGACACGCGGGATCACGGCAGACCACATTGCCCTCGTCCGTCGACTGTGCGACGTTGACATCAGCACTGATGGTGGATTGGCGTGCGTCACCGAGTGGCAGTTGGATCCCGAGACGGGCACTGACGGTTCGCGTCTGCTCGTCGTCGATTGCGAGGACGGCGCCGTCACGAGCCTGCCGTCCGGTCCGGCCCATACCCGAGCGGGACGATGGTCCCCCACGGGACGGACCCTCGCCCTGCTGGGCGGAGACGCCGAGTCAATGCAGCTCTGGTTGTGGGACTCGGCGCAGGCATCCATGGTGCGGCTCACGGATGAGCCTGCGGGCGTGGCGGGTCCCTGCTCGTGGTCGCCGGATGGCAGAGCCGTTGTCTACCCACGCGCGATGGAGGCTTCTGGCCAGTCCTTTCTGGGGGCCAGGGCGTTCACGATCACCGGGGACACCTACAAGGTCGATGGCCGCGACGTCACCGCAGATCGCGCAACGGTCAACCTGCAGATTCACTCGATCGTCGATGGCAGTGTGCGGACGCTGACAAGCCCGGGATCGATCGACAGCAACTGCACCTGGTCACCTGACGGCCGCTGGATTGCGTTCCTGTCCGACCGGGATTCGGGTCCGACATGGGCGGCTGGCCCGGCGCTGTGGTTGGCAGATTCGGTCGATGGATCTCTGCGAAGGCTCACCGATGGGATTGGGCTCGTCGAGGCGCCCGCGTGGTCACCAGATAGTCGATCGATCGCCTTCATCGCCAACTCAAACCGGCACAACCACTCAGGCAACCATGAGATCCGCGCTGTCACCGTCGACGGTGTGCAACGGAGCCTCACGGCTGCGCTCGACATCTCTTTCGGCATCTGCGTGGAGTCCGACGACGCGCGCGGATACGGGGACGCCACGTTGGTGTGGCGGGATGGCGCCGGGATCTTCTGCGGCTTCTCAGTCGGCGGTTCTACAAGGATCGGCGTGCTGCCTACGGGAGATATTGGCGAGGACATCCGACCCCAGGCGGTTGAGGTTGTGTCGGGCGATCGCACGGTGCTGTCGTTCGCTGTCGCAGCGTCGACGGGACGTGTCGCCTTCGTCGCCAGCGACCCATCGAGCCCCGGTGAGTTGTCTGTCGTCGAGTCCAGTGGTCTCGACGAGCGAATCCTCACCGGACGAAATGACTCGTGGCTATCCGGGGTGGATCTCGCGTCTGTGACTCGGGTAAGTGTCGACGCTGCGGATGGCACCTACATCGATGCCTGGGTCATGACTCCTCCCGGAGACTCGGTGGCAGAGGCGCCAGCGCTCCTGAGTGTTCACGGTGGTCCGCACTGGCCAACGGGATGGCGTTTCTCCTTCGAGAACCAACGCCTCGCAGCGCAGGGCTATGTGATCTGTGTGTCTAATCCTCGGGGGAGCCAGGGCTACGGTGAGGCGTTCTCACGGGCCATAGTCGGCGCCTGGGGTGATCGCGACTACCTCGATGTGCTCGCGGTCGCGGAGTACCTCGCTGGCAGATCCGATACCGACGCAGCGCGGATCGCCATAGGCGGAGCCAGTTATGGCGGGTACCTCACCTGCTGGGCCATTGGTCATTCGAACCTCTTCGCGGCAGCCATCGCCGAGAACGCGGTCACTGACCTTCGTAGTTACGCGCTGACCACGGCGGACGGCGGAGCATTCATTGCCGAAGATCTGGGGAGTCTCCCTTGGGAGGACCCGCAGCTCTACGTGAGGCTCTCCCCGCTGACCTACGCACCAGCGATGTGCACGCCCCTGCTGCTCGTGCATGGGGAACGTGACCACAACTGCCCAATCAACCAGAGCGAGCAGATGTACACCGTTCTGCGGCGTCATGGCAGGGACGTAACTTTTCTCCGAATACCAGGCGAGGGACACCTCATGGTGCTTGAAGCAAGCCTTGAGCGTCGCAGGCAACGTTGGGTCGTCCTCGATGAATTCCTTCGCACCCACCTCACCCCCTGAACCGCCGCACCACACGCAGTCCTGAGAACCGAGCAACGGAGTAGCCCCGATGTTTACTGTGTTTCAAGTCGATAATGACGAGGGCCTGGCTCCCTTCGCCTACGAACGCGACCAACTCGCCGCAGCAGGTGGCGAACTCGTTGTGGGCGGGTGCGCGACCGAGGACGAGATCATCGACCGGGCCCGCGGGGCACAGGTCCTCTGGCTCGCCTGGAAGCCAGGAATCTCGCGTCGAGTTCTTGAAGCGCTACCCGACCTTGAGCTCGTGGTCCGGTGGGGCGTTGGCTACGACCAGATCGACGTCGCGGCCGCCACCGAGCTGCGTGTGGCCGTGGCCAACGCGCCCGGCTACGGAACAATCGACGTTGCAGAACATGTCATCGCGCTGCTGATGTCGGGGGCACGGCGCATCGCCTGGTACCACGAGGGGATGCGAGCAGGCGCCTGGCCGCCCGCGGTACCTGGGTCGATCCACCGAATCAACGGGCGCAAGCTCGGAATCGTCGGGGTGGGTCGGATCGGGGCTGCCGTCGCACAGCGAGCCCGCGGACTCGGCCTTGATGTGATGGGGTTCGACAGCGCGCTGAGCAGTGAACAGATCACCGAAGCCTGGGCTCGCCCGGTCACGTTGGAAGAACTGCTAGCAACCGCTGACTTCGTATCGGTGCATGTGCCGCTCAATGCCAATACCGGCCACTTCATGGACGCCTCACGACTGGCCCAGATGAAGCCCGGAGCCGCGCTGATCAATGCCAGCCGCGGAAAGATCGTGGACACCAATGCCGTGGTTGCCGCACTTGAGACGGGCCAACTCGCGTGGGCTGCCCTCGACGTATTCGAGGAAGAGCCACTTCCTGCGGACGCCCCCATCAGATCGTCGGACAACGTGATCCTCACTCCTCACGTTGCTGGCTACTCGGTCGAGGCGTGGGCGGATCTTCGCGCGGAGATGTGCCGCACCACGCTGGACTGGGTACGCGATGGCTGGGCAACGAGCGTCGTCAACCCGGCGGTCAGAGCGACCTCCCGCCGAACGCGCTGACGCTATGGAGCATGCCGTGTCAGATCGCATCGCTCGCAGCGAGGTCTTGATCCTCAGGCATCAGGTTTCCGTGCCGATCGGGCCGGCCGCGGTGTCCTACACCCACCGTGAGTGCGTGATGGTCCGCCTCGAAGACGGTGACGGACATGTGGGCTGGGGGGAGACCTACTACGGACCGGGCATAGGTGCAGTCGCCAGCGAACTGGGCATGATGCTGCACGGACAGGCGCCTAGCCAGGCACGACGTTTGCTAGACGGATTGCACGAGACATGCGCCGACAGCACAGCCATCAGCGCGTGGGCGATCGCGATCGATGATCTGAGGGGTCGACAACTCGGGGTCTCGGTAGCGGATCTGTATGGCGGACGACGGCGCGACTCGGTGCGGGCATATGCGTCGAGTGGGGGTTACCGTGATGGCGTTGACCCCGAGACGAGTTGGTGTGACGACGTACGCACCGCGGTCGCGGATGGGTTCACGGCCTGCAAACTCCGCATCGGCCGATTCTCACCGGGGCGAGAGATCCCCATCCTCGAGCGGGTCCGTGCCGAGACCGATCCAGCCATCGAGTTGATGGTCGATGCCAATGGGGCCTACTCCCTGCCTCTCGCGGTCGAGGTCGGTCGCGCCCTTGAGAGACTGTCCTTCCGGTGGTTCGAGGAACCGTTGATCCGGTTCCGAGGGGGGATGAGTTACCCCGGCTACGAGGGCCTGTCTGTGCTGGACATCCCCATCGCGGCAGGCGAGGGCCTTCAGAGCCGTGGTGCATTCGCTTCGTTCATCGCTCGCGGGGGTGCCGACATCGTGCAGCCCGATGTCGCGATCTGCGGTGGCGTCGGTGAGGCTGTCTTTATCGCTGAACTGGCGGCTCTCAACGGGCGCCCCTGTGTTCCGCACGCGTGGGGTGGAGCTGTTCTCCTCGCCGCCACTGTGCAGTTCGCGAGCCTGATCCCCGAGCCATCCGAGCTTGCTGGTGCCCTCAGCCCGCTGCTGGAGGTGGACCGCTTTGAGAATCGCATGCGCACGGAGTTGGCCCAAGTACCGCAGGAAGTTGTTGACGGTCGGGTAGCTGTCCCCACTGGGCCAGGACTGGGGATCGAGGTGGACGAGCAAGCGCTCCGTCGACTTGCTGTCGCGGTCGTGGGTTGATCGCGATGCATCCCCGCGCCTCGGAGCAGTTCGACCCACGAGCGACGCCGTACCTGGACACGGCGAGCTATGGCTTGCCTCCCGCCAGCACTATCGAAGTGCTCGAGGATGCGCTGAGAACGTGGCAACGCGGGACTGCAGATTGGATAAGGGACTGGGATCCGGCGGGTGATCGATGCCGGCCCTTGGCCGCGCAGCTTCTTGGCAGCCGACCCGAGGAAGTCGCCCTGTTGCCAGCGGTTTCGGTAGGCGTGGGAGTCGCGTTGTCGATGCTGTCGCCAGGTGACGAAATCTTGATTCCTGACGACGAGTTCGCCTCAGTGCTCCTGCCTGCGCTCGTCGCTGCCGAGAGGGGCGGCTTGCGTGTTCGGCGGGTGCCCTTCGCCGCTTTGGCGGACAGTATTCACATCGACACAGCGCTTGTGATGACGAGCCACGTGCGCTCGAACGACGGGGGGGTCCAGGATCTGGGCGTACTTGCCGCGCGCGCTCACGACGTTGGCGCGAAGGTACTCGTAGATGCCACCCACTCCGCCGGGATCCTCCCGATCGATGCGTCTGATCTCGGTCTGGATGTCGTCCTGGCTGCGGCCTACAAACACCTTCTATGCCCACGAGGCGTTGCGCTCATGAGCGTGGCATCGGACCTCACGTCATCGCTGGCGCCTTGGGCCGCATCGTGGCGCTCCGCGGGTGAGCCGTATGACCACTACTACGGCGGGGACCTCTCAGTGCTGGCCGCCACCGCCGCCCGGTTCGACGTCTCTCTGGCGTGGCACGCGTGGATCGGCGCCGAGAAGTCACTCGAGTTCCTCTGCTCTGTGCCCATGGCAGAACGAACCGGTTGGTGCGTCGGGCTCGCCGACCATCTGGCAGCCCGCCTGGGTCTGACGCCGACTGGCTCATCCATCCTCGCGATTCCGCTCGTGAGACCGGAGAGGGCGCGGGCGGCATTGAAGGAGGTCGGCATCACGACGTCAGGACGCGGACCGCGCATCCGGGCCTCGTTCCACCTCTACAACGACATGTCGGAGGCGAACCTCATCGCCGAGGTTATTCAACCCTTCGTCGATTCACGCGACTCTCATCAGTTAGGGGTACGGACGCCATGAGCGAGCCCACCATCACCACGAGCACACTGCGAATGTTTCAGGAGTACCACTGGCTCATGCTTCGAGTCTTCTATGACGCGAGTGTGGCTCGCTTCGGAGATGAGGGCATCGAGGCAGTGCGCCGGGGCGTGTATGCCTGTGGCTTCTATCGTGGCCAGCGCCTGCATGACAAGGAGGCCGCACTCCTCAGCGAGCGCAACGCGCACCTGCTGGTGGAGGAGTGGGACACCGGTGAGTGGGAACTCGCCACCATCGACGGAGAACTGACCGTCCACGGTGACGCCTCCGATCTCACGCTGGAATTGCCGAAGGCTCCAGGCTCGGACTATTTCGCTGACCGCGGCCCCTCGACAGACGCCCTCGATCTCTACTGGCCGGCGTTCATGGCCGGTGTCGCCGAGGGCTTTGGCGCGGGTGTCGGAGCAACCGTGGGGAGCGGATCTGACGGGTCGTGGCGCGTCCGGCTCGTCGTCGAAGGAGTAGAGCCCGTATCTCGTCCCTTGGCATTGGGCGCGACCGTTCACGACGAGTTGGCTCTCCTTCGCATGTCGCGCAACACCTCAGGCCTGATAGCCGCCTTGCAGATGTACGTCAGTCGCGAACTGGTACGACGGTTCGACGCCGATGGCGAGGATGTGGTGAGGGAAGCCTCTTACGAGTTCGGGGCTTCGCGCGGGGGTGCGATCAGGGTCAAGCATGAGCGGGAGGGAATTCCCATCACGCTCGCCAGCTTCGCCAGCAGCGCGGGCCTTCAGGAGCGAGACCCCAGCGAGGCAGTGTTCGTCTTCCGGGAGAGGCAGCACGTATCAGCGGGGGCCTACTACCTCGATTGCACGTTCTGTCCGCTACAGGAAGTGTGGGCACACGAGGGCGCCGAAGGCCTGCGTCTGGGCTACTTGTTCGATGCCTCGAATCACCGCGGTCTCTTTCAGTCCTACCACCCAGACACCGTGATCCGATGGGACAGTGTGAAGTCGCGGGGCGACAGCGTGTGCAGATTCCGATTCACAATCCCCTCGCTGCTGACAAATGACGACCCCACACCTGAGGAGTTCGATCAGGTCAGGTGAGGATCGGAAGAGCCAATACCCTCGTCAGCATTGCTGGGGTCAGGTTGCTTCCGCTCACAAGCAGTACGACTGTGTGCCCGCTGAGTTCCTCCCGGATGCTCGCGGCACCCGCCAGTGCAGCAGCACCGGCTGGTTCGGCGACGAGGTGCTGCACGTCGAGCAGTGTGTGACACGCGCGCAGCAAGTACTCGTCGGGGACGGTCAGCACGTTGTCGACCAGCGCGATGATCCGCTCAAGGGCCAGCCTCGCTGGAACTCGACACTCCAAGCCGTCCGCGATGCTGGCTGCAGGAAGCTCGACCGCGGTGCGCCGCGCGAAACTCTCGGCCATCGCGGGGGCCTGCTCGGACTGCACCGCTACCACCCGCACCCCCGGATGGATCGCTTTAAGCGCTGTTGCGGCGCCAGCGGCAAGATTGGCGCTCCCCATGGGGACGAACACGTCGTCGAGAGACTCGAACGCCTCCGCGATCTCGAGGCCGACGGTGCCGGCTCCCTCCATGAGGTCCGGGTCCTCGCCGTCGTCGACGAACAACGCTCCGCGCTCGGCCGCGAAGGAAACTGCCTCCGCCTTCGCGTGGTCGAGATCTTCGCCGATCTTGTGAACGATGGCGCCAAGCGACTCGATCATCTTGAGTTTGACCGGATTGGGCTCGGCAGGCAGGAAGATGTGGCATTCGATGCCGCGTTGCAGCGATGCCAGAGCCACTCCCTGGCCGTGGTTTCCGGTTGACGAGGTGACGATCTGAGTCACTCCCCGCCGATCGATCGCGCGACCGATCGCGACCGTCGCACCGCGGGACTTGAAGGAGCCGATGCTGTTGATCGACTCCACTTTGATCCAGACATCAGCGTCGAGCAGCCGCGACAGGTGAAGTGCGTGGATCAAGGGCGTCTGGCAGAACGGCGGGCTGAGCATTTCCGCGGCTGCCCTGATGCCCTCCAGGGTCGGCACGCGAGTCACACTCATGGGCCCAGGCGGGCTTCGGTCGTCGCGTCGAAGAAGTGGCATCGGGCAGGGGCAACTTCGACCCAGACCTGATCCCCCAGGGCAAACCCAGCCCGAGGCGCCACACGAGCGACGATGGACTGGCTGCCAATCTGAAGCTCAACAAAGGTGTCTGAGCCCATGGGTTCGATAAGCACCACGATCGCGGGGATCAATGTCGCAGTGGGAGATTCCGGGGTCGCCTCGGCAGTTGGGTGGACACGAACATCCTCTGCGCGCAGGCCCAGCACCACGTCGGCATCGGACGCGATCGAGGAGAGCCCTAATGTCGCCGCATCGCCGAGGGGAAGGCTGAGGCCAGGTGCCACGAACGTCGCGGAAGCACCGGCACGGACAACCTTGCCCTGCAGCAGGCTCATTCGAGGTCGTCCCACGAAAGTTGCGACATACAGCGTCGACGGTCGGGTGTAGATGTCGTCCTGGGTCCCGAACTGGACGACCTGACCGCCCTTCATCACCGCGATCAGGTCAGAGAGGCTCATTGCCTCTTCCTGATCGTGGGTCACGAAGACGGTCGTGGTGCCCAGGCGCAGGTGCAGGTGCTTGATCTCCGTGCGCATCCGGGCTCGGAGTGCCGCGTCCAAGTTGGAGAACGGCTCATCGAGCAGGAAGACCCGAGGCTGCTTCACCAGCGCGCGCCCAAGCCCGACCCGTTGCTGCTGGCCACCGGAGAGCTGTGAGGGGCGTCGCTCCAGCAAATGAGAGAGGTCAAGAGTGGCGGCGACAGCCTGCACCCGAGCCGCGATCTCCGCTTTCGGGCGGCGGCGCAGCTTGAGTCCGAAGGCGATGTTCTCCGCGACGGTCATGTGTGGATAAAGGGCGTATGACTGGAAGACCATCGCCATCCCGCGCTCGTTGGGCGGGAGATCGGTGATGTCCTGCTCGCCGAGGTAGATACGTCCGCCGGTGGGCTTGTCGAGCCCCGCCACCAGCGAGAGCGTTGTGCTCTTCCCGCATCCGGATGCGCCAAGGAGTGTGAGGAAGGTGCCAGCTGGGATCTCGAGGTTGAGGTTGTCGACCGCTCTCACATCACCGTAGTGGCGGCTGAGGTTGTCGATCTTGAGCGAAGCACCCGCGCGAACGGCCACCTCCGGATCGAGAATGTCGTTCGCTACCGCGCTCATCGTGTTGCTTTCACGACGCGGTTGGACAAGGAGCCCAGACCCTCGATCGACGTTTCCACGTGGTCTCCTTCGGCGAGGAACTGCTGAGGTTTCATTCCGACTCCGGTACCCGCGGGCGTTCCAGTGAGGATGACGTCGCCAGCCTCGAGCGCCGAGATGCGACTGCAGAAGCTCACGATCCTGCGCACATCCGCGACCAAGTCAGACGTGTTGCCGTCCTGCTTCAGGACGCCGTTCACTCTGAGCTGGATCTTCAGCCCTGACCCGTCGCCGACCTCGTCGCGTGTCGTGACCCAGGGACCCAGCGGACAGAACGACGTGAATGACTTCGCACGTACCCACTGGCCATCGCTAGCCTGGATGTCACGAGCGCTGACGTCGTTCGCGATGAGGTATCCGCCGACGTAGTCCAGCGCTGCGTTCTCGTCGACGTTCTCGGCGCGGCGGCCAACGACGATCGCGAGTTCGGCCTCCCAGTCGACCTGCGAGGACTGAACCGGAAGCACGATGTTGTCGAGGGGTCCCACGATCGAACTGGGGAACTTGGCGAAGACCATCGGTTCCTTCGGGACAGTCAGCCCAGACTCTCGGGCGTGCTCTCCGTAGTTAAGGCCGATGCAGATGATCTTGGACGGGTTCTCGATCGGTGACATGAGCCGCACGTCGGACAGCACTCGCTTATTGCTCGCAGATGCCCGAAGCAGGGCGAGGGTATCCGGCCCTGCGGCAAGGGCAGACGTGAGCGACGGCGACCCCGTGGGGGCCAGCCAGACGTCGAGGCCCTCGACGAATCCCCACGTCGTGTCTGCTCCGTCAATCAGGCGCGCCAACTTCATGGTCATCTCCAGGTTGAATGTGATCAAGGATCACGTTATCCGATCCTGGTTCGGCGAGGAAGGGCCCACGGCCGCGGGTTCGAACTCGCGGGATCAACGTCCCTTGCGCCGCGCCACGATCTGCAGAAGGGGGGTCATCCGAAATGCGACCAGCTGTCGCATCACCAATGCGGTACTGGTCCGCTCCACCCCAGGGATTGCCAAAATGCTCCCGGCCACGCGATAGAGATCGTCGGCATCTTCACCGACAACTCGGATGAGCAGATCCCTTTCACCGCTCACCCCATGTACCTCAAGTACTTCGGGGATATCGCGGAGGGCACCAGCGACGGCATCGAGTTGGCGCTGCACCACACTCGCCGTGATGAACGCTGTCAGTCGATATCCCAGTGACTCAGGATCGATCCTTCTCTCGAAGGACAGGAGCAACTCATCCTGATCCCATCGCGTGAGGCGCGCCTGAATCGTGTTTCGGGACAACAAGACCCGCTGTGCCAGGGCTAGTACGGTCGCGCGCGGGCTTGCCGTCATCGCGAGAAGGATTGCCGCATCGACAGAGTCGAACCCAGTGCGCCTTGTCATGGTGTACCAACCTTGGGGGTATCGAAGGGCGTGTACTGGTCATTGTGCCCAATATTCTCCTCATATGTTGTGCATCAAGCGCTGTCCTGGTGTCCTGGCATCGACAAGTGGGCCGAGCCGACAGGAAGGCCAGTCACGTGCTGGACAAGGTGCGCACGGAGTCAGACGCACTCACCGCCAACGACGAGGCGACTCTGTGCGACCTCGAACGGCGACTGCTGTGGCTCTCAACCTCGATGATCCATCACGCCAACCGCGTCAGGCCCAACGAGTCAGGCATCAAGGTCGGCGGCCATCAAGCATCGAGCGCCTCGATGATCACGATCATGACGTGCCTGTGGTTTCGGCACCTCGATCGCGGCGACCGAGTCTCGGTCAAGCCACATGCCTCGCCGGTACTCCACTCCGTGAACTACCTGCTGGGCCATCTCGATGTGAGTTACATGGAAAAGCTCAGGGAATTCGGCGGCCTCCAGAGCTATCCGAGCCGGTCGAAGGATCCCGATCCGGTGGACTACTCCACGGGGTCTGTCGGCATCGGCGCCACCGCCACTATTTGGGGTGCCATGGCGCGCCGCTTCGTCAACGCGAGGTTCGGCGGAGCTGGCACCGGACGCCAGTACGCCCTCGTCGGGGATGCCGAGTTGGACGAGGGCGCCATTTGGGAAGCGATCCTTGACCCAGCAGTGCGCAATCTCGGTGAACTGGTCTGGATCATCGATCTCAATCGGCAGTCCCTGGACCGCGTGGTGCCCGGTATCGCCATCGACACACTGCAAGGAATGTTTGCCAGTGCTGGATGGCAGGTCCTGACCGTAAAGTACGGCGAGATCTTGGAACGTCTACTGAACCAGCCAGGTGGCGAGAGTCTCCGGCATCGCTTGGATGCCATGTCCAACCCGGAATACCAGCGGATGTTGCGATGCAAGGCTGAAGAACTCCGCGACCGCCTGTGCACGGACGACACACTTCGGCGGTTCCTGTCCGACGTGGACGACGACACGATCTCGCAGGCGATCCGCAATCTCGGGGGGCACGACTTCCTCGCTCTGGACTCAGCCTTCCGTTCGATTGATGACACCACACCGACGGTGATCTTCGCGTACACGGTGAAGGGTCATGGCCTGGAACTTCAAGGCCACCCGCAGAACCACTCGGCGATGCTGACGGACGAGCAGTACGCAGCCCTGGGTGATCGATCGGGGATGTCGCCCCACAGCCCGTGGCGAAGATTCGACGAGGGATCCGCCGCCGCCGCCCTCTGCGGTGACGTTGCCCGGCGGCTCACGCGTCCGACGCAACAGCAGGCACCTGTAGCGCCTATTCCCACGGATCTCGGATTCACCCCGACCGGCAAAGCCAGCACACAGGCCGCGCTGGGCCGGACACTGGTCGAACTGACCAGGCTGGCACCGGAGGCTGCCGCGCGAGTGGTGACGGTGAGCCCAGACGTCAGTTCGACGACGAACCTAGGCGGGTGGATCAACAAGGTCGGGGTCTGGTCCATCGACGAACAACAGGACTGGTTCGACGACGACGGTGACACAATCTTGCATTGGCGCGCCAAGCCCTCGGGACAACACGTGCAGTTGGGCATCGCCGAGACGAATCTGGTCTGCCTTCTCGGTGAGTTGGGTTCCACGTGGAACCGATGGGGAGAACCGCTACTGCCGATAGGAGTGGTCTACGACCCGTTCGTTGCGCGGGCTCTGGAACCCTGGTCGTTTGGGATCTACGCAGGTGGGCAATCAATCCTGGTCGGCACACCTTCCGGTGTGACCCTCGCCCCCGAGGGGGGCGCGCACCAATCGGTCACCACGCCCTCGATTGGCCTTGAGCAACCCGGATGTGTCGCCTTCGAGCCGGCTTTCGTGCTTGATCTTCAGTGGATCCTTCTCGATTGCCTGGCGCGACTGGGCCAGGAACACGGCTCCTCGTCCTACCTTCGCCTGTCGACCCGACCGATCAATCAGTCGATGATGGAGATCCCCAGCGACCCCGCCGCCCGTGACAGGAGGCGGGCCCACGTTGTCGCCGGCGGTTACCGGCTTGCGTCAGCGTCGATCCCACGTGTCACGCTCGCGGCCATGGGTGCTCTGCTGCCGGAGACGTTGGCCGCTGCGATGAGACTGGAAGAGTCGGGAGTCCCTACCGACGTCGTCTGCGTCACGAGTGCCGACCTGCTTGCCAGGGCCGTCCGGGGAAGGACGGGGAGATCAGATGACCCGAGTTGGATCCTCGAGCAGGTCTTCCCCAGCGGCCGAGAGACGCCCCTCGTAACCGTGCTCGATGGCCACCCCCACACACTCGCCTTCCTGGCGAATATCCAGCGCGTGCCTCACATTGGCCTGGGAGTCACGGGATTTGGTCAGTCGGGGTCATTGGCTGACGTGTACAAGTACCACCAGATCGACACCGACAGCATCATCCGCGCAGCACTAGATCTTCTCGCTTAGGGCAATTCCGGCGCTCCGCCCCAGAGCGGTCATGCCGGATGGCCGCGAACGAACCGAGGTCGTCACATCTCAACGCCCGCCAAGATCACGATCGCCAGAAACACGGCCGTCCATGACACGGCAAACAACTGCTCCCACGGACGACGACGCCACAACATCAGAGCGAGCGCGCACACCGCGAGCACCGCGCCGATCGCGAACCCCACCGCGCCAGACGGCACCGATGTGCCAATCGCCACGAGCACCGCTGCGGTCGGAAGTGTGAGCCAGATTGCCGTCAGGAGCGAGTGTGGCCACCTGTGGAGAACCCACCACGTCAGCGCCGCCACGAGCAGCAAATACCCGGCAGGATGCACGAGGTCCCTGATCAGGCGGTCTGCGGACTGCTCGTTCCCGAGAATCCGTCGGAACAACGAGTCATACGTCGCGTAAGCGAAGAATCCGACACCCAGCATGAGATATCCACCGCCGAGAACGGCCAACGCACGCCACGCGACCCGTGCGAGGTGGCTGTGCTGATGAACTCGATGAACCGGCATGGTGCTCATGACGCACCCCCGTGCCTCGCGATCCGGCACACCCCCTCCGGCGCACCGGTCTCAGTTTCAGTATAGAAGTGTTGCCGTGCTGAGTCGTGCGGGACGATCGGCCATGCGCACATGCGCTAACTTGGCGCGGTGATCTCACTTCGCGCTCCGGCAAACGCCGTCGGCGTCGCCGTCATTGCGGCAGCAGCCCGGGCCGTGGTCGCGACCGAGGGCGGTAACGGAGATGCCGCCGCCCTGGTGTTGCAGATGGCAGCAGAAGACGCCCGCATGCGGGCCACCGTAGGGCGCGACGACGCCGAACTTGATCTGACCGCACAGGTCGACGGAACCGAGATCCTGGTAATCCTGCGTGATCGGGGCGAGCCCGTGAGCGGCCCCGCGCGAATGCTGGCGCCGCTGATCGAACTCGGAGTGATGACCTCCGCCGAGGGCTTCATCGACGATGCGGGCAACGTCACCGAGGTGCGCTTCGCACGCCCCGGACACGCGCAGATCCTCGACAGCGCCAATATCGCGCAGGTCACCGACGACGATGCCCTGAGCACTGAGCCCGTGACCTTGCGCGCGCTCCAGGCGGGCGACGCACCCGCGCTCACGCGTGCCATTTATCGCTGCTATGGCTGGACGTACCCGCACCCCGATCTCTACTACCCAGAACGGATCGCCGCAGCGATCGAAGCGGGCCGCCGCATCGGCGAGGTCGCAGTCACCGCCGATGGTGAGATCGCCGCTCACTGGGGCGCCCTCTTCCTCACGCCCACGATCGTCGAATCCGGGCTTGCCCTCACCGACCCACGGTTCCGGCGCCGCGGGCTTGCCAAGGAGCTCGACCAACGCGTGATCGCGCGTCTCCTCACGAGCGAAGCTGCGGGATGTGTGATGAATCCCGTGCTCACACATACCGCCACCCAGCAACTCGCGCTCGAGGAGGGGAGTGTGATCGTCGGCGCCTACCTGAGTTACGGAATGCCCGTCGAACAGGTCGGCATCACCTCCGGGGTTCTGCGTGAACGTCGGTCGCTGCCCCTGGCCTACCGCACCGTGAAACCCCTCACCCCGGCCACGCTCTGGGTGCCCGCCCCTTACACATCGTTCGTCCATGCCGCGATCGACAACACCAGTTGGCCGCGCGAATTCGGGTCGGCCCAGCGCGCGCCCCAGGTTGCAGCCCAGACCGTGGTGGCCACGAAGCTCGACTCGTTCAATCGTCGCGGCGAGATCGAGGTGCGAAGCCTGGGGCAAGACCTCGTTGACGCCGTCGACGAAGCGCTCATCGCACTCCGAGGCTCCGGAGCCGAAGTCGTGCACGTGTTCCTGCCGGTGAACGAACCGGCACTACAGGTTCTCGGCGAAGGCCTCACCGAACTCGGCTTGGCTTTCGGGTCGATCATCCCGGAGTACACCGCCCAAGGCGATGCGCTCGTACTTCAGTGGCTGGCCGATCCGGCCGTCGACACCAGTACCTGGCACTACCTCAACGACGAGATCGAAGTATTCATCACCGCGATCCTGCGCCAGGTGCGCGACCTCAGCGAGCGCGGCACGCAGTCACGACGACGTGCCGCTCACCGTGCCGCACTATTCGCTGCCCTCGACCGATGACGACAGCCAATCAAGGCGCGGCGGCGGGCGGCCAGCGCGTTGCCGTCGTCACACACGTCACGGAATACGCCGGACCGGGATCTGCCCGTGCTCTCGCCGATGCCGGCTACGTCGTGGCCTGTCACGACCAGACGTTCATCGATCCGCAGACCCGGGCTCAGTTCAGCGCCGCCAACGTCGGACTGCTGGCGATGGAGCAGCAGTCGCCGCACGATCTCGCGGCCGCAGTGATCACGGCGTTCGGCCGGATCGACGTGGTCGTGAGCAACGACTTCATCCCGGGATCTCATTTCGATCCAACACCAGAAACGCGACCGCCCGGCACGCCATCACTACGAGCCCAGCGGCTCGAGGACATGGACGTAGTCGAGTTCCGGGCAACGCTCGAAGAACTCGTCATCCGGCCATTCCTGCTGGCGCAGAACGTGATTGGGGCCATGAAGGAGCGTGGAAGCGGCACCCTGATCTTCATCACGTCCGCCGCGAGCTACCGGGCCGGACCCAATATCGAGATGTACGGCGCTGCCCGAAGTGCCACCACCGCACTGGCCCAGGGCCTCGCAGTGGAAGTTGCGCCGTTCAACATCCAGGTAAATCCCATCGGCCCCGCATGGTTCGCCAATCCCACGTACTTCCCTGAGCGGTTGAGCGAGGAGTGGATGCCAGCCGTCGCACGGGAAGTTCCTCTCGGGCGCCTGAGCCGACAGGATGAGCTCGGGGCGTTGGTGGTATTCCTTGCCTCCGGTCAGGCACTGCCCCTGACAGGCCAGTTCCTGCCGTTCACGGCCGGCACCCGACTTCGTCGTTAGTTGCCACCCGCGGTGAATCCCGCGGTGCCCTTGACGAAGCCGAGCCCCTTGGTGTCGCCGACGATTGCGTCCAAAGCGCGCGCGGCGAGGTCGTTCCTGAAGGCTCCCGCGGGCGGCGCCGCCTTAAGCACCCCTCCCTCGATGGCCACGCGGATCGTCTGCTCCCACAGGGCGCTGTCGGTGGTGCCGATATTGGCGGGCGACGGCCAGATGAGCGGGTTGATCTCGTTGAGTTGCCAGGTCTGGTGGCCGCGTCCCTGAGTGGTTCCCGACGCCATCACCTCGTTGATGGCGGCGCCCGGGTTGTCGCGCACGTACATCCAGCCACGGAAGGTGGCGCGCAGGAAGCGCACGGCGACATCCTCATTGCCCGGAATCGACAACCACGACCTCCGGGCAAGGATCGCATCCTGCAGCATCGCGGATCCCTCGACGTTCCAGTCGATGACGTTGAGATCGGCGGGCTCATAGAGCCTCCCCGTGGCCAGATTGTGCTGCTCGAGGATCTGCGCGTATCCGTCGTAGATCATCGCCTCAGCCACGTCGATCTCGCGAGCAAGGAGGGCAGACATATCGAATGCCTGGATCACGCGCTCGTAGTCGACTCCCGCCCGCAGGCCGTACTTGGCAGCCCCCGAGGTGACCTCGTACTCGTTCCCGAAATCCCAGACCCCCACCTTCTTGCCGCGGAACTGCTCGACCGACGTGATTCCGCTGTCTTTCAGGGAGATCGCGCGTGTGCCCGACCGCTGGAATACCTGCGCGATGCTGACGAGGTCAGAGTCTCCGGCCTCCACCGCGGCGAGCGCCTTCGGCAGCCAGCTGACGGTGAACTCAGGACCGTCGGGTGCCGAGCCCTCGGCCACGGTGTCGATGTCGGCGCCGCCCGGTACCAGGGTGACGCTCAGTCCCTCGGCCTCGTAGAAGCCCTGTGCCTGTGCGGAGATCTCTCCCGCGAACTGCGCCTGCGGCACCCACTGGAGTTGCACTCGGATGACATCGGCTGCACTCACGGTCAGGCTCTCCCTCGTGATGAGAGGCCGTGACGGGCCTCGTATTGGATCAAGGTTAGCGAGGGGTGGTGGCGCTGGCCAGCAATCGGGCGGAGCTAGTCACTCATTCCTGCAGCGGGGCAATCCCCGACTTCCGCGCCGAAGCAGCCGGGCCCGTTCGCTTGCGCTGGGTTACCGCCCGGTAGCATCATGGGTTACCGGCGGGTAACTCAGATCGAAGGAGCGGGCATGAGCCACTACAAGTCGAACCTGCGCGATATCGAGTTCAACCTCTTCGAGGTCTTCAGCGCACAAGACCGCATGGGCACCGGCCCCTACGCCGACATGGACGCCGACACCGCACGCGAGATCCTTCGCGAGGTCGAGCGGCTCGCCGTCGGCCCACTGGCGGCATCATTCGTTGACGCCGACCGCAACCCGCCCGTCTACGACGCCGCCACATGTTCGGTGCGGATGCCTGACTCGTTCAAGGCCTCGTTCCGCGCGTTGATGGACTCTGGGTTCTGGAACCTCGATCTGCCCACACACCTCGGCGGACCAGGTGCTCCGCCCTCACTGCGTTGGGCCGCAAGCGAAATGCTCATCGGTGCCAATCCGCCCGCATTCCTGTTCATGTCGGGGCCTGGATTCGCCTCCATCCTCGATCACCTCGGGAATGCCGACCAGAAGCGCATGGCGCGCCTCATGATCGACAGGCAGTGGGGGTCATCGATGGTGCTCACCGAGCCCGACGCCGGCTCCGATGTCGGCGCTGGACGCACTCGGGCGGTTGCGCAGGCAGATGGCACCTGGCAGATCGAGGGCGTCAAGCGCTTCATCACCTCCGCAGAGCACGACATGGCGGAGAACATCGTGCACCTCGTCCTGGCCCGGCCGGTGGGGGCGCGTGGCGGTACGAAGGGCCTCTCCCTCTTCGTCGTGCCCAAGTTCGTCGTTGACCTCGAGACCGGCGAGCTCGGTGAACGCAACGGGGTCTACGCCACGAATGTCGAGAGCAAGATGGGGCTGAAGGTGTCCACCACCTGCGAGCTGACGTTCGGCGACAAACACCCAGCGGTGGGCTGGCTCGTCGGAGATGTCCACGACGGCATCGCACAGATGTTCAAAGTCATTGAGTACGCCCGCATGATGGTGGGCACCAAGGCAATCGCGACGCTGTCGACCGGCTACCTCAACGCCCTCGACTACGCCAAGAACCGCGTGCAGGGCGGCGACCTCTCTGCCTTCTCCGACAAGGACTCCCCGCGGGTCACGATCACGCACCACCCCGATGTTCGCCGCAGTCTCATGCTGCAGAAGTCCTACGTGGAAGGAATGCGTGCGCTCGTCCACTACACGGGTTACTGGCAAGACCAGATCGAGCTCAATGCGGCAGGCGCCGCAGCCGACGTCGACCTCGACACGGCCCAGCGGATGAACGATCTGCTGTTGCCGATCGTCAAGGGCGTGGGCTCGGAGCGCTCGTACGAACAGCTCGGACAGTCCCTCCAGACCTACGGCGGTTCCGGCTACCTGCAGGACTACCCAATTGAGCAGTACCTGCGCGATGCCAAGATCGACACCCTGTACGAAGGCACGACCGCGATCCAGGGGCTCGACCTGTTCTTCCGCAAGATGGTGAAGGACGAGTTCGTCGCTCTCACACGACTAGCAGGTGAGATCGCGGTCTTCGCCAAGGGAGACGCCGGCAACGGCACGATCCTCGCCGAGCGGGAGATGCTCGCCGTTGCCCTCGCCGACCTCGAGGGCATGGTGGGCGCACTCGGTGGATTCGCCATGGCGGCCCAGCGCGACCCACGCGAGCTCTACAAGGTCGGACAGAACACCACGCGGTTGCTGCTGTGCCTCGGCGACCTGATCATCGGCTGGCTGCTCCTACGCCAAGCCGCTGTCGCCATCGACGCCCTCGCAGGAGAGCCCACCGACGCCGACCGCGCCTTCTACCAGGGGAAGATCGCGGCCGCGACGTTCTTCGCGCGTCAACGATTCCCGCTCGTGAGCGCCGAGCGAGTCGTCCTGGAGAACACCGACAACAGCATCATGGATCTCGACGAGAGCTCGTTCTAGCCACGTCGTCGAGCCGGTCGTCGAACCGTCGACCGAAGCGGCCACCCTCGACTCTCTTGGCACGCTCGGTACGCTCAACCTCATGACCCCTTCCGCGACCTCGACGGAATCAGGGGTGTTCGTCCTCTCGTGACTGCCATGTTCCGCGCGCTAGGCGAACGCAACTACCGGCTCTTCTTCGCCGGGCAGGTGCTCTCCAACAGCGGAACCTGGATGCAGCGCGTCGCACAGGACTGGCTCGTACTGGACCTGTCGGGATCCTCGGGCACCGCGCTCGGCATCACGACGGGGCTGCAGTTTCTGCCGTATCTCCTGCTGTCACTGTGGGGAGGCAAGCTCGCCGACAAGTTCGATCGGCGTCGGCTGCTCATGATCACGCAAGCCTTGATGGGCCTGCTTGCACTCGTCCTGGGCCTCACGACCCTGCACGGCAGTGCCACCGTGTACTTGGTCTATGCGTTCGCGTTCGCGCTCGGTCTCGTCTCGGCCGTCGACAACCCCACCCGGCAGGCCTTCGTCCACGAGATCGTCGATCACAAGTCACTGCACAATGCGATCTCGCTCAACAGCGCGTCGTTCAACCTCGCGCGACTCCTCGGCCCTGCGATCGCCGGGCTCATGGTCGCCGCGATCGGCAGTGGCTGGGTCTTCCTCGTCAACGCTGTGTCTTTCGGCGTCACGATCGGGGCGCTGATGTTGATGCGCCGGCGCGAACTCCGGGAGCAGGTGCGCGAGGAGGGCGACGTTCGCCTGATGGACGGTTTCCGCTTCGTGCGCACACGACCGGATCTCGTCCTCGTCGTCGTGATCATCGCGGGTGTGGCCGCGTTCGGCCTGAACTTCCAGATCACGATGGCACTCATGGCACGTCAGGAGTTCGGCCTCGGCGCCGCGCAGTTCGGTTTCATGTCCACATCGCTGGCGGTGGGCGCGATCTGCGGCTCGCTCATGGCGGCGCGACGCCACCGGGCGACCCTGCGCGCGGTGGTGGTGTCCGGGATCGCATTCGGGATCGTCACCCTCGTCATCGGTCTCTCACCGAACTACGAATTCATGCTCGTGATGCTTCCGCTCGCCGGTGGCCTCGCCATGACGTTCACGACATCAACCCAGAGCTTCATGCAGATCCGGTCCGAGCCATGGGTACGCGGACGGATCATGGGCATTTTCACCCTCATGCTCTTCGGCGGGACCCCGTTCTGTGCAGCATTGATCGGCGTGAGCGCCGACATGTTCGGCGCCCGATCCGGTCTGGTGGGCGGTGGGATCGGCTCGATCGTGTGGACCGTGATCGCGGTAATGATCTACCTGCGCCATCGCGCGCGCACGAGGCCAGACGAACCGGCATGGCGCGCGAGTTTCACACGCGGTCGGTGAGGGCGGGGAATCTCATCCGCCACCGACGCACGGCGGCGGGGTCGACGTCGGCGTAGAGGATCTCTTCGCCAATTCCTGCCTCGGCCACGACCACACCGAGCGGATCGACGACCACAGAGCGACCGCCCATCTCGACACCCGCATGAGTGCCCGCCGTATTGCACGCCACGACCCAGGCCTGGTTCTCGATTGCGCGCGCGCGAGCGAGCACCGACCAGTGCTCGATGCGCTCGGCTGGCCAACCCGACGCGATCAGGAACGCCTCGGTTCCGGAGTCGACGAGGCGGCGGAAGAGTTCAGGGAATCGCAGGTCATAACAGGTCGCGAGCCCGGTGGCACCAAGCGGCGAGGGGAAGACGACGAGGGACTCTCCCGCCGTCATCACGGTCGACTCACCGCCCTCCCACCCGAACAAGTACTTCTTGCGATAGGTAGCGACAACATCGCCCACGGGGTCGATCACAACAGCGGTGTTGTGGCGCAGGGAACCGGCCAGCTCGGCGTAGGAACCCATGTGCAGCCAGATCCCGGCGGCGCGAGCGGCCTGGCACATCCGAGTGACGAGAGCCCCATCGATCGGCTCAGCGAACTCCTTCGCCGCCACCATGTCGAAGGCACCGACGTGCCAGAGCTCAGGGAGCACCGCGAGCTCGACGTCGCGCAGACCCTCGACGAGCGAGGCCGCGTGGGCGACGCGCATCGCGGGAGTGTCGTTGTCGTTGACGTCGAGCTGGATCAGGGCAACGCGGGTCATGACGACATCATCCCCTGATCGCGCAAAACGTCACGACGAACCTTGCCCATCGCGTTGTGCGGCAGCTCGGTGAGAATCGTCCACCGACGGGGACGCTTGTAGGGAGCCAAACGCGATTCGACATGGCCATCAAGTGCGACAGCGATTCCTGCGGGATCGGCACCCTCGCTCGTGACGACGTACGCAGCCACTGTCTCCCCCCACGCGGGATCAGGAATGCCGACGACCGCGACGTCGACGACATCCGGATGCTCACGCACTGCATCCTCGACCTCACGTGGGTAGACGTTGTATCCGCCGGTGATGATCAGGTCGCTCGAGCGCCCGACAAGCCAGAGGTATCCGTCGGCATCGAACTCGCCGATGTCACCGGTGCGGAACCAGCCGTCGTCGGTGAACGCCTCGCGATTGGCGTCGGGGTTCTCCCAATACCCGCGAAAGACGTTGGGGCCGTTGACCTCCACGCCACCGTCATCACCCAGACGGATGCGCACACCAGGGAGCGGCAGGCCCACTGACCCTGCGCGGCGTTCGCCGAACAGCGGATTGGAGGTGAGCATCACGGTCTCGGACATGCCGTATCGCTCGAGTGGATCCTGGCCGGCGTCGGAAGCGATCTGCTGAAAGAGGAGGGGATCCAGCGGCGCCGAGCCAGAGACGATCAGGCGCAGGCCTGCGAGGTCGCCCAACCGGGCGGCCTCTCGCATGCGCGCGTACATCGTGGGCACCCCGAAGAACAGCGTGGCCTCGTGATCCCTGATCGCCTCCGAGACGGCGGCCGGATCGAACCGTGGCAGCACGACGACGGACGCCCCCGCCGTGAACGATCCGTTGAGCGCCGCGCCGAGACCGTGCATGTGGAACATGGGGAGGGCGTGGACGAGACGGTCATCCGGTGTCCACTGCCATGCCTCCACCAGCGCTCGTGCACCTGCGAGCAGGTTGGCGTGAGAGAGCAGAGCCCCCTTCGGACGTCCCGTGGTGCCGGAGGTGTACGCCACCATTGCGATATCACCGGAGTCGGCGATATCGAGCGGGACCTCCGCAGAAGGTGGAAGTGTTGCGAGATCGGGTTGGTGCGCCTCGAGGGGGAGCCCGTCAACGCGACCAGGGTCGTCGAGGATCGCAGCAACGGGCCGCACATCTCCGATCACATGCTCGAGCTCGCCCCGGGTGTAGCCGGTATTGGCCGGCACCACCACGGCACCGAGCCGCAGGATCGCGACGTACGCGATCACGGTGTCGATCGAAGGAGCGCAGGAGAGAAGTACGCGATCACCGGCGCGCACTCCGGTGGCCGAAAGCCGTCCGGCAGCGGTGCGTGTGAGGTGCTCGACATCGGCACCGGTGAGCACCTCACCGTCGCGCGCGTCGACGAGCACCGGGCGAGTGGAGGCAAAGCGCCATCGCTCGACCCAGGCCGCGGTGAGTGTCACAGGGGACATCCTGCCGCGCCCGCGCCCAGATAACCTGTCGCCATGACCACCTCACTTGCAGCCGCGTCGTTCGGGCTGGCCGCGTTGATCGATGCGTGGGAGAGCTCACTGCGCGCCGTCAGTGAGTTGGGCCGCCGGTTGAGCCCGCAACAGTGGGCGGCATCAACCGAGTGCCCCGGGTGGTCAGTGGCCGACATCGTCGCCCACACGTGCTGGATCGAGGCCAGGATGGTGGGTCGCGACGAGCCGGCGCACCTGCCCGAATGGGATGACCTGCCACACGCCCAAAGCGAGCTGCAGCGCACGATCGAGACCGGGGTGGATGTGCGTCGAGGCGTCCCCCAGGCCGACTTGTGCACCGAGCTCGACGGCCTCATCGACGTACGGCTTGCGATGATCATGGCTCTCGACCCACTTCGGCTCGACACCCTCGTAGCCAGCCCCCTCGGCGGTGAGCGCCCGTTGGAGTACGTCCTGCGCATGCGCTGCTTCGATATCTGGACTCACGAACAGGACATCAGACGGGCCGTGGGGCTCCCCGCGAATCTGGGCAGCCCGGGAGCCCAGGTGGCCGCGCTTCAGTTCGCCCGCGCGATCCCGTTCATCCTGGCCCGCAATCTCGGCTCACCTGTGGGCACAACCCTGCGCGTGACCGTCACCGGGCGAGTGGGGTTCGAGACCTGGGCAGGTATCGACGACGACGGTCAGGGCATCGCGTTGGACGCCCTGACCGTCTCGGGGCAGAGCCCATCCCTCGCGATGACGACCGACTGGGAGACATATGCCCGGCTCGGTGCGGGCCGCCTCGACACGACTGACCCATCCGTGCTGGCGTTGATCACGCTCGAGGGCGATCTTGAGTTGGGCGCCCGACTGCCCGAGGCACTCGCGATCACCCCCTGACGTGGCGTCCTAGCCCGCCGTCGTGACTCTCAGCGCGTCGACGCGGTGAGCAGGGGCCACGGTGACGGTGATGACGAGGGACATCACCAGTAACGCCCAGGACACCGGCATGAGCACCCTCGCCCGTCCAGAGCCCGAACGCACCGCGAGCACGGAGGCCACCACAGCCGCGAGCGACGCTGGCAAACCGACGTACCACAATCCCATCGACGCGCAGCTGATCAGGACGAGCACAACGGCTGCGCTCACACCGACCCGCCCCCGAGGGCGTCGACGCACCCCCTCCGACTGAGCCAGCGGCCCCGATCCGTTGGCCATCACGCGACACTGCATGTGGTGAGTGAGGATGCCGCGCCGCGCGCGCCACCGCGAATCTGCGCGCACGGGCTGTTCACGAAGTTGGTCCACAGGACATTGAACCGAAACTTCTCCTGGGTGTACGACCTCACCTGCGGGCCAACCAATACTCCGCCGGAAATCCCATGTCCCTCATAGGACCAGCCGGGCGTGGAGGTCTCGCCGCCGCGATCGAGCACCGTCCACGAACTGATAGTCAGACCGTTCGTGCTACACCATCGCAAGCGCTGCCAGTAGGTGTAGATGGTGTTTCCTGCGACGGCGTTGTTCTCGACGTGGAGTTCGGCGTACCAACAGCGCACGGTAGTGCCGGCAATGCCGACGACGGGCGACGACGTCAGGGCAGTGGTACCACTCACGACCAGGGGCCGCAGGGTGACAACCTGGGACACGGGTGTCTCGAAGGCCATCAGGGCTTGCTTCTCGGCGGCGCCCAGAGCGGCGTAGGCGGCTTCGGGGCTGCTTGAGCCGAAGACCTTCCGGGCCAGAGCCTGGCCGACTGCGAGTGCTGGGGAAGCCGCGGCCGCGGTAGTCGAAGTGGCTGCGCCAGTGGCGATTCCCGATGCGGTCGACATGGGGCGCGGCGGAAGGATGGCGGCGGCCTCGGCCGCGGGGGCGGCCACGACCAGAGTTGCCAGCAACGCGCTTCCCGTGGCGGCTCGCAGGATGAGTGATGTCAGGTGTCGTGCTCGCATGTGATGGCCTCACCAGTGATGTCGGGGCCCGCGAGGTCGACATAGACGACGCCGCAGGCGAATGGTGCGCCCGAGATCGCATGACCGGAGTGGTGAGCATGACTGCAGGTGATCCATCCGGCCCACGCGGCCGTCATGGCCAGGGGCGCATGTGAACGGTAGGTCGGCCGCCCCTACGTGCGGTGTCGTCGTCCACAGGGGAGGCGGCACCGATGGCACGCCTGTCAGGAGGGGCGTGGCTATTCAGGCGTCGTGCGAGTGCTCACTCGCGGGTGACATCAGATCACCGAAGAACGCCTCGGTCGAGACTCACCACCTCGTCGAGCTCAGCCAATCCATGGTCCCGATGTGCCACCCAGATGACGGTGCGTCCTGCGAGCACGCGCAGGAGCTCCGCGGCAACGGCCTCGGCAGTTCCCTCGTCGAGATGCTCGGTCGGCTCATCGAGAAGGACGACCCGGTGTCCGGCGAGCAGCACCCGGGCCACGCCGATGCGTTGACGTTGCCCTGCCGAGACCAACGCTCCGTGATCACCGACGGGCGTGTGGATCCCTCGGTTGGTGGAATCGAGCCAGGGCCCAAGGCCCACAGCGTCGAGCACGCCGCGAACCTCGTCGTCACTCGCGCCGGGTTTGGCCAGCCGCACGTTCTCCACCACTGAGGTGTCGAAGATGTGCGGCACCTGCGGGCACCAGCCGATCACGGTGCGGATCGCCGCACCGGTCATCTCGCGAAGCTCCACACCTCCGAGAAGGATCGATCCGGAGTAGGGCAGGAACCCGGAGAGCACGGCGAGCAAGGTCGACTTGCCACTGCCCGAGGGGCCGACAACGCCGATGCTCCGACGGGATGGGACGACGAGATCGACTCCGGTCAGGATGTCAACGCCACCAGGCCATCTCGCGCTCACGCCCCGGAGCGTCACACCTACATCCCCCGCGGGCGGATCAAGCGGCGACACCGGATCTGGCACGGGATCCATCGCATCGAGGATCTCGACCACACGCTGGGCGGCACCCCGCACTCGACCGAGCGCGAGCGCGGCACCCGGCATCGCAGCCACAGCCTCGAACGTCGCCAGCGGCAGAAGGGCCAACACCGCCAGGTTCACCCCGATCAACTCACCCGAACGCACGGCAGGGATGGCCACGGCGAGCATGGCCACGACCGATCCGCCCGAGACTGCTGCGCCAAGACCTGCCGAAAGGCCCGCGGCACGCGCCCTGCTGCGCGCGAGCGCGCCAATGCGACGGTCGTCCTCGGCCAGCCGTTCCAGCCAGCGCGGTGCAGCGCCCGACATGCCGAGGTCGTTGACCCCGTCGAGCAAGGTCAGGACGTCAGCACTGATCTCACCGCGAGCCGGCGCCGTCGCCCGCTCGGCCTCGGCCGCTGACCGAGCCGTGATCCAGGGAACCAGCGTGGCCGCGAGAGCCAGCGACACCATGAGAACGACCCCGGCCGCGGGCAGGATGAACCAGGCGAGAGCAACCGATGCCAACGACACCACGGCCCCAGACGCATACGGCAGGAGCACCCGAAGCGGGAGGTCTTGTGTCGCGTCGACATCGCGCACGAGCCGCTCGAGGAGGTCTCCCCGCCGATAGGCCGGAACGCCTGCCGGGGCAACAACCGCGAGCCGCGAGTAGACCGCGAGCCGCAAGCTCGACAGCACTCGGAACGCAGCATCGTGCGATACGAGGCGCTCGGCGTAGCGGAAGACCCCGCGGCCGATGCCGAAGGCCCGCACGGCCACGATGGCCACCTCGAGCTCGAGGATCTGAGGCCGCAACGCGGCACTTGAGATGAGCCAGGCACTCGTCGCCAGCAGCCCCACCCCGCTGCCGATGGCAAGGGCTCCGAGCAGCACAGCGAGCGCCAGCCGGTGTCGTTCGGTCGCCAGCCACGGCAGTAGTCGACGAACCGGTGAGGGCGGAGGCACATCGCCCGATTTCGTCTGTGGGCGTTGGCTTTCCATCATGGTCATGCGCCCACCCCGATAGCGCCGAGCTGCACGACCTCATCCGCCCCGGCGATCAGTGAGGGGCGGTGCGCGACCACGAGAACGGCGGCACCACCGTCCGCGAGCCGACGGATCGCGGCCATCACCTCTGCCTCCGCGACATCGTCGAGGCCCGCCGTCGGCTCATCGAGCAGGATCAGGTCCGGGGGGCCAATGAGCACGCGCGCAAGTGCGATACGCCGACGCTGACCTGCTGACACGTCGGAGGCCAGATCCCCCACCCGGGTGTGAATCCCGTCGGGAAGGGTCGCGGGATCAAGGCCAACACCGCGTAGGGCCTCGCCCACCTCGGCATCACTCGCCGCGGGGCGGCGCAAGCGCACATCATCGGCCACGCGTGGACCGAGGAGCGCAGGCTCCTGACTTACGACCGCGATATGCGAACGCCACGCCTCTGGGTCGAGCGAGCCAAGATCGACGCCCCCAATCCGGACCACGCCACACGTAGGAGCGAGATATCCGGAGAGCACCGCGATCAGAGTGGACTTGCCCACGCCCGACGACCCGACAACAGCGAGGACGTGCCCCGGGCGTAGGACGAGCGATACCGGCGACAGCGCAACGGTCTGCGCTCCGGTATAGGTTGCCGAGACCTCATCGACCACGACGTCATCCCAGATGATCTCCGTGGTTGCACCCGTCAACGCCGGCTCGACGGCCAGCACTGTGAACACCTGATCGGCAGCCTCGATCCCTTCAGCAGCCGCGTGGAACTGCGCACCCACCATGCGGATCGGGAGGTACACCTCGGGCGCAAGGATCAGCACCACGAGTCCCGTGCGCAAGTCCAAAGTGCCGCTCACCAGGCGCAGTCCTATCGACACCGCGACCACCGCGATCGACACGGTGGCGAGGATCTCGAGCACGAATGAGGACAGGAATGAGATGCGCAGCACCCCGAGAGTGGCGCGGCGGTATCGCGAATCCACCTCTGCCATCTGCTCGGCCTGCACTCGTTCACGTCCGAAGGCCTTGAGCGTGGGCAACCCGGCCACGACGTCAAGGAAGTGACCGGCCAGCGCACCGAGAGTCGACCACTGCTTGGCCGTGGCCGTCTGCGTGTACATCCCGACCAGGACCATGAAGACCGGGATCAGGGGCGCGGTCACGGCGACGATCACAGCTGCGAGGAGATCCTGAGTCAGGATCGCAACCCCCACGGTGATCGGGACAACGAACGCGATCACGAGCTGCGGCAGGTACCGGGCGACATAGGGCTCCACGGAGTCAATGCCCCGTGTCGCGAGAGTGGCGACTTGGCCACGCCGCTCGCCCGAGAGCCACACGGGGCCGAGCCTGACAACATGACCGAGTAGCGCGGCGCGCAGTTGCGCGGAGGTGCGCGTGGCCGCGCGCTGAGAGAGCGTCTCCCCGATCAGCGCGAGGAGTGCGCGCGCGAGCACTACCGAGCCGAGGAGCACCAGCACGGCGACGGTTTGGTCCAGCGACTCACCGTCAAGAAAGACCCGTGAGATGACATCCGCGAGGCAGAAGGCCTGGATGACGACGAGCACCGCCGTCGATGATGCGACCACGACCGAGCCGATCAACAGGGTTCGCACCCCTCGGGCATAGCGAATCAGTCGTGGGTCGAGCGGACGCGGCATCAGGGCGAGCTAGACGTTGATCTCGTGCGGCAGATCCAGCGACCCGTGTCCGGGATCAGGGATCTGGCTCGGGTGCAACCGCTTGCGGAAGACCCAGTAGGTGTAGGCCTGATAACACAGGACCACCGGTGTCATGACGAGCGCAACGATCGTCATCACCTTGAGCGTGTATTCAGTGCTCGATGCGTTGGTGATCGTCAGCGATGCGGCTGGGTCGATCGAGCTCGGCATGACGTACGGGTAGAGCGCCGTGAACAGGAAGATCACAACCCCGCCCTGCGTGATCGCGGAGGCAAGGAAGGCCCAGCCCTCACGTCCGAATCGATTGGCCGCAAGCGCTCCGAGCCACGACACCACAGCGAGGCCCAGCGGCAGCCAGCTCAGGGCGTTCTGGCTGTATGACAACTGAGTCCACAGCCCGAAGACCACCGCGAGAAGTGCAGCCACAAGTCCGGCCTGGCCGGCGATCTTGTTGGCGCGCACGCGGATGTCACCGTCGGTCTTGAGTGCCAGGAACACAGCGCCATGCGTGGTGAACAGCGCGAGGGTGGTGAGACCTCCCAGGAGTGCGTAGGGGTTGAGGAGGTCCCAGAACGTGCCGACGTACTGGCTGTTGCCGTTCGCGTCGAGTTGGAGTGGCGTACCGCGCGCGATGTTGGCGAACGCGACACCCCACAACAGAGCGGGAAGGAACGAGCTCACCGTGATCGCGATGTCCCAGCGGCGGCGCCACGAGGCATTGCCGCGCTTGCTTCGGTACTCGAACGCAACCCCGCGCACGATGAGCGCGACAAGAATCAGGAGAAGCGCGAGATAGAACCCGCTGAAGAGGGTGGCGTACCACTCGGGAAATGCGGCGAAAGTCGCCCCGCCGGCGACGAGAAGCCAGACCTCGTTGCCGTCCCAGAGGGGGCCGAGGGTCGTGATGACGGTCCGCCGCTCGGCGTCACTCTTCGCCACGATCGGTAGGAGTACGCCGACGCCGAAGTCGAAGCCCTCCAACACGAAATAGCCGACCCAGAGCACGGCGATCAGCACGAACCAGACGATCTGGAGTGTCTCCCAGGACATGTCAGGTCTCCCTAGTCCATCAGTACGAGAAGGTGAGTGTGCGGCCGTTGTCGGCGTCGTCGTCCACCGGGAGCAGTTCCACGGTGTCCGGCGGCCCGATCTTCACCGCGCGGATGATGAGCCCGACTTCAATAACCGCGAGAACGCCGTAGAGCAGCGTGAACGTCACGATCGAGATCAGCACGCTGACAACGCCCAGCGTCGGTGACACTCCGGCTTCGGTCTTCATCATCCCGAAGACGATCCACGGTTGGCGTCCCATCTCCGTGAAGATCCACCCTGCCGAGATGCCGAAGAGCGGGAACAGGGTCGAGGTCACCGCGGCATAGCGCAGCCACTTCCCGGAAGGAGTACGACCCTTGCGGGTCTTCCACCATACGAAGACTGCGAACAGGACAGCGAGCATCCCGAGCCCGATCATCGCGCGGAACGCCCAGAACACGAGCGGGACGTAGGGGGCGTATTCACCCGGCCCGTACTTCTGCTCGTACTTCGCCTGCAGTTGGTTGATCCCTTCGACCTCCCCGTTCCAGTCGCCGGTCGCCATGAACGAGAGAAGCCCCGGGATGTCGAGCGACCAGGAGGCACTCGTGCCGTCCATCGGGCCCACCGTGACCAGGCTGAACGGCGCCGGCTGGGCCGTGTCGAACAGGCCCTCTGCGGCCGACATCTTCATCGGCTGCTGCTGCACCATGATGCGCGCCTGGGCATCTCCGGAGACAACGGTGCCAAGTCCGGCGACGATCACCGTGATCAGGCCGAGGCCGAGGGTTTTCCGCATTGCGTCGGCCGACTTCTTGCCCATCATCAACCAGAGGCTCACGCCGACGAGCATCGTTCCCGACACCAGGAAGCACGACGCGATCGTGTGGAAGAAGGTGGTGTAGGCGGTGTTCTGGAACAGCAGCGCCCCGAAGTCGGTGAGTTCGGCGCGCTTGGTCTCGGGGTTCAGGACGTATCCCACGGGATGTTGCATGAAGGAGTTCGCCGCGAGGATGAAGTAGGCGGAGAGCAGCGTGCCGAAGGCGGCCAGCCAGATCGTCGCGAGGTGGAGCCCACGAGGCAAGCGGTCCCAGCCGAAGATCCACAAGCCCAGGAACGTCGACTCCAGGAAGAACGAGGCCAACCCCTCAACCGCGAGCGGCGCTCCGAAGATGTCCCCGACGAAACGGGAGTAATCACTCCAGGCCATCCCGAACTGGAACTCCTGGACGATGCCAGTCACGACACCCATCGCGAAGTTGATCAAGAGGAGCTTTCCGAAGAACTTGGTCGCCTTGAGCCACTTCTCATCGCCGGTTCGGTACCAGGCCGTCTGCATGATGGCCACCAGCGACGCGGAGCCGATGGTCAAGGGAACAAAGAGAAAGTGATAAATCGTGGTGATTCCGAACTGCCATCGGGCGAGATCCAACGCATTCATCGACGACTCCTCCGGCATCCGACGGCGCACGCGGCCGTGCGAAGATCACTTTGCCGTGTGCGGGCGCGCGAAGAGAGGTCTTTGATGTGATTCGCATCGCGTTGCTAAGGCTTACCAAACCTCCACCGCGCGCAATCGTGCACAGAACTAGCACAAGGCAGTGAGGCTAGCCTTCGTCGACAGCGTCGGGCTCTGGGGCGAACTCGCGGACCACGGCCAGGAAGCGGTCGTTGGCCTCGACCTCGCCGATGGTGATCCGCACCCCCTCCTCGCCATAGGGACGCACCGCGAGGTTGACCCCTTCACAGGCGGTAAGGAAATCGGCCGTGCGATCGCCGAACCGAAGCCACACGAAGTTCGCTTGGCTCGGCGGCACGCGCCAGCCCTGATCGGCCAGCGCCGCTTCGACCCTCGTACGCTCGACGACGAGTGTGTCGACGCGAGCTAGTAACGCCTCCTCGGCGCGCAAGGACGCGATCGCCGCAGCCTGCGCGATCGTCGAGACGCCGAACGGCACCGCCGTCTGCCGCAGCCCGCGCGCCACCTCGGGATGTGCGATCGCGAATCCGACGCGAAGCGCTGCCAGGCCATAGGCCTTGGAGAAGGTGCGAAGGACGGCGACGTTCGGCCGGTTTCGGTAAGTCTCGATCCCTTCCGCCGCATCGGGGTCGCGACCGAACTCGACATAGGCTTCATCGATGATCACGAGCACATCGCCGGGCACCCGGTCGAGAAAGCGATCGAGCTCCGCCTGACCCACGACGGTGCCGGTGGGGTTGTTCGGGGTGCAGATGAAGATCAAGCGTGTGCGTTCGGTGATGGCCTCAGCCATGGCGTCGAGGTCGTGCGTCTCGTCCGCACGCAATGGAACGCGCACGGGAGTCGCGCCGGAGATGATCGTCATGATCGGGTAGGCCTCGAAGGACCGCCACGCGAACATCACCTCGTCGCCCGGCCCAGCGGAGATCTGCACCACCTGCTGCAACAGGCCGACCGACCCAGTGCCGAGTGCGATGTGGTCGCGCGGCACGTCGTATCGCTCAGCCAAGGCATCGACCAGCGCCGACGCGGACGGGTCTGGGTAGCGGTTGGTCGATGCAGCCGCCGTCGCGATCGCCTCGAGCACACCCGGTAGCGGCGGGTGGGGGTTCTCATTGCTGGACAGCTTGTAGGGCGTGAGATCGGACTGCCCTGACGGCGGACGTCCTGCGGCGTAGGCGGGCAGACGCGTGAGGGTCTCGCGCAGGCGCGGGGTGTGGCCAGTCATGGACGAACCCTACGCATGCGGGAACGCCTCACCGCCAGGGGTCAGCCTCGAGGCAAGGGTGTCGTCCAGGACTCGTGCAAGGTGTCCTGTGCTCCGCCCGAGTCAGGCCATAGTCCGTGATCGTGCATCCGCGGCGCGGATCCCGTCGGCGATCATCCGGGCCGACACCCCGAAGGGCTCGTTGTGGGCCGTTTCTCCCTCTGCCACAGTGCGCTCGGCGATGACGCGGATGGTGTCATCGTCGGCGTCGGCGAGGCCAAGGCCACCCAAGGTTGTCGGCAGACCAACCGACCGACAGAACCTGATCACGGTGTCGATCTCGTCCGACGACTGCCCCTCGACGACAAGTTGCACCACGAGGCCAAAGGCAACCTTCTCACCATGCAGATAGGCGTGGGTCGGACCCGCGGTGGTCAGGCCGTTGTGCACCGAATGTGCGATTGCGAGACCACCTGACTCGAAGCCCAGGCCCGAGAGCAACGTGTTTGCCTCGACGATGCGCTCGAGGGCCGGGGTGACGGCGCGCGCATCCACAGCGTTCGCTGCCTCCAGCCCGTCGGCGATGAGGGTGTCGTAACACAGGCGAGCGAGGGCCTTCGCCGTGATCGTCGTGAGACCACCCACTTGATTGGGGGTGCGAGCCTCAGCCACCGTGCGCGCCTCGAACCACGTGGCGAGCGCATCGCCCATGCCCGACACGAGATAGCGCCGGGGGGCGTTGGCAATGATCGTGGTGTCAACGAGTACGAGATCAGGATTGCGCGGGTAGAAGATCAAACGCTCGTAGACGGAGTCTGGCGTGTAGATCACCGAGACCGCGGCGCACGGAGCGTCGTTCGAGGCGAGGGTCGGGCAGCTCACCACCGCGAGGCCCAGGGTGCCGGCGATCGCTCGCGCGGTGTCGAGGGTCTTGCCCCCTCCTGCTCCGACGATCACCTCGGCCCCGGACGCACGTGCCGCCGCCACACCCGAATCGATCTCGTCTTGCGAGGACTCCCCGCCGAATTCGTGAACCACCAGCGGGATTCCAGCGGCGGCAAGGCTTTCAGCCCATAGCGATCCACTTCTGGCGCGCGATCCGGCACTGGCGAGGATCAGTGCCGGGCCGGTGAGGCCCATCAGCTGAAGCTGGCGACCGAGCTGCGAGGTGGCGTCAGGTCCCTGCACGTAGCGGGAGGGGGAACGGAAGGTGAGGAACATCCTCGCAGCGTAATGAGGCGACAGCGCGGCCACCAGGCTGGACACGTGGGGCTCGGTCTCGACGATGGGATCGCTACGCGCGACGCCCGCCCTCAGAGGTCTCCGAGTTTGCCCCACACACCACCCGGGTTCACGCGCGCGTTGCTCTGCATCGGTGCAATCCGCAGGCAGTCGTCGACGGTGATGACGACCCCGCGGATACTCAGCGACCCCACGATCCTGGCAAACTCCTCAGTCGACAGGCCGAGCCCGGCCGCGACCTCGTGGGCTCGCTCGGGGTGCTTGGCCCTCATGATGTGACGGACTACCGCACGTTCGTCATCGGGGAAGTCCAGCAGATCCGACAGGGTGAGCGGGGAATCGGTGTGCTCCTCACCAAGGCGATCGTGTAGACGATCGAACATCCCATCGCCGCTCATGCCAGCTCCGGCATCGCGATCGGCTCCGGCTGAGGTCGACACACCTGGCACCACAGCGTGCCGCCGACGACGATCGATCGGGGCGGATCCTCGCCGAACACGGTGATGATGAAGGGCATTGCGGCGTGATGGGTGCCGCACACACCGCGGCCGCAGAAGCGGCACACCCCACGGGCAGTCTCGTCGCACTGTGCGCACATCATCAGTGCGCTCCTTCCCTCAACCTGGATCTACCCTGGCGCGACAGCTCGGCACTCATATCGAAGAGCAATCTAGACCTGCCTACCATCGAGACCGGCCTCGGTCGGGCCGACACCCTGCGCTCCGTCGGCGTCAGCTACGCCGCCGACATCGCCGAGGCGAGCCCAGAGCCCCGAGGCCGCAGGAGGCGGTGACTCACCTGTGACCTGCGCGCCTGTGGGGACAGTGCTGAGTCCTTCGTCGAGGTGCGACCACATCCCGCCCGCCAAGTCGTCGACCGGCAGGTGAGATCGCAGCCACATCATGGCGAACAGGCCGATGTCACGGCGAAGGTCGTTCACCTGGAGTTCGAGGGCGGCCAGCTGGGCAGCGTCCGCGCGGCCCGAGTGGCGCCCAATAGCAAGGGTGCGCTGGATCTTGATCAGCTGCTCAGCTTTGGCCGCCGCCTGTGTCCCGTAACGGCCCTCGAACTGGTCGAGCAAGGCGTCGACCTTGCCTCCGCCCACCAGGGCGGCTTGCTCGCTGGCAGTCGCGCCTGCGATCTTGAGATCCTCGCGAACCCACCGCGCCGACAGCGGGATGCCGAGAGCCACGAGCGCAGCCGCTATGGCAAACACCAGAAGGCCGACAAGTGTGACCACCAGCGCCGACACACCGTCGTGCTGGGTGAGACGGTTGAATATCGAGTGCAGTGTCATCGCGACCAGCAGCGCGCCCAGGGCGAAGGGGATCCTGGTGAACCACCGCCGCCCGGCCGTCGCGACGAGTGCCGCGCCGACGATAGCGGTGCACCCAGCATGCATGAGGTTCGCCGAGGAGATCCGGGCAATGGCCAGGCCCAGCCCGTCTTCCGCGCCAGTTCCCTGGAGGTAGACCCAGTTCTCGCGGATCGCGAACCCCGTACCCGCAGCGAGGCCGAGTACGGCACCATCGACGAACCACGAGCAGCGGTGGGAGATCTCGACGAAAGGCAAGGCAAGGGCCTTGCCGATCTCCTCGATGATCGGCGCGCCGAGGACGATCAGGGATGTGACGCCGAGAGCTTGGACCCACCGGGAGTTGACCGTGACTAGCGGCCAGGTGATCGCGAATCCCCACAGGAGAGCGGCGATGATCAGCGGGGCGAGCCGACGGGCATTGCGACCGAGAACCACGATCAGGCACAGGAGTGCGAGCGGCACCGCGGTCGCGACAATCATTGCGGTGCTCACAGAAGGTGAGACTAGTTGACGGCCGGCACGTCGGTCGATGAAGCGCTGTCACATTCATCGGTCACGTCGGATTCTGGCCTGATCGATATGCCGAACGTCTGCTGCGACTACCCACTAGGCGGCGGCCCCCCTGGTGGAGGTCCACCCGCCCTAGTTGATATGTCGTACTCGCCCATGAGGCACGGCAATATGGCGTTCTTGGCGGCGCCATTGGCGTGGTAGTGGTACCCCTCGCTCGCAGTTGAGTGGCCATTGCAGTCATCAAGGTTTGCGGCACTCAACGCTGCGCCCTCAAGGGGAAGGTGAATGGGGTAGCCGTCGGCGGCGTAACCGAACATCTTCGTGTCGCCGTCGGCATCATCGCCTTCAAGATGGCCGCACCCCATCACTCCGTGGAGGTGATACCCCTCAATGGGGTTGTAGTGACCACCACAGTGATCGAATGCGGCGATGGTGTGGGCGCCGAGGATGGCATCGACCGGAGCCGATGCAGCAATCACTACGCCATCAAGAGTGATTCCGAAATTGCCGGGATGTGCGGACGAGGCGCTTGATGCCTTCGTCGGCGAGATGGGAATGAGCATGGTGGTCTGAATCGCCTTGCCACCGGTCAACCATGCGAGCCGGCCTTCAACGCAGTGATTTTGGTACTGCACGGCGACATCTGGCCGCGCCGCACCGTCGAAGGCTTCCTTGGTATTGGTGACATTCACGTTCCCAGCACTGTCGTACAGCTTCCATTCGCTGTCGCTGTAGAACTGGGCAAGGTTCTTGATGAAGGGGCCGTCGAGGTTGTAGACACCCGAGCCGTCAAACCAGATGCCGGCATCCTGTGCCGTCGTGGTGATGGTGGCGGGGCAGAACGGGCCAACCTGGTAGGTGCTGGGGTAGCCAGCCACCGTCACTCGCGCACATGTTGTCGTGGTTCCGCCGCTGAGAGTGCAGGGCTCAGTGGCAACGTCACCCACAATCGCATTGGCAGCGAAGTGATCGGCTTCAAAGGTGTGCTGGCTTGGCACTCCAGCAGCCCCCGTCGATTGAGCTGTCGTGTCGCTTGCAGGCTGTGAAGTCCCACAGCCCGCAACGAGCAGGACCAGGCATGCACTTGCGGCAACCAGCAGACCGCGGCCCATCGACGTCTCATTTCCTTGTGGAGTTAGTGGGGAGAGGCCAACATAAATCTCCTTCTTGGCATCCTGCTGCCAAACCGCTGCGAGCTGGCCGTGAACGACTGCCTCCGTCCTGCGCAGGTGAGGCCGGGCGTCACTGCCGCACACCCGCCAACGCGACATCGTGCCCCTGGTTCAGCTGCGCGGGAGCCCGAGCATCCGCTCGCTGATGTAGTTCAGGATCGACTCGTTGTTGAGCGGGGCGATCTGCAGAACGCGGATCATGGGCCACAGGGTGATGACATCAGTCTCGTAGACAAAGGCGGAGCCGCCGTGGGTCTGGATCGAGGCCTCGACGGCCGCGAGCGCAGCGCGACTACCGAGAAGTTTGGCCATGTTGGCGAGATGTCCGGCGTCGGTGCCCGAGTCGTAGCCCGCGGCACCGGCGTACATCATCGTTCGCGCGGCTTCCATCTCCACTTTCGCCAAGGCCAGTGGGTGTTGAACGGCTTGATTGGCACCGATGGGCGTGCCGAACGGTGCCCGCACCTGGGCGTAGGACACTGCCTTCTCGAGGGCGTAGTTGCCCAGCCCCAAGGCCCAGGCGGCGATAACGATCCGCTCCTGGTTGAGGCTGGAGAGCAGGTAGTCGAAGCCCATGCCGTCCTCGCCGATCAGCGCGTCAGCAGGCACCTCGACCTCGTCGAAGAAGACCTCGAACTGGTTCTCGGGGGCGTACCACTCGATGTCGAGTCGGTTCAGGTGGATCCCGGGCAGGGACAGATCGACCATGAACAGCCCGAAGCCACTCGTGCGACTGAGCCTTTCTCCCGGGGGGGCGGTGCGCGCGAGAAGCAAGATGTGGTCGGCCTCATCGGCGCCTGAGATGAAGACCTTCTGGCCCGAGATGCGATAACCGCCAGGGGTAGGTGTGGCGATGGTACGAAGGGCGAAGGAGTTGGTTCCCGCCTCGGGCTCGGTCACGCCGAAACAGATCTTTCGCTCACCGGTGATGGTCGGCAGGACGTGGTCCTGGATCTGCTGCTCAGTGCCGAACTTCAGGATCGCCTCGCGCGAGAAGGAGGTCAGGGAGTAGAGCAAAGGCGGTATGCCCGCTCGCGACAGAGCCTCCATCACGGCGGTGTTGCCGGTCAGGCCGCCGCCCGCACCGCCGCGCTCCTCGGGAATCCCGATGGCCAGCAGACCCGCGTCGACCAGCGCCTGCCACAGCTCGCTGGCATTCCCGCGCTCCCGCGCACGCTGGAGGAATCTCGCGCGAGGGAACGCAGCGGCGACCCCCTCGACAGCCTGGAAGACCGACTCGACGAGGTCGCGGCTTTCGGCGTGCACGGTGGACGGCAAGTCGGCGGTCATGGGACTCCTTCGGTGGCTCTGGTCAGCGGTTCTGGAAGCGGGGCGGCCGCTTCTCAGTGAAAGCCAGCGGACCCTCCTGGGCGTCCTGCGTGCGCAGGACGCGCTCGTTGAGTGCAGCCTCGAGGGCGAACCTGGGCTCATTGCCCAGCGCACGGACGGCAATCTCCTTGGCCGTACGCACCGCAATCGGCGCATTGGCGGCGATGAGCCTGGCCAACTCCTGGGCACGAGGCAACACGCGATCGGGTTCCACGACCTCTCCGACGAGCCCTATCTGCAAGGCCCGCAGGGCGTCGATGCTCTCGCCGGTCAGAAGTAGGTGCATCGCTGCCGGCCAGCCCACCTGCTGGGGTAGGCGCACGTGGCTTCCCCCACCCGGGATCATGCCGACCTTGACCTCAGGGAGACCGAACGACGCGCGCGACGAGGCGATCCGGAGGTCCGTGCCGAGCAGGAGCTCGAGGCCGCCGGCGACGCAGATCCCGTTGACAGCAGCGATGATCGGAACGAAGACGTCGGAGAAGAACCGTTTGCTCGGGTCAGGCACGAGGATCTCGAGCTCGCCCGCCGTGAGGCGCGGGATCAGCTCACCCAAATCGCCGCCCGCGCAGAACGATCGAGAACCCGCGCCCGTGAGCACGATCGCGCGGACCTCGGTGTCGGCCCTGAGGGTCTCGATGTGCTCGGCCAGGGATCTGATCATGTGGACGGTGAGCGCGTTATGCGCGCTCTCTCGATCCAAGGTCAACGTCGCAACAGGTCCGTCGCGCTCGAGACGAACCTCACCCCGTGTGGTCGTGTTCGACACACGTCACCTCTTCTCATCGGTGGTCATCAACATACGGCGTGGGCCGATGAGGTGGATGTTGCCAGCTAGGACAGCGGCAGACGCGAGATCGTCGCCCCGTGAGGCCGCGCGGTCAGGCGAACTGCTTCTTCAGTTGTGGTCGGTCGATCTTGTTGGTAGCCGTGCGGGGAATCTCCTGGACGATTTCGATCCGGCGCGGTCGCTGGAGCCCGCGGAGATTGGGTTCAGAATCGCAGTACGCGACGATGTCTTCAACCCGTACGCCGGTCGTCGTTGGCACGATGATGGCCGTCACCTGGCTGGAGAGCCGTTCATGGGGCGTGCCGATGACCGCCACTTCGGCGACTAGGGGGCAAGCCGCCAGGAAGCCCTCGACCATTTGCGGGAACACGTTCTCACCACCGCTGATGATCATGTCATCAGTGCGATCGACGTAGAAGACAAAGCCATCCTCGTCGAACCGAACCAAGTCGCTCGTGCGAAGCCAGCCATCGACAAACTTCTCGGCGTTGGTCGCAGGGAGCTGCCAGTAGCCGGGGGTCACTGCGTCGCCCCGCACCCACAGCTCGCCCACCTCACCGACTTCCACGTCGACCGGCGGACTGCTGTCCGGCACGACGACGCGAGTGTCGACGATGTGCCGCATCGGCTTACCCAACGAGCCTTCTCGTCGCGCCTCGTTGATCGGCTCGGTGATCGAGACACCCATCTGCTCGGTCTGTCCGTAGATGTTGACGGGAACGATGCCGGTGAGCTCGGTGAGTTGACGAAGCCTGCTCTGCGGGAGCGCACTGCCTCCGATCGCGCACACGCGGATCGAAGGCAGCGGCATCGGATGGCCGTCAAGCTCGTGGACGATGTCGATCATCATCGCGGCGACCAGCGCGGTGAACGTGGGCTGCAAGCGCTGAACGTCGGCGATGTACTCCGCCACCTTCCAGCGGCGCAGCGTGACGGTGCCGCCGACCATGAGGATCGGCAACGCGATCAGCTGGAGTCCGCCGACATGGAACAAGGGCGTGCACACAAGGGCGTGGTCGGCGGCGGTCAGCGACCACATGTCGATCTCGGCTTCGACGATCGCCGTGCTGTTGCGATGCGTCTGGCGCACGCCCTTCGGACTACCGGTGGACCCGCTGGTGTACATCAGAATCGCGTCGTCGGAGTCGAGACGAGGCGCCACGTCCGCGACAGGGTCAGCATTCGCGAGCGCTTCCGACCACACGAATGCGGCACCTTCGGCCTCTCCGACGGACACCACGGAAGCCTCCACCGGCAGCCCGACGACTCCCTCAAGCAGTCGGGCGACATCGTTCGCTGGTGTGACAATCACCTTGACATCGGCGTCGACGGTGACATGGCGGATCGCCGCAGGGTGCGCCATGTAGTTGAAGGGCACGACGACGGCGCCCACCATCCAGATCCCCACCATGGCGGTCAGCCACTCCGGCTCGTTGTGCATCAGGATCCCGACGCGGTCGCCAGGGCCGATCCCACGCTGACGTAGGAATCCTGCGAAGGCCGCCGACTGGGCCGCTAGGTCGCGATAGGTGAGCTCAACATCGCCGTGGCGAACCGCGATCTTCTCGGGCGCCTCCAGCGCGGAGCGCCGCAGCGCACACGCGATGTTCATGGTGGTCACCTTTCCTTCTCGCAGGAACCACAGACACCCGAGCAGATCGAATGATGCCTGGCAATGGGACGCCGACGCGTGATGGCAACCCGTGCTGCTCCGCAATCGCCGACCGCCACGATGACTACGCCACGTGGGGTCAGGCCTGCGCCATATCGACGAACCGGGAGTAGTGGCCCTGGAACGCGACGGTGATCGTGCTCGTGGGGCCGTTGCGGTGCTTGGCGACGATGAAGTCGGCCTCACCCGCGCGCGGTGACTCACGCTCGTAGGCATCCTCGCGGTGGAGCAAGATCACCATGTCTGCGTCCTGCTCGAGGGAACCCGATTCGCGCAGATCGCTCATCATCGGGCGCTTGTCCGTGCGCATCTCGGGGCCGCGGTTGAGCTGGCTGATCGCGACGACCGGCACCTGAAGCTCTTTCGCGAGCAGCTTGAGCGACCGGGAGAACTCCGAGACCTCCTGCTGACGGCTCTCGACCTTCTTACCCGAACTCATCAACTGCAGGTAGTCGATGACCACCAGACGAAGATCGTGACGCTGCTTGAGGCGGCGGCACTTCGCGCGGATCTCCATCATGGTCATGTTCGGGGAATCGTCGATGAACAGCGGCGCCTCGGAGACGGCACTCATCTTGCGGGCGAGCTTCTGCCAGTCGGCGTCACTCATCGTGCCGGCGCGGAGGTGGTTGAGGGCGATCGAGGCCTCAGCCGAGAGCAGGCGCATCGCGATCTCATTGCGGCTCATCTCCAGGCTGAAGATCGCGCTGGTGAGACCGTGGCGGATCGAGGCCGAGCGGGCCAGATCGAGCCCGACGGTGGACTTACCGATCGCGGGCCGCGCCGCGATGATGATCATCTGACCGGGGTGGAAGCCGTTGGTGAGGGTGTCAAGATCGGCGAACCCGGTGGGCACCCCCGCCATGACGCCACCGCGCGAGGCGATCGCGTCGATCTCCTCGAGGGTGCCGGGCATGATCTCGGCGAGGGAGAGGTAGTCCTCGCTGGTGCGCTGGTCGGTGAGGTCGTAGACCGCGGCCTGGGCGCGGTCGACGATCATGTCGACGTCACCGTCACCGGCATAGCCCATCTGGACGATGCGCGTGCCCGCCTCAACGAGGCGGCGCAGGATCGCTCGCTCGGACACGATGCGGGCGTAGTAGCCGGCGTTGGCGGCGGTGGGAACTGAGGCGACAAGGGTGTGGAGGTAGGGCGCACCGCCGACACGTCCGAGTTCTCCGATACGGGTGAGCTCGGCAGAGACAGTGACGGCATCCGCGGGCTCGCCGCGGCCGTAGAGGTCAAGGATCGCGGCATAGATCAACTGGTGCGCCGGGCGGTAGAAGTCGCCCTCGCGCAGACTCTCGACGACATCCGCGATGGCGTCCTTGCTCAGCAACATCGCCCCAATGACCGACTGCTCCGCGGCGATGTCCTGGGGTGGGGTGCGGTCGGGGGAGCCCGAGCTCTCACGAGGGGACAGCTCGACGACACTCACCTGGCAACTCCTCGGGGCACTACTCGGGTCGGGCTGATCGAGACCGCTGCGGACGCGGATTCGGGCACCTCGTCACCAGGTGTACTCCGCGCGTCTGACAGTGCACTGGTGAACGTAGGGCGGTTCCTTCCAGGACTCAATGTGCCGTGTGGATAAGCGTGGGGAAAACTTGGGGACGACGCGCCGGAAGGGGGGTGAAATCCCTGTGGACAACCCTGGGATAACCAACGGATTCACCACGCGCTAGGGCTGTGACCTGCGCTGATGCGCCTGCGTACCTGGGGAGAGAAAGTTCTTTGGGTTCTGTCCACCCACTGAACACCGGGCGGGTCGGCACGACGCGTGAACACCCGCAAAATTGCCCAAAAATCCCCAAATCGGTCGAGCTCACCGCATGAGAACGGGCCGACACTCCCGAGGGAGTACCGGCCCGTTCTGCGGACGTTCGTTCGTGCGAGCGAGGGGTGGACAGCGCCCTCAGGCGCTGACAACCTCGACGCTCAGGGAGGCGAGCACCTCGGGGTTCACGCGAACCTCGATCTTGTGCGAGCCGACGGTCTTGATCGGGGTGAGGATCGTGACCTTGCGCCTGTCGACGGACGGGCCGCCAGCGGCCGTGACCGCCTCGACGATGTCGGACACGGTGATCGCTCCGAAGAGACGTCCGGTGTCGCCGGTACGAGCGCCCAGGGTGACCTTGAGGCCCTCGAGGGAGCTCTTGATCGCCTTGGCGTCGTCGAGGTCGCGGACCTCGCGCACCGCACGGGCACGCTGGATCTGTGCGACCTGCTTCTCGCCACCCTTGGTCCACGCGGTCGCGAGACCACGGGGGAGCAGGTAGTTGCGGCCGTAACCGTCCTTGACCTCGACCACGTCGCCGGGGGCGCCGAGACCGTTGACGTCCTGAGTGAGGATGAGCTTCATGTCGTTGTCGCCTCCTTCGTCAGCGGGCGGTTGAGGTGTAGGGGAGCAGTGCGACCTCGCGGGCGTTCTTCACTGCCATGGCGACATCGCGCTGGTGCTGGGTGCAGTTGCCACTCACGCGACGGGCACGGATCTTGCCGCGGTCGGAGATGTACTTCCGGAGCAGCGGGGTGTCCTTGTAGTCGACGTGCTTGACCTTCTCCTTGCAGAAGATGCAGACCTTCTTCTTCACTTTGCGAAGAACAGGCTTAGCCATCGTGGTGCTCCTTAACTGGGGAGCCCGGCGTTATGCCGGGATGGGGTGGTGCGTGGGTCACCCGGTCGCGCTGCGATCGGGGTCGTACTGAAGATCCGGATCTAGAACGGGGGCTCGTCGTACGCCGGTGCGCCACCACTCCAGGCACCGCCGCCGGCCGCGTTGCCGCCACCGCCACCGCTGCCCTGACCCGCGGGCTGACTAGCCCACGGGTCGGAGTTCTGGCCACCGGAGTCGCCACCGAAGCCGCCCGAGTCGCCACCGAAACCGCCACCTCCACGAGCCGCCTTGGTGACCTTGGCGGTTGCGTACTGCAGTGCCGGACCAACGTGGTCGACCTGCATTTCGATGACCGTGACCTTGGCACCTTCGCGGTTGTCGTAGCTGCGCTGCTTCAACACGCCCGTGACGATCACCTTCGTCCCTCGGGTGAGGGACTCGGCGACGTTCTCGGCGTACTGACGCCACACCGAACACCGCATGAAGACGGTGTCGCCGTCCTTCCACTCGTTCGTGGCCTTGTCGAGCACACGAGGACTGGATGCGACGGTGAAACTGGCCACCGCAGCCCCACTCGGGGTGAACCGCAACTCGGGATCGCTCGTGAGGTTCCCGACGATCGTGACGTTGATGTCGCCCTGGGCCATGGTGTTACCGCCTCGAGTGGAAGGTGTCAGGTGATCGGACTAAGCCGGACCTTACGGGTGCGGACTGACACCTGGGGAGGGGTCAGCCGCGAACTGTGGATGTTTAGCGAAGTTCCGGGCGCATGACCTTGGTGCGAAGCACGGCCTCGTTCAGGTTGAGCTGACGGTCCAACTCCTGAACTGCGGACGGGTTGCACGTGAGGTCGAGAACGGCGTAGATGCCCTCGGACTTCTTGTTGATCTCGAACGAGAGGCGTCGACGGCCCCAGATATCTACCTTGTCGACGGTCCCGCCGTCAGCCTTCACGACGTTCAAGAACGTCTCGAGACTGGGAGCGACGGTGCGCTCCTCAAGATCGGGGTCGAGGATCACCATGACCTCGTAATGACGCATGCGTACCCACCTCCTCTGGACTTAGCGGCCACGGTCTCTCCGTGGCAGGAGGGTCTAAGCGTCACGCCCGGCTCACGACGACCCATCGGGGACGCCGGTACGAGACCGGGCACGTGGGGGCAAGGCTACCCGCCCGGCGGTCCGAGGCCCAAACCGCCGATCAGGCTGACCCTCCAGCGGTCCCTCGGTGGGAGGATCACCGAGTGCGCATCGCAACCTGGAACATCAACTCCGTCACCACCCGGACCGACCGGCTCGTGGCCTGGCTCGAGTCGGCCGCGCCCGACGTCCTGTGCCTGCAAGAGCTCAAGGTGCCTGCCGCGCAGTTCCCCGTCGCCGCGGTCGAGGCCCTCGGCTACGAGGTGGCCGCCCACGGCGACGGACGCTGGAACGGCGTCGCGATCCTCTCGCGGGTGGGGCTCAATGACATCGTCCGCGACCTTCCCGACCAGCCCGAGTTCGACGGCAGCATCGAGCCGCGAGCCATCGGCGCTACCTGCGGCGGCGTGCGCGTGTGGTCGCTGTATGTCCCGAACGGCCGCGGGGTCGACGACCCGCACTACGCCTACAAACTCGAGTGGCTCTCGGTGCTGCGCGAGGTCGCGCGAGCTGAACTCGGGCGCGAGATCCCCCTGGCGATCCTCGGCGATTTCAATGTCGCGCCCACCGACGCCGACGTCTGGGATCTCGCGGAGTTCGGGCAGTCGACACACGTCACCGCCGCCGAGCGCGCGGCACTTACCGCGCTCGAGGACCTCGGTCTCCTCGAGATCAGGCCGCGAGCCCTGAAGTACGGCATCGCCTACACCTTCTGGGACTACCGCCAGCTCGCGTTCCCGAAGAACAAGGGCATGCGAATTGACCTTGCCTATGCGTCTCCCTCGTTCGCCACAGCCGTCACCGATGCCTATGTCGACCGGGATGCGCGCAAGCCCGGAGCCAAGGGCACCACGCCACCGAGTGACCACGCACCGGTCGTGGTCGACGTCACCCTCTGATGGCGAGCCCAGGGACGAGTGCGCCCCGCGGCCGTAGGCTCGTCCCGATGCCTCCCACCTCGCCGCTCACCGTCCGCCGCATCACGCCGGACGAGCATCTGGCCTACGTCCGAGCGCGATCGGGCCAGGCCACGATCTCCTTCCTGCAACTGCCGAGCTGGGCTGGAGCGAAAGCCGAATGGGCCCACGCATCTCTCGGCTGGTTCGACGAATCCGACACTCTTGTCGGCGCCGCTCTGGTGCTGCTGCGGCAGGTGCCGAAGGTCAAGCGGTTCCTGGCCTACTTGCCCGAAGGCCCCGATATCGACTGGACGGGCGAGCGCACCGGTCTCGACCTGGCCGCATGGCTCGAGCCCCTTGCCCAGCATCTGAAAGCGATCGGCGCCTTCGCGGTGAAGCTGGGGCCGATGGTCGCGGTCCGCCGATGGGATGCCGACACCCTCAAGGCCGCGATCGCCGAGGGCTCGGCGCATCGCCTTCGCGAGGTGGCACCCGACGAGACCTGGCCGGACGCACTCGCGGTGGCCGACCGGCTGCGCGCCCTCGGCTGGACCCAAAAGGCCGACACCGGGGCCGGCTTCGGCGATGTGCAGCCTCGCTATGTCTTCCAGGTCCCGCTCGTCGGACGCACTGAGGACGATCTGCTCGCCTCGTTCAACCAGCTCTGGCGGCGCAACATCAAGAAGGCCGAGAAGTCCGGGGTCGAGATCACCCATGGCACCTACGACGATCTCCCCGCATTCCACGCGATCTATGTCGAGACAGCACTCCGCGACAGGTTCACCCCACGTGGCCTGGCCTACTTCCAACGCATGTGGCGGGCGATGGAGGCCGAAGATCCGGAGCGCCTCACGCTCTACCTCGCGCGGTACGAGGG